>Ga0073904_10000257_pt1 | contig 37202 bp, 35 predicted proteins | sample KloWWTrecipitate_FD_66668 | JGI IMG/M metagenome (GOLD analysis project Ga0073904, IMG submission 66668) | Active sludge microbial communities from Klosterneuburg, Austria, studying microevolution and ecology of nitrifiers - Klosterneuburg... | ecosystem: Engineered > WWTP > Aerobic digester >... | reverse complement strand
CCGGCCCTGAAAGCGCGTGTGAAAATCCGGGTTCAGCTCGCCGTAGTTCAATGGATAGAACGGCCGCCTCCTAAGCGGCAAATACAGGTTCGATTCCTGTCGGCGGGACCAATGACAAGTGATGCGGCGCCTCGCGCTGCGATTTGCAAACGCCTACCTCGGTCGTGGAACGGGCAACCCGTTACCAGCGGGTGGCGTGTCAACTTCGAAACTGGCCCACAACGAATCGGAGGGGTCGATCTCGGCCACCTCCGGCTTGCGCGGTTCGACGCCGCGGCGCCGATCCCGGCCCGCCGGCATCTCGACATCGCGCACGCGCCGGTCTCGTCCAGTACGTCGATCTGACGCAGGCTGGCCCGGCTTGGATGTGTTGATGTTCATCGCCGCGATTCTTGCTGAATCTGCCGTTGCAGGCGCCGTGCAGTTCGGGATTAGTAGGCAAACGCCGACTTTCGGGCCGATACGAGCTCGCGCGGTCAGGTTCCCGATCAGGGACGCATATTGAAGGGGTCGCCGGACTGACGTACTGATTTACCGCGACGGCGAAGAGACCCGATCAGTGCGCCCATCAATGCCAGACCCGCAAGCGCCAGACCGGAGGGCTCCGGAACGTCATGGGTTCGAGTCGGTTCGGCGTAGATGAAATCGTCCATCACCACGACGTCGTCGTTCGGGTTGCCGAGTTGCCCGTTGGCGCGGATCGTGTTCAGGCCTGCGGTGATGCGCACGCGGCCGACGGATCCATCGGTCACCGTGGCACCCAGGAAGCTGAAGCCTTGATTGCCGCCGGGCTGCACGTACCGGCTGTAGATCAAGACATCGGCAGCGTCGAAGAATTCCAATTGGGTCAGATCTGCCACTTCGACATCGGTGAAGACCACGCCGAAAGCACTCGTCGTCGCGGGATTCAGGGTGCCCGGCACGTAGAAACGGACATCGGTGATGTTGCTGTCGACCGCGGTGAACAGTCTCTGGGCACTGAAGGCCGCGAAATCGGAGCCGAAGCCGAAAAGCGTCGGTGTCGGCAAGCCCGCGTTCGCGCTCACGAGGAAGCCGGTTCCGGGTGTGCTGAACACCACACCGCGCGGCGAGGTGGCATTGAAGAAGTCCGCTGGCAGCGCGTTGGGATCGGCTCGGGCATCGGGCACTCCGTCCCAGTTGATCTCCCGGCGCGGCCCGCTGATCGCTGCACGAAAGGCGTCGACAGTCGGCGTGAGGCCGGCCGCACCAAGACTCACCGCCTCGAAAGTCGTGAACACCGGAGCGGCCCAGGCCGACGGTGCGCAGATCAACGCGGCAAGGGCGACCAGCTTCGTGGTTGACTTCATGGCAGGTGTTCCTTGTTCGAAGTAATGACACCACGGCTGTCGCCGCGCAGGAGCAAGGAAACAGGATGAGCCAGGAGCCGGCATCGAACGTGATGGCGGAAACATGGCCAGACCGATCACACCACCCGGATGCCATTGCCTCCGGAGGATAGGTCGCATTGCGTGTTCGGCGCGATCTCGTCGAACCCCCGGTTCGAGGGGGCCGCAAGACCGAGGCTGCGCTCAGTGCCCGGCAGATCGGCCGCCTGAAGGCCTCCTCTGGGCAGCACCGCGAGCGGCGACGACAGGGGTCGCCAGCGGGAATCGACCCGAACTGCGCTCTTTCACCTATTCAAAAGGCTGTGGCGCGTCCGAAGGCATTCAATCGTCCAGCCGTGACGCCGGGGCCAGGCGCCGTTCATGGAAATGATGCAAGCGCATCAGTTCGCCGGCCACCAGCGGAGGGAAACCGTGGCGACCGCCGCGGTGGTCGATCAGCAACTCGTCGAACAGCGCTTCGGTCTGCTCCGGGTCTTCCCAGACTGCGGCCATCCGGTTGGCCAGTCGCGCGTAGCTGGAACACAGCGACAGCGGTCGCAACCTGGCTGGCAGCGAGCGCACCCACTGCCGCGCCGCCCGGGTCAGCGACCGTGCCCCGTCGACGCTCGGGTCGCGTCGCATCTCAATGACCTGGGTTGGATTCAACATGTGGACGGCCTTTTCTCCGGGCAACGTCGGTCCGGAGCCCGGCCGATCTCAGTCGCTATCGGCCGGGAACGTCATCACTTGACACTTTCCTCGCCCCCGCGAAACCACGATCCGCGACAGACTGGGTGCCGGCGCCGGAAATCTTTGGCTTAGCCCGGGCAAACGCTGAAACTTACCGGCGCCGGCAAGCATCCATACAACCCTCGGGTTCTATACTGAAGCGTCACAGCATGCACAAGTCAGCAAGAGGGTCGGACATGGGTACCAAGCTCAAGATTTCGGGATGGATTGCCCTCGGAGCGGTGGCTGGTGCATTGGCCACGATGCAGTTGCAGGCGACCGCGCGCAATGCCGTCAGCTCGCTTCCGCTCGAGGAATTGCAGCAGATGGCTGCGGTCTTCGGCATGGTCAAGAGCGACTACGTCGAGCCGGTCGACGAGAAGAAGCTGATCACCGATGCAATCAGCGGCATGGTGGCCGGGCTCGATCCGCATTCGCAGTATTTCGACAAGAAATCGTGGAAGGAATTCCGCGAAGGCACGACCGGGCGTTTCGTGGGTGTCGGCATAGAAATCGGCATGGAAGACGGGCTGGTCAAGGTGGTTTCGCCGATCGAGGGTTCGCCTGCGTTTCGTGCCGGCCTCAAGAGTGGCGACCTGATCACCAAGATCGACGACGTTGCCGTCAAGGGACTCACGCTCGACCAGGCCGTCAAGCGCATGCGCGGAGAGCCGGGTACCAAGGTCGTGCTGACGATGTTCCGCAAGGCCGAAAGCCGCAGCTTTCCGGTCACCATCGTGCGCGAGGAAATCCGCACGGTCAGCGTGCGAGCCAAGCTGATCGAACCGGGCTACGCGTGGCTGCGGGTCAGCCAGTTCCAGGACCGCACGGTCGAGGACTTCGCGAAGAAGCTCGAAGAGCTTTACGCTCAGGACCCCAACCTCAAGGGCATCGTGCTCGATCTGCGCAACGATCCGGGTGGCCTGCTCGAGGCTTCCGTGGCGATCTCGTCGGCCTTCCTGCCTGCCGACGCGACGGTGGTTTCGACCAACGGCCAGATCGCCGAGTCCAAGTCGATCTTCAAGGCATCGCCCGAGTTCTACATGCGCCGCGGCGGCGCCGATCCGTTGCGACGCCTGCCGGAAGCGCTGAAGTCGGTGCCACTGGTGGTGCTGGTCAACGAAGGCTCCGCCTCGGCCAGCGAGATCGTGGCCGGCGCCCTGCAGGACAACAAGCGTGCCATCGTGATGGGCGCACAGACCTTCGGCAAGGGATCGGTGCAGACCGTGCGCCAGCTGTCGCCTGACACTGCGCTCAAGATCACGACGGCGCGGTATTACACGCCGACCGGCAAGTCGATCCAGGCCAAGGGCATCGTGCCCGACGTGATGCTCGACGAAACCGCCGAGGGCAACCTGTTCTCGGCGTTGCGCCCGCGCGAAGCCGACCTCGAGAAGCACCTGCAGAGCGGCCAGGGCGTCGAGAAGAAGGACGAAGCCCGGGAAAAGGCGCGCGAGGAAGCACGCAAGAAGCTCGAAGAGGAAAACGCCAAGAAGGCGACCACACCGGCCAAGCCCCCTGCGGAATTCGGCAGCGCCGATGACTTCCAGCTGACCCAGGCCATCAACCGGCTGAAAGGCAAGCCGGTGCTGGTGAGCAAGTCGATGGCCGAGCGCAAGGCCGAGACGGAAACCAACTGAGCCTCTCCGCTGCGCGGGGGCAGCACCTCCGATGCATCATGACCTCACCCCCACGCCCGCCGACCGCGGGCGTTTTTTCGTGCCCACGAATTTCACACGCAGACCAGTCCAAGCATGAACGACGACCAGTTGCTGCGCTACTCGCGCCACATCCTGCTCGATGAGATCGGTATCGAGGGCCAGCAGAAGCTGCTGGCGGCCCATGTCCTGGTGATCGGTGCGGGCGGCCTGGGTTCGCCGGTGGCCCTGTACCTGGGCACCGCCGGCATAGGCACGCTGACGCTGGTCGATGACGACACCGTCGACCTGACCAACCTGCAGCGCCAGATCGCGCACACGCTGGCTCGCGTGGGCGAGCCCAAGGTCGAGTCGGCTGCTGCCGCGGTGCGTGCGATCAACCCCGAAGTGCGGGTCGTCGGGTTGCGCGAACGTGCCGATGCCGCCCGCCTCGATGTGCTGGTGGCCGAAGCCGACCTGGTGATCGATTGCTGCGACAACTTCAAGACCCGGCATGCCGTCAACGCGGCCTGCGTGCAACACGCCAGGCCCCTGGTGTCAGGTGCAGCCATCGGCTTCGACGGGCAGATCTCGGTCTACGACACCCGCATCGCCGCGAACCCTTGCTACGCCTGCATCTTCCCGCCCGACTCGACCTTCCAGGAGGCGCGCTGCGCCACGATGGGCGTGTTCGCGCCGCTGGTCGGCATCATCGGCAGCATGCAGTCTGCCGAGGCGCTGAAATTGCTCACAGGCGTGGGAAGCTCGCTGGCCGGCCGCCTGCAGATGCTGGACGCTCGTCAGATGGAATGGACCGACATACGCATGCCCCGCAACCCGACGTGTGCGGTCTGCGGCGTGCGGCCTACAGACACCCAGAGAAGCTAAGCTGCACCGCATGGACAAACGCAACGAACTGACCGCCCGAAATTTCCCGACCGCCCAGGAAGACGCGGTCGGCGCCACGCCCCCGTCGCGCTACGGCGGCCCCGAGAGCGCCTACCGGCTCGCATTCACGGACAACGATTTCCTGCTGCGCGAGGAGCTTCGCCCGGTGCGCATGCAGCTTGAACTGCTCAAGCCCGAGATGGTGCAGGCCGAGGCGGGCATCAAGTCGACCATCGTGATCTTCGGCAGCGCGCGCATCGCATCGCCCGAGAAGGCGGCAGCCGAGCTGGCCGAGGCCCGCGCAGGCAACGACGAAATGATCATCCGCGCCGCCGAGACGCGCGTGCTGATGTCACGCTACTACGAGGAAGCGCAGCGCTTCGCCGCGCTGGTGACCAGCCGCACCGCCGACCTGCACACGCCGGTGTACGTGGTCACCGGCGGCGGCCCCGGCATCATGGAAGCCGGCAACCGAGGCGCCTACGAGATCGGCGGCAAGAGCATCGGCTTGAACATCGTGCTGCCGCACGAGCAGGAACCCAATCCGTACATCACGCCAGAACTGTGCTTCCAGTTCCACTACTTCGCGCTGCGCAAGATGCACTTCCTGATGCGCAGCATCGCGCTGGTGTGCTTCCCCGGAGGCTTCGGCACGCTCGACGAACTGTTCGAGACGATGACGCTGATCCAGACCGGCAAGTGCCGCAAGCGGCCGATCCTGCTGTTCGGGCGCGAGTTCTGGTCGCGCCTGATCAACTTCGACGTGCTGATCGAAACCGGCATGATCTCGCCCGGCGACGTGCACCTGTTCCGCTATGTCGAGACCGCGGAAGAGGCCTGGGCCGTGCTCGAATCGGAATATGGATTCGACCTGCCTCCGACGCAGACCGGCGAGTTCGCGGCAGACATCTGAGCGCCACGCTGGCTGTGCGAACGAACACCCACCTCAGCCTGATTGGCGCGCCGACCGACATCGGGGCTGCCAGCCGCGGCGCGAGCATGGGCCCGGAAGCGCTGCGCGTGGCCAACATCCTGCCGGTGCTGCAGGGGCACGGGCTCGAGGTGCTCGACCGCGGCAACCTGATCGGCCCGACCAACCCCTGGCTGCCAGCCACCGGCGGCTACCGGCACCTGCCCGAGGTAGCCGCCTGGAACCGCACGGTGCACGATGCGGTGCTTGCCGAACTGAGGCTGAACCGCTTGCCCGTCCTGCTCGGCGGTGACCATTGCCTGGGCATCGGTTCGATCAGCGCGGTGGCACGCCACTGCCGCGAAACCGGCCAGCGGTTGCGCGTCCTTTGGCTCGATGCGCACGCAGACTTCAACACCCACGCGCTGACCCCCAGCGGCAACCTCCACGGCATGCCGGTGGCCTGCCTGTGCGGACATGGGCCGAAGGAATTGATCGAGCTCAGCGGCCAGGTACCTGCCATCAATCCCAAGTGGGTGCGCCAGATCGGCATCCGCAGCGTCGACGCCGGCGAGAAGCGTTTCGTGCATGAACAGGAGCTCGACGTCTTCGACATGCGCTTCATCGACGAGATGGGCATGCGCCACGCGATGGAACTCGCCCTGGCCACGCTCGACGCCAACACCCACCTGCACGTCAGCTTCGACGTCGATTTCCTCGACCCTCCGATCGCCCCGGGGGTCGGCACCACGGTGCCGGGCGGGCCGACCTATCGCGAAGCGCAGCTGTGCATGGAAATGATCGCCGACACGGGTCGCCTGGCCAGCCTGGACGTCATGGAACTCAACCCCGCCCTCGACGTGCGCAACCAGACCGCCGAGGTGGCGGTGGACCTGATCGAAAGCCTGTTCGGCAAGAGCACGCTGATGCGGCGGTGACCTCCAGGACTTCGGGGACCGCCACTGTTTCCCAAGATGCTGCGGCGACAGGCCAAACCACTCCTCCGGAGAAGATCCGCTTGCAACGCGGTGCGGAGGAGCCCCCGCTGTCGCGAATCGCCGCAGCCGCTTGGCATCGTCCGGTGCGCGTGCGCCCACTGCCTGTGGGCATCCCGCCGACAGGCGCTTGAGACTACTTGAGCTGCGACACCAAGGCGGCCAGGTACTCGTTCAAGTCGAGCGTGCCATCCTTATCAGGGTCGGCCGCGTCAAAAGCCTTCTTGGTCTTGATTCCGGCCTTCTTGGCCTCTTTCCAGTCGAGCGTGCCGTCGTTGTCCGGATCGGCCGCCAGGAACTGCGCGCTGACGGCTGCCGCAAGTTCGGTCTTGTCGAGGGTGCCATCCTTGTCTGCATTGACCTTCATGAACACCGACTTGCTGATACCCAGCTTCGTTGCCTCCTTGAGATCGAGGGTCCCATCGGAATCTGGATCGGCTTGCTTCATGGCCGCCTCGACCTTGGCATCGTCAAGTGCTGCGGAAGCAGCCGTGACCGTCAAAGCAGCCAGCGAGAGCGAGACCAATAAGAGTGCTTTCTTCATGTTGGGTATCCATTGGTTGAGAAAAATCGAGGTCGATCAGGCCAGCCGGCTACGGAACACACTGAGAGTTCCAAGCAGAACGGACGGAAACCGACATCGGCAATTATCCCCTTTACAAAACCCAGTTATTGATTTTCATCAATTCTCAGGCAGCCCCCGTTTTCTGACGGCGATTTCGCTGTTGCAGCAGCGGCGCGACTGAAGTCAGGGGCAGTTACCGCGAGATCGCCGGAAGGAGCGCGGCTCGATCGCAGCGGGATCGCCGAACAAACCGCGCTGCGCCGACCTGGCCTGAGCCTCCTCGGACGCATAGACGTCGGCCACGCCGAAGCGCCGATGGCTCCATGCGTGACCCTCGCGGACCATCCAGGCACCGAGGTCTTGTCCGTCCAGGCGCACCTCACCCAGCAACCGGCCGTAGCCGTCCCGCCCGACGACGCGCACCGCCACCTCGCGACGCAGCACGCGCGACTTGAGGGCCGCCGTGGATTCCGCACCGCCGGCCTGGCAACGCTCCGGCGCGTCGATACCGAGTAGCCGCACCTTGACGGGCTTGCGCGGCTGTCCGTCGGCGTCGGGCCGAACCCACAGCGTGTCGCCGTCGCTGACGCGCGTGACGACGCCGGTCAGCGTCGGTTCGGACGGCTTCGCCGCGACCTGTGACCAGGCGCACGCCACCCACATCAGAGCCGCACAGCAGGTCGCCCGGTTCATCGCTCTCCCGATCTCACGTCGCATCGGCCGTGACGATCCAGCCCTCCAGTGGATCGGATCCGGCAGGTCGGCCGAAGTCCGGTGCGGCACGCGCCCAGCCGGCCTGCAGCATGCACAGCACCGCGTCGAGGCGGTCGCCGCTGGCATCGGCCACCAGCGCATCGCGCTGCGCATGGCTCAGGCGCAGTCGCAGTGCGAGCCGCGTGCGGCCCTGCTCGAGCGCGTCGACCAGATCCTTGCGGGCGATCAGGCGATCGGGGGTCTGACGCGCCTTCTCGTCGCTCTTGTAGGAACGGCTGCCCAGCACCTCGCGGGCGAGCAGGCCCGGGTAGCCCTCGACCGCAACACGGCACGCGTCTGCTGCACCGGCGCCCGCGTGCAGACCGGGCAAATGCACCCCGGCCGCGAGCAGCAGCGGCACGCCCGCATGCAGCATGTACGCGACCGGAGGGTTGACCCACTTCATCGACGGCGACGACCCGGCCGGCCCGTCGCAGGCGCGGTGCGCGAACTTGCCGCCGACGGGACGCGCGTCACAGAACGCGGCGAAGGTGCTGCGGATCTGTTCGCGCGACAGCGCCGCATAGTGATGGATCAGCGACAGCCATTCGGTGGGCCAACCCAGCGTTTCGACGAGTTCTCGCGGCAAGCCGAACGGAAGATCGAAGGCACCGACCCAGTCGCCCGGAGCGCGCAACCAGGCGCTGAAATCGTCGAAGGCCGCATGCGCCTGCAAGGCATCGAGACGCACGCTGTGCCCGTCGAAGGTTCCTAGCGCAACGACGATCGGCTTGCGCGACGTCGGTCGGCTGGTGAAGTCGATGCCGGCTACGCGGCCCGGGCCGGCGCGGGCTTGCGATTGCGGCTGGTGATCGAAGTCGCTCGCAGGCGGGTGCAGGGGTTCGGAAGCCACGGCATCGACTCTAACGATCGGCCTTGCACCGGGACGACGAAGGGTCGTTCGTAGCTAGGGGCCACCGGTCATCAGTTGGGCCACCACCGCCAGTGCCAGCACCGCGGGCTCCTTGCCGGTGATGCCCGGCAGTCCGATCGGGCAGGTCATTCGTGCCAGCACCGCTGCAGGAATGCCGCGCGACTCGAGGTGATGCACGAAGCGCTGCCGCTTGGTCTGCGATCCGATCAGACCGAGGAATCCGAAGTCGCCTCGTTTCAGGATCGCCTCGGTGATGCGCAGGTCGAGATCGTGCCTGTGCGTCATCACCAGATAGCGGCCCCCCGGCGCGGCAAGGGACACTTCACCTTCCGCATCGTCTGCCGGACGCCTGCGTATGTGCGCAGGCCAGCGGGCACCCCCCAACGTCTGGGGAAACTCGCTGTCGCGCTCGTCGATCCAGTCGACCGTGACCGGCAGTTCGGCGAGCAGCCGCGCGACCGCACGCCCGACGTGGCCAGCACCGTGGAGTTGCAGGTGGAAGCGAGCCGTCTCGTCCGGCCAGACGGCCAGCGTCTCGGCGCTCAGTCGCGAAAAACCCAGCGTGACCACCCCTCCGCAGCACTGCCCGAGGGACGGGCCGAGCGGGTAACGCACCTGCAGTTCCGCGGGCCCACCGTGCAGCATCTGGCGGGCGTGCTCCATCGCCTTCAGTTCGAGGTGGCCGCCACCGACCGTGCCGGCCGCCGCAGAGGTGCTCACCAGCATCCGCGCTCCCGCTTCGCGCGGCGTCGAGCCGCTGGCCTCCAGCACCTCGACGAGCACCGCCGGCTCACCGCTGGCGAGCCAGCCGCAGGCGGTGTCACGAAGGAAGTTCACCGGTCCATCGATGCGGAGCCGGCGTGTGCACGTCATCGCAGGCCATCCATGCGGGCCCGCGCTTCACCGAAGCTTCGTGCGACCCAGGCGCTTCGCATTGGCAACTGCGCGGCGGTGCACGGGCACCATGCCGTGTCGCAGCACGCCGAGCGCCGCATCGTTCCAGGGCATCAGCGCTTCAGCGGAAGGCGAAGCACCCGAGGGCGGGGGCAGCCCGATGGATCGCAGCAACGACGTGACGAGCGTCTGCTGGACATGCAGCGTCTGCGCGGTCATCGCGGCCCAGGACTCGTGGAAGGCGTCGTTCTTCTCGGCGTTCATCAGGGCGAATTCCCTGCGATCTCGGGGGGATGGAGCAGCACCCGCCACGGCCATGCGCGCAAGCCTGTGCGCGACCACCTGAGGCACGGCCCACGCGAGCTCCGCTGCGAGGGTCGTGAAGGGGGGAATCCGGGGACGGCGTGGCATGGGAACTCCTAGAGAAGTGGCAACGAATGTAGTGGGAGCGAGACGATCGTGCAGATCGAGAAACACCCCAGCGAATCGGTCGGGATGTTGCTCGAACACACAACGCGCAGAAACCTTGACGCACCGCAACATTCGGTCCATCCAACGGGTATGAAATTCCTTTCGAGGAGTGTTTCCTCTGCACGCAGGACAGAAAAATGATGACAACCAAGAATCTGAAAAAGGTCGCTCTGGTACTGGCTCTCGCAAGCAGCGCAGCTGTGCCGGTGGCGGTTCAGGCGCAGGCCCAGGAAGGTCCATGGATGGTCCGTGTTCGCGCCCTCCACCTCGACAGCCGCAACAAGGACTCGACCGGACTTGACCTGTCGATCAACAACCGGTGGATCCCGGAACTCGACATCTCGTACTTCCTCACCCCGAACATCGCCGCCGAACTGGTGCTGACGTATCCGCAGAAGCAGGATCTGCGCGCGGGTGGCGACCACATCGGCTCGCTGAAGCACCTGCCGCCCACGCTGCTGCTGCAGTATCACTTCACCGATTTCGGCAACTTCAAGCCGTATGTTGGTGCAGGTGTCAACTGGACGCGCATCTCGGACGTGCATTTCTCGCCCGGCGTGAAGGCAGCGCTGCATCCGAGCCTCGATAGAAGCAGCTTCGGCGCTGCTGGACAGATCGGCTTCGACTACAAGATCGCACCGAACGTCTACTTCAACGTCGACGTGAAGAAGGTCGGGATCGACACCGCCGTCAAGTCGAGCGGCACCAAGGTGGGCGAACTCAAGCTCGACCCGTGGCTGATCGGCGTCGGCATCGGCTATCGCTTCTGATCGAAGGCCCTCTCAGGCGACGCCCGTCGCCTGAACTGCCATGATCGCCCGCAGGATCGCCTCCGGCGTTGCCGGGGCGTTCAGCGGCGGGTCGACGCGGTGGCCGCCCGCGGCCGAGACCGCGTCCCGGATCGCGAAGAACACCGAGAACGACAGCAGCAGCGGCGGTTCACCGACCGCCTTGCTGCGGTGGATCGTGTCGGCCGGGTTCGGCGCGTCGTAAAGCCTCACGTCGAGGATCGCCGGACCGTCGTTGGCGGTCGGTATCTTGTAGGTGCTTGGTGCGTGGGTCATCAGGCGACCGGCCTGCGCCGACCCGTCCGCCGGATGCCACACCAGTTCTTCGGTGGTCAGCCAGCCCATGCCCTGGATGAATCCGCCCTCGATCTGGCCGATGTCGATCGCGGGATTCAACGAGGTGCCGACATCGTGGAGCAGGTCGGCGCGCAGCAGCTTCCATTCACCGGTCAGCGTGTCCACGACGACTTCGCTGACCGCCGCACCAAAGGCGTGGTACTGGAACGGATGCCCCTGCATCGTCTCGCGGTCCCAGTGCAGTCCCGGCGTCGCGTAGTAACCATCGGACCACAGCTGCACGCGGCCCACGTACGCCTGCGCGACCAGGTCGGTGAACGACAGGGTCCGATCACCGACGCGGACCGCATCGTTGGCGAAGATCACCCCAGCCGCCTCGCCCCCGTGCAAGCCCGACGCGAAGGCTGCCAGGCGATCGCGAATCCGGCGCGCCGCGTTCTGTGCCGCCTTGCCGTTGAGGTCGGTGCCGGTGGATGCAGCCGTGGCTGACGTGTTGACCACCTTGTCAGTGTCGGTCGCGGTCACGCGCACGCGCTCGAAGGCGATGCCCAGTTCGTGCGCGACCACCTGCGCGACCTTGGTGTTCAGCCCCTGCCCCATCTCGGTGCCGCCGTGGTTCACCAGCACGCTGCCATCGGTGTAGACATGCACCAGGGCACCGGCCTGGTTGAGGTGCGACAGGTTGAACGCGATGCCGAACTTCACTGGCGTGAGCGCCATTCCCCGCTTCAGCACCGGGCTGCCCGCGTTGAACAGCGCGAGAGCGGCACGGCGAGAGAGGTAGTCGCTGGTGTGCTCCAGGCGATCGACCAGCGGCTGGAGGATGTTGTCCGCGATGAGCTGGCCATACGGCGCGGTGTTGCGCTCGTCCACGCCGTAGAAGTTGGCGCGGCGCACATCGAGCGGATCGAGGCCCAGCCGTCGGGCGATGCCGTCGAGGATGAACTCGATCGCGATCGCCCCCTGCGGCCCGCCGAAACCGCGGAACGCCGTGTTGCTTTGCGTGTTCGTGCGGCAGCAGAAGCCGTGCAACGCAACCTCGGGCAGCCAGTAGGCGTTGTCGACGTGGCACAGCGCGCGCGACATCACCGGTGCCGACAGGTCGGCCGAGTGCCCGGCGTTCGCGAGCAGCGTGACCTCGGCTCCAAGCACCCGGCCCTCGCCGTCGTGACCGACGTCGTAGTCGATTTGGAAGCCGTGGCGACGGCCCGTGACCATGAAGTCGTCATCCCGATCCAGGCGCAGCTTCGCCGGCCGGTGGAGACTGCGTGCAACGAGCGCGGCAATGCAGGCGAACGGGGCAGACTGCGATTCCTTGCCTCCGAATCCGCCGCCCATGCGACGGCATTCAACACGCACCCGATGCGCAGGCAGCTTCAGCGCGGTTGCCACGACATGTTGCATCTCGCTCGGGTGCTGGGTCGAGCAACGCACCAGCAGCCCGTCGTCCTCCGTGGGCTGCGCAAAGCTGATCTGGCCTTCGAGGTAGAAGTGCTCCTGCCCGCCGATCTCGAACCCGCCGCTCAGGCGATGCGGTGCGGCTTCGATCGCGGCGCGCGCACCCCGGCCGCTGATGCTGCGGTTCAGATGCAGGGGAGGCAGCACGTAGTCGGACCGCGCGTGCGCCTCCTGGATCGTCAGCACCGCAGGCAGCGGCACGATGGTCATCACGTGCGGGGCCTGCGCAGCGGCGCGGCGGGCTGCATCGCGGGTGTCGGCAACCACCGCAAACACCGGCTGCCCGAGGTAGCGCAGCTCGCCAACGCAGGAGTCCGGTCCGTCGAACGAGATGGTCGCCAGGATGGGCTCGTCGTGGACGATCGCACCGCAATCGTTGGGGCCCGGGAAGTCGGCGCCGGTGAACACCGCCACGACACCCGGCATGGCCCTGACGCGTTCGAGCGAGAGGCCGATCAACCGGCCACTCGCCACCGGCGACAAGCCCAGGGCGATGTGCACGGTGCCAACCAGTTCGGGGAGGTCGTCGGTGTACGGCGCCTCGCCGGCCACGTGCAGGTGCGCCGATTCGTGTGGGTGGCCAACGCCCACGCCTGCGCAGCCCGCGGAAACCGGCCCGACCGGTTCGATGGCCTCGGCAGGTGAGCCAGATCCCGCAGCGGCGAGCGACTCGTTCATGGTGGCGTGTCCACGCTCGCGCTGTCCATCGACCGGATCGGCCAGACGCGCGTGGCCTGCGCCGGCAACGGGTCGACGGCTCGCATCTCGAGCCAGAAGCGCTGCAGCAGGTTCCCCGCGACCTGCAGGCGGTAATCCGCGCTGGCGCGCAGGTCGGACAGCGGCTGGAAGTCCTGCACCAGTGCCTGTTGCGCGGCTTTCACCGCCTCGGCGCTCCAGGACCGTCCGACCAGCGCCGCTTCGGCCGCTGCCGCACGCTTCACCACGGCCGCCATGCCGCCATAGGCCAGCCGCACCGAACGCACCATGCCCCCATCGACATCGATGGCGAACGCCGCGCACAGCGCCGAGATATCGCAGTCGTGTCGCTTGCTGATCTTGTAGGCACGCACGCTGCGCCGTGAAGCGGCCAGCGGAACCGCGAGGCCCTGGACGAATTCACCAGGCTGCATCAGGTTGCGCATGTAGTCGACGTAGAAGAACTGCAGCGGCAGCCGGCGGACGGTATCGCCGCGCCGCAGTTCGATCTGAGCATCGAGCGCCATCAGCACCGGCGCCGCGTCTCCGATCGGCGAGCCGTTCGCCACGTTGCCGCCCAGCGTCCCGGCATGACGCACCGGCGGGCCGGCGAAACGCAAGCCCACTTCGGCCACGCCGGGCCAGCGCTCGGCCAGCGCTCGCCAGGCCGTCTCGAGCGACACGCCTGCGCCGATGTGCAATTCGCCATCGCGGGTCTCGACCTGCTTCAGCTCGGTGACGTTGCCGAGGTAGACGATGTCACCCAGGTCGCGGAACTGCTTCGTGACCCACAGGCCGATGTCGGTCGAGCCCGCGAGCAGCCGCGCTGCCGGGTTCGCCAGCCGCAATGCAGCCAGGTCGGCCAGCGTGGTCGGCGCATGGAAGCGATCGATGCGCGATCCGCCACCTTCCGCAGGGCCATGGCGATTCGCCGCGCCATAGCTGAATGTCCCGGTCTGCTGCAGAGTCCGCAGTGCCGCAATCACCGGCGCGGTGTCGAGTTGCACCGAGGGAAGATCGAACATGCGCTCCCCGGCGTCGAGGATCGGCCGGTAGCCCGTGCAGCGGCACAGGTTGCCCGACAGGCCATCGGCGATCTGCTGACGGTCCGGCCGACGGCCGGCGGCCCGGTACTGCTCGTAGTCCGCAAACAGCGACATCACGATGCCGGGCGTGCAGAAGCCGCATTGCGAACCGTGGCACTCGACCATCGCCTGCTGCACCGGGTGGAGCACACCGCCGGCCACGGTCTTCAGGTCTTCGACAGTGAACAGCGCCTTGCCGTTCAGCGTGGGCAGGAACTGCAGGCAGGCGTTGACGCTGCGCAGGCTCAGGCCCCGAACCTGCCCTGCAGGGTGGTCGGTGCGCTCCGGCAGCTCGCCGATGACGACGGTGCAGGCACCGCAATCGCCTTCGTTGCAGCCTTCCTTGGTGCCGGTGCAGCGCGCGTGATCGCGCAGCCAGTCGAGCACCGACAACGTCGGATGCACCCCGCTGACTTCGGTGATCGCACCGCGGTGGAAGAATCGGATTGGCTGTCCGCTCATCCCGCCTCCACACCCAGTCCCATCCGCTCATGCAGCCGGATCTCCGCGATGCGGTCGATCTGTCTCAGGCACTCGTCCATCTCGACTTCCGGCGTGGCCACCAGCCGCTGCCGCAGTGCCGCGATGATTTCCGCTCGCGTCAGTCCTCGCCCGGTGGGGCCCCGCACCGCCAGCACGAACGGCCAGCCGAAGCGCGCGGTGTACTCGTTGTTGAGCTCGTGCAGTGCGTGCACCTCATCGGGCGATCCGTGAGCCAGTCCCGACAGCGACTGCTCGTGCGACGAATCGCGTGTCAGCGTGCCGGCCGTCAGCGCGCTGCCCGCGAGTTCGGGGTGCGCGCGGATCAGCGCCAGCTGCCTTTCATGGCCTGCATGGCGCACCACCTCGGCCATCGCGTGCTTCAGGTCGGCCAGGGTCGCGAACGGCCGGCCAGCCAGCGCCGCCTCGACCACCCACGACGAATGCTCGTAGAGGCCGTCGAGCAAGGCGAGTACATCGGCCAGCGGCGCGGTGTTGATGCGATCGAGGTTCAGCGCACGGTCGTGGTGAGCGTTCATGTCGGGCCAGTTCCAGGGTTCGTCGGCACAGGCGGATCATCGCCTGCTCGCTGCACCGATCGGTGTGCAAAACTCGAGCCCGCACGGCCGACCCGGCCGCTGGAACATCGCTGCACCCATGGCAACCCTCAGCACCCACGCGCTGGACACGATGCACGGCTGTCCCGCTGCGGGCATGGCCGTGGCGCTCTACAGCGTCGGCAGCGAATCGGTGAGTCTGCTGCATCGGAGCGTGCTCAACGACGATGGCCGCGCGCCCGATCTGGCGCAGGCCGCATCGGCTCTGGCGGCAGGGCGTTATCGACTGGTCTTCCAGGTGGCAGCCTATTTCCGGCTTCGCGGAGCGGTACTGCCCGATCCTCCGTTTCTCGACGAAGTCGGCATCGACTTCGGGATCGGCGAGGCTGGCGGGCACTATCACGTGCCCCTGCTGGCGAGCCCGTGGGCCTACTCGACCTACCGCGGAAGCTGATCCCTTGAGCAGGCCGTGACCGCGGGATGGACCCGTACCTGACCGACTGGCTGAACCTGCTGTTGCGCTGGGCGCATGTGGTGGTCGCGATCGCATGGATCGGCTCGTCGTTCTACTTCGTTTTCCTGGACAACAGCCTGACGCCGCCGGCAGACGAGGCCTCGAGGTCGCGCGGCGTGAGCGGCGAACTCTGGGCCGTGCACGGCGGCGGGTTCTACCACCCGCAGAAGTACGCGGTCGCACCACCCACGCTGCCCGACAAGCTGCACTGGTTCTACTGGGAGAGCTACTCGACCTGGCTCACCGGCTTCGGGCTGTTCACGCTGCTGTACCTGCTGCAGGCGGGCACCTACCTGATCGACCCGAAGGTGCACGAATGGTCGGCTGCTGCCGCAGTGCCGTCGGCGCTGGCAGTGCTGGCGCTGTTCTGGTTCGCATACGACATGCTGTGCCGCACGCTGGGCACGCGACCGAACGGTGACCGCATCGCCGGATTCGGCGTGGCCATGCTGGTCGGCATCACCTCCGTGGCCGTGTGCGCACTTTTCGCGGGTCGTGCAGCCTTCCTGATCGTCGGCGCCGCGATGGCGACCGCGATGAGCGCCAATGTGCTCATCTGGATCATCCCCGGCCAGCGCCGGGTGATCGCGCAGATGAAGGCCGGCACGCCCGTCGACCCGATTCACGGTCAGCGCGCCAAGCAGCGCAGCGTGCACAACACCTACTTCGGCCTGCCCGTGCTGGTGGCCATGCTCGGCAACCACTATCCGTTCCTTTACAGCGCGCCACACTCCGCGGCCGTGCTGATGTTGCTGATGTCGGCCGGCGCCTTGATCCGCCACTCGTTCGTCGCCCGGCGACGCGCGCTGGCGCTTGGCCGACGCGTGCCATGGGAGCACGCGATCCTCGGGGTGCTGCTGTTGATCGGCACAGCGGTGTGGCTGAAACCGCCATCACCCCCGGCATCGTCGCCGGCCGGCTCCCCGGTCACGTTGGCGCAGGTGCAAACCATCATCGACCAGCGCTGCGTGATGTGCCACAACGCCACACTGGCGAACAAGGGCGTGGCGCTGCACACGGCTCGGCAGGTGGAGCAGCACGCGCTGGCGATCTACCAGCAGGCCGTGGTGCTGAAGCAGATGCCGATGAACAACGCAACGCAACTGACCGACCAGGAACGAGACACGTTGCGTCGCTGGTTCGAAGCAGGCACGGCGACACGGCACGAATGAACTCACGGCAACCCCGCACGACACCGAGGACTTGACAGACATGGCGACACGATCCGGATTGTTTGCCCTTCCCGAAGAGACACGCACATCGATGCGCCGCTGGATATTCGTCGGGATGGCAGTGATGATGCTGGCCGGCGTTGCCTTCGCGTTCTGGCCCTTCATGGCGACGGCACAGCGCATGCAGGGATTCTGTGAAGCACTGGCCGCGGGAACGCCGCTCGCCGACGTGCAGGCTCAGGCCGCCACGCGGGGCTACACCTTGTCGACGCTCGCCGATGGGCGCGTGCTTGTGCAGGACCCCCGGATGTCAGGCCGCCGCACCTGTGCCATTCAATTCGGCGACCAGGGACTGCAATCGTCGAAGGTCACCGACCAGCCCTAGCGCGACGAAGCACGACTCACCCCTGCGCGAAGCACGCGTCCAGCGCCTGCACCCAGCGGGCCTTCTGTGACGCGCTGGCAAAACTGGCATCGAAGCTGTTTCGAGCCAGCGTGTAGGCGTGAACAGCGGTCAGCTCGGGCAGCGCCGCAAAGGTCTCGACCAGGTTCTGGTTCATGTAGCCGCCGAAGTACGCCGGGTCGTCGGAGTTGACGGTCGCGCACAGGCCCAGGGCCAGCAGCCTTGCCAGGTTGTGCTGTGCCAGCGTGTCGAAGACGCGCAGCTTGACGTTCGACAGCGGGCACACGGTCAGGGGCACGCGCTCGGCAGCCAGCCGCGCCACCAGCGCCGGGTCTTCGACGCAGCGCACGCCGTGGTCGATGCGTGCGACCTTCAGCGTGTCGAGCGCGCTCCAGATGTAGGCCGGCGGCCCCTCCTCTCCGGCATGGGCCACCAGCTTCAGGCCGAGTTCGCGGCAACGGGCGTAGACGCGCGAGAACTTCTCCGGCGGGTGACCGCGCTCGCTGCTGTCGAGGCCGATGCCGACGAGCCGGTCGCCGTGCTCCCGGATCGACGGCAATGCCTGCTCCAGCGTATCGAAGGCGGCTTCCTCGCTCAGGTGTCGAAGGAAGCAAAGAATCAGCAGCGACGTGATGCCGAACTCGGCCTCGGCCGCCTTGCACGCGCGAACCAGGCCGCGGATGACCACTTCGATCGGCACACCGCGTTCGGTGTGCGTCTGCGGGTCGAAGAACAGCTCGGCATGCACCACGTGATCGGCCGCAGCGCGGCGGAAGTACGCCATCGCCATTTCGTAGAAGTCGGCCTCGTGCAGCAGCACCGACGCACCGGCGTAGTAGATGTCGAGGAAGCTCTGCAGGTCGCTGAAGGCGTAAGCCGAGCGCAGCGCGTCGACGCTGGCGTAGTCCAGCGGCACACCGTTGCGCTGCGCGAGCGCGAAGATCAGCTCGGGTTCGAGCGAGCCTTCGATGTGGATGTGAAGTTCGGCCTTGGGCATCTCGCGCAGCAGCGCTGGCAGCCGCCCGGGTGGAATGGCATCGATGCCGGCGGGCAGGTTCGGGCTCATGTTCTTCCTTTCAGTGACATCAGGCTCGCTCGTGGACGCTGGTCCCTGCGACATAGGTCGCCACCAGGTTGTGTTCGTCGCCCAGTGTCATCCAGGCGAAGGCGCGCTCATGCAGATCGCGCGCCAGGCCGTCGCGGTGGGTGGCGAGCGGACCGACCGCCCAGTCCCACACGGCCAGATCCGCGATGCAGCCGGCCTGCAGGCTGCCGATCTCCGCGTCCAGGCCCAGCGACTGCGCCGCACCCAGCGTCGCGGCGTGCAGCAGCTTCCAGGCGCTCGGGCGCAAGCCCCGCAGCGACTGGACCTTGTAGCCATCGGCCAGCGTGCGCAGCATCGAGAGACTCGTGCCCGCGCCGACGTCGCTGGCCATCGACACCTGGACCCCGGCATCGGCCGCAGCCTGCCAGTCGAAGAGCCCGCTGCCCAGGAAGAGGTTGGACGACGGGCAGAAAGCAATCTGCGCGCCGCGCTCGCGCAGCAGCGCGCGGTCGGTGTCGTCCAGCCAGATGCCATGCGCCAGCACCGAGCGCGCGTGGAGCAGGCCGTGCCGCTCGTAGACATCGAGATAGCTGCGCGCCTCGGGGAACAGGCCGGCAATCCAGCGCACCTCGTCGGTGTTCTCGGCCACGTGGGTCTGCATGTACACACCTTCGTGCGCAACGCACAACCGTCCGGCCATGGTCAGTTGCTCGCGCGTGCTCGTACCCGCAAAGCGCACCGTGACCGCGTAGGCCAGCCGCCCGTGGCCGTGCCAGCGCTCGATCAGTTCGGTGCAGTCGCGCTCGGCCTGGGCGACGTCGTCGCGCAGGCCTTCGGGCGCACGGCAGTCCATCAGCACCTTGCCGCAGACCAGCCGCATGCCACGCCGCTGCGCGGCAGCGAACAGCGCTTCGGCCGAGACCTTGTGGACCGTCGGGAAGACGACAGCCGCCGTCGTGCCGTGGGCCAGCAGCGCGTCGACGAATCGGCGGGCACCGGCTTCGGCCACGGCGGGGTCGGCATGGCGCTGTTCGGCAGGGAAGGTGTAGCGCTCCAGCCAGTCGAGCAGCGCGCCGCCGTGGCTCGCGATCACGTCGAGCTGCGGGCTGTGCACATGGGTGTCGATGAACCCCGGCAGGATCAGCCGGCCGCGGTGATCGACGCGCTGCCAGCTGGCGTCAGGACCGCCATCTGCCATCGTGTCCACCGATTCCGCGGGGAGCGCGTTGATGATGCGACCGTCCTCGATCATCAACCAGTGGTCGGGGCGCCAGCGCAGGCCCGGTGGCTCCGAAGTCGGTGCAAAGCCCGGGTCGGCGGTGAAATCGAGCAGGTCGCCCCGCAACGCGATGCGAGAAGTCATGCGTCAGCGTAGCAGGCCGATCGGACGAATCGAGTCAAGAATTGCAAAGTTCGGAACCAGCGGGCGCATCGCCGGTCTGAAAATCAGACCGGGTCGGCCATTTCGAAAGGAGCCCACGATGAATACCTTCACGCGCACATGCACCACGGCCCTCGCTGCGGTGATCCTGGCCGTCGGACTGCCCGCGGCCGATGCCCAGGCCGGGGGACGTCATGGAGGCGGACACGGTGGCCACGGCCGCTACTACGGGCCGGGCTGGGGTGGTGTCGGCCTGGGGTTCGGCCTCGGGCTCGGGCTGGGCTGGCTGGGCGCGTCGAGGTACTCGTATTCATACGGCCCGCCGGTGTACGCAGGCTACGCCGAACCCGGCTACGTGCTGATCGACCCACCGCCGGTGGTCTATCGCGAGGTGCCACCCGTGGTCTATCGTGAAGCGCCGCGCACCGTCTACCGCGAGGTGCCCGCGCGCGAACCGGTGGTCGTCGCACGCCCCGATCCGATCATCTACCCTCGCAACGGCCAGAGTGCTCAGCAGACGGAAGCCGACCGCCAGGAGTGCAATCGCTGGGCCACGACGCAGCCGAGTGCCATGAGCGACGCCAGCGTGTTCAACCGTGCCACCGAGGCCTGCATGGACGGGCGCGGCTACACGCTGCGCTGACTGCGGCACACGGTGGTTGCGGTGCGCCTGATCGCGGGCGCGCGAAGGCCGCGACGCTGCCCGGGCGCTGATACATTCAGCCAGCGCCACCGCCGTCAAGTTCATGGGCAACGCGGAAGAAACCAGTTCCTTGCTCCTCCAGGTCGGCGAGACCGTGCGGGCCATCTTGCGTCGCAAGTCGGGCCTGTCGCTGCGCGACGACGACCCTCGTCCGGAGAATCAGGAAGCGGTGGAACTGGTCCACGACGTGATCCTGCGCCTGTGGGAGAGGCAAAGCACCACCCCGGGCGCCGCCTGGGACGATCTGGGCTCGTACGCTGCCAGGGTGACCTACAACGCCTGGTCCGATCACCTGCGGGAAAAGTATCCGAAGCGCGCCAGCCTGAAGAACCGCTTGCGTTACTTCACGTCGCACCAGGCGCGCTACGCCAGCTGGAATGCCAGCGATGGCGAGTTGCTGATCGGACTGCACGGCTGGCAACTGAGCAGCAAGGTGCCAGTTGGTGATGCCCGAGTCGCGGCGCTGCGCGACGGGCGCGAGCGCCTGGCCGCGGGCAGCGTGCCGCGAAAGGACATGGAGCGCTTTGCCGCCGAGGATTGGGACCACCTGCTGGCAGCGTTGTTCGAGCGCCTGCAGGCACCAATCGCGCTCGACGATCTGGTGTCGGTGACCGTCGCCTTGCTGAAGGTCCAGGAAGACCGCACCGATTCCCTCGACGCCATGCTGGACGACGAGACAACGCCGGATTTGCCAGACCCGACAGCCTTGTCACCACAGCAAGCGGCCGAGGTCCGCAGCATGCTGAGGCGCTTGTGGGGCGCGGTCCTCGTGCTGAAGCCAGACTACCGCACCGCTTACTTGCTGAACCTGCCAGGCGTCGGCAAGTCGCGGGGCGACATCGAGGTGTTCGTCATGCACGACATCGCCTCGATCTGCGAAATTGCCGCTGCCGTAGGACTGGATGCGGGGCAGTACCGCATCGCCTTCGCACAGCTCGACCTGGACTCAACCGCGCGCGCTGCGGTCGAGCGCTGCAGCGCAGACGTCCACCGCTTCGAGATCCTGTGGGACCACCTGCCGTTGATGGATGCCTTGATCGGTGCGCTGCTGCGGCTTGACGCGCAGCAGGTCATCAATCGCCGGATGCTCGCGCTGCGCGAACTGGCACGGCTCATGGCCCACACGTCGAATCGCCTGAAGGCCCCTTGATGAGGAATTCTTCGCCATCGCACAAGGCACTCGCAATGTCGGCGGTCATTTCACGTCACCTGTGGTTCAGGAGCACACCATGACACCTGACACCGAACCGTCGATGAAGGAAGCCGCACGCCTGATTCGCCATGTCGTCAGCAGCGGCGCGCACCTGAGTTACGAGCAACTCGAAGCGCATGTGGACGGGCGTGCCGAACCGGCGCTGCGCGAGCGCGTCGAGACTCACACGGCGTGGTGCGCGCGGTGCGCCACCGAGCTTCAAGATCTTGCGGCCCACGCACCCCGGCTGAGACAGCGCGTCGAGTCGCGCACGGCAAGTTCCGGCTGGTTCGCCTGGCTGAAGGCCGGTCCGCGACTGCTGCCGCAGATCGCACTCGCGTCGGTAGTCGCCGCCGTGGCGATCACCGTGGTGATGCAGGACCCTCGATTGCCCGCCGACGATCACAGCACCCACGCCCAGCCGGTTCCGGACGGGAGCGACGTGATGACGCGCCTGGCCGAGGTGTCAGCAGAGGCCGTCGAGGCACATCGACGGGGCGACCATGCCAGGCTGGTTCGGCTGTTGAAGGACGCCGCCGAGCGCGGCAATGTCACCGCGGCGCTGGCGCTGGGCACCTTGTATGCCCAGGGTCTGGGCGTAGGCGTCGACATCGTCGCCGCCGAGCGCTACTGGCAGCAGGCGGCTGCCGCCGGCAGTGTCGAGGCACAGCGCCATCTGGATGAGTTGCGCGCGCCGCATTCGATGAAGCGCTGACATCACTCATCAGGCAGCCGGCGGGCCTTCCGCCGGGGACCCGCGTGCGGTCAGTAAGGCGGCAATTCAGGCGCCGGCTTCGAAGTCGTGGCTGGCGCAGTCGCTGGCTTCGGTCGCGACGCGGCCGACGCTGCCGGCTTCGGTTTGGCAGCGAGCGGTTTGGCAGCGCCCTGGGGACTCACGACAGGCGCAGGCTCGGCAGCTTCGAACGACGGCTTGGGACCGCTGGCCGGTGCGTCCCATCCGATCGGGGCCCCGAGCGCGGGCAAGTCCGCCGATTTCGGCCTGGACCGATCGCGCGACCACCACAGCGCCCCGGCGAGCAGCACAACCAGCAGCACGACGATCACCGATCGCAAGCGGGCGATGCGCCGCTGGGCTGCGGCCAGCGCCTGACCGCCGTCCGAGGGGGCGGCAGCCGCCACGGCGAGTTCCGCAGGCGGCCAGCCGCCTCCGGACGTCGAGAGCACTGATGGTTCTGACCCGGACCGGTACAGGAGTGCCGCCGTGATGTCGTCGCCGCTGCCGTTCGCGGACGCGTCTTCGAGGATTCCACCCAGCCGGGCATCGATTGCCGACAGCCCGTGCTTCGAGATCAGTTCGAGCAGGTCGGCGCCGACCTTCAGGAAATCAGCATCGGTGCGAAACGAGTTCGCGTAGCCGTCGGTGCTCAGCATCAGCAGGGCCGGCAACGCAGAATGCGAAGACAGCACCACCGAGCGGAAGTCGGCTTCCGCACCAGGACGGCAGATCGAAGTCGTCAGGTTGCCCAGCAGTCGCTCGTCGGTTGCCACCGGCCGGTTGACGCTGCCGTCGGGCGACACCGCCAGCACATCGCCGTCACCGAGCTGCCACAGGGCTACGCTGTTCGGCGTCGTCAGCGCGGCGAGCAGCGTTGCACCATAGGCGAGGAGCGGATCGGCCCGCACGGCTGCCGATCCTTCGGAGCCTTCCGCGGCATCGAGCGCCAGCCATTCTTCATCGGAGATGGGGCACGTTGCCAGGTGCCTGCGAACCGCGTCGGTCCAGGCGCTGACGATGGCCATCGGCACCTGTGCCGCGGCCAGTTCGCTGCGATCGGCGGGCGACAACTGCTCGAAGTGCGTGGCCATGGAGCACAGCACCTGCAACGCCACCTCGACCGCCATGCGGGCGCCGTCGGCACTGCGGAAGTGGCGACGACCGCCGTGCCCATCGGCGACTGCGGCGATCGCCAGCGCGGGCTGCCCGCCCTCCACGATCGTTCGATGTGCAACAGCGTCCTGGTTGGGCAAACCGTCGCGCAGATGCGTCGCGCCACGCACGCTGCGGCCGACGACCTGCCAGGGCGTCACGGCCTCTGCCGACATCACCATTCGACGGCGTCGTCGACCGTTCCGGCACTGTTGTTCGCCAGATCCCCGACCGTCAGCCGCCGGCCACCATCGAGGACCTGCGACACGCTGTCGATGCCACTGCGCGACACCCAGCGGATCTGCTGCACCAGGGCCTCCGGATGGCTGGCCTCGACCGGGCGGATCTCGTCGTTGCCGATGAACTGCTGCAAAGACGCCAGATGAACATCGCGTCCGATCGCGATGGCCATGCGCACTGCCTCGCGGCCCCAGCGCTCTGCCAACAGCGCAGCCAGACCGGCTTCGAAATCGTCGGTGTGATGTCCGTCGGTCACCAGCACCAGCACGGGCGATACCGCCCTCTCGGGCATCGGCGGCACTTTCAACGCCTGCGCGAGCAACTTCAGCGCAGTGCCGGTGTCAGTGTGACCGCCCGCGGCCACATCGATCCACTTGAGATCGTGAACCGGCGTGGGTGTCTCGATATGCCAGCGCGCGCCGTCGGAGAAGGTCATGGCACGCACGCGCACATCGACATTCGGGTTGTCGCGAGCGGCCGACACCAGGTGCGGTATGGCCTCCCGGATCGCGACATTCAACGCCTGGATCTTGCCATCGGAATTCATCGATCCGGAGGTGTCGAGCAGCCAGATGAAATGCAACTCGCGGCGTGCCATCGCACCACCTGGGCGCGGCACGTTCAGTTCAGCGGTGTCGTTCATGGCAACCCCTCAGCGTACCCGCACCGACAGGTCGCCGATCCTGACCTGCAGTCCGGCTACCAGGCGGATGCTGCGACCGGGAGCCAGCTCGCGCTGCTCGCCCTCGACCGTGACCAGGGACCAGGATTGATCGCTCAGGTTCTTCAGACCCAGCACGCTCGGGTCGTTCGGATGCGCGGTGACCTCGGCAACCACGGCATCCCCTTGGCCGGAACGCGCACCCGGCACCTGCCGTTCGTAAAGGCGCGAACCTGCCGTTGCAGGGATGCGGGCGGTACCGACTTCGAGCACCCGCAGGTTGGAGTCGTCATCCCAGGTCAGCGAGCCGATCTGCGCCGCCGGGGACGCGGGCACCATGGCTGGGTGCGCAGTGGTGCGCTCGGCGACCGCGTTTGCGTCAGGGGCTGCAGCCGGCATGGCTCTTTCGACCGGGCGGATCGTCGACATCCCACCGGGTGCGAAGCGATCGATCAGCTGCGACGCCGCCAGCTGGTCGCGCTCGGGAGAAATGGCGCGCGCCTTGATGATGGTCACCGCCAGACAGACGAAGGCCGCCATCGACAAGACGAAGAACATCATCACCGAGCCGGCCGACGAATTCCACAGCGCATGCAGCGTCGCAGCCACCGCCACGCCGATCAGCACCGTCTTGACACGAGCGCCCGGCTTCAATGCGGCCAGACCGATGAAATATCCGAAGATGCCGGCGTAGGCGGCGTGCCCGAACAGTCCGGAAAGCAGCCGGGGAATCATCAGTTCAAGCCCGGCACCCTGACGGTTCTGGAGGATCTGCGCGAGTTCGAACGTGGCGCGCTCAAAACCGATCTTGCTGGCCAGCAGCGAGAACAGGGAGGCGATGTCCTGCAGTTGCGAGGTGTCCTGCGGCAGGCGCACTGGATAGCCGATGGTCTTCAATGCATAGAGCAACCCACGGACGGTCTCCTGACTGTTCAGGATGACGCCGGGCACGTACTGGAAAACGGTTTCCGCAAAAGCGAACCCGAATCCCGACGCCACGCCGATCAGGATGCCGTCCAGTGGTTCGATCACCGCCAGTTGGCGCGCCGGATGACCGGCCTTGAAACGACCCAGCAGGCTGATCCCGATGTAGACGCCGATGGCCACCGGTATCGCCTTCAGCGTTTCTTCGGGCAGGCCGGCATTGAACAATGACTGAACGAACTTCAGCACCCAGCCGTCGGCTCTGCTCGAGCGTCCCAGCACGACGCCGTAGACATCCTGCAACATACCCATCAGCGGGCTGAACGCGAGCAGGCCGGTGAAGATGGCCACCACGGGCATCAGCCACCACGCCTTGGACTTGCCCGCCATTCGGTAGACGCCATAGGCGCCGCCGAACACGATGAACAAGGCCAGCACGATGGTGTAAGCCGGAACGCCGACCGGGATGCCGCCATAGGACACGTTGATCGTGGCGGACTTGTCTCCCCGGAAGCTGAATAGCAACGCAATCGCGAGGCTGACGACAAGACCGGGGATGAAATACGGCTTGGTGAGGAGTTCCTGCCATGCGCCGCCCAAAGGAAGCAGCTGCGACCTGGTGGGTTCGGAAGAGGCCGGCGATTTCATGTCGCCGCCAGGCCGTTTCTGTTCCATGGAAGCCACCTTGCTCGGATCCAGTCGTGCATACATCGTAACGCCCTCGGTTTGTGTTAACAATTGCATCCGAACGTTGTTGATCCAGATGCCCGGCCCGGTCTGGAGACGAAAAACGGGTCGCCACATTGCCTGCCGACAAAAAAAAGCCCGCGAGACCTGCGATGCCCGCCCTGCGCCCCGGTCAGCTGTTGAGATGCGTCGACTCGCAGCTGGCGTGTCGGGTCGAGACGTTGATTGGCGAGGGGGGGCAGGGCGAGGTCTATCGGGTCACCCTCGACGGTCGACCCTACGCGCTGAAGTGGTATCACCCGCTCGCGTTGCGGGTGGACCGTGGACTGCGCCAACGGCTGCAGGTGGCGCTCGAGCGGGGCGCTCCGACCGCGGAGTTCCTGTGGCCCTTCGAACTGGTGACGTTGCCCGACGGAAGCGGCCTGGGCTATCTGATGCGATTGCGGGCGGAATCACATCTCAAGATTCAGAGCGTGCTGGCCGGAGAGGTGCGTCCCACGTTCCGGGTGCTGGCCACCGTTTGCTGCCGTCTGACCGAGGCGCTGCTGGCGCTGCACACCAAGGGGCTGGTCTACCAGGATCTCAACGCCGGCAACCTGTTCTTCGATCGCAGCACCGGCCAGATCGAGATCTGCGACAACGACAACGTCGACATCGACGGCGCGCCCAGCGTGATGGGTGGAGTCTGGGAGTTCCAGGCGCCCGAGGTGGTGTTGCGGCAATGCGGGCCATCCCGGGCGACGGATCTGCATTCGCTGGCGGTGATGTTGTTCCGCATCCTGCACATCGGTCATCCGTTGATAGGGCGCTGTGAACTCGAACACCACAATCTGACAGATCAGGCCGTCTTGCGCCGCCTGTACGGCAGCGGCGCCCGATTCGTGTTCGACCCGTCGGACGCGTCGAATCGCCCGCTGCCCGATCGGCACGGCCCGGTGCTGGGGCACTGGGCCATTTATCCGCAGGCGCTGCGCGACCTGTTCACCCGCGCGTTCACCGACGGATTGTTCGATCCGCTGCACGGTCGCGTGCAGGAGTCCGAATGGCGCAAGGCGCTGCGGCAACTCCACGACTCGGTGCTGACCTGCAGGGGTTGCGGGGCAGAGAATTTCCACGACCCCCAGCGGCTGGCAGCAAAGCAGCATCAATTCGCATGCTGGGACTGCGGTGCCGCGTTGTCCACCTCGCCGCCGCGCATCGGCCTGCGGCGACTCCAGGCCCGCAGCCAGGAGGCCCCCCTGTACGTCGTGGTGCTCGATCCCGGGGCTCGGCTGCTTTCGCACCACGTCGATGATCAAAACTCGGGGCACCCGAGCTCCGCAGCGCAGATCGTCGTCGACCCGGCTCTGGCGCTGGTGAACCTGTCGCGCCAGACCTGGTCCGTATGGTCAGGCCCGTCGACACAGGTCGAGAAGGTGGAACCAGGCGAGCGGCTCTCGCTGAGTCAGGGTCAGCGCATCGACTTCGGGCGCATGCTCGGCGAGGTCAAGCTGTGAAGCGAGCGAGACAGATAATTTTTTGCGTTCGGTAAGGTTCGCTGCCCGATTGCGTCTCCAGGCCCTACCGATCAACGAAGCGCGCACGGGCCACTCCGCGAGATCCGTCCGCAAGCACAGGAGAACTGCCATGACGACCACTGCCTTTCCCGCCTCCGGCCCCAGCGACAGCCTCTACGACCCAACCATCGGCGCCAAGCTGAAGTCGCTGCTCGACCGGTACGGTATTGGACTGCTGGGCGAATCCGGCCGCCTGCGCGGCCTGCTCCACGATGACTGCCCGCAGGCCAAGCGCGAAGTCTCGGTGCTGATGCAGGCGCTGGAGGAACGGGTCCCGCAGGATCTGATGCGGGTGCATTCCGGCGAGCCGATCCAGAGCTTGACGCCGCGACTGGCCAAGCGGCTGAGTGACGAGAAGGGGATGGCGCCTAACGCCTCGCGCTGGGCAGTGGACACCTGGGCAGAGGGCTTGGGGCTGGAAGCGCTGATCTCGAACGCGGCCTTCGCCGACGGCGGCACCGGCAGCGCTCAGGCCCTGTTCCGCTCGGCAGCCAACCAGACCTTCGGCGGCCCGGCCGACCCGGTATCGGCGCCGGTCCCTGTGCCTCCCAACCGCAAGCTGCAGGCCGCAGTGGCCGGGCTGGCGTTGTGCGGCGTGATTGCGTTCTCGTGGTTTGGTTTTCTGCGGCCGGTGTTCGAGATCACCGCCGTCGAGACGCAGGGTCCGATGGTCGGCGACGGCAAGGCTCGGCCGGTGACGCTGGCGATCCACGCTCGCCGCGAAACCGTCAAGGATGTCGAGGTGCGTTTCGTGAGCGGTGAAGGCAACTGGAACAACCAGGTCGCGAGCTACCCGGCGACGGAAGCCACCAGCGGCGAAGCAAAGGTCGGTGCCGGCACACTGGCCTACAAAACGGCTCAGCCGATGAATGCGACCTTCGAGTACGTGCTGGTGTCGACCGACGGCAAGCGCAGCGCACCGTTCCAGCGCACCTTCAACATCCTGCCTCCGATCGTGATCAGCAGCGTCACGGCGCCACGGCCACTGGGTGTGGGTCGCGCCTTCAACGTAGACATCAAGTACCAGAAGGGTGCTGCGGACATCGTGCAGATCGAGCGTCGCGTCGTCGACAGCAGTGTGCCGTGGCCCGACGTTTCCGCCACGGCGGCCGTGCAGCCTGGCAACGCGACAGGTGCGGTGCAGTTTCCGTTCGATGCCGCCAAACAGCCGATGCGCAGCACGCTGGAATTCGTGCTGGTCGATGCCCAGGGTGTGCGCAGCGAACCCGCACGCTTGACGCTCGACATCGGGACCGCAGCAAACGGCGGTGGCGGCCCGGCCGTCGTCACGGCGGTGCAGCAGGTCACGCGCACCGGCTCATCAAGCGGAGTGGGCGCCGTGGTCGGCGGCGTGCTGGGGGGAGTGCTCGGCAACCAGTTCGGCTCGGGCAGCGGCTGCGCGGTGGCGACCATCGCAGGCGTGGCAGGCGGTGCCTATGCAGGCAACACCATCGAGAAGAACAACAACAGCACCAGCGGCTGGGAGACCACGGTGAAATTCGACGATGGCAGCCGCCGCACGATTCGCCACGGCACGGCACCCACCTGGACCGTGGGGCAGCGCGTCACGGTCGACAACGGCGCGATCAGCCTGGCAAGCAACTGAAGGCTGCCGCGCAAGTCAGGCCCTGCAACGCGGCAGGGCTTCGCAATCAGCCGCCTGCGGGCGGCTGAACGCTTTCGGCAGTGCGGCCGACGGAGTGCGGAAACAGCTCAACGCCGCGCCACCTCGCGCATCGTCACGAACTCCTCGGCGCCCGTCGGGTGGATGCCGATGGTGCGATCAAGCTGGGCCTTGGTGAGGCCGGCCTGCATCGCCGCAGCAAAGCCCTGGATCACCTCGCCGGCGTCGGCGCCGACCATGTGCATCCCGAGCACGCGGTCGGTCGCGTCGTCGACCACGATCTTCATCAGCGTGCGTTCGGTGCTGCCGCTCAGCGTGTGCTGCAACGGCTTGAAATCGCTGCGGTAGATGCGCACCGGCCCGCGATCCCGCGCCGCTTCTTCGCCCAGGCCGACGGTGCCGATGTTCGGGTGCGTGAACACCGCGGTGGGCACCATCGCGTAGTCGATGGGCTGCCGCACGCCGTCGCCGAACAGGTGGTCGACCAGCAGCATCGCCTCGCCCAGCGCGATCGGCGTCAACGCCATGTGCCCGACCAGGTCGCCGAGCGCATGCACCGACGGCACGGTGCTCTGGAAATGCGCATCAACCGGCACCGTCCCGTTCGGGTTCAGCGTGATGCCGAGCGCGTCCAGGCCCAGGCCGTCGGTGCGCGCGAGGCGGCCGGTGGCGTGCAGCACGGCGTCGGCTTCGATCTCGATGTCGGCATGCGCCCCGGCATCGGCCGCAGCAGCACGCTGCTTCAGGCGCAGCGTCTGCACCGCACCGGCCCGCCGCACGTCGGCGATCGTGGATTGAAGGTGCACGTCGATGCCCTTCTTGCGCATCTCGGCAGTGACGAAATCGGCAACCTCGTGGTCGAAACCGCGCAGCAGCCGCGGCCCGCGGTGCACCAGGGTCACCTGCGCACCCAGGCCGTTGAAGATCGACGCGAACTCGCAGGCGATGTAGCCGCCGCCGACCACGACCAGGCGGCGCGGGAACGGATCGAGGTCGAACATGTCGTCCGACGTCAGCGCCCAGTCGACACCCGGGCCACCGACCTTCTGCGGGCGGCCACCGGTGGCGAGCAGGATGTGGCGGGCGGTGCAGTGCTTGACGGATGAGTCCGCGGCGCCGTCGACAGGGCGAACCGCCACCGTGTGCGCATCGACCACGCTCGCCCAGCCGCGCAACAGCGTCGCGCCGGCGGACTTCAGCAGGCCGTCGTAGATGCCGTTAAGCCGCGTGATCTCGGCGGCGCGACGCGCCTTCAGCACGGCCCAGTCGAAGCGCGGCGCAGTCGCTTCCCAGCCGAAGCCGTGCGCCTGCTCGAAGGCCTCGCCGTGATGCGCCGCATAGCTGTAGAGCTTCTTAGGGATGCAGCCGACGTTGACGCAGGTGCCGCCCAGCGGTCCCCCCTCGACGATGATCACGCGGGCGCCGCGCTGCGCCGCGAAGCGCGCGGCACGAACGCCACCGCTGCCGGCGCCGATCACCAGCAGGTCGCAGTCAAAGTCCGTCGCCGGGGTCGTGTTCGTCGTGCTCATCGGCAGGTTCTCCAGGATTCATCAGTGCGCGCAGCGTATCGAGGGTGTCGGCTTCGTGCAGCGGCTTGTCATTGCGGATTCGCAGCATCCTGGGAAACCGCACCGCGATGCCGCTCTTGTGGCGGGTGCTGATGTTGAGGCCTTCGAAGCCCAGTTCGAACACCATCGTCGGGCGCACGCTGCGCACCGGCCCGAATTTCTCGAGCGTGGTCTGGCGGATCGCACGGTCGACCGCCTTGAACTCCTCGTCCGTCAGGCCGCCATAGGCCTTCGCGAAGGCGATCAGCTGCAGGCCGTCGGGCTGCGCCGGCTGCCGTGCCTCGATGGCATCGACGACCGCCTGTGCTTCGGCCGCATCGCGCGGCGCTCGGCTCCACACCGCGAAGGTGTAGTCGGTGTAGACGCTGGCGCGGCGACCGTGGCCGGCCTGCGCGTAGATCAGCACCGCGTCGACGCTCAGCGGATCGACTTTCCATTTCCACCAGGCCGGCGCCGGCGATCCCGGCAGAGCGGCCGCCTGCTTGCGACGCCCGCTGCCGTACCTCGCGTCGCGATGCTTGAGCATGAAGCCCTCGACACCCCGAGCGCGTGACTGCTCGCGCAGCGCAGCCAGTTCGGGCCAGCTGCCGCGCAGCAGCGGCGACAGGCGCAGCGCAGGGATCGCATCGCGGAGCGTCTCCAGCGCCGCCCGCCGCTCATGCTGTGGCGCATCTCGCAGATCGACGCCGTCGTGCTCGAGCAGGTCGTAGGCCATGAAGGTCACCGGCTCGTCGGCGAGGATCTTCTTCGTCAGGTTCTTGCGACCGATGCGCTGCTGCAGCAGGTTGAACGGAGCTGGCCGGTCGCCGCCGACCGGCCAGGCCAGGATCTCGCCGTCGATCACCGTGCCATCGGACCATGCCTGCGCGGCAGTCACCACCTCGGGGAAGCGGTCGGTCACCAGCTCCTCCCCGCGCGACCAGATCCACACCTCCCCGGCACGGCGCACCACCTGCGCACGGATGCCGTCGTACTTCCACTCGACGAGCCAGTCGCCGGCGTGGCCCAGCGCTGCGTCGAAGTCGGCCAGCACCGCGTCGACCGGATGCGCAAGAAAGAACGGATAGGGCTGTCCGGCATCGCGGCCCGGCTCGGTGTCGCGAGACACCAGCCGCGCGTAGCCGGCCGCATCGGGGCGCGCGTTCTGGTCGGTGTAGCCCATCATCCGCTGCGCCACCACCCTGGCGTCGATACCGACCGATTCGGCCAATGCGCGCTGCACCAGCAGCTTGCTGACGCCGACCCGGAAGCCTCCGCCGATCAGCTTGATCAGCAGGAAGCGCTCGGCGGCATCGAGTTCGTCCCAGTAGACGGCAATCCGGGTGGCCTGGGTCTCGGGTGGCTCCCCGCGCAGGGGCAGCAACCGCTGCTCGACCCAGACAGCCAGCCCGAGATCGCTGCGCATCGAAGGTGGCGCAAGCACGTGCGCGATGGTCTCGGCCAGGTCGCCCACCGCCTGGTAGCACTCGTCGAACAACCAGTCGTCGATGCCCGCACGCGCGCAGGCCAGCGACCGCAGCACGGCCGTAGGCACGACCCGGCGCGGCTTGCCGCCCGACAGGAAATAAACGGCCCAGGCAGCGTCGGCCGGCTCAGCCGACGCGAAGTAGCGCTTCAGCGCGTCGACCTTCGCCGAGGTCGCGGTCGTCGCATCGAGCTCGGCAAACAGTGCGGAGAAGCGCCTCAAGGCACCGCCCCGTCCGGCTTGGCGACCGAGCCCTCGACGCCACTGGCCATGCCCTCAGGATGTGGCCCGGACGCCTCCTCGGCACCAACCTCGCGGCCGAATTCGGTTCGGAACGAGCCCGCCTGCAGGCCCTGCTGTTCGAGCCAGCGCACCATCACCGCCTCGTAGCCGTGGGTCACGATGACCCGCTCAGCGCTGGTGGCGGCAATGGCGCGCTGCAGTCCCGGCCAGTCGGCGTGGTCGCTCATCACGAAGCCGCGGTCCACGGCGCGCCGGCGACGGGCCCCGCGCAGCTGCATCCAGCCGCTGGCAAAGGCATCGCTGGCCTCGACCCCACCGACGGTGAACGCTCGCGCCCAGGCACTGTCCTGGGCTGAGGGCGGCGCGATGGCGATGGCTCGCCTCAGGCCGGCCCGGTCGGTCACCTCGCCGAGCAGCTGGGTGACCGGCAGTTGCACGCCCTCGGCGCGGTAGGCGCGGTTGAGCGGCTCGACTGCGGCATGCACGACGATCGGACCGATGCGCTCGTCGAGTCCGGCCAGCAGCCGCTGCGCCTTGCCGAAGCTGTAGCCCATCAGCAGGCTGGCGCGACCGGCCTCGGCATTGGCGCTCCACCAGGCGTTGATGTCGGCATACACCTCGCGCTGCGGGCGCCATCGGTAGACCGGGAGACCGAAGGTGCTTTCGGTGATGAAGCAGTCGCAGCGCACCGGCTCGAACGGCTCGCAGGTGAGGTTGTCCTCGTCACCCGGCGCGCCCGCAGCGGCGGTTGCGAAGTAGTCGCCCGACGCCACCCAGACTCGCCCGCCGTGCTCGAGCCGCACCTGGGACGAACCGAGGACGTGGCCCGCCGGGTGCAGGCTGATGCGAACGCCGCGGTGCTCGACCACCTCGCCGTAGGCCAGCGGCTGGAGCGTGATGGCTCCCAGCCGCGAGCGCAGCACGCCCGCCGACCGCGCTGACGCCAGGTAGTGGCCATGCCCCGAGCGAGCGTGGTCGGCATGCGCATGGGTGATCACCGCCCGATCCACCGGCCGCCACGGGTCGATGTAGAAGTCGCCTGGCGGGCAATACAGGCCGGCCGGACGCTCGACGAGGAGGTCAGCCGAGGTCATGGCCGCAGCAGCGACGCGCTCGTGGGGCACGCCGGGCGCCGGGCCGCACCCCGACAGGCAGGGCCCCGCGCTGGATGGGGCGCAGCGACCGGGAGCCAGACATCAATAACGGCCTGTCGCCCCGGCAACCCGCAGGTAGATGTAGGCGACCCAGGCGACGACCGCCCGCCGCAGCGCACCCAGCACACCGGTGCGGTACTTGAGCTTCGGATCGATCTCGTCAGAGACCGCGACAGCCGCGTCGAACTGCGCCGACAACTGCGCATTGAAATCGCCATCGCGCACGATGACGTTGGCCTCGAGGTTCAGCAGCAGCGACAGCGGATCGATGTTCGAACTGCCGACCGTTGCCCAGTCGTCATCGACCAGGGCGATCTTGGCGTGCAGATAGGCCGGCGTGTACTCGAAGATGCGCACGCCCTGCCCCAGCAACTCGTCGTAGAGGGCACGCGCAGCCAGACTGGCGATGCGGTAGTCGACCTTGCCCTGCAGCAGCAGCCGCACCGCCACGCCGCGCTGCGCCGCGTGCTTCAGGGCGCGACGGAACGAGCGCCCGGGATAGAAATAGGGCGAGACCAGATCGACGCGCTTGACGGCCTTGGCGATCGCGTCGATGTAGCTGCGCTCGATGGTGCGGCGCTGACGCACGTTGTCACGCAGCACGAAGGCCGCCTGCATCGGGCTCGGCACGCCCGGTGTGACCTGCATGCCCTGGCCCCGGCTCAACCGCAGCCGCCTGATCAGCCTGCGCACGCGAGCCATCGGCTCGGCACCACGCACGATCGCCAGCGCTTCCTCCTTGAAGGCGCTGCCGAGATGCGCGCGGGTCCACGCTGCGATGGTCGCCTGGTGGATCGGTCCGACCACCGGGCCGGTGACGCGGACCGCGAAATCGAGCCGGGGCTCTTCGGTCCAGCCGTGGTTGAGGTCGAACCGATCGTCCATCAGGTTGATGCCGCCGACGAAGGCGATCTGTGCATCGGCAACGCACAGCTTCAGATGCAGGCGCCTCAGTTGCCCGGGCTGCAACCAGTTCCACCAGCGGTCGAGCGGCCGGTACACGGCCACCTGCACCGTACCCTCGGTCAGACGTCGCTGCAGTTCGGAAAGACGCCCCAGCATGCCGAACCCGTCGAGCACGACCTTGACCTGAACACCGCGCTGCGCCGCCCGGATCAGGGCCTGCGTGACGCTGTCGGCAGCGAGGTCGTCGTGAAAGATGTAGGTGGCCAGGCAGACCTCGTGACGCGCTTCGTCGATGGCCTCGACCAGTGCGGGGAAGAGCTCCTCGCCGCCGCGCAGCAGGCGCACGGCATTGCCGCCACTGAACACCGGCCGGGGCACCGCGCCCCACAACTGTTCCAGCGCCGAGCGGTCGGCGGCGGCGCGTGCGCTGGTTGCGTCGGTCGCCATCGGCCGGGAGCCTCGGGTCAGACGAGCTGCAACTCTGCGACCAGCGGCAGGTGGTCCGACATGCGTGCCCACGCCGCGCTGCGAGGCACGTGCGTCGCGATGCAGCGCAGGCCGCGCGTGTAGACGCGGTCGAGCGAGAAGAAGGGAACGCGCGACGGGAAGGTTCGCGGTGGCGCGCCGGCGGCATGCGCTGGCGTCAGCCCCATGCGGCGGATCGGTGCATCGAGCTTCTCGCCCCAGTCATTGAAGTCACCGGCGAGCACGAGGTGCTCGCCAGGCGGCACATGCAGCGAAATGAAGGCGGCGATGCGTTCGACCTGACGAACGCGGCTGGCGTGCATCAGGCCGAGGTGCGCGACGATCGCATGCACCAAGGTGCCGTTCCATTGAACCGGAACGTGCAGCAGGCCGCGCTGCTCGAAGCGGTGATCGGACACGTCGTGATGGCGGATGTCCCCGATGGGCCAGCGCGACAGCAGCGCATTGCCGTGCTCGCCATGGCGCGTGATCGCGTTGGTGCGGTAGGCGACGGCGTAGCCCTCTGGTGCGACGTAATCGGCCTGCGGCATGCGCGGCCAGCCGATGTGCGTGTCGGGAAACTGCAGCGCCTCGGCGCGGTTGGAGCTGCGCACCTCCTGCAGGAAGACCAGATCGGCATCCAGCGCCTCGATACCCAGCGCCAGGTTGTGGATCTCGAGCCGGCGCCGCGGGCCGACCCCGCGCACGCCCTTGTGGATGTTGTAGGTCGCGACGCGCAGGACGTCTGACGGGTGCATCGATGCACCGAAGTCCGCCTTCGGCACGGCGCTCACGCGGCAGCGAACCGGGGCAGCTGCAGCACCGCCTCGGCGTTCGATGGTGAAAAGCAGCGGTCAGCCGCCTCGCGCCAGGGCAGCCACTCGCTGCGCACGTGCTCGCGCGGCGCCAGCGTGACCGGAATGTCGCGGGGAACCAGCAGCCCGAACACGTGCTCGGTGTTATGAGTCACGCCCGGCGCGTAGCGATGCCGCCATACCGGGTAGATCTCGTAGACGTTGCGCATGCCCCAGTCTCGCAGATGCGCAAGCGGCACGTCGGCCGAACCGATCACGATGCCGGTTTCCTCGGCGACCTCGCGCCGCGCCGTCTCCGCGAACGGTTCGTCCACCGCGTCCTTCGAGCCGGTCACGCTCTGCCAGAAGCCGGGCTTGTCCGCGCGCTCGATCAGCAGCACCTGCAGGTCGGCGCTGTGGATCACGACCAGCACCGACTCGGGGATCTTCGGCGGGCGCGAATCGTTCATCGATCGTGCGGCGTCAGCGCGCCGCTTCGGGCAGCTCGATCTTGACCTGCAGCACCTCGAGATCGCCCTGGCGCTCGACCTCGACCTTGATGTCGCCCGGGCCCACCGACACGTACTTCGAGATCACCGCAAGCAGCTCGCGCTGCAGGTCGGGCAGGTAGGCCGGATCGCGAGTGCGGCCGTTGCGCTCGTGCGCCAGGATGATCTGCAGCCGCTCCTTGGCGACGCTGGCAGTCTTGGTTTTCTCACCCAGGAAGAAGGAAAGGAAACCCATCGTTCACTTCCCCCCGAACATGCGCTTGAAGAAGCTCGGCTTCGCCGCATCGACGAAGCGCAGCGGCGTTTCCTGGCCGAGGAACCGCGTGACCACGTCCTTGTAGGCCTCCGACACGTCGGAACCCTTGATGTGGATCGCCGGCACCCCTTGATTCGACGCGTCGAGCACCGATTCGGACTCGGGGATCACGCCGATCATGCGCACGCGCAGGATGTCGTGGATGTCCTTTAGGCTCAGCATCTGGCCACCGAGCACCCGGTTCGGGTTGTAGCGTGTGATCAGCAGGTGCTCCTTGATCGGCTCCTTCTTCTCGATCGCGCGGCGCGTCTTGCTGTGCAGCATGCCGAGAATGCGGTCGGAGTCGCGGACGGAAGAGACTTCGGGGTTGGTGACCACCAGCGCCTCGTCTGCGAAGTGCATCGCCATCAGCGCACCGGTCTCGATGCC
>Ga0073904_10000253_pt1 | contig 37312 bp, 36 predicted proteins | sample KloWWTrecipitate_FD_66668 | JGI IMG/M metagenome (GOLD analysis project Ga0073904, IMG submission 66668) | Active sludge microbial communities from Klosterneuburg, Austria, studying microevolution and ecology of nitrifiers - Klosterneuburg... | ecosystem: Engineered > WWTP > Aerobic digester >... | reverse complement strand
CACCCAGGCGAAATCTGCCTGGAGCCGGGCGAGTCGTATGACTCTCCCACCATCATCGCTACCTACTCTGGTGGCGGGCTGACGCCGGCATCGTGGGGTTTTCATCGCTCGTTGCGAGCGTTGCCGGCGCACCCTCGGTCGGCACGGCCGGTGCTGCTCAACACGTGGGAGGCGGTCTACTTCGATCAGTCCACCGAGCGGTTGCGGGCGCTGGCTACCAGTGCTGCCGCGTTGGGCGTCGAACGGTTCGTGCTCGACGACGGATGGTTCGGCTCTCGGCGCGACGACCGTCGCGGTCTGGGGGACTGGTGGGTCTCGCCGGAGGTGTATCCCGACGGTCTCGCGCCGCTGATCTCCCATGTGCGTGGGCTGGGCATGGAGTTCGGTATCTGGGTGGAACCGGAGATGGTGAACCCCGACAGCGACCTGTTCCGTGAGCATCCGGAGTGGGCACTGACCACGCCTGGCTACGAGCCAGTGCTCGGCCGCAATCAGCTGGTGCTGAACCTGGCGCACCCCGACGCGTTCGCCCACATTCTCGGCCAACTCGACGCGGTACTGCGCGACCACGACGTGGCGTACGTGAAGTGGGACATGAACCGCAACCACGTGCAGGGCAGTAGCAGCGATGGCGCCGCTGGGACCCACTCGCAGACGCTCGCGTTCTACGCGCTGCTCGACGCGTTGCGCGAGCGGCACCCGACCGTCGAGTTCGAGAGCTGCGCCAGCGGCGGGGCACGAATCGATCACGAGGTCCTGCGTCGTGCCGAGCGCGTGTGGACCAGTGATTGCAACGACGCGCTCGAACGCCAGACCATCCAGTGGGGTGCGTCGATGCTCATCCCGTACGAGTTGATGGGTGCGCACATCGGACCGAACCGTTCGCACACGACGGGCAGGGTGCAGTCGCTCGCGTTCCGTTGCCTCACCGCGCTCGTCGGCCATCTGGGTGTGGAGTGGAATGTCTTGGACCTCACCGAGGATGAACGTGATCATCTTGGCGACTTCATCGAGCTGCACAAGCAGTTCCGACCGCTGCTGCACTCCGGCGACTCCGTGCGCTTCGATCCGGTGCTCAACGGTCAGACCGCCGCCAGTCATGCATATGGGGTGTATGCGTCCGATCGGCGAGAAGCGCTGGTGATCCATGCACAGTTGACGACCGGGATGAGCCTGCTGCCGCCGCCGCTGCGACTGCCCGGGTTGCTCGCCGACGTGTCGTACGTGGTGGAACAGGTGCCGTTGCCCGGGGCGCGGGTCGCTTGGCTTGGCACAGGGATCGTGCTCACCGGGGCTCAGCTGGCGGCGCATGGAGTGCAGCTGCCTCGTCAATACCCAGAGTCGGGCATATTGCTGCACCTCAGCGCCGTATCTGGCGTCTGACCCCGCACGCCCGCTGCTGGCCAACGGCGAACCATCACCGGCTCAACGGCGAACCATCACCGCGTGACGAGAGCGACGCCTCCGTCCTGCCTCCCGCCCCCTTGGCGAATCTCCACGTGATGAATTGAAGTGCTGCGTCATACCTCCCGTCCCCTTGGCGAATCTCCACGTGATGAATTGAAGTGCTGCGTCATACCTCCCGTCCCCTTGGCGAATCTCCACGTGATGAATCGGAGGCGGGCCGAGAGGTGTGATGGGTGACCATGCGCGATCGTTGCGTCGAACCGTCACGTGGAGATTCGTTGCGACCCTCGGGAATTGTCACGTGGAGATTCGCCAAGAGGTGGCCGCAGGGGCTGGCGGCCCCGACGCCGGCACCGACGCCGACGCCGACGCCGGCACCGACTGCGACTCCGGCACCGACTGCGACTCTGTGACACCCCTGGCGTAGAACGCCTTCATGAACAACAGCGAGCAACGAAGCGTGGTCCCTCGGCCCACACGCCGACAATGCCTGTGGTGCCACACCGAATTCGATCTTCGCCTGGGTCCCGGGCGAAAGAAGATCTACTGCACGGTCAGCTGTCGTCAGCGCGCCTACGAGCGTCGTCGCGGGCTCGGAGTGTTTCCGCCGCCGGAACAGCTCATCTCCCGTCCGGGCGGGCCTTTGGGTCACCTTCCCAACCGCTTCACGCGCTACGAGGCCGGCGGCATGACGGTCCAGCGCCACTACAAGATCCACGCGATGCGCCCGGCCGGTTATGCCGAGGCCGGCGAGCGGCGGCCAACGCTGTGCGGGCTGAAGCGTCGTCCGAACGGTCAGACCTTCAATGAAGGCCCCATCGAACGCATCTGTCAGACCTGCATGAAGATTGCCCGCATCCGCCCACCCGCTCGGCGGCAGTTTCCCTCGAGCGACCTCGCTGCCTACCGAGCGCAGCTCGATTCGATTGCGATGCAGCTCTGCGAACTCGGCATCAACAACCATTATGTCCGGCCCGACATCTCGGCGCAGTTCCTCTTCGACTTGCTCGCTGCTGCGTAGCACGACCACCGTGGCAACAATTGACCTGCCAGCCAGGAGGCGCCTCCCCGTAGGATTTACCCGTGTCTGCACGCATCTCCGCAACCGATGTTGCCAAAGTGGCCCGGCTCGCTCGCCTGGACGTCACCCCTGCCGAAATCGAGGTGATGACCTCACAGCTGGGCGGAATGCTCGAGCATTTCGCCGACGTCGATGCCCTCGATCTCTCCGCTGTCATCCCGATGACCCAGCCCTATGCGCTGGTCAACGTCTTGCGTGCCGACGTGGTGCGCCCCTGCCTCGACCGTGAGGAAGTGCTTGCGGCAGCGCCGTCCGCACAAGATGGTTGCTTCCAGGTGCCGCCGATCGGTGGCGAGAGCTGATGGGCAGCGACACAGCCACCGACATCGCTGCGGCCGTACGCTCCGGCGCGACCACAGCCACCGCTGTGCTCGAGGGCCATCTCGCCGCCATCGCCGAGCGTGAGCCAGAGATTCACGCCTTCAACCTCATTCTCGACGACGAAGCTCGCGAACGTGCCGCCGCCATTGATGCGCAGGTCGCCGCCGGCAACGATCCGGGCCCGCTCGCCGGTGTCACGATTGCGCTCAAGGACAACATGTGCACCCGCGGCGTGCCCACGACCTGCTCGTCGAAAATCCTCGACGGCTGGAAGCCGCCATACAGCGCGACCGTGGTCGACACACTCATGGCAGCCGGCGCCGTCATCGTGGGCAAGACCAACCTCGACGAATTCGCCATGGGCAGCAGCACCGAGAACTCGGCCTTCGGCCCCACCAAGAACCCGCACGACACCAGTCGCGTCCCCGGCGGCAGCAGCGGCGGCAGTGCCGCCGCAGTCGCGGCCGGGTTCAGTCAGGTCTCCCTCGGCAGCGACACCGGCGGCTCCATCCGTCAGCCTGCGGCTCACTGCGGTGTCGTCGGCGTCAAACCCACGTACGGCTACGTCAGCCGCTACGGCCTCATCGCGTTCGCCAGCAGCCTCGACCAGATCGGACCGTTCGCCAACTCGGTGCACGATGCCGCCCTCATGCTCGACGTCATCGGCGGCCACGATCCGCTCGACAGCACCAGCATCCCGCAGCAGCACCCGTCACTCACCACGGCCATCCAGCGCGGTGTCGAAGGCCTTCGCGTCGGCCGCATCACCGACCTGCCCGAGGGCGCAGACCCTGACGTCCAAGAGCGCCTGGAGGCGGCCTTCGATGCGCTCAAGGAGCAGGGTGCCACCGTCGTCGACGTGCAGGTGCCGGCCTTCACGTTCGGCCTCACCGCGTACTATCTCATCGCGCCTGCAGAAGCCAGCAGCAACCTGGCTCGCTACGACGGCGTGCGCTACGGCATGCGGGTGGAAGCCGCCGACACCAACGCGATGTACGGCGCCACCCGTGCCGCCGGTTTCGGCGAGGAAGTCAAGCGTCGCATCATGCTGGGCACGTACGCCCTCAGCGCCGGCTACTACGACGCGTACTATGGCAAGGCCCTGAAGGTGCGTCGCTTGATCCACGACGACTTCGAACGGGCCTACCAGACCGCCGACGTGCTCCTCACGCCCACCTCGCCCACCGTTGCGTTCAAGTTCGGCGACAAGGGCGACAACCCGTTCGCGATGTATCTGTGCGACACCTACACGATCCCCAGCAACCTCGCCGGTCACCCGGGCATGAGCGTGCCCTTCGGCACCGGTGCGCACGGCATGCCGGTGGGGGTGCAGGTACTCGCCGGCACGCTGCAAGAGCCGGTCATGTTCCGCGTGGGCGCAGCACTGGAAAGGGCGGTGGCGAAGTGAGCGAATACGACGGCTTGCCCGGCGATTGGGAACTGGTCGTGGGCCTCGAGGTCCACGTCGAGCTGGCTACCAACACCAAACTGTTCAGCGGCAGTCCCAACAGGTTCGGCGACGAGCCCAACACCAACATCGACCCGGTCACCTTGGGTTTGCCCGGCGCGCTGCCGGTGCTCAACGAGCAGGCGGTGGAGCTGGCCATGCGCGTCGGTGCCGCGCTCAATTGCACCATTCAGGCTTGCACGTTCCACCGCAAGAACTACTTCTACCCCGACATGCCCAAGGCGTACCAGGTCAGCCAGTACGACCAGCCGCTCAACATCGACGGCTACCTCGACTTGCCCAACGGTGTGCGTGTCGGTATCGAGCGCGCCCACATGGAGGAAGACGCCGGCAAGAGCACTCACGTCGGTGGCTCGGGTGGCCGGGTTCACGGGGCCACGGCCTCGCTGATCGACCTCAACCGAGCCGGCGTGCCGTTGGTGGAGATCGTCAGCCGTCCCGACATCCGCAGTGCCGACGATGCACGCTCGTATGTCAGCGAACTCCGCAGCATTCTGCTGGCCATCGGCGCCAGCGACGCGAAGATGGAAGAGGGCAGCATGCGCGTCGACGCCAACGTCAGCGTGCGCAGGCCCGGTGCGCCGCTGGGTACCCGTTGCGAGATCAAGAACGTCAACAGTGTGCGCAGCGTCGGACGCGCCATCGAGTACGAGGCGCGCCGCCAGATCGACCTCATCGAGAGCGGCGATTCAGTACGTCAGCAGACTCGCCACTGGGACGAGGGCGATGGCCGTACGCACACGATGCGCAGCAAGGAAGACGCCGATGACTATCGCTACTTCCTCGAGCCGGACCTCGTTCCGCTCGTGCCCTCGCAGGAGTGGATCGACCGGGTGCACGCCGCGCTACCGATGCTGCCGGCCGCTCGCCGCGCCCGGCTTGCAGAGGCCACCGGCCAGTTGGCGGCGAGCGAAGCCGTCACCAGTGTCGTCGAACGCGGTCAGGACGACTACGTACTCGCGGTCGGCGATGCAGGCGGCAACGTGGCGAGGGCTCTCGTCTACGTCAAGGAGGCATTCGCCGACTCGCCGCAGGTACCCGCCACCGACCTCGCCGCCCTCACGCTGCTCGAAACGAACGGCGCGCTGACTGCCACGCAGTCCAAGTCCGTGCTCGCCGACCTAGTCGCGAACAACGGTGGCGACGCAGCGGCAATCGCCGCCTCCAAGGGCCTCGAGGCTATGGACACATCGGCGCTGGAAGGCCTTGTTGACGCCGCCATCGCAACCGACCCCGGCGCCTGGCAGAAGTTCTGCGATGGTGATGGCAAGGCGATGGGCGCATTGGTCGGCCTCGTGATGAAGTCCAGTAAGGGCAAAGCCGACGGAAAACTCGTGACGGCGCTGCTCAACCAGAAGAAGCCGTAGAAGCGACACCCACGAGCGAGTTCGTCACGCCACCCATGAGGTGACGATCTCGCCCGTGAGCGTCATGGAGCGAGTATGACGGCCGTCGTTGAGCGCGGGGTGAGCGTTCCCTGAGATTTTGGTGAGTGTCAGAGCAGCGCAGCGAGAGTGGCCTGTTGGCGCAGCCACACGGTGGCATCGGCGACCGGCATCGGTCGGGCAATGTAGAACCCCTGCGCCATCGAGCAGCCCATCGCCAAAAGCTCTGTCAACTTGTCCTCGCTGTCCACACCCTCGGCCACCACCTTCAGGCCCAGCGAGTCGCCAAGGCGCAGGAGTAGCTCGACGATGGTGCGATCCAAGGGGTTCTCGCACATACCTGCGATGAACACGCGGTCGATCTTCAGTGTGTCCACCGTGAGCTGGTGGAGGTAGCTCATCGACGAATAGCCGGTGCCGAAGTCGTCGATCGCGACCTTGATGCCCTGACGGCGAATGTCGTCGACCACCGAACTGGCGCGGGCCACATCCGCAATGAGGTGGGTCTCGGTGATCTCCAGGTCGATCATCCGCGGGTCGACGTCGGCCTGCCGGCACAGGCGATCGAGCAACGGGCTCAGCGTTCCATCGACGATGTATCGCCCTGAGATGTTGATGGCGATGCGAAAGGTGGCCGTCAGCGGGTCGCCCTGCCAGGACTGCAAGATGTTGATCGATTGCTCGATGACCCACGCATCGATGTCGAGAATCACGCCCGTCCGTTCGGCGATCGGAATGAAATCGTTGGGGCCGATCTCTCCCTGGTCGGGACGGTTCCACCGCACGAGTGCCTCCGCACCGACGGGCTGCTTGGTCGCCACGTCGATGATCGGTTGCAGCTTCAGGCTGAACTGGTTGTCGAGCAGGCCCTGACGCATCGTCAACGCCATGTCGGCGCGCTCCTCGATGTCGCGAGCCAGTCGGGCGTTGTAGACCTCTACACGCCCGCGACCGGATTCCTTGGCGTGGTACACCGCCGAGTCGGCCTGGGCAACATAGTCCAACGGGTCGCGGGTGCCATCGACGAACGACACGCCAGCGGACGCGGAGATCGCGAACAGCTGGCCGCCAGACCCAGTGCATGGCTCGGACACGATGTCGATGAGGTGCAACGCCAGCGACGTGACCTCGTCCTGGTCGCTGGCACCGTCGATGAGCACGATGAACTCGTCGCCGCCGATACGGGCGATGAGCTCGTTCGGGCATGCTGCGCGGAGGCGGGCTCCGATCTCACCGAGAATGCGGTCCCCTTCGGCGTGGCCCTGGGTGTCGTTGACGCTCTTGAACCCGTCGAGGTCGAGAAACACGATTGCACTGGACACCTTGTCCAGACGCGCCTGGCCGGACAACACAGCCAGTTGCTCGAGCGCAGCGGTGCGATTGGCAAGACCTGTGAGGGAATCGGTGCGGGCCGCCACGTTGGCGGCGGCCTCCGACGCGTGCAACTTGGTCGTGACAGCTGCCAGATGCGTCACGGACTGGCGCAATGTGTCGCCGAGCCGTCCCGGCAACGTTTTGTCGATCTGTGTGTCGCCCAATGCCAGGCGGCGGACCTGGGCGTCGTATGCCCGCAAGGTGAGGACCATCTGGTTGAAGGTTCGCATCACCACGCGGATATCGGTGGGCCCTGTGGGTTTGGTGGCGGCCAGGGCAAGGTCGCCATCGACCACCTGCTGTGACTGGCGGGTGAGGCGACCCAGTGGCCGCAGGATCGAGAGGAGCACCAAGCCCAGCAGGATGAGGCTGATACCGATCGCAGCCAGCATGACCACGAGTGCGTTGTGTCGGTCGTGGTCCGCCTCGGCCTGGAGATGGTCGGCAATCTGCACCTCCTCGGCCAGGAACTTGTCGGCGTACACCTGCAGCTGACCGAGCCGATCGAACGACGCGGTTAACAGGTCGACGACGGAATCGAGCAGCTCGCGACTGTCGATGAGTTGGGTGTCAGCAGACGAGACGCGCATCATGCTGTAGGCCCAGGTGGGCAGCGACGACGCGACCGCGGTGAAGGAAGCGTCCTGCATGACCGCATCCAATTCTGCGCGCCGGTCGGGGGTGATGATGGACCGGAGCTCTGCGATCGATGAGTCGAATGAACCAGCGGCAGTGACCGCTCCGATCACACTGTCGAGGTCGCCGCCGGCGATGCCCGCTTGGGCAGCGAGGTGCAGTTGAGTGGTCGCGAAGCCCAGCGTGTCGAGCAGCAGACCCGTCTCCGTGCCCACCCTGGCCAGCTCTGTGGTCGTCGCCGAGTCGAATACTTCGTGGCTCCGAGCGGAGAGCTCGTCGAGAAGCGCGATCATGCGGCTGAAGACAGCCGTGGTGTCAGTGGCCACCTGCTGCTCCGCGTCGAACGTCCTTCGTACCTGCGTCAACTGCTCGCGGATCGACTGGGCCTCATCGGCGAGAGAGACGCCCGACGACAGCACCACCCCTGGGCCTGCGGCGACGAGTTCGTCGAGGCCCTGATCGAGTTGGGCACGGGCGTCCGCGACCAGGCGGAGGTAGTCGACACCAGTGGCATCTGTGAGCATGCTGCGGTCGATGCCCTGCTGCTCGGCCTGTGTGACGCCATCGGTGGCCGTGTACTCGATGTACAGCGGCACGATGAGCTGGCCACCGCGCTGAAGAATGGCGACTTGAGCGCGTACGTGCGCGGCCGACTGCGCGGCGCTGCGGTGCGCCTGTACTTCGCGATAGGCGAATATCTGCAGGCCAACCACTGGCACCAGCAAGACCGTCAGCAATCTGGCGGCCAGAGAGCGAGGCCCGAAACGCCCGACGCGCTGCGATGTCGAGCGATTTGCTGCAGTCGAGCGATGGGTGTGGGAGGTCTCGACCTTCATTGAGTTCCTCCTCTCAGGTGCTCTCGCCGCTGGACGAATCTACAGGAACGGGCTCAGCGATAGGGTCGACCCCAATGCCGTCAGCGTCGCTTGCACCGTTCCGTTCGCGCTCGTTCCGGCTGATGTGGGGTGGCGCCCTGCTGTCCAACGTCGGTACGTGGATGGAGACGGTCGCCCTCGGCTATTACGTCGCCGAGTCGACCGGCAAGGCCAGTTGGTTGGCCGTCATCGCAGCGGCAGGCTTTCTGCCGGGTGCAGTCATCGGCCCGGTCGGCTCGGCGATGGCCGATCGGCTACGCCGTCGCCGGGTGTTGGCCGTCGGCAGCACGGCCTCGGGTCTGATCGCTGCTGTGTTGGCGATCTGGGTCGGAACCGGCAAGGCGACCCCCGCTGGGATCGCTGTGGTCGCGTTCATCGCCGGTTGCGTGTCCGCGTTCACCTTTCCCTCGTTCCAGACGACGTTGCCGATACTCGTACCGCGAGATCAATTGGTCGCAGCGGTGGGATTGTCGAATGCGCAATGGAACATCGGTCGCGTCATCGGCCCGGCACTTGCCGCGATCGCGATCGCACTCGGCGGTATACAGGCCGCGTTGTGGTGCAACGCGGCGAGTTACCTTGCCGTCGTTGTCGCCGTCCTGCTGGTTCGCTTTCATCAGCCTGTCGGCGAGATGCGCCCGATCTTCGGTGCGTTGGCCGACGGGTTCCGATTCGCACGCAACTCACCGGCGATGCGTTCGATGTTGGTGCTCATGACCGCCACCACCGCGGTCGCATCCCCGTTCATCGCCTTCGTCCCACAGATGGCGACCACAGTGCTGGGCGGCGGATCCAACGTGACCTCGCTGCTGGTGACGTCGCAGGGCATCGGCGCCGTGATCGCCGCGTTCACTCTCGGTGCCGTCACGCAGCGATTCTCGTTGGCGCGGGTCATGCTGGTGGCCGTCGCGGCGCTGTGTCCGGCGCTGATCGTGTACGGCACTGCACCGGTCGCGTGGGTCGCTGCACCCGCGCTCACGCTCGTCGGACTGACATACGGCTATGCGTTCACCTCCTTCGCCGGCGTTGCGCAGGAGTCGGCTCCCGACGAGATGCGTGGTCGCGTGCTGGCGGTCAACTCGTTCGTCTTGGGCGTGCTGTACCCGGCGGGAGCATTGATCCAAGGAGAGTTGGCGGACACGATCGGGTTGCGATGGGTCACTGCCGGTTCCGGGCTGCTACTGCTCGTTGTGGTGGGTGTGGTCATGGTGCGGCGAGCTGCGGTATCGGATCGGAAGCAGGCCGCGCCCGCGCAGTAGGCTCGCCAGCATGTCCGAACGTGATGGCACCCCTGTCGATGTGAAGCCCCGTAGCCGCGACGTCACCGATGGTTTCCAGAAGGCGCCGGCGCGCGCCATGCTGCGCGCCGTTGGCATGACCGACGACGATTGGGTGAAGCCACAGGTGGCCATCGCCAACAGCTGGAACGATGTCACGCCGTGCAACATGACGCTGCGCAAGCTGGCCGAGCACGCCAAGGCGGGCGTGCGCGCCGCCGGTGGTTTTCCGTTGGAGTTCGGCACCATCACGGTCAGCGATGGCATCAGCATGGGTCACGAGGGCATGCGTGCCTCGCTGGTGTCGCGCGAGGTCATCACCGACTCTGTGGAGTGTGTGATGCACGCCGAACGCCTCGACGGTTTCGTCGGGCTTGCCGGGTGTGACAAGAGCATCCCGGGCATGCTGATGGCCGCCGCCCGGCTCGACCTGCCGAGTGTGTTCGTCTACAACGGCAGCACCATGCCGGGCCACCACAACGGTGTTGCCACTGACATCACCAGTGTCTTCGAGGCAGTCGGTGCCTGTGCACTGGGCAAGATCACCGAAGAAGAACTCGGCGAGATCGAGCGCACGGCATGCCCCGGCGAAGGCGCCTGTGGCGGCATGTTCACCGCCAACACGATGAGCAGCATCGCCGAGGCCATCGGCATGTCGCTGCCCGGTACGGCGTCGCCGCCGGCCATCGACAGCCGGCGCGAACATGATGCACGTATGGCCGGCGAGGCCGTCGTCAATCTGTTGCGTCTGGGTATCACGCCGCGCATGATCATGACCAAGAAGGCGTTCGAGAACGCCATCGCCGTCACCTCCGCCCTGGGCGGCAGCACCAACGCTGTGCTGCACCTGCTGGCCATGGCCAACGAGGCCGGCGTCGAGTTGGCGCTCGATGACTTCAACCGCATCGCCGCCAAGGTGCCCACCATCGGTGACATGAAGCCCGGTGGCAAGTTCCACATGAGCGACCTCGACCGAGTTGGTGGCGTGCCGGTCGTGCTCAAGCACTTGCTCGACGCCGGCCTGCTGCACGGTGATTGCCTGACCGTCACCGGCAAGACGATGGCCGAGAACCTGGCCGACATCAACCCCCCGGCGCCCGATGGAGTGGTCGTGCACACGCTGGACAAGCCGTTGCACACCGAGGGTGGCACCGTCATCCTGCGCGGCTCGCTGGCTCCCAAGGGTTCGGTCGTCAAGGTCGCTGGTCTTTCCGCTGAGCAGAAGCAGTTCCTCGGGACCGCTCGAGTGTTCGACGGCGAAGACGGCGCAATGGCGGCGATCCTGTCGGGTTCCATCGTGCCCGGCACCGTCCTGGTCATTCGCTACGAAGGTCCCAAGGGCGGTCCGGGTATGCGCGAGATGCTCGCCATCACCGGTGCGCTGAAGGGCGCCGGGCGCGGGTCGGACTGTGCGCTCATCACCGACGGTCGCTTCAGTGGCGGTACATGGGGTTTCTGCATCGGCCACGTCGCGCCCGAGGCGGTCGATGCCGGCCCGATCGCGTTCGTGCACGACGGCGACCAGATCTCCATCGACGTCCACGCGCTCAGTCTCGACCTGCTGGTCGACGACAACGAGATCGCCCGTCGCCGGGCCTCGTGGCAGCCGAACCCCCCGCGCTACACCACCGGCGTGCTGGGCAAGTACGCCAAGCTCGTGCAGGGTGCCGAGACCGGCGCCATCACCAACACCCTGTGAGTTCCGTTCTCAGGTGAAGATGATCTGGCCGCCGGCGGCCAGATCATAGAAGTCGCCGACGGTGATGATGTCGTGCACCTGGTCGACGAAGTCCTCCTTCTTCATGTCGAACATGTCGACGGATGCCTTGCAGGCGTACAGCCCGGCGCCGGTGTCGCCGATCATCTCGATGAACTCGGGGATCGGCGGGATGTCGAGCTCTTCCATCTTCTTGTTCATCATGTGAGTGGCGATACCGCTCATCCCCGGCAAGCCACCGATGAGCGTGGGCATGTGCATGGCGGGGTTTCCAACGGTTGCAACCTTGATGTGGTCGAGCCGCTCTTTGTGGATGGCATCGAGCCCGAAGAAGGTGAAGAACAGGTTGGCCTCCATGCCTTCGGCGCGGGCGCCGTTGGCCATGATCAGGCCTGGGTAGATGCCTTCCAGCGAACCTTTGGAGATGATGATCGAGACCTTGGTGATCGGCTCGACACCTTCGGTGCGGTAACCCATGATCAGATGCAACCTTTCGGCTTGGGGATGCCCGCGAGGCGGGCAGCCGTCTTGGCTGGTCCCTTCGGAAACAGCTGATAGAGCGTCTTCACGTCGACGCCGGACGTCTTGCCCAGCACCCTCACGGTGGGGCCGGTGCCCTTCTCGAAGTACTGCGCCCGCATGAAGTTGATGACGGTCCAGTGCCGTTCGGTGAGGCTGTCGAGGCCGTCGGCCTTTGCCATCTCCTCGGCCATCGCGGGCGTCCACGCACCCGGATCGATGAAAAACCCTTCGTCGTTGAGTTCGACGGTTGCGCCGCCAAGGGTTGCGGTGGTCATGATGCTGTTCCTTCGTGCTCGAGGTTGGGGAGTTCTTTGCCGCGGATGGGCATGTCGGAGCCGATGCCGGGGATGTCGCGGCCCTGGAGCAGTGCATGCCAGTAGACCCACTGGAACATCAGCTTGCCGAGATGGTTCATCCGGCTCTCCTTGAGCAGCGGCATGCCAACGGCCGATGGGTAGTGCCCGGGGAGGGGTTCGGTTCCGTAGTTGAAATCGATCAACAGCGCCTTGCCGAAGCCGGTCTCGATGAAGCAGTTGGTATGGCCGTCATAGGCCGAGTCGAGTTCCCTGTGGTCGAGGTAGCGGATGATGTTCTCCACCAGCACCTCGCCCTCGAAGTGGGTGACCGAACCGGCCTTCGAGATGGGCACGTTGGTGGCGTCGCCAAGTGAAAAGATGTTGCCCTTGGCCGTGGTCTGCAGAGTGCTCGTGTTGGTGGGCACGAAGTTGAGTTCGTCACCGAGGCCATCGCTGCGGCCGACGTAGTCGGCGCCGCTGTGCATCGGCACGACGACCGCCAGATCGAACGGCACCTCGCGCCCGTCGTAACCGACGAGCTTTCCGGTGGAGCCGTCCACCTCGCCCGTGTTGAACTCGGTGACGACGTTGATGTGCTTCTCCTCCAGCAGCGAACCGAGCGCGGCCGACGCCACAGGCTTGGTGAACGCACCGTCGAGAGGGGTGACATAGGTGATGTCCACCCTGTCGCGGATGCCGCGATCCGTGAAGTACCAGTCGGCGAGGAAGCAGAACTCGAGCGGGGCGACGGGGCACTTGATCGGCATGTCGACCACGTTCACGACCAGCTTTCCGCCGTCAAAGGTGTCGAGGGCATCGGCCAGTGCGGTGGCACCGGCCAGGTCGTAGAACGTGAATACCTTCTCGTTCCAGCCGGCACCGGTGAGACCTTCCGTCTCATCAAACGCCAAAATGGCACCGGTCGCGATGACCAGTACGTCGTACGTGAGTTCGCGCCCACCTTCGAGATACACGGTGTCGGCGCGGATGTCGACGTGGTCGATCAGTTCCTGCACGAACTCGATGTCCTTGTGAAGCTGCTCGTGACGTGGCCGCACGATCTCGGAGTGCTGGGCGAGGCCGAAGGGCATGAAGAGCAGGCCAGGCTGGTACACGTGGTGGTCATCCTGATCGACGACGATGATGTCCACCGGTTGGTGCTCTGAGCCGTGATGACGAAAATGCCGGTGCAGCCGATTGGCGGTGAGGGTGCCGCCGGTGCCGCCGCCCAGGATGACGATTCGCTTTGTCATGAGAGCCGTCCTTTCGGCTCTCATCGTCCCCCGGGTGATACCCCTGGGGGTAGAGCCGAAGGGCCTGATCTCAGGCGGCGGATCGCGACTTGCGCCACTCGGCGAGGAACCGCCAGCCGACGAGCGTGCACAGTGTGAACAGGCTGGCAACGATGATGAACGGCACTGCGGTGCCACCATCGAATGCAACCTTGCGCAGTACCAGTCCACCGATGACGGTGACCAGCCAGACGATCACGCCGGTGCCCACTGCCATCGGGTTCTTCCACGCGCGCGCTACTAGCCAACCGAGGATCAGCGCGATCAGGAATGGCGCGGCCACCTTGACGATGCCTGACAGCGCCGACCCCTCGTCGTGGCTCCTGCGACCAATGATGACGAACACGACGAGCGCCACGACGTCGAGGGCGGCCGCCATCTGTACCGAACGCCGGCTGGTCAGTGCCTCACTCATGCGGATGGAAGCGACCCAGTTGGCCGCGGTAGAAGAGCAGCGGATTGGGTTCTGATTCGAGTGGGCTGTGCTCCAGTTCCAACACGCGGCCGAGTACGAAGTGGTGATCGCCAGCGTCGATGACACCTTCTATTTCGCAGTCGATCCAAGCAATCGCGCCGTCGATGATGGGTGAGCCGGTGATAGGTGATGGGTGCCAGTCCACACCTTCGAACGGGTCGATGATGCTGCTCTTCGCGAACTGCCAGCACAGGTGCGCCTGGTGCGCGCCGAGTTCGTTGACGACGAAGGAGCCGGTGGCGTTGATGGCTGCCCAGCGTTCGGAGTTGACCATCGGCAGGAATCCGACAAGCGGCGGGTCGAGTGACACAGACGTGAATGAGCCAATGGTGAGGCCGACGGGCCGACCTTCGGCGGTGGTCGCGGTGACGACGCTGACGCCGGTGGGGAAGTGGCCCAACACCTTGCGGTACGTCATTGGATCGATCGACATGACTCCGACACTACGCGTTCGCGCTCGCACGGCCACATGTGGGATATTGGGTCGGTGGTCACCTCATGATGGACAAGCCCACCCTTCGCCGCCGAATGTTGCTCGTCCGCGACCTCGTCGACGACCATCTCATTCGTAGCGTGCTGCTCTGGGCAGCTGTGGCCGCCACCCCCGAGTACGCCGCTGCGTCCAGTGTGATGGCGTTCGTCGGTTGCAAGGGCGAGCCCGACACCGACCCGCTGTTCGCGCGCATCGCTGCCGACGGCAAGCGGTTGCTGCTGCCCCGAATCGAGGGCGGACGCCTGCTGGCGTGCGAGGGATCGGGGCCGATGGCGGTCAGCAAATTCGGTGTGAGCGAGCCCACCGGGCCGGAGCTACCGCTCAGCGACGTCGCCTTCGTGATCGTGCCCGGCCTTGCGTTCACACCTGAGGGTGGGCGACTGGGCTACGGAGCGGGTTTCTACGATCGGTTCCTTGCCCAGCTCTCGGTACCCAACGCTGGCGTGTGCTTCGCCGAGCAGTTGGTGGACGAATTGCCGCTCGAACCCCACGACATATTGGTGCACCAGGTCATCAGCGCATGACGCCGTTCACCCGCGACCAACTCGACGAGGCGGTCAACATCGTCAGTGCCGCCATGCCGCCGACGCCGCAGTACATGTGGCCACTACTTGCCGAAGCGGTCGGTGCTGAGGTGTGGGTGAAGCATGAGAACCACACGCCAACGGGCGCCTTCAAGGTCCGTGGGGGGTTGGTGTACATGGAGCACCTCCGACGCGACAGGCCCCACGTGGCCGGTGTCATCAGTGCAACTCGTGGTAACCACGGGCAGAGCCTTGCGTTCGCTGGTCGCGCCAAGAGAGTCGACGTCACCATCGTGGTGCCGCTGGGCAACAGCCCCGACAAGAATGCCGCCATGCGAGCGTGGGGTGCCACGCTCATCGAGCACGGCCACGACTTCCAGGCCGCACGAGAGTTCGCGCAGGTTCACTCCATGGAACTCGGGTTGGAGATGGTGCCCTCGTATCACACGGACCTTGCGGTGGGCGTCGCCACCTACGCGCTCGAACTGTTCACCGGGGCGGGCGAACTGGATGCGGTCTACGTTCCGGTGGGCATGGGCTCGGGTATCTGCGGCATGATCGGCGTTCGCGACCTGCTCGGTTTGCGCACCGAGGTCATCGGCGTGGTCGCCGAACGTGCGCCGGCGACAGCGCTGTCGTTCGCCGCTGGACGTGTTGTCACGACCGAGACCGCTGACACATTTGTCGACGGGGTTGCATGTCGCGTCCCAGATTCGGTGGCAACGCAGATCATCGTCGAGGGAGCTGCGCGTATCGTGCAGGTCAGCGACGAACTGTGCGCTGACGCCGTGCGCCTGCTGTTGCGCACCACGCACAACCTGCCCGAGCCTGCCGGAGCAATTGCCACAGCCGGCGCAATGATCGAGCGAGACCGTCAGTGGGGAAAGAAGATCGGCGTCGTGATGAGCGGCGGCAACCTGGATGCCAGCCTGATGCCGGCACTTATCGGGGGGTCTACGCCGACGGCGTAGACCCCACGCCGATCAGTTCTCGTCGTAGTACTCGCGACCGAGGTGCGTGATCTGGTCCTCGTTCATCATCCAGCGCAGGGTGTTCTCCAGCTTGCTCTGCTGTACGAACAGGTCGTGCTCGGCATGCAGGCCGGGGGCCACCATCGGCGCCTTGTAGTAGAAGCTCAGCCACTCCTGGATGCCACCGAGGCCGGCTCGCTGGGCGAGGTCGCTGAACAGCACCAGGTCGAGCGCGAGGGGAGCGGCAAGGATGCTGTCGCGGCACAGGAAGTCGATCTTGAGCTGCATCGGATAGCCGAGCCAACCGAACAGGTCGATGTTGTCCCAGCCTTCCTTGTTGTCACCACGCGGCGGGTAGTAGTTGATGCGCACCTTGTGGTACACGTCGCCGTAGAGGTCGGGGAAGGTCACCGGGTCGAGGATGTGCTCGAGCACGCCGAGCTTGCTCTCTTCCTTGGTTTTGAAGTTGTCCGGATCGTCGAGCACTTCACCGTCACGGTTGCCCAGGATGTTGGTGCTGTACCAGCCAGACAGGCCCAACATGCGCGAACGAAGCATCGGGCCGATGACGGTCTTGATCAGCGTCTGGCCGGTCTTGAAGTCCTTACCGCTGATCGGCACCCTGCGCTCGGTGGCCAGTTGGCGCAGCACGGGGATGTCGACGGTCAGGTTCGGGGCGCCGTTCGCAAACGGCACGCCTTCCAGGATGGCCGCGTAGGCGTACAGCATTGACGGGGCGACAGTGGGGTCATTGGCGTCGATGGCTGCCTCGAACGACTCGATGGTCTGGTGCGCCGGGCCCTCTTCGATGTAGATCTCGGTGCTGGCGGCCCACAGCATGACCACACGCTCGACCTGCTTGTCTTCCTTGAAGCGGTTGATGTCTTCACGGATCTGGTTGAGCATGTCGCGCTTGTTGATGGTGTGCATCGTGTTGTCGGCGTCGATGCGCTTCGCATACTGACGGTCGAACGCGGCCGGCATCGGCTGCACATCGCGCAACGCTTCACTGATGGCTTCGATGTGCTTGCCACCTTCGAGAACGCCGGCGCGGGTGGCGGCGACGTACGCATCGTCGGGGAACGGATCCCACGACCCGAACACGATGTCGTCGAGGGCGGTCAGTGGCACGAACTCCTTGATCAGTGGGTTGCGGCCGTCGGTGCGCTTGCCGAGACGAATAGTGCCCATCTGGGTGAGGCTGCCGACCGGCAGCGACATGCCTCGCTTGACGAGCTCGACGCCCGCGATGAGGGTGGAGGCCACGGCGCCGAGGCCGACCGTGAGCACGCCGAGGCGGCCGGTGGCGGGGGCCACCGTGGGTGACTGAGGTGTTGTCATGTGGACAGGTTAGGAACTTGGAGCGCTCCACGCGACACACTCACCGATCGGCCGACGATTTCTGCAGTGGCGTCGGTCGTGGCCCTCCGCACGACACGGACTGCATCGGGCAGAATATGGCGTGCTTACTATGGACGAAACGGTTCTGGGGGACCAGTATGTGCAGCATGAAACACGGGCGCCACGCACCTCTAGCCATATTCCTGTCCGCAGCGACGGTTCTCGCCGCCTGCGGCTCTGACAGCGTCGGGTTCACGTCGTCGACCACGATTGCCCCGGCCACCACGTCGGGCGATGTCACCACGACCGCCGTTGCCCCTCCCATCACCGACGCAACGGGCGGCGACATCACCTCGTTCTCCGACGTGCAGCCGGCGGTCCTCCAGTTCGAGGGCGCAGGCGCCTTCCGTGAGCCGGGTAGCACCGAACAGGCCATCGGTTGGCGTGGCTCCGGCTTCTTCATCTCGCCCGACGGCCTGGCTGTCACCAACAACCACGTGGTCTCGGGCGCCGCGACGCTGAAGGTCTTCGTCGGCGGCGACTCGAACAAGTCGTACAACGCAACCGTCGTCGGTGCCTCGGAGTGCAACGACCTCGCCCTCGTGCAGGTCGACATCCCCGGCACAGTCCCGTACCTCAACTGGGCAACCGAGGAGATCAAGCCCGGGCTCGACATCTACGTCGCCGGCTTCCCACTCGGTGACCCCGAGTTCACGCTGGTCAGTGGCATCATCTCGAAGGCCAACGCCAACGGGGAGACCAACTGGGCATCGATCGACGGAACCGTGCAGTACGACGCCCAGCAGCAGCCGGGCAACTCCGGCGGCCCGGTCGTCGACAAGGATGGCAAGGTGGTCGCTGTGGCATACGCCGGCGGCGACGTCGGCGGCACCGGCACCTCGCAGTTCTTCGGCATCAACAATTCCATCGCGCAATCGGTTGTGAAAAAGCTGAAGGATGGCGACTTCGAATCCATCGGAATCAACGCCAAGGCGTTCGTCAACCAAGACATCGGCCTTGCTGGTGTGTGGGTGTCGGGCGTGGCCGCTGGCAGCCCTGCCTCGACCACCGGGCTGTTGCCGGGCGATGTCATTCTCAGCCTCAACGGATTGCCCGTCGGTCAGGACGGCTCGATGAGCGCCTACTGCGACGTGCTTCGTACCGCTGGCTCCAAGCCGATCAAGATCGAGGTGCTGCGGTTCGACACCGGCGAGATTCTGACCGGCGAGATCAACGGCACCAAGACGCTCGTCGTCAGCCAGTTGCTCGCCACTGAGGAGACGCCTGTGGACCTGCCTCCCGCACAGGCCGAGTACACGTACGAGGAAGTCATCGACGACACCAATCAGATCCTGATCGAGGTGCCGGTCGAGTGGGCGCAGCGTCAGACGACCGGTCAGACACTGAACGATGGTGACCACGCAGCAATCGTGGCCGCCCCAGATCTCGACTCGTTCTTGAACACCGACACCGCGACCGGCATCCTGGTTGCCGGCTTCCTCGGTTCAGATTGGTCGGCGATTCTCGATGCCTACGAGGGACAGTTGACCTGCACCGACAAAGGTGACGTACAAGACCTCGACAACGGCTACCTCGCCGGTGCTGGCCTCGTCTACTCCGGATGTGGTGACGCCGGCGGCTCCACCGGCCTGGTGGTGCTCGGTACCCCAGACGGTAAAGCTGCGATTCTGATGATCGCTCAGCTCAACAGCGACGCCGACTTCGATGCGCTCAACCGCGCGATCGGCTCGCTGCAATACGTGCCCACCGTGTAGGGCGTACGAACAACGCAGCCCCCTCATGCGATCCACCGGCGGTGGTCGTAGCGGATCGTGTGAGTGGAGGCTGCGTCGGTCGTGGTCCAGAAATCCCGGCCGAGGTTGCGAAGCGAGTGCTGGAAGTGCCACACTGTTGGCGATGAGCGCCGCCACCACAACCTTTGTCGTAGTACTCATCGTGTAGACGCACGCCCACATAGTCGCGTGCGTCCAAAGCCTCCCATTCGGGGAGGCTCTTTCGTTTTTCAGCACAATTCGTTCGGCCAATTGCAAGTATCGAGGAGAGTCATGAAGATCACCGGGGCCCAAGCCCTCATCAGATCACTGGAGATGGAGAACGTCGAGACCATCTTCGGTCTACCCGGCGGCTGCATCTTGCCGGCATACGACCCGTTGCTGGACTCGCCGATCCGCCACATCCTCGTGCGTCACGAGCAGGGTGCCGGCCACATGGCCGAGGGCTATGCGCACGTCACCGGTCGCCCCGGTGTCGTGTTGGTCACCAGTGGCCCTGCCGCCACCAACATGGTGACCCCGCTGATGGATGCGTACATGGACAGCATCCCGATGGTGTGCATCACCGGCCAGGTGGCCACGCCGGCCATCGGCACCGACGCATTCCAGGAGTGCGACACCGTCGGCATCACCCGCAGCTGTACCAAGCACAACGAGTTGGTGATGACCGCAGACGCGATCCCGATGGCCATTCGCCAGGCGTTCCACATCGCCACCACCGGTCGCCCGGGCCCCACCCTCGTCGACATTCCCAAGGACTGCCTCGTCAACATGATGGAGTGGAACTGGCCCACCGATGAGGAAGTCATCGCCAGCCTCCCGGGGTACCGTCCCAACACCAAGGGCCACCCGCGCATGATCAAGGAGGCTGCCAAGCTGATCATGGCCAGCGAGCGGCCGATCCTGTACGTCGGCGGTGGGGTGCTCAAGGCGCGTGCGGCCGAGGCGCTGCGCGAGCTGGCCGAGCTGACCAACATCCACGTGGTCACCACCCTGATGGCACGTGGGGCGTTCCCCGACAGTCACCCGCTGTGTCTGGGCATGCCCGGCATGCACGGCAATGCCACGGCCATCACGGTGATGCAGAAGTCCGATCTGCTGATCACCCTCGGTGCACGATTCGACGATCGCATCACCGGCAAGCTCAGCGAGTTCGCGCCAGAGGCAAAGATCATCCACGTCGACATCGATCCTGCCGAGCAGGGCAAGGTCCGCCGGCCGGACGTCCCGATCGTGGGTGACTGCAAGCAGGTCATCGAAGAGATCACCAAGGCGATCAAGGAGCTGCTGGAGAACGGCACCGTCCAGGCCAATACCGGTGCGTGGCGTACTCGCATCAGCGGCTGGCGCGAACAGTTCCCCTTGGCCTACGAGGCCAGCGAACCGGGCGAAGCATTGAAGCCGCAGTTCTGCCTCGAGCAGCTGCGTGACAACTCTCCGGCGGACACCATCTTGGTCAGCGGCGTTGGCCAGCACCAGATGTGGAGCAGCCAGTACTGGCACTTCGACGAGCCCTACACCTGGGTCAACTCCGGTGGTCTGGGCACGATGGGGTTCAGCGTTCCCGCTGCCATCGGCGCCAAGGTCGGGCGCCCCGACCGCACGGTGTGGGCCATCGACGGCGACGGTTGCTTCCAGATGACAGCGCAAGAGCTGGTGACGGCCGCTGTCGAGCGCATCCCCATCAAGGTCGCCATCCTCAACAACAGCTACCTGGGCATGGTTCGCCAATGGCAGGAGATGTTCTACGACGAGCGCTACAGCGAGGTCTACCTGTCGCCCGATGTCCCCAACTTCGTGATGTGGGCAGAGGCGATGGGCTGCGTCGGAATCCGCGTGGACAGCCCCGAAGAGGTGCAGCCGGCCATCGACAGGGCCAACAGCATCGACGATCGCCCCGTCGTCATCGACTTCCGAGTCGATGCTCGCGAGAAGGTCTTTCCGATGGTTCCCGCCGGCGCCAGCAACAGCAGCATGCTTCTTCCCGAGTGGCAGGAAGCCAACCGTGGAGGTCTCAAGTGAGCGAGTTCGCCAGTCAACATCACATCCTGTCCGTGCTGGTGCAGAACCGGCCGGGCGTGCTCGCCCGGGTGTCGGGTCTGTTCGCCCGCCGCGGCTTCAACATCTTCAGCCTCGCGGTGGCGCCGGCTGAGGACGAGGGCTTCAGCCGCATCACCATCGTGGTCGATGTGGAGAGCTCGTCGCTCGAGCAGATCGTCAAGCAGCTGTTCAAGCTGATCGAGGTCGTCAAGATCAGCGAGCTCGACCCCAACCGCAGCGTCGAGCGCGAACTGCTGCTCGCCACCGTGCGCACCACGGGCGATACCCGCGGCCACGTCGTGGAGCTGACCAACATCTTCGAGGGCAAGATCCTTGCCGTCGGAGTGGAAGCCATCACCGTCTCGCTCGACGGCCATCCGGAGAAACTCGATGATTTTGAGGAACTTCTCGTCGGTTATGGCATCGTGGAGTTGCAGCGCACCGGTCGGGTGGCGTTGCCCAAGCTCGATCGAGATGCGCGCCTGCGCGCGGTCTCCAACAAGTCCAATCAAGGAAAGGCTGGCTGACATGGCCGCAAAGATGTATTACGAGGCGGACGCAGATCCGTCCATCATTCGCAGCCGCAAGGTGGCCATCATCGGCTACGGCTCACAGGGGCACGCTCATGCGCTGAACCTGAAGGAGTCCGGGGTCGACGTCGTCGTCGGTCTGCGCGAGGGCTCGAAGTCGGCAGCAAAGGCTGAGGCCGCCGGCCTCAAGGTGATGGACATCGCCGCGGCGGCCAAGTGGGCCAATGTGATCATGCTGACCATGCCCGACACCGAGCAGAAGGCCACGTACGAGGAGTTCATCAAGCCGGCCATGCGCAAGGGCAAGGCGCTCGCCTTCGCTCACGGGTTCAACATCCGCTTCAAGCGCATCCGCCCGCCGAAGTCCGTCGACGTGATCATGGTCGCCCCGAAGGGCCCCGGCCACCTCGTGCGTCGCACCTACACCGAGGGTGGCGGCGTGCCGGCCCTCATCGCCGTCCACCAGGATGCAAGCGGTGGCGCCCACGCGCTGGCACTGTCGTACGCCGACGCCATCGGTGGCGCCCGCGCCGGTGTCATCGAGACCACGTTCAGCGAAGAGACCGAGACCGATCTGTTCGGTGAGCAAGCCGTGTTGTGCGGCGGCGTCACCTCGCTGGTGCAGGCCGGATTCGAGACGTTGGTCGAGGCTGGGTACCAGCCCGAGATGGCGTACTTCGAGTGCTTGCACGAAGTGAAGCTGATCGTCGACCTCATGTACGAAGAGGGCATCGCCGGAATGCGCTTCAGCATCTCCGACACCGCTGAGTATGGCGACCTCACCCGCGGCCCGCGCGTGGTCAACGCCAAGACCAAGCTGGAGATGAAGAAGATCCTCAAGGAGATCCAGTCCGGCAAGTTCGCCAAGGAATGGATCGCCGAGAGCGAAGCTGGCCGTCCGAACATGAAGGCCAAGCAGGCCGCCGGTGCAGCGCACCAGATCGAGGAAGTCGGTGGCCAGTTGCGGGCGATGATGCCGTTCCTCGGCGCCGGCAAGCAGAAGGTCGCCGACGTCAGCGGCGGCTGATGTCGTAGACAGGTACCTCGCCACGGCGCCCTCCCGTTCGGGAGGGCGCCGTGTGCGTTTTCGAGGCGTCGCCGCCCGTTGAGAATCGCGGAGAGCGCACCTGTGAGACGATGGGGACATGCGCTGGGGAACGCGGGTGAGTTGTGCAGTACTGGTCGTGGTGGCAACGATGACTGCTGCTACAGGGTCGGCGTGCGCGTGCAGTTGCGTCGAATTGACGGTCGCGGAGGCAGTCCGAAACTCGTCGGCGGTGTTCGTGGGCACTCTGCGCGAGGTGCGTGGCCCGACGCTGAGTCTGTCGTCGGGTGACCCGAGCAGGTTCGTCTTCGATGTCGAGTCGGCGTACAAGGGCGACGTGCACGAGGTGCAATCGGTGGTGTCCAGCTCCGACAGTGCGTCGTGTGGCCTGGCAATAGCCGTCGGGCAGCGGACGCTGGTGTTCGCGCACGGTGAGTCATCCTTCTCACTGGAGGACGGCGAGTACGAGTCCGGTCTGTGCGGAGGCACTCGTGCCCTGGCCGTCAGTGAGATGCCGACCGAACTTGGGCCCGCGATTGCGGTGCTGCCCGGCAGTTCACCCATCGGCGAGGACGACTCGTACCCATCGATGATCGCACGCAACTGGTATTGGATCGTCGGGGCCGCGGTCCTGCTGGTCGGCGGCGTAGTGACGGTGCGCCGTCGAAGGGCGTCACCCCAGCCGTAGTTGGGTCACTTCGCGCAAGGTGCGTAAATACGACTTGTTTGGTCAGGATTTGGACGCTACGCTCTGCCGCCATGAGCGACACGTCCAACAGCACGACCTGGGGTTTTGATACACGGCAGATTCACGTTGGCGGCGAGCCCGACCCAACGACGGGCGCGCGGGCGGTGCCGATCTACCAGACGACCAGCTTCCAGTTCCGCGACTCTGCGCACGCGCAGAACCTGTTCGCGCTGGCGGAGATCGGCAACATCTACACCCGCATCATGAACCCCACGCAAGGCGCACTGGAGGCCCGAATCTCCAGCCTGGAGGGCGGTACCGCCACGGCGGTCGGGCTGCCGGGCGCCCTGGTCGTTGCCTCGGGCCAGGCCGCCGAGACGCTGGCCATCTTGACGCTGGCGGAGAACGGTGACCACATCGTGGCCAGCCCGTCGCTGTACGGCGGTACGTACAACCTGTTCCACTACACGCTGCCCAAGTTCGGCATCGAGGTGACGTTCGTGGACGACCCGCACGATCTTGACCAGTGGGCGGCCGCAATTCGACCGAATACCAAGGCATTCTTCGGTGAGGTGCTCTCCAACCCGCGCAACGACGTGTTCGACATCGAGGGTGTCAGCAAGGTCGCCCACGATCACGGCATTCCGCTGATCGTCGACAACACCGTGCCCACGCCGTATCTCATCCGCCCGTTCGAGTGGGGCGCCGACATCATCGTGCACAGCCTCACCAAGTTCGCCGGCGGCCACGGCACCAGCATCGGCGGCGCCATCATCGACGGCGGCACGTTCGACTACGCCGCCAGCGGTCGATTCCCCAACTTCACCGAGCCCGACCCCAGCTATCACGGCCTGCCGTACTTCCCGGCCCTGGGCCACGGCGCCTTCATCATCAAGGCACGCGTACAAATGCTGCGCGACCTGGGCATGGCCATCTCGCCGTTCAACGCATTCCTCATCCTGCAGGGGCTCGAGACCTTGAGCCTGCGCATGGAGCGTCACTTCCAGAACGCCGACAAGGTGGGCAAGTTCCTCGAGGCACACCCGCAGGTGGAAGCGGTCGCCTACGCCGGTCTGGAGAGCAGCCCGTGGCACGAGCGGGCGAAGAAGTACGGCGGCGGAAAGGGTTATGGCAGCATCCTTGCGTTCGACATCGTCGGTGGTAAGGAAGCCGGCCAGAAGTTCGTCGAGGGCTTGCAGTTGCACAGCCACGTCGCGAACATCGGCGACGTGCGCAGCCTGGTGATCCACCCGGCCAGCACCACCCACAGCCAGCTGAACGAGGACGAGCAGGCGGCCGCCGGCGTCCGCGCCGGCTTGATCCGCCTCAGCGTCGGCCTGGAGAACATCGAGGACATCCTCGCCGATCTCGAAATCGGTTTCGCCGCCGCCAAGTAGGTGTCGGCCCTGTCCGGGCGCCGTGTCGGGGCGAGATACCGTCGCGACATGGCGCTGCTCATCGGAACCCGCAAAGGCATCTTCATCATCGATGAGCACCAGCGCGACGGCACGCTGTCCATCGGCGCGCCGCACTTCCTCGGGCACATCGCGCAGCACGTGGTGCTGGATCCGCGCGGGTCGGGCCGAATGCTGGCAGCGATGAGCACCGGCCACCTCGGGCCGACGGTCTTTTGGTCCGACGACATGGGTGCCAACTGGAGCGAGGCCACACGGCCACCCGCCTTCCACGCCGGTGAAGTGCTCGAACGCTCGCTCAACGCAGTGTTCTGGCTCTCGCCGGGCCACGCCACCGAGCCCTTGGTCTGGTACGCGGGCGGCTCACCACAGGGGCTGTTCATCACGCGTGACGGCGGCGAGACCTGGGCTCCGGTGGACGGCTGGAACGATCACCCACGGTGGACGACCTGGGCAGAGTGGCCCGAGCAGAACACGCCTGACGGCTCGATGCTGCATTCGATCAATGTGGACCCGCGCGACCCCGGCCACATGTACATCGGCCTGTCCAGCGGCGGCGTGTTCGAATCGACTGACGGGGGCGCCGACTGGCGGCCGATCAACAGTGGCTGCGAAGCCAGCTTCAACCCGGACCCCGATCCCGAGTTCGGTCACGACCCTCACTGCGTCCGCATGCACCCGGCAGCGCCCGACCGGTTGTATCAGCAGAACCACTGCGGCATCTATCGGCTCGACCGCCCGGCGCAACGTTGGGAGCGCATCGGGAACAACATGCCCGCCGAGATCGGCGACATCGGCTTCCCGATCGAGTTGCACCCTCGCGATCCTGACACCGCCTGGGTGTTCCCGATGGACGGCACCGACGTGTGGCCCCGTACCAGTCCCGATGGACGGCCGGCTGTGTACGTCACCCACGACGGCGGCAGCTCGTGGGAGCGACAGGACAGCGGCTTGCCGCAGAGTGCCTGGTTCACAGTGAAGCGACAGGCAATGACCACCGACCAGTGCGACCCGTTGGGCGTGTACTTCGGCACCACGAGCGGTGAGGTGTGGGCGAGCGCAGACGAAGGTGGGTCGTGGCAGTGCATCGCCGCTCACCTCCCGGAGATCTACTCGGTCGAATGGGCGCCCGCGCCATGACGGTGGTGCGCATTCCAACGCCGCTTCGCTCATATACGCGGGCCGCCACTGTGAATGCGACCGGCTGCACGGTTGCGGAGGTGCTGGTGGATCTCGACCATCAGTTCCCGGGCCTGCGCTTCCGCATGGTCGACGAGCAGGGCCGACTGCGAACGCACATGAAGGTCTTCGTCGATCTCGATCTCTGTCGTGACCTGTCCACCGCCCTGGATGGAACGCAGGAGATCAGCATCATGCAGGCCCTGTCCGGCGGCTGAAGCGCACGTGCGGCGCTACTGCTACTGCGAGTCGCGCCGCACCAGTGCGGTCAGCTTGCTCAGTGCCGGGCCATCACCCATGACCACCAGGACATCACCCGCGCACAGTGTCTCATCGGCCTCGTGCCAGCGAGTCAGCGCTTCGTCGCGACGCAAGCCGAGAATGTGCAGACCGTCGGCAACTGCCATCAGGTCCCGAAGGTTCGTGCCCAGCGCCTGCGATCCCTCGCCGACCTCCATCTCCTCGACGCGCATATTGGTGCCTTGGATCGCAAGCACCCCCAACACCTCCGCGTCGAGAGCTGTCGCGGCCAGGCTTACGCCGACACTCTCGTAGACGGGAACCGCGTGTGAGGCGCCGGCACGCAACAGGCGATCGCGCCACGTGGGATCGGTCACGCGGGTGACGATGCGCAGCGATGGGGCAAGCGAACGTGCCGTCAGCGCCACCACTGCGTTGGAGGGGTCGTCGAGGCTACTGATCAACGCCACCGCACGCTCGACGGCGGCAGCGTGCAGCACGTCGGCGTCGCGCGCATCGCCGGTGAGGAACACTGCGCCGAGGGCACTGACCTCGGCCTCCACGTCCGGGTTGGTATCGATGACTTCACAGCGTTTGCCGCTGTGCACCGCGGCAGCGACTGCGGAACGACCGACCCGGCCGAAGCCCGCCACCACGACATGGTCGCGAAGATGTGATCGCACCCTTGCCCTCCTCTTCTCGCGCAGCGTTGCTGCGACTTCACCTGACACGAACAGCGCAGTCAGCGATGCAGCCGAATACACGAACACGCCGAAGCCGCTGATTATGACCCCGATCGTCCAGATGCGACCGGCTGTGGACAGCGACCGAACCTCGTTGAAGCCCACTTGGCCGATCGTGATCACCGCCATGTAGATCGCGTCGAGCGGCGGCCATCCTTCGATGATGGAGTAGCCGGTGGCGGCGACCGCGACGGCGGCGAGCGCTGCCACACTCGGCCCGCGCAGACGACTGACGATCAACGCTCGTGTCGAGGCGCTCGTGGATGCCGACTGCCTGTCGTCCATACGTTCATCATGTCGCAATGCCAACGTGGCCGACAGGGTAGGTTGGCCCATGTGGGGGTGGCCAGATCAGACCTGATGGATGCTCACGCGGCGTCGTGGCGTCACATCGCCGAACCGGGTGCGCACTTCACCGCCCAGCAGCGATTGCGTGTCGCAGCAGTGGCGCGCGACGCCTATCTTGCGAGCGAACCGTCGCCCGCGTGGGTTCGTCCGTTCGGCGAGCCGGCGCTCGATGTTGCGTACCGGATTGCCCGCCACGCCGGCACGATCACGCAGCAGTGGTACGAGCAGATCATCACTGAAGGGATGCATCCGCTGGAGTGGGTGGAGATCGTAGGAATAGTGGTCGCTACCGTGCCAGTGGTCTCGTTCGTCCGCGCTGCCGGGTTGCCGCCCGCGGAGTTTCCATTGCCCGAACCGGGGGTACCGCACGGCCGCGTCGCCGACGAACTGGCACCGGCGACGCTGAACTGGGTGCCGGTCGCCGCACCGGCAGACCGGACTGCCTCGGTGGTGCAGGCGCTCAGCGCACTGCCCGACGAATGGGACAACCTGTGGCGTCTGGCTGGCGCGCAGTACATGAGCGACGCACAGATGGCCGACCCGCGGTGGAATCGAGGCACGCTGAGCCGACCGCAGATGGAGCTGACTGCAGGTCGGATCTCGAGGATACGCGAGTGCTTCTTTTGAACAACGGCACACGCCGGCATGCTCAGTTGGAGCAGCACCGAAGCGGGCACACCTGCCGATCTGGCGGCAATTGCGGAGGGGACGGGCGACGGTGGGTTGCCGTACGGTGCTGAGCTGGTCGCGTTCGCCGACGCTGCCGGAGGGTTCGATGACGAGGCGCTCGCGATGGCCCGCGAGCGGTTGCGTCAGGCAGCGGGTGCGGCGTTCACGCTCGACGCCGCAGCCGTGCTGGCCAACTTCGAGATGATGACTCGCGTCGCCGATGGAACCGGCGCACGGTTTCCCGCCGAGGAGGCGAGCCACCGAGCAGCGCTCGATGCGCGACTCGACATCGACGGCTTCACGTCGACGCGTTGAACCGTACCCGGCGCTGACGCGACGTCAGGGTTCGGCGTCGGGGTCGTCGCGCTGGTCGCGCAGAAACTTTTCCAGCTCGGCGGCCAGGTCGTCGCCACTGGGCAGGGCGGCTTCCATACGACGGTCGTAGTCGTGCTCCAACATCAACACGTACGGCGCGGCCTGGTCGTCTTCGGCGACGGCTTCGTCGTGCAGGCTGCGCCACCGCATCGCGTCTTCCGCAAGCGTGGCGTGGCCGGTGGGCACACCCAACACATGTTCCAGATGGGCCAGCAGGGCGGCCGACGATTGCGGGTGCTTGGCATTGCCCAGGTAGTGCGGCACGCCGACGCGCAACGACACCGCAGGAACGCCAGCGGTGTCGAGCCGCTCTTGGAGCACGCCGACCAGACCGGTGACGCCCTGATACTGGGGTCGGCTGAGGCCGAGAGCGCGCACAAGACCGTCGTTGGTGCTGCTGCCCACCACGTGGGCCGGCCGCGTGTGCGGGATCGCTTCCGGGGCAGCGCCGAGCGTCACCACCATCTCGCAGCCGAGGGTGCGGGCAACGGAGATGATCGCATCGGCGAAGGTCGCGTAGCGCAGGTGGGGCTCGACGCCGGCGAGCAGCACCAGGTCGTGCGCGCCGCCGGAGAAGCGGGCGATGCGGAACTCGTTCTCCGGCCACAGGATCTGGCGCATGTCGGAGTTGTCGAACTCGACCTGCGGCCGCTCCTGCGTGAAGTCGTAGAACGGATCCGGGTCGATGGAGGCAACGACGGGCGCGACCCGATCGATGGTCAGCGTGTCGACCGCGTCCGTTGCCACCTCAGCAATGTCGAACAGCCCGCGCAACGCAATCACCATGATCGGCCGATGCAGCGGCGTCAGCATCTCGAACGCGGTGGTGAGCACGTTCTCGCTCACGCGCGTGCTCCACCCAACTCGCCCACGACGTAGTCGATGCACGCGGTGAGGCGGGCGACGTCGTCAGGTTCCACAGCAGGAAACATACCCACCCGCAACTGGTTGCGGCCGAGCTTGCGGTAGCTCTCGGTGTCCACGATGTGATTGGCGCGCAGTGCCGCATTGACCGCCAGCGCAGGGACAGAATCGGCAAGATCGATGGTGCCCACGACGGCAGATCGTTCTGCAGCAACCGACACGAAGGGAGTGGCGAAGGCTGAGGCATCGGCCCACGAGTACAGCGTGGCGGCCGACGAGCGAGTGCGTTCGACGCACCAGTCGAGCCCGCCGTTGTCGAGCATCCACTTGATCTGCTCGTCGAGCAGGATCAGCGTGCCCAACGCTGGCGTGTTGTAGGTCTGGTTCGCCACCGAGTTCTCGAGCGCGATGGCCAGGTCCAGCGAGGCGGGCCGCCAACGGTCACTGGCACCGATCTCACGAATGCGCTCGAGGGCGGCCGGCGAGCAGGCCGCCAGCCACAAACCGCCGTCACCGGCAAAACACTTCTGCGGCGAGAAGTAGTACGCGTCCACCTCATCGGGCACCCACGGGAGACCACCTGCGGCGGACGTGGCATCGACGACGACGAGCGCGCCGCCGTCTGGCCGACACAGATGCATCGAGACGCCAGTGGAGGTCTCGTTGTGAGTGAGCGCGACCGTGTCGATGTCGTCGGCGGTGGCAGTGATGGTCGGATGCGAACCGGGCTCGCACTTGGTCACCTCGGGTTGACCGAGATGGGGAGCGGCGGCGGCGGCTTCGGCGAACTTGGAGGAGAACTCACCGAACACGGCGTGCTGGCTTCGGTCGCGGATGAGACCGAACGTGGCCGCATCCCAGAACGTCGTTGCGCCACCATTGCCCAACAGGATCTCCCAACCGGCGCGCAGGCCGAAGAGCTCCATCAGCCCCTCGCGGATCGAGCCGACCAGGTTCTTGACCGGAGGCTGTCGGTGTGACGTTCCCATCAAGTTGCTGTTGGCTTTTGCCAGCGCGAGCACCTGCTCGGCGCGCACCTTCGAGGGGCCGCAACCGAACCGACCGTCGGAGGGCAAAAGCTCGGTGGGGATGGTGATGGATCTCGGGTCAACAGTCACCCGCACAGTCTCGCCATCGAGGGCCGCCGCTCCAAGAAGCTTGGACGAAAACCTCACGCCAGTCGCGGATGAAGTGTGGTGCATCAATTCCGAGCGGCCCGAGCAGCCGAGCCCGTAGAATCGCACCGTCCGTGAATCGAAAGGTCCTCCCGTGAACCCCACTGTCGCCCGCACGTCAGCACGTCTTGCTGCAATCGCCGAGTCCGCAACGTTGGCGGTGGATGCGAAGGCGAAGGCGCTGCAGGCGCAGGCGGTCAAGGAGGGCAGCCAGAGCGTCATCGGATTCGGTGCCGGTGAGCCGGACTTCCCGACGCCGGACAACATCGTCGAGGCCGCCGTGCGCGCCTGTCGCGACCCGAAGAACCACAAGTACACGCCGGCCGCCGGCCTTCCCGCGTTGCGTGAGGCGATTGCCGCCAAGACGCTTCGTGACAGCGGCTTCCAGTGCGAGGCCTCGCAGGTGCTGGTCACCAACGGTGGCAAGCACGCTGTGTTCACGGCATTCGCGGCGTTGTGCGACCCAGGCGACGAGGTCATCTGCCCGGCGCCGTACTGGACCACCTATCCCGAGGCCATCACGCTCGCCGGTGGTGTGCCCGTCATCGTGCAGACCGATGAGTCCACCGGGTTCAAGGTGACGGTCGAGCAGCTCGACGCGGCGCTCACGCCACGTACGAAGGTGCTGCTGTTCGTCAGCCCGGACAACCCGAGCGGCGCCATCTATTCACCCGCCGAGGTGGAGGCCATTGGCCGCTGGGCAGTGGAGAAGGGCGTCTGGGTGCTGACCGACGAGATCTACGAGCACCTCGTCTACGGCGACAACACGTTCGTCAGCATGCCCACCGTCGTGCCCGAGCTCGCCAACCAGTGCATCATCGTCAACGGCGTCGCCAAGACGTACGCGATGACCGGATGGCGCGTCGGCTGGATGATCGGACCGTCCGATGTGATGAAGGCCGCCATCAACTACCAGTCGCACAGCACCTCGAACGTCACCAACGTGGCCCAGCAGGCTGCGCTGGAAGCCGTCAGCGGCGACCTGTCAGCGGTAGCGATGATGCGTACGGCCTTCGCCACGCGCGCCGTCACCATGCACGGCATGCTCAACGACATCCCTGGCGTGACAGCCATCGTGCCGCAGGGCGCGTTCTACTGCTACCCCAACTTCTCCGCGCTGCTCGGCCGCCCGCTTGGTCCGAACGGCACGGTCTCGGCAACCACCTTGCAGCTGGCCGACGCAATCCTCGGCGAAGCCAAGGTTGCCTTCGTTCCGGGTGAGGCATTCGGCACGCCCGGCTACGCCCGGTTCAGTTTTGCCATGGCAGATGCGGACATGGTGGAAGGCATCCGTCGCATCCACGAGTGGGTGACGGCGTAGCGTCAGTCGGGTGAGCACTTCACCCGACTTCGACTTCGAATCCATCTCGCTCGACTGGCTGCACAGCAAGCCAGGGGTGAAATGGCACAGCACACCCAGCGCGATTGCAGCGTGGGTCGCCGACATGGACTTCGCGCCGCCACCTGTCGTCATCGAGGCGCTGCAGCGCACCATCGCCACCGGTGATCTCGGCTATGCGGACTGGCGCGCGCCCGTGGGCGGTACGGGTGCGACCGACATCTTCATCGAGCGCTGTGCTCGCCGCTACGGCTGGCACATCGACGAGCCCGACACCAGGGAGCTCGCCGACGTCGTGCAGGGCATTCAGATCGTGCTGCACCTGTGCACCGAGCCGGGCGACCGAGTGGTGGTGCACACTCCGAGCTACCCACCCTTCTTGCACAGTGTCGAGGACGATGGGCGGGTGGTGGTCCCGGTACCCGCCCAGCGGTCGGACTCGTCGCCGACCGGTTGGATGTTCGACTACGACGCGCTCGATGCCACGTTGACCGAGTCGTCGGCGAAGGTGCTGCTGCTGTGTCACCCGCACAACCCCACAGGTCACGTGTTCGACGAGAGCGAGCTACGGGTGCTGGCTGCGCTGGCCGAGCGCCACGACCTGCTGATCATCTCCGATGAGATTCATGCCGACCTCACCTATGCGCCTGCTGTACACCAACCGATGGATCTGTTCGCACCGGGTCGCACCGTCACCATCCACGCGGCATCGAAGGCGTTCAACCTGGCGGCTCTTCACTTTGCGATCATGCACGTCGATGCACCCGCGGTGAGCGCGGCGCTCGCGGCCGTGCCGCCGCACCTGTTCGGCGCCACCAACTTGATGGGTGCGGTGGGTGCCGAGGCAGCGTGGCGCGATGGCGATGAATGGCTGACGGCGGTGCTGGCCCACCTCGCTCGTCAGCGTGATCTGCTGGGGTCGTTGTTGGCCGAGCACTTGCCCTCGGTGGGTTACGTTCCGCCGTCTGCCACATACCTCGCGTGGCTGAACTGTCGAGCGTTGGGGCTCGGCGACGACCCGTCGGTGGCGTTCATGGACCGCGGCGTACGGCTGAGTGAAGGGCCAAAGTTTGGTGCTGAAGGCAATGGCTTTGTCCGGCTCAACTTCGCGACATCGTCAACTGTGCTGCGCCAGATCGTCGACCGGATGGCAGCGGACTAGTGGAACGCGGCTGTGGCCAGTTGGGGGATGGGCGGTCGTCGTGTGCGCGTCGCGACCACGCCGACCGCGGCTGCAGCGAGTAGGAACACGACGACGTTGAGACCGAACAGCACCTGGGCCTGGTCGTGGACGAGCAAGCAGGGGGTGCGCGGCAACGCCCATGGCGACGTGACGTCGGCGGGGGTGACCACCTCGGGTACCGGGTTGCCGCCGATCGCGTCGCTGTCGAAGACGGTGCCACACTTCACGTTCTCGACGGCGACCCGGCCATCGGCGTACTTGCCGACAGGAATAGCGTCACTGAGGGGCTGCGTGGCCCACCGAACAGTCAGCGCGAACCACAGCGCGAGCGAGAGCGAGACGTACAGGAGAATGCGGGTACGTCGAGCCATGGTGGCCAGCCTAGCGACGACGCCTTCGGTCGCCGTAGCAGTTGCCCGCGACGTCAGCGATGCAGCGCGAGCGCGCTGAGCACCACCAGGCACAGGCACTCGGCCACCTGCTCGGCGGCGCCCAGTACGTCACCGCTGATCCCACCGATCTTGCGGCGGGCCAGCAGCCCCGCGCCCGTCGCTGCGACAGCGGCGGCGACCACGAGCGGTGCCGCCCACCAGCCCACGGCGAGGGTGGCGATGGCGATTCCCGATGCGCACCCGACGCCCGCTCGTAGCGGTGTGCTGCTGCGGCCATAGTCGGCGCCAAGTCCGGTGTTGGTGGCCAGGCGCATCGAGCCTGCCATTGCAACCGCCGCCACCCGCGCCATGGTGTGTGCCGCGATGGCCGCCGTGAACATGTCCAGCGGGCCGGGCAGCGCGCCGAGCGAGACGATCCGCAGAACGACCGACGCGCAGATCGCGGTGACCCCGTAGGTGCCGTGGCGGCTGTCCTTGAGGATCTCCAGCCTGCGTTCGATCGTCCAGCCGCCACCGAACGCATCTGCCATGTCGCCGAGTCCGTCCTCGTGGAACGCGCCCGTGATCAACAGCCCGATGGTGACGGCGACAGCGGCGGCAACGAGCGGTGATGTGAGGTGCCACATGCCTGCGGCGGTGCCGCCCACGGCAGCACCGATCAACGCACCTGCGACGGGGAACCAGGCGACCGTCTTGGAGAGCGACGGTTCGCGACGAAGCCTGATAGGGACTCGCGTCAGAAACTGCAGTGCTGCCAGCAGGCTCACCGCAAGAGGTCCCAGGCATTCTCGAGTCGCAGCGCGCGACCGGCGACCATCAGCAACGAGGTGTCCGCTGCCGCTGCCACCAGTTGGTTCAGCCGGCCCAGTTCGTCGCGGTAGTCGCGGCCCATCACAGTGTCGGGGTGGATGCCCATTCCCACCTCGTTGCTGACAACCACCACCGGCGCCGCTCGCTCGCGCAGTGCCGCGACCATGTCATGCCCGTACTGCGCACGGACCTGCGGATCGATGACATGGACGTGAAGATTGGCCAGCCAGACGGTGAGGCAGTCGACGATGAGTAGCGCACCTGAGGGCGCAGCTGCGATTGCTGTTGCCAGCTCGACGGGCACCTCGGCGGTTGTCCACGCCGGCGGGCGCTCTGCGCGGTGACGTTCGATGCGCTCTCGCAGATCGTCGTCGAATGGCTCGGCGGTGGCGATGAAGTGCACCGCACCGCCATGATGCTCGCCCATCTGGACAGCGAGTGTGCTCTTGCCGCTGCGGGCGCCGCCGATGAGGAAGGTGAGCGCCCCGACCGCCATCAGAAGTCGATGCCGCGCTTGGCGGTGATGCCTGCCTGGTAGGCGTGTTTGATCTCGCGCATCTCGGTCACTGTGTCGGCCACCTCGATGATCTCGGGGGCGGCGTCGCGCCCGGTGATCACGAGGTTGACGTGGCTGGGGCGGTTGACGATGGCCGCGACGATCTCCTCGGTGGGCACCCATCCCCACGTGCTGAGGTAGGTCACCTCGTCGAGGATGACCAGGTTGTAGTCGCCGCTGGCGATGAGCGCCGCTGCCTGCGCCCATGCGCTCCGGGCGAGCGCAATATCGGCTGACTGATCGCCGGAATCCCAGGTGAAACCGCCGCCGAGCGCATGCCATTCGACGCCCAGTTGGCGGCCGATCTTCTCCTCGCCGACCTTCCAATCGCTGCCCTTGATGAACTGGACGACCGCCACCTTCCAATCACGCGCCACGGCCCGCAGCATGACGCCGAAGGCAGCGGAACTCTTGCCCTTGCCGTTACCGGTGTTGACCAGCACCAGCGACGGTGCCCGTCGCAAGCCATCCGGACGCGGGTCATCCGTCAGTGGTTGCGTCGTGATGTCGTCAGCAGTCTCATCGGTGTCCATGGGGTTGGGAGCATAGGGCGACACAAGCTATGGTTGCCCCGTCCTGCCGCACCAACGGCTGGATGCACAGCTTGCAGCGAAGTCCGGTGAGATCCCGGCACTGTCCCGCAACGGTGGTTCGTGGCGTCACGTTGATGTCCACGACGAGTCCGGTCGCCTCTTGTCGTGCGCGTTACTCACCCCTCGAGGCAAGGGCGGTTCGCGGTGGCGAAAGCCCCCGGTTCCCAGCTTGTCCTCCTGAACCGGAGGACTCGATCCTCCGGAGAAACGGAGGATTGACCGATGAAAAGGTTCAGTTCAATTGCCGCTCTGACGGCACTGTTGCTCACCGCTGCCGCGTGCGGCGACGACGAAGCATCCACGTCCACGTCCACGTCCACGTCCACCAACAGTGTGAAGGTGACCGACACGGTACCTTCCGCCGATGCGCCGATGGCCATCATCAGCCTGTCGCCGACGCACACCGAGATGCTCTTCGCGATCGGTGCCGCCGACCAGATCATCGCCGTCGATGACCAGAGCAACTATCCGGCAGCGGCGCTGGACAAGCCGCACGAGCTGTCCGGCTTCGAGCCCAACGTCGAGGCCATCGCAGCTCTCAAGCCCGATCTCGTCGTGATCGCTGATGACGGCAAGGATCTCACCGGGCAGCTGGGCAAGCTGGGGATTCCCGTGTGGTCCGGCCCGGCGCCGACGACGTTCGACGACGTCTACGCCCAGATCGAGCAGCTGGGTGCGGCGACCGGCCACATCGGTGAAGCCGCCGAGGTCGTTGGCCAGATGCAGACCGACATCACGGCTGCCGTTGTGGCCGCCCCGGTGATGGCCGAGCCGGCCACCTTCTACCACGAGCTCGACCCAACGCTGTACAGCGTCACCAGCTCGACCTTCATCGGTCAGGTGTACGGCCTCTTCGGCCTGGTCAACCTGGCCAATGGTGTCGAGAAGGGCAACGACTACCCGCAGCTCAACGCCGAGTTCATCATCGCTGCGAACCCGGACTACATCTTCCTGGCTGACAGCAAGTGCTGCGGCCAGTCGCCCGAGACGGTCGCCGCCCGCGACGGTTGGGCAGCTACCAACGCGGTCATCAACGACAACGTCATCGCAATCGACGACGACATCGCGTCCCGCTGGGGGCCACGCCTGGTTGATTTCATCCAGGCCGTGTCGACGGCCTTGAGCAAGGTCCCGGCGCAAGCCTGACCGCCATGTCGCAGGTTCGGGTCGATCAGCGCGCCGCTCGACGGTGGTGGTTGCCGGCAGCACTCGTGCTGCTGGTCGCTGCCGCCATCCTCGGCGCGATGATTGGTCCGGCCGGCGGTATCTCCTCGGCGAACTGGAACATCATCTGGAACATTCGACTACCCCGTGTGGCGCTCGCCGGTCTGGTGGGCTCGATGCTTTCCCTCGCCGGGGCCAGCTATCAGGGTGTGTTTCGCAACCCGCTGGTCGACCCGTACCTGCTCGGTGCTGCTGCCGGGGCCGGTCTTGGCGCCACTCTCGTGTTCATCTACGGTCGCGGCAGCACCGTCGGCTGGTTGGTCGACCCGCTGCCTCTCGCCGCATTCGTCGGTGCGCTGCTGGCAGTACTGCTGACATACTCGGTCGGCGCATCGTTCGGGGGCAGCAGCCTCAGCCTGGTGCTCGCCGGGGTTGCCGTGGCCGCGCTCGCGACCGCGGTGCAGCAGTATCTGTTGTTGCGTCACAGCGAGGTGATCAAGGAGGTCTACTCCTGGATCAGCGGTCGAGTCAGCACCGCGACCTGGAGCGACGTGAAGCTGGTGCTGCCATATGTCATCGTCTGCTCGGTGGTGCTGCTGGTGCACCGCCGCCATCTTGATGTGTTCCGCGTGGGCGACGAAGAGGCGGCCACCCTGGGTTCGCAGGTCCGTCGCGTGCGGCTGGTCATCGTCATCGCCGCCACACTGGGCACGGCA
>Ga0073904_10000252_pt1 | contig 37450 bp, 32 predicted proteins | sample KloWWTrecipitate_FD_66668 | JGI IMG/M metagenome (GOLD analysis project Ga0073904, IMG submission 66668) | Active sludge microbial communities from Klosterneuburg, Austria, studying microevolution and ecology of nitrifiers - Klosterneuburg... | ecosystem: Engineered > WWTP > Aerobic digester >... | reverse complement strand
TAGGCGGTGCCGGCGGCAATCCAGTCGGCCATGGCGCCGGCTTCGTTGATGCCTTCCTGCAACACCTGGCCGGTCTCGCTTTCCTTGTAGAACATGAGCTGGTCATGGTCTTCCGGTACGTACTTCTGGCCTTGCTGGTTCCAGATGCCGTACTGGCGGAACATGCCTTCCATGCCGAAGGTGCGCGACTCGTCCGGCACGATGGGCACCACGTGCTTGCCGAGCTGCTTGTCCTTGAGCAGGGTGTTCATGATGCGCACGACCGCCATCGTGGTCGACAGCTCACGGCCTTCGCCGGATGCCTTGAGCAGCGCGCTGAATGTCTCCAGCGCGGGTACGACCAGCGGCGCAGCCTTGGTGCGGCGCTGCGGCAGGAAACCACCGAGGGCCTGGCGATGCTGCATCAGGTACTTGTATTCGAGGGAGTCTTCGGCGAACTTCAGGTACGGCAGTTCTTCGATCTGGTCGTCGGGCACCGGCAAGCCGAAGCGGTCGCGGAAGCGGCAGATGGCCTCGACGTCCATCTTCTTTTGCTGGTGCGAGATGTTCATCGCCTCGCCAGCCTGGCCCATGCCGAAGCCCTTGATGGTCTTGGCCAGGATCAGCGTGGGCTGGCCCTTGTGCTCCGCAGCCTCCTTGTAGGCCGCGAAAATCTTGAAGATGTCGTGCCCGCCGCGGTTCAGGCGCCAGATCTGGGTGTCGGTCCAGTCGGCGACGAGCGCCTTCAGCTCGGGCGTGTTGAAGAAGTGCTCGCGCACATAGGCGCCGTCCTTGGCCTTGAAGGTCTGATATTCGCCGTCCACGCAGGCCATCATGCGTTTTTGCAGGATGCCACTCTTGTCGCGGGCGAGGAGCCTGTCCCAATGCGTGCCCCAGATCACCTTGAGGACGTTCCAGCCAGCACCGCGGAACGTGGACTCGAGCTCCTGGATGATCTTGCCGTTGCCGCGCACCGGGCCGTCCAGGCGCTGCAGGTTGCAGTTGATGACGAACACCAGATTGTCGAGCCGTTCGCGCGCAGCCATGCCGATGGCGCCAAGCGACTCGACTTCGTCGGTTTCGCCATCACCGAGGAAGGCCCAAACCTTGCGTTGTTCCGCGCGGACGGGGTCGATCATGTTGCGGCTGGCCATGTACTTCATGAAGCGAGCCTGATAAATGGCGCACAGCGGGCCCAAGCCCATCGACACGGTCGGGAACTGCCAGAAGTCCGGCATCAGCCAGGGGTGGGGGTAGGACGAGATGCCCTTGCCGCCGACTTCCTGGCGGAAGTTGTCCATCTGCTCTTCGGTCAGGCGCCCCAGCATGTAGGCGCGCGCATAAATGCCCGGCACCGAGTGACCCTGGAAATAGATCATGTCGCCGTCGTGCTGCTCGGACGGCGCGTGCCAGAAGTGCGAGAAGCCGACATCGTACAAGGCGGCGGCGGACGCGAAAGAGGCGATGTGGCCACCGACGTTGGTGTTCTTGTTGGCGCGCACCACCATCGCCATCGCGTTCCAGCGGATGTACGAATGGATCTTGATCTCGATGTCCGCATCGCCCGGGTAGGGCGGCTGCTGCTCGACCGGAATCGTGTTGATGTACTCGGTGGTGGCCGAGTAGGGGATGTTCACCCCTTCCTGACGGGCGGTCGCGATCAGGGTTTCGATCAGGTAGTGGGCGCGCTGGGGGCCTTCGTGTTCGACGACGGCGGCCAGGGCTTCCAGCCATTCCTTCGTTTCCTGCGCATCCGTGTCGGGTTGCAAGAGAACGTTGCTGATTCCGGTCATGGCTTGTCTCCTCATGACTTTCAGTTGGCGAATCCTGCCCTGCAGGCAGGAGTTGTGTGGATACGGGCACAGCCAAGCCGACAACCAGCTGGCTGACTTTTCAAACTATAAAACGTCTTTTCGCAATGTGCAATAACTGCGTCGACGGTGGCGATGTAAATATGTCCCTGGAGGCCGCGCACCGATGCTGTGAGCAGACGCAAAAACGGCGCACTCACCGGGGTGGGCGCGCCGTTGGCGATAGGGTGCGACCGGAAAGAGCCGGTCTGAGTAAAGGAAGGGAGGAAGCGTCCCCCGGTCGGCCATGAAAGCACCGGGTGGCTGGCAGATCATGAGCGCACGGCCCGTTGGCGGTCTTCATCGTAGGCAAAAATGACTCGGCCACCGCGCACCTCGCCCATCAGGATCTGTTGCGGTGTGGTCAGCGTTTCGTGCTGGTCACGGGAATAGGGCCTCAGGTAAGCCATGATGACACCCGGTACTGGCGTACTCAGATTCTCGAGTGCGTCGCGGATCCGCGGCCCTTCCAGGCTGTTGGCCTGACGGATGGCTTGTGCCAGCAAAAGCGCTGAATCGTACCCCTGTGCGGCAGCCGGAGGGACCGGGATGCGCTGCGCGCCGGTGGCCTGCTGCCAGGCCTCGAGAAAGTCGCGTCGCATCGGGGTGCTAGGGTCCTGGATGAAGGTCTGCGGCATGCGTGCGCCTTCGGCGTTGGGGCCCGCGTTGTCGATGAAGTTGGACATGGACAGGGTCCAGCTGCCGATGATGGGTACGCGCCAGTTGAGCCGTGCCAGGTCGTTGGCGATCTGCGCCAGCTCCGGCCCGATACCATAGGTGAGTATGGCCTCGGCACCGGCGGCGCGCGCAGCTTGCAGCGCGGTGCTCATGTCGGCCTGCTGCAGCTGGAAGCGCTCGACGGCGACCGGTGTAATGCTGCGCCGCTGCAATTCGGCGATCAGGTCTTCTTTGCCCAGCACCCCATAGTTGGTGGCGTCGTGAAAGATCGCCAGCCTGCGCAGGCCGCGCCGGTCAACGGCTTCATCCACGATGACCCGCGCCTGCAGACTGTCGTTTGCCGACACGCGAAAGATATAGTTGTCCGGAAACTCGGGCGGCAGGAACTGGCGGGTGATCAGCGTACCGGTGGCCACCGAGGTGATCATCGGGATGCGAGCGAGTTGGTAGTAACGCTGGCTTGCCAGCGCGACCCCGGTGTTTACGATACCCAGCGCGGCGACGATGCCTTCCTTCTGGATCAGCGCCTGCGCGAGTTGTGCGCCGACTTCGTTGCGCGCCTCATCGTCGCGCTCGACGAGTTCGATGGGGCGGCCGAGCAGCCCGCCGCCGGCGTTGATGTGGCGGCTGGCGATGCGTATGCCCTCGCGCATCGAGATGCCCATCGGGCTCGATCCGCCGGTGAAGGGGCCTGACACGCCGATGCGGATGGGCTCGAGGGAGGGGCGGCGCGGTGCGCCCTGCGCCCGTGCCATGGGCGTGCCGAGCGTGCAGGCGAAAACAACCGGTAGTGTGACCGGAAGGGCGGCGAGAAAGCGGCGCCGGGAGACTGAACAAGGCATGCCCCGACTCTATGGCCTGGCGTGGTGGTAGAAGAATTGGCGAAAACCCCGACAGCTGAAGATTTTGGGGCGGTGCTGCCGGAGCGATCGCGCGTTAGGGTTACACCGAATGACCGCCCGGTTCCCGCTTCCGGACAATCGCAGTGCAACATGGCCCCGCAGATCTGCGGGTCTGCCGCCGTCGCTCCGTTTCCACGCCTTTCTCATCGTTGCCGCCCATGCCCCAATCCGCTATTGATCGTCGCAGCCCGCCACGCTGGTACTGGGCCGCGCCTTACGTCGCGGTGGTGTTGTTTGCGTCGAGCATGCTGGCCCTGGTCTGGCTGCTGCAGCAGCGCGAGACCGAGGTCGAACGCGGTGCCATCGTGCGCGACCTGCAGTGGGCCGAACAGACCATGCGCCGCCAGATGCTGGCGACCGAGGAGTTTCTCGGCCAACTCGGGCGCGATCTGGCAGCAGATGCCATCGACCGTGACGACTTCCAGCTGCGTGCCACCCAGCACATCGCCAACCACAGCGAGCTGGCCAACATCGCCTGGGTGGGCGAAGACGAAGTCGTGCGCTGGACTGCGCCTTTCGACACCACCGACTGGCTGAGCGGCGATGCAATGGTTGGCGAGCAGGTCCGGTTGCTGGAGCGGGCGCGCGTGTCAGGGCGGCTGGCCTATGGTGACGCCTATCGCACGGCTCGAGGCGACACCGTGCTCGAGGTCTATAGTCCGGTGCTGCGCGGCGGCCAGTACCAGGGTGCGATCGTCGGCGTCTATTCGGTCGAGCGCATCGTGCGCCATCTGGTGCCGGCCTGGTTCGGAGAAAAATACCGGTTGGTGCTGCGCAACCCGCGTGGCGAGGCGCTGGCCGCCAACTCGACTTTGCAGGACATCGACGAATCGCTCGCCTTCGAGCTGGCACTGGATCCACCTGGCAACGGTCTGGCCTTGCGCGCCACCGCCGTCCGCAGCCCTGGTGATCTGCCGCACGCGCTGCCGGCCACGCTGATCCTGGGGCTGTCGGTGCTGGTGTTATGGACGCTGTGGGCATTGCGCAGCCACGTGCTGCGGCGGGTGCAGGTGGAAAAGGAACGCGACCGCCTGTTCAACCTGTCGCTCGACATGCTGTGCGTGCTCGGCCTTGATGGCCGCTTTCGCCGCTGCAACCCGGCTTTCGAACGCATTCTCGGCCATGTGCCCGACAGCCTGCCCGGACAATCGCTGATCGACTTCGTCCATGCCGATGATGTGGGTGACACGATGGCGCAGATGCGCCAGCTTGCCGACGGCGAGCCGGTGAAATTCGAGAACCGCTGCCGCTGCGCCGATGGCAGTTACAAATGGCTGGTGTGGAGCATCAATCCGGTGCGCGAGGAGCAGCTCGTCTATGCCGTGGCCCATGACATCACCGGGCGCAAGGCCGCCGAAGAGGCGCTGCGTGCCGAATCGACCTTCCGCAAGGCGATGGAAGATTCCGTGTTGACGGGACTGCGCGCCATCGACCTGGGCGGGCGCATCATCTATGTCAACTCGGCATTTTGTCGCATGGTGGGCTGGGACGAGTCCGAGCTGGTCGGGTTGTCGGCGCCGTTTCCTTACTGGCCCGACGAGGCGCGCGCGCTGAGTGAGCGAAACCTGGCGATGACACTGGCCGGGCAGGCGCCGGCCAGCGGCTTCGAAATGCGCATCCGGCGCAAAAACGGCGAGCGCTTCGATGCGCGTTTCTACCTGTCGCCGCTGATCGACATGAGCGGCCGTCAGACCGGCTGGATGGCATCCATCACCGACATCACCGAGCCCAAGCGCGTGCGCGCCGAGCTCGAGGCCGCGCACGAGCGCTTCGAGGCGGTGCTTGACGGGCTGGATGCAGCGGTGTTCGTGGCTGATGCACGCACCGACGAAATCCTGTTCGCCAACCGTGCCTTCAAGCACATCCATGGATTTGATGCGGTGGGTCGCACCGTGCGCGGTGTGGCCGTGCCGCAGCCCGAGCGTGGCGACTACCGCGTCGACCCGCGCGGCCTGGCGCCGGCCGATGTGCCGCGCGAACTGTTCGACGGTGAGCTGCAGCACCCCCTGTCGGGGCGCTGGTACCACGTACGTGAGCAGGCCACGCGCTGGGTCGATGGCCGCGTGGTGCGCATGGGCATCGCCACCGACATCACCGACCGCAAGCAGACGGCCGAGGTGTCGCGCCAGCAGGAAGAGCGTCTGCAGCGCACCGCGCGCCTCATTACCATGGGTGAGATGGCGTCAACCCTGGCGCACGAGCTGAACCAGCCGCTGTCGGCCATTGCCAACTACTGCGCGGGTTGTGTGACGCGCATGCAAGGCGGCAAATGGAAACCCGAGGAGGTGCTGGTCGCCATGCAGAAGGCCAGCTTCCAGGCCGACCGGGCGGGCAAGATCATTCGTCGGGTGCGCGAGTTTGTGAAGAAGAGCGAACCCCGCCGCAGCGCGGTGCGGATGCCCGACGTCCTTGATGATGCGCTCGGTTTTGCCGACATCGATGCGCGGCGCACCGGCATCCGGCTGGTGACCGAAATCGAGCCCGAACTGCCGCCGGTGTTTGCCGACCGCATCATGATCGAGCAGGTGGTGCTGAACCTGATCCGCAACGGGCTCGATGCGATGGCCGACACCCTGCCCGAGAGCCGCGTCCTGAGGGTGCGGGCGCGACGCTTTGGCAAGGACGCAGTCGAGGTGGCGGTGATCGATCGTGGCCACGGCATCAGCGAGGAGGGGCGGCAGCGGCTGTTTACCCCCTTCTACACTACCAAGACCGAGGGCATGGGCATGGGCCTGAACATCTGCCGTTCGATCGTCGAGTTTCACGACGGCCGGCTGATCGTCGACGACAACCCCGAAGGCGGTACCATATTCTCATTTACCCTGCCCACGGAGTCCGCCAGTGAGCGTTTTGCCCGCAGCGCCTGATCAGACCATCCACGTCGTCGACGACGACGAAGCCCTGCGCGACTCCATGACCTGGATGCTCGAAGGCAACGGCTACCAGGTGGTCACCTATGAATCTGCCGAAGCTTTCCTGGGCGTATGCCGGCCCGAAATGGCCGGTTGCGTGGTGCTCGATGTGCGCATGCCTGGCATGAGCGGGCTGGAGCTGTTCGAAGAGTTGGGGCGCCGGCGCTGTACGCTTCCGGTGGTGTTCATCACCGGCCACGGCGACGTGCCGATGGCGGTGTCGGCGCTCAAGAAGGGGGCGGTGGACTTCATCGAGAAACCCTTCAGCGAGCGCGACATGCTGCGCCTGATCGAGCAGTGCCTGACGCTGGAGCGCGAGAATCGCGGCAAGCGCCTGCTTGAGGCCGACACGGCACGTCGTCTCGATCATCTCACCCAGCGCGAGCGTGAGGTGCTGGACCTCATCATCGTCGGCAAACTGAACAAACAGATTGCCGACGTGCTGGGCATCAGCATCAAGACGGTTGAAGTGCACCGTGCGCGGGTGATGGAGAAGATGGGCGTCAATTCGCTCGCCGAGCTCGTCCAGCATGTGGTGACGGTCGAGCCGGGCGCAGTACTGCGCTGAGCGTCCTGCACGCTGGGTGGCCAGCGATCGACGTCCTTCGCCGAGTGCCGCATTTGTGAGTGCCGGTCATTGGGCAGTCGGCTCGCATCATTGTGTCGATTTTGATAATCGTCGAATGTGATAGATTCTGACAATGACCGGAATCAACGCGCTCTTCCTGCTTGCCGGGCTGCTGCTGTTCATCAGTGTGCTGGCCAGTACCATCTCGGCCCGGCTCGGCCTGCCCTTGCTGCTGCTTTTTCTCGGGGTGGGGATGCTGGCGGGTCAGGACGGGCCGGGCGGCATCGTCTTCAACGACTATTTCATCGCCACCCTGGTCGGCCAGCTCGCGCTGGCCGTGATCCTGCTGGATGGGGGGTTGCGCACGCGGGTGGCGAGTTTTCGCGTGGCCCTGAAGCCGGCGGCGGTGCTGGCGACCTGGGGGGTGATCGGCACGGTTGGCCTGCTGGGCGTGTTTGCCACCTGGCTGCTGAATGTGGACTGGCGGCTGGGCATGTTGCTGGCCGCCATCGTCGGCTCGACCGATGCGGCGGCGGTGTTCGCACTGCTGCGCAACAGTGGCGTGCGACTCAACGAGCGGGTACAGGCGACGCTGGAGATTGAGTCGGGTGCCAACGACCCGATGGCCATCCTGCTGGTCACGGCCCTGGTCGAGATGCTGCTTCAGCCCGACAGGACGAGCGCCGCAGATCTGCTCTGGATGCTGGTCAGCCAGCTCGGCCTGGGGGCGTTCATCGGTGTGGTGGCGGGTTGGGTGCTGTCGCGACTGATGGGCAAACTCAACCTTGCCGAAGGCCTTTATGCGCTGCTGATCCTGTCGGGCGGCTTGCTGATCTTTGCCGCCACCAACCTGATGGACGGCAGCGGTTTCCTGGCGGTGTACCTGGCCGGCGTGGTCATCGGCAATCGCCGCAGCCATGCGACCGAGCACGTGCTGCGGGTGATGGATGGCCTGGCCTGGCTGGCGCAGGCGGGCATGTTCGTGGTGCTGGGCTTGCTGGTGAATCCAACCAACATGTTCGAGTACATCCATGAGGCGCTGGCCATGGCGGTGTTTCTCACCCTGGTCGCGCGCCCGCTGGCCGTGGCCATCGGCCTGTGGCCCTTTCACTACAAGCGCAACGAGCTGGCCTATGTCTGCTGGGTGGGCCTGCGTGGCGCCGTGCCGGTCACCCTGGCCATTGTTCCGGTGATGATGGGGGTGCCGGACTCACAGTTACTGTTCAACGTCGCTTTTGCCGTCGTGCTGCTGTCGCTGACGGTGCAGGGTGCCACGGTGCCGATGGCGGCACGCTGGTTGAAGGTGGAGGTGCCACCCCGACCCGAACCGGTGGATGTGCGTGAAGTCTGGGTGGGCAACGAGGCAGCCCTCGACCTGCTCGAATATCGCGTCGAGGCCGGATCCCATGCCGATGGGCGCCACCCCGATGATGTGGCGACCGAGGTCGGTGGCATCAGCGTGCGCTGCGTTGCACTGGTGCGCGCGGGCAGGCTGCAGCGCCTCGGACTCGACACGCGGCTGAAGCCGGGTGATTCCGCGTGGCTAGTGGCGCCCGAAGAGCTGGCGGGCGAAATTGCGCAACTGTTCAGCAGCAGCGGTGACGAACTGACGGCCAATGCGAGCTTCTTCGGCGAGTTCGTGGTCGATCCGTCGGCGCTGGCGGGTGAGCTGGCGATGGCCTACGGGCTGACGGTGAGGGACGAAGAGCTTGGCATGGCGCTGAGCGACATGATGCGCCGTCGCCTGGACCGCCCGGCGGTGGTTGGTGACCGCGTGGAGCTCGGCGCCTTCGTGCTGACCGTGCGCGAAATGGGGCCGGGCGGGGTGATTGCTGCAGTGGGTCTCAAGTGCCCGCCGCTGACCCCGGCACCGCGCGACGAGCAGGCAGGGCCCGTGTCGCGGCCGTGAGGCGGTGAGATTGACCGGGTTCGGGATCTTGTTCCGCCGTTCGGCGTCGGTTCTCTGCTTCGGTCGTCGGTGCCGATTGTTGGCGTCGGTGCTCGTGTGGCGGCGGTTGCTGTTAAAATCGCGAGCTTTTTCGAGGCTCTAACGATGACCGCTCGCATCATCGACGGCAACGCCCTGTCAGGGCACGTGCGTGCCGAAATCGCAGAACGCGCTGCAGCGCTGGCGGAACGCGGTGTGCAACCGTGCCTGGCGGTCATCCTGGTGGGCGGCGACCCTGCTTCTGCCGTTTATGTGCGCAACAAGGTTGCCGGCTGTGAAAAGGCCGGTATCCGTTCGCTACGCTTCGACTACCCGCATAACGCCACCCAGGAAGAGGTGATGGCCAAGCTCGCCGAGCTCAACGCCGACCCCTCGGTGCATGGCATCCTGGTGCAACTGCCGCTGCCCAAGCATCTGGACGAAGCCCTGGTGCTCGAGACCATCGACGTCACCAAGGATGTGGATGGTTTCCACGCCCAGAACGTCGGTCGCCTGTCGCAAGGCCTTGAGGCCTTCATCCCCTGTACGCCGCACGGCGTGATGAAGATGCTTCAAACCGCCGAAGTGCCGGTGCAGGGTGCGGAAGCCGTGATCATCGGTCGCTTGAACATCGTCGGCAAGCCGATGGCGATGCTGCTGACCAACGCTGGTGCCACCGTCACCGTGTGCCACTCGAAGACGCGCGATCTCGCCTTCCACACCCGCCGTGCCGACATCCTGGTTGCCGCCATCGGCAAGCCGCGCTTCGTCACCGCCGACATGATCAAACCGGGTGCCACCGTCATCGACGTCGGCATCAACCGCCTGCAGGACGGCCCCGATGCGGGCAAGCTGTGCGGTGACGTCGATTTCGAGTCGGTCAAAACCGTGGCCGGCGCCATCACCCCGGTGCCGGGTGGTGTGGGGCCGATGACGATCACCATGTTGCTGGAAAACACCGTGATTTCTGCCGAGCGGGTCGCGCGCGCGGCAGCACGTAAAAAGACCAGGAAATAGTGGGGACAGACCCCGATTGTTTCCGGAAAAATTGGGGTCTGCCCCCTGTTTCTCTTTCAGGACCGCGAGATGAGCGAAACCAAACCCGTCGTTGGCATCATCATGGGTTCCAATTCCGACTGGCCCACGATGAAGGCTGCGGCCAGGATGCTGGAAGACTTCGGCGTGCCCTTCGAGGCGCGTGTCGTCTCCGCCCACCGCACCCCCGACCTGATGTTTGAATACGCCGAGACCGCACGCGGTCGTGGGCTGAAGGCGATCATCGCCGGCGCCGGTGGCGCAGCCCATCTGCCAGGCATGGTGGCGGCCAAGACCACGCTGCCGGTGCTGGGCGTACCGGTGCAGTCGAAGGCCTTGTCCGGGCAGGACTCGCTGTTGTCCATCGTGCAGATGCCCAAGGGCATTCCGGTGGCCACTTTTGCCATCGGCGAGGCAGGCGCAGCCAATGCCGCCCTGTTCGCGGTGGCGCTGCTCGCCAATGAAGATGCTGCGCTGGCCGACAGGCTTGCCGACTTCCGCGCCCGCCAGACCCAGGCGGTGCTCGACATGACCCTGGATTGAGAGCCGCATCATGATTCTTCCGCCTGCCACCCTTGGCATGCTTGGCGGCGGCCAGCTTGGCCGCTTTTTCGTTTCCGCAGCGCACGAGATGGGCTACAAGGTCTGGGTGCTCGACCCCGACCCACACAGCCCCGCCGGCCTCATCGCCGACCGTCACCTGGTTGCCGCCTACGACGACTACGTGGCGCTCGACACCCTGGGCAGCGAATGTGCCGCGGTGACGACCGAGTTCGAGAACGTACCCGCAGATACGCTGGACTACCTGAGCAAGTTCATCCCGGTGCATCCGGCAGCCAGCGCGGTGGCGGTGTGCCAGAATCGCATTGCGGAAAAGACCTTCCTTGCCGAAAACGGCCTGCCGCACGGCCCGTTCGCAGTCATCCGTGGCGAGGACGACATCCGCGATGCCGACGCCGGGCTGTTTCCGGCGGTGCTCAAGGTGGCGCGCTTCGGTTACGACGGCAAGGGTCAGGCGCGTGTTGCCGACCCCGACGAGGCACTGGCCGCCTTCCAGCAGTTCAAGGGTGAGCCCTGTGTGCTGGAGAAGATGCTGACGCTGGATTTTGAAGTCTCGGTGGTGCTGGCACGTGATGAGGCGGGCACTGTGCGCGTCTTTCCGGCCGGTGAGAACCGCCACCGCAACGGCATTCTCGATGTCACCATCGCGCCGACCCCGGCCCTGGCCGGCGTGCGCGGGGGCACTAAAACGGGTGAGCGGCAGAGCGCCGAGGGTATTGCCGAGTGCATCGCCGAACAGCTCGGCTACGTCGGCACGCTGGGCGTTGAGTTCTTCGTCTGCGGCGGTGCGCTGTTCGTCAACGAGATGGCACCGCGCCCGCACAACAGCGGCCACCACACCATCGACGCCTGCGACGTCAGCCAGTACGAGCAGCAGGTCAGGGCGCTGTGCGGCCTGCCGCTGGCCACTGCGCGCCAGCATTCGGCCGCGGTCATGGTCAACTTGCTGGGCGAGCTCTGGTACGAGGACGGCAAGGGTCACGGCACTTATCGCGAACCCGACTGGTCGGTGCTGCATGCGGTAGCCGGCCTGCGCCTGCACCTGTACGCCAAGCACCACGCCCGTCCGGGGCGCAAGATGGGCCACTTCGTCGTGATTGGCGACGACCCCGCGCAGGTGATTGAGCATGCCTTGCAGGCGCGCGCCGCGATCGGCATCCGCGACGAGTGAACACGTACCGATGAGCGCCCACCGATGAGCAGTCCCGGGACACGAACGCGCGGCTGCATCGAGCCGCCCACGCTGGTCGCGATCCGCGAAGCCGCCGATCTGCTGCGCGCGGGCGACATCGTTGGCATGCCGACCGAGACCGTCTACGGCCTGGCGGCGGATGCGCTCAACCCCGAGGCCGTCAGCAAGATCTTCGCCGCCAAGGGTCGCCCCGCCGACCATCCGCTCATCGTGCATCTGCCCTCGGCCGAGCATCTGCCGCGCTGGGCCGCCAGCATCCCCAAGGACGCCATCGCTCTGGCGCGCGCCTTCTGGCCCGGCCCGCTGACGCTGATCCTGAAGCGCACTGCCGAAGTACCTGACGAAGTTACCGGCGGGCAAGACACCATCGGCCTGCGCGTGCCCTCGCACCCCATCGCGCTGGCCCTGTTGCAGGTGTTCGATTCCGGCATCGCCGCACCCAGCGCCAACCGCTTCGGCCGTATCAGTCCGACCACCGCCGCGCATGTGCACGAAGAGCTCGGCGAACGCGTGGCGATGATCCTTGACGGCGGTCCCTGCGCCGTTGGCATCGAGTCGACCATTCTCGACTTCTCGCGCGACGTGCCGGAAATTCTGCGCCCAGGGGCGATCACCCCCGAGGACATCGCCCGCGTCATCGGCCGTCGGCCAAGGGTGCGCGGCGAAGTCGAGCCCGTGCCCGCCGCAGCAGTGTCTGCACCTGCACCGCGCGTCTCCGGCGCACTCGCCGCCCACTACGCGCCGCGTACGCCGCTGCGCCTGGTGAATGCGACGCAGCTTGTCGAACATGCAGCCCTGCTGGCAGCGGAGGGTAGCCGGGTTGCCGTGCTGGCGCACGCCACGCCCAATCCCGATGACTCGCGCCTGATCTGGCAGGCGATGCCATCCGACCCCGCAGCTTACGCACAAGACCTCTATGCCAGCCTGCGTGCGGTGGATGCGCTTAATGCGGATTTCATCCTCATCGAAGCGCTGCCCGAAGGTCCAGCCTGGCGCGCCCTCGCCGATCGACTCGGGCGGGCGGCGGTCGGATCCGGGGCAGGGGACTCGCCTTGAGTCGAGCGCCTCGGGCCACTTTGACTGGCGACATTGGGCCTGAAAGAGCTTCCATTTCGCCCGTCAGCTCACTATAATTCTCGCTCTTGAAGGGCCGATAGCTCAGCTGGGAGAGCGCCGCGTTCGCAATGCGGAGGTCGTGAGTTCGATCCTCATTCGGTCCACCAAATTGAAGGGCTCGGATAATCTCCGGGCCCTTTTTCTTGCCTGAAATCCCCGCGCCACGCGGGGTTCCGGCCACTCCTGCTGCGGGTAGCCTGCCGCCCAAATGCCCGGTTTTCAGCGTTTTGGGCTCCAGAGCCGTCTCTATTCTCTGTTTGGCCTGCGGGTAGGCGCAGACGTGGCTCTCGAGAAATCAACTACTTACGCGCGCCAGTTCATCGTCAACCACGGCGACCGGTCAGGCATCAAACCCTGCCACCACTTCCCGCTGCGCCACCCAATCGGTCGGCAGCGGATTGCACTGGAACCACAGCAGGCTCATGCATCGGGGCTGCTGCCCGGCCAGGATGCTCTGGGCAATGGCGGGCTCCAGCAGCATCAGGCGTAGCAGTTCGTTGACCGTCGAGTGGTGCAGTCCTTCGCGCTGGGCAATTTCGCTGCCGCTACCGACCACGCCGTCGTCGAGCAGTTGCTGCCAGTAGAAGGCCCGCGTCAGCGCCACCAGCAAGGGCTGGTTGTGTTGCGTGGTCACCTTGCCCGGTGCCTCGAGCTGGCCATCGGACCGCACCACCACCTTGCTGCCGCCGCGCTTACGGATTTTCAGCGGGATGAAGGTGGACAGCTTCACCTGCCCTCCATCCCTGTGTTCACGCGCAACGGCTGCGCCCAAGGTCTGCACTTTCGGCTTCATGCCTCCACCTCCTGTTGCTCCCATTCCTGCAATTCCGCGCCGATGCTGCCGGGCAGAAGTTCCCCGGCCAGCTCCTGCCAGCCCTGATCGCGCCAGATGATTTCCAGCCCGCCGTCAGCAATCACCACGCGCTCGATCAGCAGTTGCGCTAGTCGGCATTGCTCCGCTGGAAACAGCTCGCGCCACAGGCTGGCGAGATTGCGCATCGGCAGCACCACTTGCGGCTCGGTGAGGTCGGGTCGTATTTGCTGTATCCGATCCCACACCGATTGCACGATGTGCGGGGCTGATAGCGCCGCCACGATTTGCTGCGTGACCAGTTCTTCAATCGGCGCGGCAGGCAGCGGCCCGTGCTGGCTGGCCCACGCGCCAAAGCGCCGGTGTTTGATCGGGCTGTAGTAGCGGTAGGTCTTGCCCTTCTTGACCGTGTAGCTGGGCACCAGCCGTTCGCCATCGAGCGTGAACAGCAGGCCGCGCAATAGGATCGGTTCGCTCTGGCGATCATTCGTCGCGCGCCGCCGCTCGATGCCATCGGTGGCGATCAGCGCGTGGACGGCATCCCACTGCGCATGGGTGATGATGGCTTGATGCTGGCCGGGGAAGCTCTGGCCTTTGTGGACGATCTCGCCCAAGTACATCCGGTTGTGCAGCATCTTGTAGATGGTCTGCTTGGTGACGGGCTTGTCACCCTTGGTGACCACGCCTTCTGCGCCATAGGCCTTGGCCATCAGCGTGGCCGAGCGCAGGGTCACGAAGTCATCGTAGATGCGACGCACCAGCTTGGCCTCGACCTCGTTGATCACCAGCATACGGTTATCCACGTCGTACCCCAGCGGCAGCGGCCCGCCCATCCACATCCCCTTGGCCTTGCTGGCGGCGATCTTGTCGCAGATGCGCTCGCCGGTGACCTCGCGTTCGAACTGGGCGAAGGACAGCAGAACATTGAGCATCAGCCGGCCCATCGAGGTGGCCGAGTTGATCTGCTGCGTGACGGCGCTGAAGCTGACCCGGTGGCGGTCAAATACATCGACCATCCGCGCGAAATCGGCCAGCGAGCGACTGAGGCGGTCGATCTTGTAAACCACCACGATGTCGACCTTGCCCATTTGGATGTCGGCCATAAGGCGCTTCAAGGCGGGTCGGTCCATGTTGCCGCCAGAGAAACCACCGTCGTCGTAATCGTCGGCCACCGCAATCCAGCCCTCATGGCTTTGGCTCTTGATAAAGGCGTGCCCGGCTTCCTTCTGCGCGTCGATGGAGTTGAAGGATTGATCTAGGCGCTCGTCGCTGGAGACGCGGCAGTACACCGCGCAGCGTTTGGGTGGGACGGTTGGCGAAACCACGGGGCGGCTCATTGCGCAGCCCCCTTGCCATCGCGCAGGCCAAAGAATTTCGGCCCATTCCACTGCGTACCGGTGATGTGCCGCGCTGCCGCCGACAGGCTCTTGAACACCTGCCCGTTGAGTTCGTACAGGCCATCGGGTGTGACGGTGACACGATGCTGGCGCTCATCCCATTCGCGGATCAGCGTGGTGCCGGGCATCAGCAAGGTCTGCGCGCTGCGCCCGACACTGGTTTTGATCTTCGAATGCTTGGCTCCGGCCTCGACCAGCATCTTGCGAATATTGGTGGGCAACGCGCCATAGGCCCGCTCCTGAATCCGATAGGCCAGGCGCGATTCCACGTAGCTGCGATTGCGGTGGCTGGGCCGCCGGGGGAAGTGCTGATCCCACAGCGCCCAGAGGTCTTTCATGGGCAGGGATGGCAGCGCGGCCAGTTGGGCCGGGATACTGCCGTTTGGGGTGTCCGTCATGTCAAATGCTCCTGTGGTTGAGACAGGTCCATGAACGCGCTGTGCCAAGCAGAAGCCAAGTCAAACCGCGCTCTTTGTTTCATCGGCGGCGATACCGACGTGGCGGGCGTTGGACGTGGCGTTGCCACCAACGCTGGAAGCGGTGTTCGATACGCGCGGCCGCACACAACCAATGCCACCACCACGGCCGTTTCATCAGCACACGGTACGGCCTACGCACGATGGACGTCGGCCGCCTGTCCGGCACAGTGAAAGGGGTCTCGCCCCACGTGGCCTGCGACTCAGAAGGCAGTGTGCCAATGCCGTCGTCACGCGCGATGGCGGCGTGCGCTGCTGTCGGCAAAAACTGAGGCCGGATCGGCGCGCGCTCCAGACCATCCGGCCCGGGTGCAATGCGTGGCGACAGCGGCCCGAAGCGATCAGGCTGATGCTGGCGTGAGGGCTGGATTTCCATGTCGGCGCCCCTCACACATCCACGCGCACCACGGTCGACAGGCCGTGACCGGGGTCGAGGTGCCTCTTTGGTGGATTGGGATCGGGGGCGTAGATGCTGCGCGGATCATTCCCCGCTTTGGCGTGGTAGACCTTGAGCCCAAAACTATCGAAACCCACGTGACGCAGCGCATCATCCAATGTCGCGGCAAGCGCGTTATCGGTGCTGGCGAATCGATCGTTCAGTGCGCGCAGGTCTTCAAAGCCCAGGCCCTCGATCAAGGTCGGCAGCAGTTCGCCATCGCGCGCCGGTCCGATCAACTCGTGGCCATAGCGGGTGCGGTAATCACCGGTCACGCTGTAGTGTTGCAGGCGCACCCGACTGAGCAAGACGCTTTCCACGGTTTGCATCTCGCGCCAGGCCTGCACGAAGGTCTTGGCGGCTTCGAACATCCGCTGTGCGCTGGGCCGGAAGATGTGGCGGATTTCCTGATCGATCAGCGTTTCATCCAGCCCGGCCACCATCTGCCCGGCCAGATCATTGATGTACTGTTCCAGCGCCTTGACTCGGGTCGGCGCTTCCAACACTTGCTGCGTGGCTTTCACGCGCGCAGCGTGTTCTTGCGCCAATGCCTGCTGGTGTTCCTGATCAAATTTCGCCAGCGCCTCAGTGTCACCCAAGGCCAACAGCACCTCGCGCTGGATAGTGAGTGTCATCTGGGGTTCGGCGGGTTTATCCCAGCCACAGGTGATGCGGTTGGTGGCCACCAATGCGGCAATGGCCTGGTCGTACTGGGCGTTTTGCTGGCGCAGGCGATCAAACATCTGCGCCACGGCGCTGACATCTCCGATTTCGTTCAAAGGGGGTTCGGTGCTCGCTGTGGTGTGCGTGGCATCGGTAGTTTTTTTACTGCGGCGGATCAGATTCACGGTGCGCTCCTGTCGAAATAGAGTGTGGTTTAGACAGGAGTAATGGTCCGCGCAGAGACAGTTCAGGTCGATCAGGCCGTAGCGGGTGGCTGCGGGTTTGCGGGCACGATCCAGCCTTGGCAGATCCCGATACCCGGCTCAGTGTTGTAAAAATGCCCTGAAGCGGATAGCAATATTGAGTAATAGATCGGGCTATTGGTGGCCGTTTCGTACAAAAGCGAATTTTGGCCATTTTCCTTCACAAATCAGCCGGCGAAGAATCTCCTCATCGCGGTCGCACATCCCTCACCCCAGGACAGCGCCCCTCAACGACGACAGGAGATTACGATGCAAAACACGCTGCCCGAACTGATCACCCCGAGCACACTGGCGGCCCGCTGGGGCCTTTCTGAAAAAACGCTCGAACGCTGGCGAATGACCGGCAATGGCCCTACCTTCCTCAAGTTGGGCAGCCGGGTGCTGTACCGCATGGATGATGTCTCGGCGCACGAAGCCCAGCGCACTCGCCGTTGCACCGCAGGCCAATTCATCAGCGAAGGCATCTGGCGATGAACCGGGCCCAACGCCGCCAGCGCGACACTCTCTCCCGGCAACTGCGCACCCACATTGCCGAACACGGCATCGAGGCGATGCTCGACAAGATGTTCGACCGGGCAGCTGGCGCTACGACGCCCGCGAACAGCTGTGGATCGTGCCCGACACCCAGGACACCGGCCCCGGCCGCGCCTACTACTGCGTGCGCGCTAATGGCGACTGGTTTAAGGCGCGGCTGGATGTGGAGCACACGCAATGATGGCGACCACCACGCTAGCCACCACCGTGGCCCGTCATCAATTCTTTGATTTCAACGACGCAGCGGACGCCATCCTGCCCCGCCGCGACAAGGACGAAATTCGAGCCCGCCTGTTGGATCAGCTGGAATTGGTGCTGTGCTATCTGTTTCCGCGCGGCAAACGGCGTGGCAGCCAGTTCTACATTGGCAACCTGCAAGGCGAGCCGGGTGACAGTCTGGTAGTCGAACTCGAAGGCCCCAAGCGTGGCCTGTGGATCGACTTTGCTACTGGCGAATCGGGCGACGTGCTGGCGTTGTGGGCGAGCACCCGGGGTTACACGTTGCCCGCCGATTTCAGCGATCTGCTCGAAGACGCAGGCGATTGGCTGATGGTGCCGCAGCTCGCCGCCGCACCCGTGCTGCGCGCGACGACTATTTATGACGATCTCGGCCCGCACACCCGCAAATGGGATTACCTCGCGGCCGATGGCCGCCTGATTGCCTGCGTTTATCGGCACGACACGCCCACCGGCAAGCAGTACCGACCCTGGGATGTTCGGGCGCGCGCCATGCGCATGCCGGAACCCCGCCCGCTCTACAACCTGCCCGCCATCGCTGGGGCCGATGCTGGCGAGGGCTGGGAAAAGAAGGGGCCACAGCCTGGGTCTGAGCCGTTCTCAGCGCCGAGCCCCGCCCCTGCCAGCTTCGCCGAGTTTGCCGCATCGAGCGGGCAGCTCGCCATCGACCAGGCCATTGCCGGCATGCCGGACGATGCCTTCCAGGAGGCGATGGCCGGGCTGATTGAGCCGCTGCTGGCGGCGATTGATGCCGAGGACACGTTTGAGGATGCCCTGGCTGCGGCCGAGGCGGCGTATCCGGCGATGGACAAGGCCAAACTGCAGCACTTGTTGGCGCGGGCGATGTTTGGCGGTGAGGCGTACGGGCGGCAGGTGGAGCAGTGATCCGCGCGCGCCTCGACCTGGAGCCCGCCGACGCCGTCCGCTACTTTGCGGGCAAGGGCGAGCAGCTGGCGTGGGATTACACCGAGCTCTGGCGCGAGGCCAATGTGCATGCCTTTACCGTCGCCAAGGTGACGTCCACCGATCTGCTACGCGCCATCCGTGCCGAGGTGGCCAAGGCGATCGGCAAGGGCCAGACGTTTGAGGATTTCAAGCGCACGCTGCGCCCGCGTCTGCAGGACTTGGGCTGGTGGGGCACGCAAGAGGTTCTGGACGCCGATACCGGCGAGCTCACCCGCGTGCAGCTGGGCAGCAATCGGCGCTTGCGCACGATCTATCAGACCAACGTGCAGACGGCCTACATGGCCGGGCGCTTCAAGCGCTACGCCGATAACGCCGTCGATCGCCCCTACTGGCGCTACGTGGCGATCATGGATAGCCGCACCCGGCCGGCGCACGCCGCGCTGCACGGCAAGGTGTGGCGTCACGACGATCCGATTTGGAAGGTGATCTGGCCGCCTAATGGCTGGGGCTGCAGGTGCCGCACTACCGCGCTGACCGAGGCTGAATTCCGCGCGCTGGGCGTGCCGCTGGAAAGCGGCCGCGACGCGATCGTCGAGCGCACCGTGGTGCTCAACAAGGCCGGCGACACGGCCACCGTGCGCGGCCTGCGCTACCGCGACGCCAACGGCAAAGACGCGGTGTTCATGCCCGACCCGGGCTGGGACTACAACCCCGGCGCGGAATGGAGTCTCTTTGATCCAGCGGGGTTCAAGGGCGAGGCGATTGATGTGCCGGCGATCACGCCGAGCAGCGCTGCGGGGGTGATCAAGTCGCTGCCGGGGCAGCAGAGCTGGAAGGATCTCAACTTGCGGGATCTGCGCGATCTAGCCGTGCCAAGACTGCCAGCGCCTGAGCTTCTGCCATCCGCCGATGATCGCGTGCAGGCGCTTCAGGTGATGACCAAGGCCTTGCTTACGCCGGGCACAAAGACAAGATCAGTCGCGACACCCGTTGGTGATGTGATCATCCGTGCGGAGCTGCTGCCGCACGTCGTCGAGAAGGTACAAGACGGCCGCGAGCGCTATGCCAACTACGTCATCCCCGCACTCGAGACCCCGCTCGAAGTCTGGCTGACGGCGTATGCCGACGGTAGCTATCGCAAACGCTACATCGCGTTGTTCGATGGGCTTAGCGACGTTCTGCTGATCGTGCGCGAAAATCGCGATGGCTCGCTCTTCTGGGAGCTGTACAACCTCATGAACGCCGACGCCCGGCGACTGAACAAGCTGCGCGAGGGGGTCCCGCTGTACCTGCGCGGGACGAATTGAAACCGGTGGGAGTGTGCGCGCCGGTCCCATCCTCCGGCTTGTCTCGGCTGCCTCGGAATCCCTACCGCCGGTCACAGGGGCTCGTCCCTACCGGTTTCGCGCGGCGCACACAGTCTCAGGATAGGTCATGATCGAGATCGAAATCAACGCCCGCGAGCTGCAGGCACGAATCGAGCAGGCTGCGGCAAAGCTCGAGAACATGCGCCCGCTGATGCAGCGGATCGCCGGCACCCTGGAGCACGAAACCGAGGCCAACTTTGCCGCCCAGGGCCGTCCGTCATGGGCGCCGCTATCGAAGGCAACGATCGCCAAGCGGCTAAAGCGCAACAACGGCGGCTCCACACTGAAGATCCTGCAGGACCGCGGCATCCTGGCCAGTAGCATCAGCACAGCCTACGGCAATGACTACGCACAGATCGGTGTCGGCGGCGCCGCGCGAGCCTACGCCGCCATTCATCAGTTCGGTGGCACGATCGAGCGCGCACCACAGTCCCGGAAAACACGCCTGCGCACAGACGCTCACGGGAACCTCGTGCGCCAGGGCACCGAAGGCAGCGCAAAGGGCCGCGCCACCTTTGCCAAGGACAGCCACAAGCGCGCTCGCGAGAGCTGGAGCACGTCGGGCCCGTATCAAATCGATATCCCCGCGCGCCCCTACCTTCCCTTCACCGGCTCAGGCGCTTCCGCCCGACTGCAACCCGAGGCCGAACGCTCGGTTCTCGACGCGATTTCGCGCATGCTCGCCGACGCGCTCGGCTGACCCACCAGCCTCCTCAGCCCGCGCCTGCGCCTTTCGCCCTGCGCAAGGCATTTGCACGACTCGTCCTCCCAAGTCCCCATATTTCCCACTACATCCCGGATTTATCTCACCAATCCGGCTTCAAATATCTCACTCGGTCTCACGATGCCGTAGTGCTGGTCGAAGGTGAAAAATGCGCAGAAGCCCTGATGCAGCGTGGCATCGTGGCCACCACCGCCATGGGCGGTGCTGCGACCGCGCTCGACAAGACCGACTGGACGCCGCTGGCGGGCAAGACGGTCGCCGTCTGGCCTGACCACGATGAAGCAGGTGCGCGCTATGCCGATGCAGTCATCCAGAAGCTGCAACACATCGGTGCCCGGGTGCGCCGCGTCACCGTACCCAACGACCAACCCGCCAAGTGGGATGCTGCCGATGCCGTGGCCGAAGGCTTCGATGTCGAAGCGCTGCTGCACGCCTCTTTGCCGGTCACCGGCATCCCGGCCCCAACGCTGGACATCACCCGCTGGCGTGCAGCCGACCGCTTCACCGGGCAGCCCCAGCAACGCCGCTGGCTGGTTGAAGGCGTATTCCCCCAAGCGCAAGCCGCGCTGATCGCTGCCGCAGGCGGGGTCGGCAAATCCTTCCTGCTGCTGGCGCTCGCCCGCGAAGTGGCAGCCTTCGACGGCATCTGGGCCAATGCCCCCACACTGTTCGGCGGCGCGCTGGCGGGCCACGGCGTGGCGATCTACATCACCGCTGAGGACGATGCCATCGAGATACACAACCGGCTCAATGCCCTCGGGCCAATTCCTGATCGGCGGTACGTGTTGCCGTTGCCCGATGCCGGAGGCGCGGTGCCGCTGTTTGCGCCCGATCCCGCCAGCCGAGGCCCGGCGACCACGACGGCATGGGGTGATTTGGAGCGGCAGCTGAAAGCCATGCACAGCCTGTGCCTGGTGGTACTCGACCCGCTGCAACCCTTGTGCGCGCTGGATCTGAACGTGCCGGAAAACGCCCAGTTTGTCTGCTCGCGTTTGGCTGCGCTGGCGGCCAGCACCGGCGCGGCAGTGATCGTGTCGCACCACTTTGCCAAGCGCGAAGCCTCCACACCCGAGCAGGCCCGCGAAGCCATTCGGGGCACGGGTGGTCTGGTCGATGGCGTGCGGGCGGTCTATGCCCTGTGGCACCCCAAGGAAGAGCAAGCCAAGAAACTCTGCGACGCACTGGGCGAGCCCTTCGAGCGTGGCCGGACCGTGATGGGGGCGGTGGTCAAGGCTAATGGCCGCGCCAACCTGCGCGTGACCACCTTTTTGCGCAGTGCCAGCGGCTTGCTGGTCGATTGCAGCGACCGTCTGCGCCAGACCCGGCCCGAGCCGGATGACCTGCTGCCCGCACTGAAATTGGCCATCGCCCGGGCCGCGAAAGACGGCCAGCCCTACACCAAGACCGGTGGCAACGGCCTGTACGAGCGCCGCCACGAGCTGCCCGAAGTCTTCCACGCCATCGGCAAGCATCGGCTTACCGGCTGGGTGGATGCCTTGCTCGCGCAGGGCGAGCTGATCACGGCCATGGCCGAAGGCTCCAAGCTGGTGAAGTGGCTCGACATCCCCGATGGCCCGGTCGCCCAAGGGCAGGCGGTGTTCGTCACCGGCCACCTGACGCGCTCCAGCGCCGGTCGGCCCAGCGTCGAGTAATGCTTCCCACCCCCAATAATCGTTCCCGGCTTCCCACTTTCCCACCGGGAACGCAACCGGGGTGGGAACGATTTAGCACCAGCAAAATCATGGGGTTAAATTGTTCCCGAGGCAAATCGTTCCCAGACGAGCCGGGAAGGATTAAAACCCAATGAAATCAAGGCATTCCCGGCTTCCCGGTGTTTCCTCTCTAAAGAGAGGGTGAGCATTGGGAATGCTCACCTCACTCGAGTCTTGACGCTGCCCGGACAGGGAGGCCACAGCCCGCCCAGGCAAAAGGGGTCCTTCCGGGCGATATTCCAATACGGGAGGCGACAGCGCGGCATTTCGCCACCGTCTGACCAGAAAACAAGGTTTGCGGGGTTTGCGGTTCGCACCCGAGTGCGCGGGTCGATGGGCTGAATTCGGCGTCAGTGCGGGCGTGTGCGGGAAATTGGGGAATGGCGAAGGTGCGAACCTGGGTGCGGACTGGGTTTGCAGGTTTGCATCCCGGCAGCACGAAGAACGGCCAGGGACGAAAACTCAATACTGGTGCGGGTTTGCAGCATATCCGCAACTCAAAATCCTGAAATCGGCCACCGTGACATTGGCACAAGGGCCTCCAGAATCTAGACACCCTTGGCCGCAATCACACCACCCGATAAGCCCGCTCGCCGGTGTCGTTATGCGCCAGCACTACGTTCAGCCCGAGCTTCTTGCGCAGCATCCCGGAAATCGCGCCGCGCACGGTGTGGGGCTGCCAGCCGGTGGCCAGCATCAGTTGCAGACTGGTTGCTCCCTGCGGGCGGCGCAGCGCCATCACCAACGCGGCGAGTTTGGTGCCGGGGCGGAACGGCATGCTCTCCAGAAGTTGGAGGTCGTCGATGGTGTCCACGAGCTGGGCATCATCCGGCGGCGCGGGCCGTTGTTGACCGATGGCCGCGTAGCCCGCGTCGGTCATCACGTAGCCGTCGTCGGCAGGCTCGATCCACCCGCGCTGCAGCAGTGCAGTCACCACCTTGACCCGAGCGCCGCCGCGCATGTTGGCGGGCGGGATCACGCGCCCATCGGCACGGCGGGCGGCAGTGCGAAGGAGCAGGCTTTGGGCCGGGGAGAGTTTGAGCAGGGCGTCCATCGCGGCCTCCCTTACTTGGCCTGGCCGCCGAAGATCGCCAGCAGGTCATCCAGCGCCTGATCCACCCGACCGAGGTCACCGACGTGGCCCCAGTGGATGGCCTCCGGGCTGTGGCCGAAGTGGTCGTCGGCCAGTTGCTGCAGCCGGGCCAGCTTGATGCTGATGGCAGCGGCGCGGGCGAGATAGGCGTCGGTGGCAGTGGTCTTGGTGTTCATCGCGGGGCTCCTTGATTGGTGGATGACGCCACCATTCACGCGCTGAACGATCAAGAAGCCAAGAAAAAGATGATGCCCACGTCATCGAACCCTCGTCTGCCGCCCTTCAACCTGATAAATTGCAATCTTTGCGATTCAAACCGACTTTATGCCGCCCCAACCGCTGCTGCCGGAGCCCTGCCATGACCGCTGAACCATGGGTGTCCGTGGACCAGATTGCCGAGCATCTGGGTGTCACGCGCGACTCGATCTACCGCTGGATCGACCGAAAGGGCCTGCCCGCACACCGCGTGGGACGCTTATGGAAGTTCCAGGTGTCCGAGGTGGATGACTGGGTGCGCGCCGGTGGTGCGGATGAGCATGCGGCTCCGGAAGGAAAGGGCTCGTGATGACTGGCCCCATCGAATTGCTGAATGAACACGAGTCTGTTGCCCGCGCGGGTTGGCAGACCTCAAGGAGGATCGTTTGTCTGCCATCCATGATCTGATCGCACAAATCAGCGATCACCGCCTGCGCGAGCGCCTGTCCGCCGAGTGGGCCAATGCCGCCAAGGAAAAGAAATTCGGTTTGGTGTTTGAAGACCACCTGCCCGAGTTGTTGCCGTTGCACGGAGCCAAGCCCCGCAAGGGCGATCTGGTTTGTCGCCGCGTCAATGGACAGGTCAGCGCGCTGAAAGATGTGTGGCAAATCAAGTCCATCCACGCGGGCGTGGCCACCTGCGTCAAGCCCAGCAACGAAGCTCACCCCAGCGAGCCCACCCGTGCCGCAGCGGAGCCGGTGCAGTTCCCGGTGGACGAACTGCTGGTTGTGCGGGAGTTTGGTGAGCCGATCTTCCCCGCGCTGATGCCGGTGGATTCCGTGGCCAACGGCCCGGCAGATGCCCCTTGGCACACGCTGATCGAGGCCGACAACTACCACGCGCTGCAATTGCTGGACTACCTGTATGCCGGTCGGGTGGATTGCATCTATATCGACCCGCCTTACAACACCGGCGCGCGCGACTGGAAATACAACAACGACTACGTGGACGGCAACGATGGCTGGCGGCACAGCAAGTGGCTGGCCTTCATGGAAAAGCGGCTAAAGCTGGCCAAGCGGCTTCTCAAGCCGGACACCGGCGTGCTGATCGTCACCATTGACGAACACGAAGTGCACCACCTCGGAATGCTGCTGGAGCGGGAGTTTCCAGAGGCATGGCGACAGTTGGTGACCATCGTCATCAACCAGAAAGGCGTGGCACAAGGCCGATTGTCCCGCGCCGAGGAATATGCGCTGTTCTGTTTCAACCCCGGTGTGACGCTGGCTGCGCACCACGACGATCTGCTTTCGCCCGACCGGGGCGAAGCCAAGCGATTCCAAACACCGCGATGGGAGTGGTTGCTGCGGGGTGGCACCAACTCCCGGCGGGAAGATCGCTACGGCTTGTTCTTCCCGGTCACCATCGACCCCGCGCAACGCAAGATCGTGGCGATTGGTGACCCGTTGCCGCCCGATCAGCAACCCGATCTGAGCAACCTGTCGGATCGTCGCACCGCATGGCCGCTGCGTACCGACGGCACCCTCGGCAACTGGCGCGTCAGCCCACCGACCCTGCGGCTGTTGCTGGCCAAAGGCTACGTCAAGCTGGGTGGCTTCGATGAAGCGCGAGGCACTTGGACCATTCTTTATCTTGGGCAGAAGGCACAAAACCAGATCGAAGCCGGGGTAATTGAGGTTGTCAGCCGTGACGAGGCGACAGGAGAAGTCGCCGTGCGTTATACCGAGGCGCAGCAACGCTCCATCAAAACGGTATGGCACCGTGCCACCCACGATGCGGGCAACTATGGCTCCAGTTTGCTGCGAGGCATTCTGGGCGAAGGCGGGAAATTCTCCTTCCCGAAATCTCTGTACGCCACTCGCGATGCCGTCGCAGCCGTGGTACGGGACCGTCCCAACGCCCTGATCGTGGATTTCTTCGCTGGCAGCGGCACCACGCTGAACGCCGTCAACCTGCTCAACGCCACCGATGGCGGCCAGCGGCGCTGCATCCTGGTCACCAACAACGAAGTCTCCGCAGAGGAGGCAGCAGCCCTGAGTGCGCGTGGCTTGCAACCCGGTGATGGCGAATGGGAAGCGCAAGGCATCTGCCGCTCGGTGACCTGGCCGCGCTGCAAGTACACCATCCTAGGCAAGCGGGACGATAGCTCTGTGTTGACCGGTGAATACCTGACCGGCAAAACGGTGGAGCGTGAGAAAGCGCGCAGCTTCACGCAGATCGGTTTTGTCGAGCCGGCGCAACTCGACACACCCGCCAAGAAGAAACAGGTGGTGGCACTGATCGATGGCTTGCCGCAGACGCTGGTGAAAGACCCGTGCCCCTTCATCGTGTCGGAGGACCACAAGGCCACTGTGCTGTTTGACCCGGCAGCCGCAGAAGATTGGCTGGAGGCGCTGGACGGACAAGAGCACATCACTGACTTCTACATCGTTACGCCCGTCAAGCGCGTGTTCGACCAGTTGAAGGCGCAGGTGGTGGAGCTGCTCGGGCCCATCCTGGTGCCGGAGGAAGAAGAACGCCTGATGAGTGCGGGCTTTGCCGCGAATCTGGCGTATTTCAAGCTGGATTTTCTGGAGCGCGAACGGGTGTCGCTGCGTCGGGCGTTCCGCGAAATCTTGCCGCTGCTGTGGCTGAAGGCTGGGGCCGTAGGCCCGCGACCCGAGTTGAGGCGTGGTGAGCCGGAGCCGGTGCTGTTTGCGCCAGAGGGCAGCAATTTTGTGGTGCTGCTGGATGAAACCCGCATGGGCCGCTTGCTGAAATCGCTGGAGGGGTGCACTGGTTTGTCGCAGGTGTTCATCGTCACCGATGCGGACGAATCCTTCAAAACCATGGCGCAGGACGTGCGCGAGGTGGCCGGCAAGGCCAACCCCGGCTTGGCGGTGGTGCAGTTGTACCGCGACTACCTGCTCAATTTCATGATCAACAAGAACCAGGATCGCGCCGCCGGTCCGGCTGGCACACAGGGAGCGCGGGCATGAAGGTCACGCTGTTCGATTTTCAGAAAGACGGGTTGGGCAAACTGCGCGATGCTTTGGTGAGCGCCCGTAAGAGTGTGTCGCCGGATAACCAGCAAGTCGTGGCCTTCTCGGCTGCCACGGGCAGCGGCAAGACCATCATGATGACGGCGCTGTTCGAGGCGATTCTGGATGAACCCGATGACCAGTTGGCCTGGCCGCTGGACTGGGCGCCGCAGCCCGATGCCGTGATCCTGTGGGTGTCGGACATGCCCGAGCTTAACGAGCAGACCAAGCTCAAGATCGAAAGCAAGTCGGACAAGGTCTACCGGGTCAACCAGCTCATCACCATCGATGCGCATTTTGACGCGCCCCGGCTGGATGGCGGGCGCATCTATTTCATCAACACACAGAAGCTGGCCGTCAATCAGCCGCTGACCAACCGCGGCGACGGGCGTGAGCATCTGATCTGGGAAACGCTGACCAACACCGCGCGGGCGATTCCGGATCGCTTCTACGTGGTGATCGATGAAGCACACCGCGGCATGACTTCAGGCAAAGGTGCGCAGGCTGCGCAGACCTTGATGCAGCGCTTCTTGCTTGGTTACCCCGAGGTCGGCTTGGTCAAGATGCCGATGGTGATTGGGGTGTCGGCCACGCCGAAACGATTCCTGGATTTGATTACCAATGCCGAGCACACCGTGACCACGCACAAGGTGGCCGTGCCGGCTGAGGAAGTACGAAAGTCCGGCCTGCTGAAAGACCGCATCCTGATTCATCACCCTGAAGCCGCCACCACGGCGGAAATGGCGCTCTTGGAAGAAGCGGCCCGACGCTGGGGGCAGATGACCGCGGCATGGAGCGCGTATTGCCAAGACGAAAACGAGCAAACCATCTGGCCGGTGCTGGTGGTTCAGGTTGAGAACGGTTCGGACCGGCAACTGACCAAGACCGACCTCGGTGCAGCGCTGACGGTGATCGAGAGTGCCATTGGCCGTCGCTTGAACGAAGGCGAAGTGGCCCACGCGATGCATGACACGGGCGATCTGGATGTGGGCGGCCGCCGGGTGCGCAAGGTGGAAGCCTCGCGCATCGATGCGGACAAGAACATCGGTGTGGTGTTCTTCAAGACCAGTTTGTCCACTGGCTGGGATTGCCCGCGCGCCGAGGTGATGATGTCCTTTCGCCGCGCAGAGGATCACACCTACATCGCCCAGTTGCTGGGCCGGATGGTGCGCACGCCGCTGGCACGCCGTATCGAAAAGGATGCCGCGCTCAACGACGTGCATCTGTTTTTGCCGTACTTCGATACGGGCGCCGTGGAAAGCGTGGTGGCCTCGCTGCACAACGCCGAAGATGTGCCGCCCGCCGAAACGGGCTCAAGCCGCAATCTGGTGGTGCTCAAGCGGCGCGAAGGCTGCGAGGCCATCTTTGCGGCACTCGAAGAATTGATCACCTACCGTGTGAATGCCGCGCGGGCACAAAGCCCACTGCGCCGGTATATGGCCATCTCACGCAGTCTGACCATCGATGAGATTGATGACGATGCCTGGGGCCAGGCGAAGCAGCAAATTGTTGCGTGGATGGGGCAACGCATCGCAGCGATCAAGGCGGCAGGCCAGTTCGATGCCGCGGCCAAAGCGATCACGCAGGTTGGCCTGCGGACCTTGGCTGTCAATAACGGCACTGGCGTAGCTGAGCCGACTGCGGACTATCACATCGATGCCTCGGACGTGGACATTGATCGGCTGTTTGAAGAGGCTGGGCGCGCCTTCAGTCACGGTTTGCAGATGGAGTTTTGGCGCGCCCACGCGGATCGTGATGCGCTGGAAGTCAAGGTCGAGGCCATCGTCCTGGCACGCAACGCGGCAGAAATGGCAGTTCTTGAATCAAAGGCAGAGGCAGCCTTCGATGGTCTTTATGACCAGCACAAGAAGGCCATCTACAAACTCAAGGAGCAGCGGCGCCTCAATTACGAGAAGCTGCGGCTGGCAACGGCCAAGCCCAACGAGGTGCCATGGCATTTGCCGGCATCCATCGACTTCAAGCGATTGCCGACCGATCCCCTCTGGGAGCGCCACCTGTATGTGGAAGGCAATGGCCAGTTTCGTGCCGAGCTGGGCAGTTGGGAAGCCGGGGTATTGAAGGAAGAACTGGCCAAGCCTGAAGTGGCCGGCTGGTTGCGCAATCTGGATCGCAAGCCGTGGTCACTGGAGATTCCGTATGAGTCGGGCGGAGACATTCGGCCCATGTTCCCGGATTTGGTGGTGGTGCGAAAAGAGGGCACCGCATTTGCCATCGATGTTCTGGAACCCCACGATCCCAGCCTGAGTGACAACTTTGAAAAAGCTGTCGGGTTGGCAAAGTTTGCGGAAAAGCACGGCGGGTTATTCGGGCGCATCCAACTGATCCGCAAGCAGTCTTCGGCTGGTGGCGAGCATTTCGCGCGCCTGGAAATCAACCAGGCCGCCACGATCAAGAAGCTGCTACTGATCACCAGCAACCCGCAACTCGATGACCTGTTTGCAAGTGCAGCTGCGTAATCGAGGTCGAGCATGAAATCAGGCAAACCAGCGAAGCACACCAAGAAAACCGAGGTTTCCCTCGTTCGCTCCTCGGCGGCCGAGTACCTGACTTTCGTTGCCGCCAGCGGCCAAGGTGGCGTGGAGGCGGTGTATGCCGATGAGAGCATCTGGCTGACCCAGAAGATGATGGGCGTGCTCTACGACGTGGAAACCCAGACCATCAACTACCACCTGAAAAAGGTGTTTGGCGACAGTGAGCTTGAGGAAGCTTCAGTTATTCGAAAATTTCGAATAACTGCCGCCGACGGCAAGAACTACGACACCCAGCACTACAGTTTGCCCGCCATCATTGCTGTGGGCTACAAGGTGAACTCCGAGCGCGCGGTGCAGTTCCGCAAGTGGGCCACGGGCATCATTGAGCAGTTCACCATCAAGGCTTACGTGATGGACGATGAGCGCATCAAGGCCGGTGGTTCCTTGCTTACCGATCAGTACTTCGAAGAGCAACTGCAACGCATCCGCGAGATTCGCATCTCGGAGCGCAAGTTTTACCAGAAGATCACCGACATCTACGCCACGGCGATTGACTACGACGTGACGGCGCAGGCCACCAAACGGTTTTTCGCCACGGTGCAGAACAAGTTGCACTGGGCCATCCACGGTCAGACGGCGGCTGAAGTCATCTACCACCGCGCCGATGCCGACCAGCCTCACATGGGCTTGACCACATGGAAGGATGCGCCCGCGGGCAAGATTCAGAAGTTCGATGTCGTGGTCGCCAAGAATTACCTGACCGAGCCCGAAATGGCGCAACTCTCCCGCTTGGTCAACGCCTATCTGGATGTGGCCGAGGACATGGCACAGCGCAAGATCCCGATGACGATGCAGGATTGGGAAGTCCGCTTGAACCGATTCATCGAGGCCACCGACCGGGAGGTGCTGCAGGATGCGGGTAAGGTCACGGCGGAAATCTCCAAGGCCCACGCCGAAAGCGAATTCGAGAAATACCGTATCGTGCAGGACCGGCTGTTTGAAAGCGATTTTGACCGGCTGCTGAAGCAGATGGACTCCGGCAACACGCTGGATGGCGACAAGGAATAAGGCGATGGCCACCAAGAAAGCCCCCAAAGCCACGCCCAGCTGGAGTGACGTCAAAACCAAGCTGACCGATTTTGACCGCGCTGGCCTGCTGGGTTTGGTGCAAGACCTGTACGCCGCTAGCAAGGACAACAAAGCCTTCCTGCACGCCCGCTTCGGGCTGGGCGACGACCCGCTGGAGCCCTACAAGGATGTGATCATTCGCTGGATCAATCCGCCGGATTTCCGCAATCCGATCTCGGTCAGCAAAGCCAAGAAGGCGATCAGCGATTACAAGAAGGCGCTCGGCCAGCCCGAAGGCTTGGCCGAACTCACGGTGTTCTATTGCGAAGAAGTGTTCGACTTTCTGGCCGGCTGCGGCATGGACGACGAGGGCTTTTACGACGCGCTGGTACGGATGTTCGAGCAGGCGCTGAAATACGTGCGGGCCTTGCCCGCTGCGCAACAATCTGGATTCCTTGCCCGTTTGGATCGGGTGCGGCAGCTGGGGCAGAACGTCGGCTGGGGCGTGGGCGATGATTTCGACCATTTCTGGGCGGAGGCCGGATTGGCGGGTGACGAATGAAGAGGGCGGAAAAAGTGGTGGCGGGTACGTGGCGCATCACCGGCATGGAAGTCTGGGATGCCGAGTACCTTGATATGGAAGTCCCGGCCCACATCACCATCCGCAGCGATCTGACCGGCGAATTTCAGTTCGGCTTGGTACAGGGCGGCATGGATGCGCGCGTCAGCACCCTCGATGGCGTGGCGCGCGTGGAGTTTTCCTGGTCAGGCTTCGACGAGAACGACCCGGTGAGCGGGCGCGGCTGGATGATGGTCACGGGCGATCAGGCAGAGGGCAGGTTCTTCATCCACTCGGGTGACGACTCTGCTTTCACGGCGGTACGCGCGGGATGAACGCCCGCAACGTTGATCAGACTTTAGGGCTGGAAGACCTGCGCGTTGAAAACGCCCGTCTGATCGTGCTGCTTGAATCGCACGGCATTGAGTGGCAGTTGCCGCCGCAGCCCATTGCCGCTACGATTCACGATCCAGAACCCACCCGCCTTTCTACGGCTGAAAAAGTGGCGCTGTTTCGTCGCTTGTTTCGTGGCCGAACTGACGTTTACCCCGTCCGGTGGGAAGGCAAGACTTCTGGCAAATCAGGCTATTCACCTGCATGCGCCAACGAATGGCAAGCCGGTGTTTGCGAGAAGCCGCGCATCAAGTGTGGCGATTGCAGCAACCGCCTGTTGGTATCGCTGTCCGATGCGGTGATCTACGACCATCTGGCAGGCAAGCAAACGATCGGTGTCTATCCGCTGCTGGAGGATGACTCCTGCTGTTTTCTGGCAGTCGATTTTGACGAGGCCGACTGGCGCGATGACGCGCGAGCCTTCATGCAGTCCTGCGAAGAACTGGGTGTTCCGGCGGCGCTGGAAATCTCTCGGTCCGGGAACGGTGCGCACGCATGGGTGTTTTTCGCCAGCCGCCTTTCTGCCCGTGATGCCCGCCGCCTGGGCACGGCAATCATCAGCCACACCTGCGCGCGCACGCGGCAACTGAAGCTGGAATCCTACGACCGGCTGTTTCCCAATCAGGACACGATGCCCAAGGGCGGCTTCGGCAACCTGATCGCACTGCCACTACAGAAGTGGCCGCGCGAGAATAACCGCAGCGTGTTTGTCGATGCTGACCTGCGACCGTATCCGGATCAGTGGGCGTTCCTGGCGTCCATCGATCTTATGGCCGCCCACGACATCGAGCCGACCATCCTGCGGGCTACGGGCGGCGTCCACCCGTTGGATGTGACCTTCATCGACGATGAGGACCTGGCCACCCCCTGGAGGCGGCAGAGCACGTCGACCAAGGAGCTGGCCGGGAAGATGCCCAAATCACTGACCGTGACGCTGGCCAACCTGATCTATTTTGAGAAGGACCAACTGCCCCAGACACTGGCCAACCGGCTGATCCGTCTGGCGGCCTTTCAGAACCCCGAGTTCTACAAGGCGCAAGCCATGCGTATGTCGGTATGGGACAAGCCCCGTGTCATCGGCAACGCGGAGAACTACCCGCAGCACATCGCCTTGCCTCGCGGTTGCCTCGGCGCCGCGCTGGACCTGCTGCAGGACAACGGTATCGCCTGTGACCTGCGTGATGAGCGCTTCGGAGGGAAGCCCATCGATGTCTCCTTCGTCGGCACTTTGCGTCTGGACCAGGAGGCCGCAGTTGCTGGAATGCTCCATCACGACACCGGCGTGCTATGCGCTCCGACGGCCTTTGGCAAAACGGTCACTGCCGCCGCAATGATCGCGCGCCGGGGTGTGAACACTCTGGTGCTGGTGCATCGAACGGAGCTGCTCAAGCAATGGCAGGAACGCTTGCAGGCTTTTCTGGGCGTTGGCAAGGGTGTGGTCGGCACCATCGGCGGTGGCAAGGCCAAACCGACTGGCAAGATCGACATCGCCGTGATGCAGTCCGTCTCCCGGCAGGGCGAGGTGAACCCGTTGGTAGAAAACTACGGCCAGGTGATCGTCGACGAGTGCCACCACGTTGGCGCTGTGTCGTTTGATGCCATCCTGAAGCGTACCAAGGCCAAGTACGTGCTGGGCCTGACAGCGACGCCCATCCGCCGTGATGGTCAGCAGCCGATCATCTTCATGCAGTGTGGGCCGATCCGTTACACGGCGGCTAAGCCTGCCGGTGCGCCTCACGATCTCGAAGTACAGCCTCGTTCACGCTTCACACGGATCGACCTTCCGACCGATGCAGGCATTCAGGACGTGTTTCGGCATCTGGCCAACGACCACGCCAGAACGGAAGCCATCGCAGCCGAGGTGCGTGGTGCAGTCGGGCAGGGACGCAAGGTGCTGGTTCTGACCGAACGCACGGAACACCTCGATGCGATCAAAGCGGCACTCGATGGGTTGGAACCGGTGCCTTTCGTGTTGCATGGCCGAATGTCCAGGAAGCAGCGAGCGGCGCTGGTGGCAAACCTCGATGCGCTGCCGCCCGACGCACCGCGCGTTCTCCTGTCCACCGGCAAGCTGGTCGGCGAGGGCTTCGATCACCCGCCGCTGGATACCTTGGTGCTGGCGATGCCCGTCTCGTGGAAGGGCACGCTGCAACAGTACGCTGGGCGTCTACACCGGGAGCACGCCAGCAAGACCGATGTGCGGATCATTGACTTCGTGGACACCGGCCATGCGGCCTTGCTGCGGATGTGGGATAAGCGGCAACGGGGCTACCGGGCGATGGGGTATCGCATCGAGGCGCAGCGCGAACTTGGCGAAATCAGCGAAATTTGCGCCGTGACAACGGGTTGTCCGTGATTTCTCTGGGCGAAAGGAGCGAAATCAGGGAGCGGCAGTCACTTGTCTCCCGTGTGCGCAACGGTTGCGACAGAATCTGCCTCTTGTGCGACAATGTTCAAGTCTAATCGCTCCGGGAGGCTCCCATGTCCGAACGCATCAATGCCCGCCTGTCGCAACCCTTGGCTGAATTCGTGGATCGAATGGTCGGCGAAGCGGGGCTTTACGAAACGCCCAGCGAATACGTGCGCGACCTGATCCGCCGCGACATGGAACGGCGCGACGGCCAGTTCGTGCAGGAATCCATCCTCGCTGGCTACCGCGACTTGGCAGCAGGCCGCGCCTTTGCGTCCAGCGGCGACTTCAAGACCGATATGGCGGTGCTCGACCGCAAGGAAGCCGATGGCTGGCAATGACGCGCCATCACCCGCCACGTTCTTGCTGACCCGGAATGCGGCGCTGGATTTGCGCCGCATCCACACACGGTCACTTCGTGAATGGGGCGAAGACGTTGCCGACAATTACCTCGCCGACCTATACGCAGCGATGGGCGTTGCTGCCGCCAACCCGGAGAAGGGGCGCTTGCGGCAGTACCGCTCGGCTCCGTTTCTGATGGTTCCGGCGCGGCAGCACTTCGTGATCTACGACCTCGTGCCGCAAGGCATCGCAGTGCTGACGGTTCAACATCAGGTGCGCGACATTGAGTCGCTGATCGCAGACCTGACCCCGGCCTTCCACGCCGAAGTCGAGCGGCTGAAACGAAAAGCCTGATTGCGCCCGCTCGCGCCCGCAGAAACGCTCATAAGCTCGGGAGGCCGGTCGGCACATGGTCAACCGTCCGCCACCAGAATTTTGAAATCCCAACCCTTATCGGTTGGGATTTTTTTTGCCCGGAGCGCCAGTGTTGGCGCGGTTCCGGGTGATTCCTTCGCGCGCTGCACCGCCACGACTGCGCCAGTTCCTGCACTTTTTCAGCCTCTCTCCTCGCTGTTTTCTCTGTTTGCCTCGCGAGCGCTTTCGACCCCATATCCAGTATTCATGCGGGTTTGCGCGGTGCGGGTTGGGAATAGCAACTGCTGCACAGGCGGTGACTGAGAAGCAAGAAGGCGTAAAAAAAACCGCCCGGAGGCGGCGGCTGGCACGTGGGCGTCGTTGTCACGCGGATGGCAAAAGCACCCTGATCTGGTCTTTCCACGCGGTGGGCCACGGGCGGCGCATCCAGCGGCGTGATGATCTGCTTCCTCAATCCTCATTCGACCAGCGTCCAGGGCGCGAATTCTTCAATCAGCGCGTTCCAGCCAATTTCGCGCCACTTCACCTTGATGCCCTGAACCTCGCCTGTGTGGACAAGGTCGATGCGCTCGATCATCAGATTCGCAATTCGATGGTGCTCGGCCGGAAACAGTTGCTCCCAGACGTCGGTCAGTCGCCCCATCTTCATCATCGTGGTCGCCTCGTCGATCTGGGCCCCATTGCGCTGGACGAAGCGCACCACCGATGCAATGGACTCCGGGCTGGTCAGCACGGTGCGGATCTGCGCGATCACCGCCGCCTCAATTTCTGGAGCAGGTAGGCGCTCATAGCTTTTGCCCGGTGCGCCAAAGCTGCTCTCCGACTTGGACACGTAGTGGTGATACTTGCGCCCGTTCTTGCGCGAGTAGGTCGGGTACATCCGCTTGCCTGATGGCGCGTAGAGCAGGCCACGCAGCAAGGCGTCGGTGCGCGATCTGATTTTGGTTTCCACCGACCGGGTGTGACCGTCCTTGGCCAGCACCTCGCGAACACGATCCCACAGACCTTGCTCGATGATGGCCGCGTGGACGCTGGGGAAACAGCACCCGAGCACGTCCGTTGGTCAGGTAGATCTGTTGGATAGGAACCTACGTGGACAGCCCCAGAGCATTGGCCGCTACTGCTCCATGACGGACGATGGCATGGCCGGTGATGCTCGCGAGAGAGTCGACTATCTTGTTGACCGGTGTAAATGGGTGTGAATTTGGAACCAAGGTACGTCGAAATTTCCCGATCGGGAAATATCTAATCAACTCATGCCTAATCATACGCAACATTCCCGATCGGGAAATATTGCTTGCATATAGTCCAGTTGTGGTCGAAAATTTCCCGAACGGGGAAACTGAACAAGCCATGACATTCATTAGATCACCTCAACAACTCGGCGATGCACTGCGTGCCGCTCGCAAGCAGCTCGGGCTGACACAGCCCCAGTTGGCGCTGGCGGCAGGGGTGGGTGTGCGCTTCATTGTCGACCTTGAAGCAGGCAAGCCCACCTTGCGACTGGAAAACGTGCTGCGGGTCATTGATGCCTTGGGTGGTGAGATTCAGTTGAGTGGATTGCCATCTGTTACCGCCGACTATCAAAAAGAGGTTGACGACCATGGCGCGTGAGCTGGAAGTCTGGTTGTTCGCCAATCGTGCCGGTACGTTGGCGTTGGTCGATGGACGACTGAACTTTTGCTACGCACCCGATTGGCTGTCGCAACAAGACGCCGTTGCCCTGTCCGCGTCTCTGCCCCTGCAAGCAGAGCCGTTCGACGATCGTAAAACTCGTCCCTTCTTTGCCGGTCTGCTGCCAGAGGGACAGATGCGTCGCTTGATTGCGCAGCAGTTCCAGGTTTCTGGCCAGAACGACTTTGCGCTGCTGGACCACATCGGTGGCGAATGCGCTGGGGCCGTGACGTTCCTGGAGCCCGGGCAGGCTTTGCCTGTGCCCACCGACAACGATGACGTTCAATGGCTGACAGACGAAGAAGTCGTTGCCATCCTGGATGAATTGCCGCGTCGCCCTATGCTGGCAGGTAAAGACGGCTTGCGACTTTCATTGGCTGGCGCCCAAGACAAACTACCGGTGGTTTTCGATGGTGCCCGCATCGGGCTACCCCTCAACGGCACGCCGAGCTCCCACATCTTGAAACCCGCCATCCACGCCGTTGAAGACAGCGTGATCAACGAGGGATTCTGCATGGAGCTGGCTGAGGCCATGCAACTCAAGCCAGCGAAATCGAAAGTTCATGCAGTATTGGATCGCCCATTTCTGCTGGTTGAGCGCTACGACCGGGTCGTGGATGCTCCTGGGCATCGGCAACGCCTTCATCAAGAGGACTTCTGCCAGGCGCTCGGCGTGGTGCCAGAAATGAAGTACCAGAATGAAGGTGGCCCCGGCCTGGCCCAGTGCTTTGATCTGGTGCGCCGAGCGACACGCCCCAGTGCGCCGCAGGTTTTGCGACTGCTCGACTACGTGATCTTCAATTCGCTGATCGGCAATCATGATGCACACGCCAAAAATTTCTCTCTGTTGTACTCAGGCAAGGCTCCCGTTCTGGCACCGTTCTACGACACGCTCTCGACTGCGGTGTATCCCACACTGACATCGAAGATGGCGATGAAAATCGGCAGCAAGTACAAGTTCAGCGAAGTCCAGGCACGGCACTGGAAGCAGTTCGCCGAAGGCGTAGGTTTTACCAAGGCTCAGGCGAAACGGCGCATTCTGGAATTGGCAAAATTACTGCCAGCCACTGCACGCAAGCTCCGGTCTGACCCTGAACACGGCTTTGCCGGGAATGCCGTAGTTGAGCAAATCAACACCTTGATTGAACAACGCTGCGCCCTGGCGATTCGGCGGCTTACCGACCCCGCTGCCGAAAATGACGCAGCCGCCGACCCCTCGATCTGAACCACCATGCGGACGCGGGTTCGATTCCGGATTCGGGAATTGAACTGACATCCAGTCGCAAGCAAGTTTGATGCCCGTTTTCGACGACCAACAAGGCTGGAAAACCTGCGTGCAGGTCTACAATCCGGCAGGCCTTTCGATTGAGTTCGCAATGGTTCGCAGCAGCCCGCAGCGCTTCGATTCCGTACTTTCAATAGTCGTTTGGTGCGGGGTGCAGCCCCACCCATACCCAGAAAGCCGGGGTTCGACACTTCACCCCGATTTTCGCCCCTTTTTGGTAAGTGCCTCCAGCGCCGGCGCGGGTTTCAAGGCCATGATTGCAAAAGTGCTGTGGTGGCAC
>Ga0073904_10000250_pt1 | contig 37510 bp, 36 predicted proteins | sample KloWWTrecipitate_FD_66668 | JGI IMG/M metagenome (GOLD analysis project Ga0073904, IMG submission 66668) | Active sludge microbial communities from Klosterneuburg, Austria, studying microevolution and ecology of nitrifiers - Klosterneuburg... | ecosystem: Engineered > WWTP > Aerobic digester >... | reverse complement strand
ACCCCTTCGCTGGCAGCTCTGGAAAACCAGCATGAATTTGTCAGCCGCCATATCGGCATCAGTCGCAGCGATGAAGCCCACATGCTGACCACCGTCGGCGCGGCCTCCCGCCTCGCGCTGATCCAGGGCATCGTTCCCCGGTCCATTGCACGCTCAACCCCGATGGCCATTCCGGCGGCCATCACCGAGGCTGCCGCATTGGCCGAGATGCGCGCGATCGCCGAGCGGAATCTGCTGTTCCGCAATTTCATCGGCCAGGGGTATTACGGCACCCATACACCCGGCGTGATCCTGCGCAACGTGCTGGAAAACCCGGCCTGGTATACCGCCTACACACCCTACCAGGCGGAAATTTCGCAGGGCCGACTGGAAGCGCTGATCAACTTCCAGACCATGGTCTGCGACCTCACCGGCATGGCGATTGCCAACGCCTCGATGCTCGATGAAGCCACTGCCGCAGCCGAGGCGATGACACTGGCGCGGCGCAGCGTCAAGAACAAGAGCCAGGTGTTCATCGTGGCTGGCGACTGCCATCCGCAGACGATCGAGGTGATCCACACACGCGCGGCACCGCTGGGCATCGACGTGCGTGTCGGCGTGCCGGCCGAACTGATGGCCGGCGGCGACTACTTTGGTGTGCTGGCCCAGTATCCGGCGAGCACCGGCACCGTACACGAGTTGCGCCCGCTGGCCGATTTGGCCCACGGCAACACAGCCGCATTCTGCGTGGCGGCCGACCTGCTGGCACTGACGCTGCTGGCGCCACCGGGCGAATGGGGCGCGGACATCGTTGTCGGCACTACGCAACGGTTCGGCATGCCCCTGTGCAATGGTGGCCCGCATGCCGCTTATCTCGCCTGCCGGGACGATTTCAAGCGCTCGATGCCTGGGCGGCTGGCCGGCGTCAGCATCGACGTGCATGGCAATCCGGCTTACCGGCTGGCGCTGCAGACGCGCGAACAGCACATCCGGCGCGAGAAGGCCACCTCCAACATCTGCACCGCACAGGTATTGCCAGCCGTCGTCGCCAGCATGTATGCGGTCTACCACGGGCCGGCCGGTTTGAGCCGGATTGCGCGGCGAGTGGCACTCTTGACCGCCATCCTGGCCCGCGGCCTTCAGATGCTGGGTTACCAGCTCGCCAACACCAGCGCTTTCGACACCCTGACGGTTCAGACCGGTGGTGCGACCGCCGCCGTGCTGGAACGCGCCAGGCTGGAGAAAATCAACCTGCGGCTGCTACCGGGCGACTGCATCGGCCTGTCGCTCGACGAGACCACCACCCGCAGCGAGCTCGAACGCCTGTGGTCGGTGTTCGCCCGTGATGGCCAGGTGTTGCCCAGCGTTGCGCAATTCGAGACGAATGTGGACACCATGCTGCCCACCGGTTTGCTGCGCACCAGCACGTTCCTGACCCATCCGGTGTTCAACACCCATCACAGCGAAACCGGCATGCTGCGTTATATCCGGCGCCTGTCCGACAAGGACCTGGCGCTGGACCGCAGCATGATCCCGCTGGGCAGTTGCACGATGAAGCTCAACGCCACCAGCGAGATGATTCCGATCACCTGGCCGCAGTTCGCCGACATCCACCCGTTCGCACCGGCCGACCAGCGCCTGGGCTACACAGAACTCGACCAGCAATTGCGCGACTGGTTGTGCCAGGCCACCGGTTACGCCGGCGTGAGCCTTCAACCCAACGCCGGCAGCCAGGGCGAATACGCCGGGCTGCTGGCGATCCGCGCCTACCACGCAGCGCACGGTGAGTCCAACCGCACGATCTGCCTGATCCCGTCCAGCGCGCATGGCACGAACCCGGCCAGCGCCCAGATGGCCGGCCTGTCGGTGGTAGTGACCGCCTGCGACGACAACGGCAACGTCGACATGGCCGACCTCAAGGCCAAGTGCGAGAAACACAGCGCCAATCTGGCGGCCGTGATGATCACCTACCCCAGCACCCATGGCGTGTTCGAGACCCAGGTCAAGGAGTTGTGCGCACTGGTGCACCAGCATGGCGGCCGGGTCTATGTCGACGGCGCGAACATGAATGCGCTGGTCGGCATTGCCGCACCTGGCGAGTTCGGCGGCGATGTCAGCCACCTGAACCTGCACAAGACCTTCTGCATCCCCCATGGCGGTGGTGGACCGGGTGTCGGACCGGTCTGCGTAGTCGCCGACCTGGTGCCTTATCTGCCAGGGCATGTCACCGGTGGGCTGCCATCCAACGGTGTTGGTGCCATGAGCACCGCCGGGCCGCCCCAAGGTGCGAACGCCCCCTCGGGGGGCAGCGCAGTACGCACAGCGACAAGCGTGGGGGCCATGAGCACCGCCGGGCCGCCCCAAGGTGCGAACGCCCCCTCGGGGGGCAGCGCAGTACGCGCAGCGACAAGCGTGGGGGCCATGAGCACCGCCGGGCCGCCCCAAGGTGCGAACGCCCCCTCGGGGGGCAGCGCAGTACGCGCAGCGACAAGCGTGGGGGCCATATCCGCTGCACCGCTGGGCAATGCGGCAGTGTTGCCGATCAGCTGGATGTATTGCCGCATGATGGGACCCGAGGGGTTGCAAAGTGCGACCGAGATCGCCATTCTGAGTGCCAACTACATCAGCGCACGACTGAGCGACCACTACCCGACCTTGTACGCCAGCGTCAACGGCCACGTGGCGCACGAGTGCATACTGGATCTGCGCCCGCTCAAGGAGACCAGCGGTGGTGCCAACGGCATCAGCGCCGAGGATGTGGCCAAGCGGCTGATGGACTACGGCTTTCATGCGCCCACGCTGAGTTTTCCGGTGCCCGGCACGCTGATGGTGGAACCGACCGAGAGCGAAACCCTGGGCGAACTCGACCGTTTCGTCGACGCAATGATCGCGATCCGCGAGGAGATCCGCAAGGTCGAACGTGGCGAATGGCCGCAGGACAACAATCCGCTCAAGCATGCGCCGCATACCGCGGCCGCCGTGACAGCGCCGGATTGGGATCGTCCGTATTCGCGTGAGGTCGGCGCCTTTCCGCTTGCGACACTGAAGCAGTCCAAGTACTGGACGCCGATCGGCCGCATCGACAACGTCTATGGTGACCGCAACCTGTTCTGCAGTTGCGTGCCGGTGGCCGACTACGCCTGACACCGTCCTCCTGAAGGCCGGCCAGGCACGGGCTACTGGCAAGGCGCTGGCTGCGGGCTCGCGGTACAACGGCCCCGCAACCCGGTGGCGACGCGACGGCGCAATCGCCGGCCTTGGCCCGAAATGCGCAAGCCATCACCCTTGCGCGCAACGGTGATGGCAGTGCCCTGTCATACTGCCCCCTTTCCATCACGCTGCCGCCCCACCGCACCATGCTCTACGCCGTCCTCAAGACCCTTCACCTGTTGTCGATCATCCTGTGGATCGGCGGCATGGCGTTCGTGCTGTTCTTTCTGCGCCCGGCGCTGGGCAGCCTGCAGGCACCGATGCGCGTGACGCTGATGCAAGACGTGTTGCGCCGTTTCTTTGGCGCGGTATCGGCCTCGATCATCATCGTGCTGGTCAGCGGCTTGTGGATGATGGGCCAGTTTGCCCGCGGCAGTGCCGCTGCCAGCGGCGTTCACATGCCGATGAGCTGGATGGTGATGGCCACGCTCGGGCTGCTGATGATGGCCATCTTCGGCCACATCCGGTTTGTCCTGTACAAGCGGCTGCAACGCGCCGTGGCCGCCAGCGACTGGCCGGCGGGTGGTGCTGCACTGGGCTCGATCCGGGCCTGGGTGCTGGCCAACCTGGCCATCGGCCTGGTCATCATCCTGGTGTTGATGCTGCTCTGACGGCGGCCCCGCCAGCAACGTCGAACCGGCTGCGACTCAGCCGGCCAGCGCGTAGGGCCCACCGCGCTCGAGTGCGCGCTGGTACGCCGGACGGGCCTGGAAGCGCTTGACCCAGGCATCTATGTTCGGAAACTGCGCGCGCGCGCCGCGCGCGGCCTCGCCAACAAAACTCATCTGGATATCGGCGCCTGTCAGGTCATTGCCGACCAGCCAGTCCCTGCCCTGCAGCGATTGGTTCACGAAACCCAGATGATTGGCAATTTCGCTGTCGATGCGCGGCGCCAGCGGCGCACCGGCATCGCCCAGGCGACCCACGTACAGCTTGAGCATCAGCGGCAACATCGCCGAACCTTCGGCGTAATGCATCCATTGGACATAGGACTCATATTCCGGCCATCCCATCGACGGTTGCAGCCGGCCATCGCCATGGTGGCGGATCAGGTAATCGACGATGGCGCCCGATTCGAATACCGTCTGTCCGTCGTCGACGAGCACCGGCGACTTGCCCAGCGGATGAACCGCCTTGAGTTCCGGTGGCGCCAACCGGGTGTTCGGGTCGCGCTGGTAGTGCTTGATCTGGTAGCTGAGATTCAATTCCTCAAGCAGCCACAACACGCGTTGAGAACGTGAGTCATTGAGATGGTGAACGACGATCATCATGAATTCCTGTTTCAGTCGCCAGTCAACCGGATCTGGCATTCAAGTGCAAGCAAAGCACTAGGAATTTGGAACAGTATAGGACGCACCGGCGTTGTTGTTGGGCAACTGCATGCACGGACATCCGTCACGCCTGCCCGAATCTCCGATCAGACCGAAGCGGCGCCTGCCACCTGCGCCTTCAAAGTCTTGGCGGCAGCCGTATAACCGCCGTCGCCGCCGTCGACGAAGTGCACGTGCAGGCCACCGGATGCGGCGGTGACCAGGCAGGTCATCAAGGCGGTCTCGGACACATTCATGCCGTAACGCAGCTCTCCGGCTGCCATCTTGTGGTCCAGGTAGGCCTTGATCGATGCAATGCAGTCCTGCGGACAGTCGATGACGAAACTGATCGTCTCATCGTGTTTGCAGAAGTCGGTGTTGGTGCTGGTCTCGGCAATGTACTCGTCCGGGTTGAACCCGCCTACCGGGCGGCCAACCAAGAAGATCAGGCGCGCAATCAGCGTATTGACCAGCACCTTGAACACCGCGATCCACAACGGGCCGCCGCGCCGTGCCGCCTGGGCCTCCAGCAAAAATCCCTTGGGCGGCCAGCTGGTGCGCAAGGTCGCCGGCCGAACAGGCGCCTGGGCACCGCCCTGCCGCGCCAGCTCCATCACCTGGGCGTGCACGGCCCCGGCATCGACCGCCCCATTGATGATCAGTGTCAGCATGCGCCCGCGTCCGGACTGCAAGGGGTTCCAGCGGCAACTCAGACCGTCGAGGTCGACCGCCACGCCGTCGTCCAGCGATTCGGGAACCGCGACCTGCGCGATCAGCGCTGGATCGCCGCGCCCGCGCGCGGCTGACTCCAGCATGCCGACGCCACCGCCCAGAAACACGCCGAAGTGGTTGCCGGGCGTCGGCTCGTAGCGGCCCACGATGACGTCGCTGCCGAAACTGCGCAGCACACTCACCGGACAGACACCGACGCGCAACTGCATGCCGAACTCGCGCGCGGCAAACCCCCGCACTCTGGCCAGCGCCAGACGTGCTGCCACCGCATATTGCGGCGGCACCATGACCACCGATCCGTCCCCGCCGAACAGGAACGGCAGTGCGGTCGGAGCGCACAGATTCTTGAGCGCGGCAATCGCCATCGCGGCGACGAAGTTAATGGTCTTGTGTTTGCCCTGCGCAACGGCCTTGGTCGACCCGACGATATCCGTGACCACCAGTTCCCAGTCATCCGGCGCCGCACGGTAACGTCCGGTGTCAAAGGTGTCTTGCGCACTCGACAGCCGGGGCAAGGCAGTAAAGAATTCTGCGCCGATCGCAGCTGGTGCAGTCAAGGTCGGGTCCATGGCAACAACTGTAGCCGCAATCAGGACAACAGCTTGGCGCGACCGGCCTTGGTCTCGGAGCGCTGCGCCTTGTCGTCCATGCGCCGGCGGCGGGCCGCGCGACTCGGCCGCGTCGGACGGCGCACCAGCGGCGCTACGGCCACGCTGTCGACAAGCGCATGCAGGCGCGCGAAAGCATCGAGCCGGTTCATGTCCTGGGTGCGGTGGGACTGCGCCTTGATGACCAACACGCCCTCCTGCGTGATGCGCTTGTCGCGCAAGGCGCGCAGACGCTGCTTGACATCGTCCGGCAGGCTCGAGGCCACAATGTCGAAGCGCAGGTGGATCGCGCTGGACACCTTGTTGACGTTCTGCCCGCCAGCGCCCTGCGCGCGCACGGCCGTGAGTTCGACCTCCGACTCGCGGACCAGGATGGTGGCAGGTTCTGGCTTCATCAACATGTGACTGTACACAGCCCCGGTGCTAAGCTCGGCACACAGGCAATTCCCGCCATTGCAGCACAAGGATTCGGATGAAAACTCTCGACCGCAACGCCAAGGGCGTCTACCTGATCACCGTCACGCCATTTGCGGACGACGGCACACTGGATCTGGCCAGCACCGACCGGATGGTCGACTTCTACCTCGCGCGCGGCGCAACCGGCCTGACGATACTGGGCATCATGGGTGAAGCCACCAAACTCACGGCCGAGGAATCACGCGCCTTCGTCAGGCAGGTGCTGGCGCGGGTTGCCGGGCAGGTACCGGTGATCGTCGGCGCCTCGGCTGCAGGTTTTGCCCCGATGCGCGAACTCACCACCAGCGTGATGGACATGGGCGCCTCCGGCGTCATGGTGGCGCCCGCACCCACGCTGCGCACCGACGAGCAGATCCTTGCCTATTTCGACATGGTCGCTGATACGCTGGGGCCGAAGGTGCCCTGGGTGCTGCAGGACCATCCGGTGTCCACCGGCGTGCAGATGTCGCCCAGTGTCGTGACACGCATCCTCAAGAACGCCAGCAACTGCGTGATGCTCAAACACGAAGATTGCCCCGGACTGGCCAAGCTGTCGGCCATTCGCGCGGCCGACGCCAATGGCGACATTGCCCGGGTGTCGATCCTCGCTGGCAATGGTGGTGGCCTGTTCCTGCCGGAGGAACTCGGTCGCGGCGCCGATGGCGCAATGACCGGATTTGCCTACCCGGAGATGATGGTTGGTGTCTGCCAGGCCCATGCATCGGGCGATATCGAGCGAAGCCACGATATCTTCGATGCCTACCTGCCGCTGGCCCGCTACGAACAGCAGGCGGGCATCGGCCTTGCCGTACGCAAGCATCTGATGGTCGCGCGTGGTGCCATTGCGTCGGCCATGATCCGCCGCCCTGGCCCCAGGCTTTCGGCGTCCGATGTGGTGGACATTGCCCGACTGGTGCAACGGCAGGACAAACGCCTGCACGATCTCGGTGCCGCAAGCTGAAACAGCCGACTGCGAAACAAGCCGATTGTTCCCACGCCGCAACACGGTGGTGACGGTTGCACCCGCCACTCATGCACATCGCTGCGGTACCGCAGCAACGCACCCGGTCGATCAGCCGGCGTATCCGAACATCATCGGCAGCCACAACACGATGGCCGGGAAAAAGATCAGCATCGCCAACGCGAGCAGCAGGGCCAGCAGGAACGGACCAATCTCGCGGATCATCTCGATCAACGGAATTCCGGTGGTGGCGTTGATGACGAACAGCAGTATTCCGTAGGGCGGCGTGATCAGGCCGATCATGCAGTTGACCACCACGACCACACCGAAATACACCAGGTCGATCCCCAGCGCCCGGGCCGCCACAACAAACAGCGGAACAATGACCAGGATGATGGTGCTGGCGTCCAGGATGCAACCGAGCAGCAGCAGCAACAGGTTGACGCCCAGCATGAAGGCCATGGGCGACATTTGCATGCCCAGCATGGCATCTGCCAGCAGTTTGGGGATGTTCTCCGAGGCGACGATGTAGTTCAGGATCAACGCCCCGCCAATCACCAGCCCGACCGAGGCCGAGGCCTTGACGCTGTCGAGCATGACCACCCGCAGTTTCTGGATTGACAGCGCCCGATAGAACAAGCCCGCAAGGATCAGTGCATACGCCGCCGCCACCGCTGCCGCTTCGGTGGGCGTGGTGACACCACCATAGATGCCATACAGCAGAATGATGGGCATCAGCAGTGCCGGGAAAGCGCGCACGGTGAGTGCCGGAATCTCGCGAATGGGCACGACCTTGTCGGCACCAAAACCGCGCTTGTGCGATATGTAGCTGTTCATCGCCATCAGCACCACGCCCATCAGCAGACCGGGAAGAATGCCGCCCAGAAACAGATAACCGATCGAGGTGTCGGACACCAGCGCATACAGCACCATTGGAATCGACGGCGGAATGATGGGCCCGATGGTGGCCGACGCAGCGGTGATCGCCGCTGCATAACCGCGGCTGTAGCGGCCGTCCTTGGTCATCATCTCGATGATCACCTTGCCGATGCCGGCCGCGTCGGCGACAGCCGAACCCGACATGCCGGAGAAGATCAGGCTTGCCACCACGTTGACGTGGCCAAGGCCGCCCCTGAACCGGCCGACCAGCGCGACACAGAAGTTCAGCAACCTGTCGCTGATGGCGCCGGCGTTCATGATGTTGGCCGCCACGATGAACAGCGGTACCGCCAGCAGCACGAAGCTGTCGTAAAGCCCGTAGACGATCTGTTCCGCTGCGATGCCCATGTCCTGGCCCTTCAAGACCAGGTAGACCAGTGCGCCAAGAATGATGGAATGTGCAATCGGCGTTCCGATCGCGGCCAGCGCGAACAGCACCAGCAGGCACAGGGCGAACGCGAGACTCATATCTGACCCTGCCCCGCCCGCGCGGTCTCATCCTGATTGCGAAAGATCCGCCACATGCGCAGACCATAGACACCTACCGTGCCGGCCACGAACAGCAGATAGATGCCGAACACGTACGCCAGCGGGATACGCATCGTCGCACTCTTCTTGATGGTCAGGAAACTGACCCACTCCCAGGTTGCAGGCAGCGACGCAAGCATCGCCACCACGATGGCCACCGATGAAATGAGGCCGAAAATCTTGCGCGTTGTCGGGCCCACTGCGTTGTACAACATGTCAAAGCTGATGTGGTCCCGGTGGCGCAAGCACAAGGCCGAAGCCCAGAAGACGGTCCATAACCAGGTCGTCAGACTCAACTCCAAAGTCCACGGCAGCGGGTAGTTGACGACATATCGCGCGGTGATCTGCAGTACGAAGGCCAAAAACATGGCGGTGAGCAAGCCCACCGCCACATCGTCGGCCCTCGCCTGCCACCAGTCGAGTCTGGTTCGCATGGTTGGCTCTCTGGGTTCAGCGCGACGGGATCAGAGCGCGTTGATTTTCTCGACCAGCCCTTTGGGCCATGCCTTGGACAGGTCGGATTCGAGGTACTGCTTTTGCACATGCGACCGGAAGGCGTTCAGGTCCGGCTCATAAACCTTGAGACCCTTTTCCTTGAAGAATTGCACCAGTTCTTCCTCGAGCTTGAGCTGTCTCTGCCGACCGAACTCGGCAGCGTCGTCGGCAGCTTTCTGCAGCTTGGCCTGATTGGCCGGCGACAGCTTGTCGAAGACCTTCTTGCTGACGGTCAGGTAGTTCAGATCGACCAGGTGGCTGGTCAGCACGATCTGCTTGGTCACCTCGTAGAACTTGGCGTCCTTGTCGGTTGGCAGCGGATTGTCCTGGCCGTCGATGGCTCCGGTCTGCAGGCCGGTATAGACCTCGGTGAAGGCCATGGGCGTGGGATTGGCACCCAGCGCACGCCCCAGGAACATCCAGGACTCCGAGCCCGGCATGCGCAGCTTGACACCCGACAGGTCTGCCGGCGTCTTGATCGGCTTGTCGTTGCGCAGGTTGAGCTGACGCCGGCCGAGATACATCACGGTCAACAGCTTCACGCCCAGCTTGTCCTCCACCATCTTCTTGAACGGCTTGAACAAATCAGCCTCGAACACCCGCTTCTGGTGTGCCGCGTCACGGTGCAGATAACCTGCCGCAAAGATGGAGAACTCGGGGAAGAATTCAGCCAGTTCCTGGGCCGATGCTATCGACATTTCGAGGTTGCCACGCGAGATGGCCTCGATCTCGGTGCCCTGCTTGAACAACTCGGCATTCCAGTGCGGCTCGAAGGTGGCGAAATCCGCCACGGCAGGACCAAACACGGTGGTCAGGGCCACTGCGCGCTGATCGGTTGCCGAGGCCGGCGTGGACAGACGCAGCTTGGGCTTGTCCTGGGCAAACGAAGTTCCGGCTATCGCCGCCAACGAGGCTGCGCAAGCTGCCGCCATGACGCGGCGACGGCTGGGGGTGAATTCCATGGGGTTGTCTCCTGGGTTGAAATTGGGCAGATCCGAACGGGGTAAACGGCCCAACATGTTAGCACGCAATCAATGCCGAAAACATTTTGGACCATCTGGTTAATTGTCAATAAAATCTGCCTAGAATTTACTAGGGAAAGCCCTATCCATTCAACAGATAGACCGGCATCAAACAATGAACCAAATGGTACAAAAGGTGTCGATGCATGCGCCGGAGTCACCTTTGCAACACAAACCAGCGCAGGGCAGGCGCGTTGCCGCGTCTGAACCGCGGACCAACGACTCCGAGCGTACCCGTGCGGCGATACTGCGCGCGGCAGTGACAGAATTTGGCGACAAGGGCCTGGCCGGTGCACGCATCGACGCAATTGCTGCGGCCACGCAAACCAGCAAGCGCATGATCTACTACTACTTCGGCAGCAAGGATGGCCTGTACCTTGCAGCACTGGAGCAAAGCTACGCCGATGTACGCGATCGCGAGACGCGCCTGCAGCTCGACGACATGGACCCGCAGACAGCCTTGCGCTGCCTGGTCACGGTGATGTTCGACCACCATCTGGGCAACGAAAACTACATCCGCATCGTGATGTCGGAGAACATGAACCGGGGTCGGTATCTGGCGCAAAGCACCCGGATCCAGGAGCTCAACCGTCCGGCCATCACCGTGCTGCGCAGCATCTACGAGCGTGGCGTCACCGACGGGGTATTCCGCCCGGGGCTGGACGCCACAGATATCCATGCATCGATCTCGGCACTGAGCTTTTTCAATGTGTCCAACCGCCACACCTTCGGACTGATTTTTCAGCAGGATATCGCCTCACCGGCCTATGTGGCGATGCGGCGAGAGAACATCGTGCAGATGATTCTGCGTTACGTGGAAACAGCCTGACATGAAACCGGTCCACCTGGCCATCGCCGATGCCGGCTGCATCGGCCAGGCCCACCTGCAAGTCGTCCTGGAAAGCCCGGACTGCGTGCGCACTGCGATCGTCGACCCTGCGCCGGCAGCGCCGGACATCGCAGCCAGCGCGCGCAGCTGGGAGCAGACCTCGCCGGAGAACAAGGCCTGCGCGAGTTACGACGACGAAGACTGCCATGTCGTCAGCGGCACCAACGGCAGCCTGGCCATTCCGACGATGCGGCTCAAGACCTGCGCAAGGCCACAGGATCGGTCATGGTGCAAGCCATTCGAGACCGACGTGGTCGCATTGGCACGCGATGCTCCGCCAGAGCACCAGCTGGCGCATTTCTGTGCACTTGCGCGCGGTGAAACGGAGCCACTGGTCAGTGCCCGCGACGGACGGGCCAACCCGCGTGTCACCGAAACGATTGAAGCGGCCACGGCCAGCGGCGCGACAGTCAAGATTACCCGCTGAACACATTCAACCAAGGACCAAGCAATGAACATCCTCGTGCTGCACGGCATCAACCTCAACATGTTCGGCAAGCGGGACCCGGCCCAGTACGGCACCATCACACTGGCCGAGATCGACCAACGCCTGCAGGCGCTCGGCCAGCAGCTGGGGGCCAGCGTTGCCTGCTTCCAGAGCAATTTCGAAGGCGCCATGTGCGAGCGTATCCATCAGGCGCATGCCGACAAGGTCGACGCAGTCATCATCAATGCCGGCGCATGGACCCACTACAGCTACGGCCTCCGCGACGCACTGGCCATTCTGGCCTGTCCGGTGGTCGAGGTACACATGTCCAACGTGCACGCCCGCGAGGCGTTTCGCCATATGTCGGTGTTCTCCGAAGTCGTGCGCGGTCAGATCTGCGGCTTCGGCGTTGAGAGTTACCTGCTGGGACTGCGCGCGGCAGTCTCTGCCATACATCCCGCCTGAGCCGGCACCGCATGATCCGTGCCTCAACCCGCCTGATCGCCCATATCGGCTACCCGACCCACGCGTTCAAGTCGCCGATGATCTACAACCCGTACTTCGAACAGGCGGGCGTGGATGTCGTTGTGATGCCGATGGCTTGTCAGGCGCCGCATTACCCGGCTTTTCTGAAAGCGGTATTCACGCTGGACAACATCTGCGGTGCCTTGATCACGATGCCGCACAAGGTCACGACGCTCCAATTGCTGGACGAAGCCTCGTCTGCTGCAAAGATTTCCGGCGCCTGCAATGCGGTCAGACGCACCGATGACGGGCGCCTGATCGGGGACATGTTCGATGGCGAGGGATTCGTGCGCGGTGCGCAGCGCAAGGGCTGCCGGCTTGCCGGAGCGCGGGTGCTGGTCGTCGGATGCGGCGGTGTCGGTTCGGCGATTGCCGCATCGCTGGCTGCCGCCGGCGTGGCGGCCATCGGCCTGTTCGACGCACGCCCGGAATCGGCCGAGGCACTGGCAGGCAGACTCAGAACCCACTATGCTGCCATCGACACGCGCCTTGGCTCCAGCGATCCTGCCGGCTACGATGTCGTCATCAACGCCAGTCCACTGGGCATGAACGACAACGATCCGCTGCCAGTCGACGTCAGCCGCATTGCGCCCGGCACCTTTGTCGGCGAAGTCGTGATGAAGACCGAGATGACCGCCTTCCTGCAAGCTGCGCAGGCCCGGGGTTGCCGCTTGCAGATCGGCACCGACATGCTGTTTGAACAGATCCCCGCCTATATCGAGTTCTTCGGCCTGCCGACCACGACCGCCGAGAACCTGCGTGCGGTCGCGCGACTTTAGCCCTGCGCACGATCGGTCCCACGGCGCAGCGCCAGTTTCAGGCGCATCCGATAGGGCGATCGCACCGAGCGGCGCAATACGCGCAGAATCGAGCTGGTACCAGCTCAGCGCAGTACCACCGCAAACCCGCGCGCCACCGCGGGCCGCGCCATCATCGCCTGGTACCAGCGCTGCACCTGCGGAAAATCGGCCAGATCGACCTGGTGCCGCGGGTGGCGCCAGGCCCAGCAAAGGATCGCGAAATCGGCGATCGACAGCTCGTCGGCAAAAAAATCACGCCCTTGGAGGCGGCGATCCATCACGCCATAGAGGCGGCGGGTTTCGGCCATGAAACGCTCGAGCCCATAACGGCGATCCGCCTCGTTCTCCAGTGCGATGAAATGGTGGACCTGCCCGGGCATCGGGCCAAAACCGCCCATCTGGAACATCAACCATTCCAGTGCGGCAATTCGCCTGCGCGCGTCGCGCGGCAGGAATTTGCCCGACTTTTCAGCCAGATAGATCAGGATGGCGCCGGACTCGAAGACACTGACCGGGTCATCACCCGGCCCGTGCGGGTCGACGATGGCCGGGATCTTGTTGTTCGGGCTGATCTTCAGGAAATCCGGCGCGTTCTGCTCACCCTTGCCGATGTCGACCACATGAACGTCGTAGGGCAGGCCCATCTCTTCGAGAGCCACACTGATCTTGCGGCCGTTGGGCGTATCAAAGGTGTATAGCTGGATGCTCATGCAAAGTGCTCCGTGGGACAGTCGATGCGTCGTGACCGCCGGGTAAAGGGATCGATGCATTGTCGCAGGCAGCGCCTGGCGCATTGGCCTGTGAGTCGTCAGCGCAAGAGGATTGACGCGACGTTCCGGCGCTGGCGCCGCGCGTCCGGATCTGACTGGCCGACACCAGCCCGATCAGCAACGCGCCCATCAGATCGGACTGCCAGCCCGGCTTGATCAGCACCAGCGCTACAGACTTTGTTCCACCAGCGCACGCAGCGACGGCGTCACCTGGGGCATTACGCCGAACCACGATTCGAAAGCAGGTCGGGCCTGGTGCAGCAACATGCCCAGGCCACCGACCGTGCGATTGCCCCGGGCCTGCGCGGCCAGCAACAAGGGTGTGCGCAGCGGCACATAGACCAGATCCGACACCAGCGCCTGCGCCGGCAGCAGGTCCAGCGACAAATCCAGCGGCGGCTGATCGCCCATGCCCTGACTCGTCGTATTGACCAGCAATGCGACCCCGGCCAACGCATCGTGCCTTTGCGCCCAGGGTACGGCCACCACCGGCGTGCCCAGTTCACGCGCCAGCGCCTGCGCCCTGTCCGGCGAACGGTTGCAGACCCGGATCTCGCGGACGCCCTTGTCAGCCAGGGCCACGATGACCGCCCGCGCGGCGCCACCGGCGCCGATCACTGTCGCCGGCCCGGACTCGGGCCGCCAGTCGGGCGCCTCCGCCAGCAGACTTTCCAGGTACCCATAAGCATCGGTATTGCGCCCCGCCAGCGAGCCATCGGGTTGCACGACCACCGTATTGATGGCGCCGATGCGCCGTGCCACCGGATCGACATGGTCTACCAGCGCCATCGCTGCGACCTTGTGCGGGATCGTCAGGTTGCAGCCGGAGATCCCGAGAATCGGCAAGGCCCGCAAGGCCTGCGCCAGATTGTCCGGCGCCACCGGCAGCAACACATAACTTCCGCGCAAGCCATGTTGCGCGATCCAGTGGTTGTGGATGTCCGGCGAACGCGAGTGGGATACCGGCCAGCCCATCAGGCCGGCAACGACGAAAGGACGATGGTTCATGTTCTGCGGCGTTTCAGGATAAGTGAAGGATTCAAAGCACGGATTCTGACCGCTTGTGCAATGGCTCCGTCGTGGCGCCGATGGTTGCGGCCTGTTGCCAATCATGCTGTCAGCGTGCTGTCAACGTGCTTGACGCATCGACGCACAGGCGACAGACTACTCCGTGAAGCGGCCGTTCCGCTTCAAGGGAGATAAAAAAATGCGCCAATTCATCAGCAGCACTGTGGCGATCTGGGCCTTGACACCTGTGGCCTCGCTGGCATTGCAGTCGCAGGTCTTGCCGCAGACCTTCAGCACACCGGTATTCCTGAGTGCACCAGCGAACGACACGCGATTGTTCGTCGTCGAAAAGGCGGGGCGGATCCAACTGCTCGACAACGGCGTCCAGTCGACCTTCCTGGACTTGTCGGCCCTGGTCAGCAGCGCCGGTGAACGTGGCCTGCTCGGTCTGGCTTTCGATCCGGCGTATGCGAGCAACGGGCGCTTCTACGTGAACTACATCGACAAGAATTTCAACACGGTGGTCTCGTCGTTCACGGCGCCGTCGGCCAGTGCCAGCAGCGTCGATGCGGCAACCGAGAGCCAGGTGCTGTCGGTTTCGCAACCGCCGGGACGTGACAACCACAAGGCGGGCTGGATCGGATTTCGCAGTTCCGATCCGGGCCAGTTGTATATCGCCACCGGTGACGGCGGCGCCGGCAACGACCCGAACAACGTGGCACAAAATCTGACCAACAACCTGGGCAAGATTCTGCGCGTCACTCCCACTATTGGCGGCGGCTACACGGTGCCTGCCGACAACCCTTTTGTCGGCGTCACCGGAAACGACGCGATCTGGGCCTATGGCCTTCGCAATCCCTACCGCAACAGCTTCGACCGCCTGAGTGGTGATTTCTGGATCGCCGACGTGGGCCAGGACGCCCGTGAAGAGATCAACCTGGAACTCCAGGGGACCGCGGGTGGGCGCAACTACGGCTGGCGTGCGCGCGAGGGCAGCGCCGACAACCCTGCCGTGCCCGACGCCGCACCGGCGGGTGCTGTGGACCCGTTCTTCGACTATGCCCACAGCACCTTCGGCCAATCCATCATCGGCGGCTATGTCTACCGCGGCAGCGGCGAGCCCGGTCTGGATGGCAGCTATTTCTTCGGCGATTTTGCGACAGGACGCATCTTCAGTCTGCGCAACGACAGCGGCAACCCGATGGGTCTGACCGAACGCACAGCAGAACTGGGCACGCCGTTCGGGCCCAATCAGCTCAGTGCGTTTGGTGAAGATGGCCTGGGCAACCTGTATGCGATGGGCATCAACGGCCAGGTCGTGTTGATTGCCGCCGCGGTACCCGAGCCCGCTACATGGGCCATGTTGCTGGCAGGTTTGCTGCTGACAAGCCGCGCCTGCGCCAGGCGCACGATACCGGCCTGACCCGGCCAGATGGGCGTCAAGCGCGCCCGTATCGACAACGCGGGCGATGCGGGAGCCTGGGCTTGCCGATCATCACGCCGGGAAACTTGCCCTGGTGGTTCATGCCCGACAATGCCGCCCACCATGATCCCACCCTACCTGCAGCTGGTCGCCTTGTCCGCGGTGTGGGGTTCATCGTTCATGCTGACGCGTTTTGCGGCACCCTTGCTCGGCCCCAACCTGCTGGCCTGCCTGCGCATGGGCATGGCCGCTTTCGCGCTGGCCTGCATCATGCGCGTATTGCGCATGCGCTGGCCGCTGGAGCACTGGCGCGAACTGGCGTTGCTGTCCTTGCTGGGTGTCGCCGCGCCCCATGCGATGTTTGCCTGGTCGGCCCTGTACATGCCGGCCGGTTATGCGGCCCTGCTGTACGTCACGGCGGTATTGTTCGGCGCCTTCGCGTCAGCCTGGATGAAGGAAGAAACCTTGACCCGGCTCAAGCTGGCCGGCTGCCTGCTCGGCATCGTCGGCGCCGCACTGGTGGTGCAGCTCGGGCCGGTACAGCCCTCGCCGCGACTGGTGCTGGCGGTCGTGATCACCGTCGTCGGGTCGGCGATCTCGGGCATGTCCACACCCATGCTCAAACGCGCGGTCCAGCGCATGGAGCCGCTGGCCATCACTGCCTGCATGCACGGCATTGCCTTTGTGCTGCTGTTGCCCGGCGCCCTGGTCGAACTGCCGCGCGCGCGCTTCGAACCTGGTGCGGTGGCAGCGGTGTTCATGATGGGAACCTTCACCTCCGGTCTGGCCTGGTGGATGTACGCCCGCCTGATGCGGCATCTCTCGCCGCTGGCCGGCCTGAGCTCGACCTTCATGATCACCGGCTTTGGCGTGTTGTGGGCGGTGGTTTTCCTGGGCGAGAAAGTCGACAGTGGCCTGTATCTGGGCGGCGGCATCTTGCTGTTGTCATGTCTGCTGGTGTCGGGTGTCGATCCGCGCGCCGCGATCCGGACCATGCGAACCCGGCTGCGCAGAAGCCAGACATGAAACAAGTCTTGCGTGCGCAAGCCTGCCGCCTTGCAGGACAATGCCACACAATCGGACTTGCATGCAGAACAAGTATTTCGCCCAGCTGGCAGCCTTGTCGATTCTCTGGGGTGCCACTTTCCTGTTCACGCGGGTCGCCACACCGGAGTTGGGCCCGAGCCTGACTGCCGCCGGCAGGATCGGGCTGGGCGCTGCAACGCTGGCACTGATCATGACCTTCACGCGCCACCGCTGGCCGTGGGAACACTGGCGTGCACTGACGGTGCTGGCGGCACTGAGCATCGCCGGGCCGCACTTTCTGTTTGCCTGGTCATCCCAGTATCTGCCCGCAGGCTACAGCGCCGTGCTCAGCGTGACATCGGTGATGTTCGGCACGTTCACATCCGCATGGCTGCGCGAGGACACCTTGACCCGCTCCAAGGTGCTCGGTTGCATTGCAGGTTTCGCCGGCGTGGCCCTGGTGGTGCAACTCGGACCGATGCGCCCGACGACCGAACTGGTGGCCGCTGCAATGATCGCGATCTGCGGCTCGGCACTGTCGGGCTCCTCGGCGCCGCTGCTCAAGCGCGCCACCCAGAAAATGGAACCGCTGGCGATCACCGCCGCCATGCACGTGCTGGCGCTGGCAATCATGCTGCCCGCTGCCTTGTGGACATTGCCGCAAGCGCACTTCACACCGGCGGCCGTGGCCTCGGTCGCCATCATGGGCATCTTCACCTCGGGGCTGGCCTATTGGCAATACATGCGCATCGTGCAACAGGTCAGCCCGGTGGCGGCGCTGAGCTCGACCTTCATGGCAACGATCTCGGGCATCGTCTGGGGGCACCTGGTGCTGGACGAGGAGTTCACCGGCACCACCTACCTTGGCGGCCTGCTGGTGTTGTCGGCAACCGTGCTGGTCACCGGGTTCAATCCCTGGCGGCGGCCCATGCCACCGGTCGAGCCGCCCAAACCCTGACGCAGCATCAGCGTGCACGGCAAGGCGCGGCAGCCCGGCACGGGCGACATGGCGCTCACCCTCGCCAAGTCCGCTGCGCCGGGCCGCGTCTATGTCCCGGCGCTGGCCTTGATCGGAGGCAAGGCAGTCACCACGTCGGCATTCTGCGCACGGTGGCGCAACACATGGTCCATCACCACCAGTGCCAGCATGGCCTCTGCAATCGGGGTTGCACGAATGCCGACACAGGGATCGTGGCGCCCCTTGGTGCTGACTTCGGTACTGTTGCCGGCGGTGTCGATCGACTCGCGAGGGGTCAGGATCGAGCTGGTCGGTTTGATCGCAATAGAGACCTCCAGATCCTGGCCGCTGGTGATGCCACCGAGGGTCCCACCCGCATTGTTGGCGCGAAACCCATCGGGCGACAAGGAATCGCCGTGGCTGCTGCCGCGTTGCGCCACGCTGGCGAAACCGGCGCCGATCTCGACACCCTTGACCGCGTTGATGCCCATCATCGCGTAGGCGATATCGGCATCCATCTTGTCGAACAGTGGCTCGCCCAGACCGACCGGAACCCCCGTGGCGCTGACACGGATCCGTGCTCCGCACGAATCGCCCGACTTGCGCAAGGTTTCCATATAGGTTTCCAGCGCCGACACATCGGACACCGGTGCGAAAAACGGATTGCGCGGCACATGTTCCCAGGCCTCGAAACCGATCGGCAACGCACCGATCTGCGTCATGCAGCCGCGAAACTCGGTACCGTGTTTCTCGAACAGCCACTTCTTGGCAACCGCGCCGGCGGCGACCATCGGCGCGGTCAGCCGTGCCGACGAACGCCCGCCACCGCGCGGATCGCGGATGCCGTATTTCTGAAAATAGCTGTAGTCGGCATGCCCGGGCCGGAAGGTCTGCAGGATGTTGCCGTAGTCCTTGCTGCGCTGGTCGGTATTGCGGATCAGCAGCGCGATCGGGGTACCGGTCGTGCGGCCTTCGTAGACGCCGCTCAGAATTTCCACGGTGTCGGGCTCATTGCGCTGGGTGACGAACTTCGACGTGCCCGGACGGCGCCGGTCCAGGTCGCGCTGGATGTCGGCCTCGCACAAGGCCATGCCGGGCGGGCAGCCATCGATGACACAGCCGATCGCCGGCCCGTGCGACTCGCCGAAGTTGGTGACGGCAAACAGCGTGCCAAAGGTGTTGCCACTCACTGGAGACCTCCGCCCTGCGGGCTGCGGTGCGAGCTTGCTTGGGAACGGCCCGGCGCGGCGCTCATTGGAAACCTCCGCCCTGCGGGCTGCGGTGCGAGCTTGCTTGGGAACGGCCCGGCGCGGCGCTCATGGCGTTCCCGGAATGCCGTCCTGGTCCGGCCAGTCGCGGATATAGGCCTTGAGCATCCTGTTCTCGAAGTTCTGGCTGTCGACAACCGCCTTGGCCACGTCGTAGAAACTCACGACGCCCATCAGCATCATCTTGTCCATGACCGGCAGATAACGCGCGTGGTGCTCGAGCATCATGCGCCGGACCTCGTCGAGTTCGGTCTCCATGGTGCAGGTGAGCGGCGCATCGTCCATGGCGGCGCTGACCGGGCCGGTGCCAACCTCGCCACCATTACGCGCCACGGTCTGAATCACCTCGCGAAAGGTCAACATGCCCACCAGTTCCCCCCGGTCCATGACGACCAGTGACCCGATGTCCTTTTCGGCCATCACGACGGCGGCCTGCGCCAGCCGCTCATCGGGCGTGACGGTGAACAGGGTTCCGCCCTTCACACGCAAAATATCGCTGACTTTCATGGTGCTCTCCTCGGGCTGAATATAGCCCACAATATCAGGATGGCCTGCAGCATCTGCGGCCGGGTGGCAACACAAACGCCCGGCCACCAGGTGCACTGCCCGGCCTGGCTGCCATCGGCCCATTTTCCGGCATGGCGCAGCCAAACCCGTTGACACTCTCGGAGACAAGCCATGCCCGGATATTCCGACCCCGGTTTCGATACGCTGGCGCTGCATGCCGGCGCCGCCCCGGACCCCGCCACGGGTGCACGCGCCGTGCCGATCCACCTGAGCACGTCTTTCGTGTTCGAGTCCAGCGACCAGGCTGCTGCGCTGTTCAACCTGGAACGGGCCGGCCACGTCTACTCGCGCATCAGCAACCCGACCAACGCCGTGCTCGAGCAGCGGGTTTCGGCACTCGAGGGCGGCGTCGGCGCCATCACCACGGCCAGCGGCCAGGCCGCGCTGCACCTGACCATTGCCACGCTGATGGGGGCCGGCTCGCATATCGTCGCCTCGACCGCCTTGTACGGTGGTTCGCAGAACCTGCTGCACTACACCTTGCGGCGTTTCGGCATCGAGACCAGCTTCGTCAAACCCGGCGACATCGACGGCTGGCGCGCCGCGGTGCGGCCCAACACCCGGCTGTTCTTCGGCGAGACGGTCGGCAATCCGGGCCTGGACGTGCTCGATATCGCCACCGTCTCAAGCATTGCCCACGCGGCCGGCGTACCGCTGCTGGTCGACTCCACACTGACCACGCCCTGGCTGCTCAAGCCGCTCGAACATGGCGCCGACCTGGTCTACCACTCGGCCACCAAATTCCTCAGCGGCCACGGCACGGTGATTGCCGGCATCGTCGTCGACGGCGGCAGCTTCGACTGGGCCGCGGCGCATGCCGCCAGCGGCAAGTTCGGTGAACTGGCCGAACCCTACGACGGATTCCACGACATGGTGTTCACCGACGAATCGACGGTGGGCGCCTTTCTGCTGCGCGCGCGGCGCGAGGGGCTACGTGATTTCGGCGCCTGCCTGAGCCCGCACTCGGCCTGGCTGGTATTGCAGGGAATCGAGACGCTGGGCCTGCGCATGGCGCGGCACATGGAAAACACCGCCAAGGTGGTCCAGTACCTGGCCAGCCACCCGTTCGTGTCGCGGGTCGGTCATCCGCTGCTCGAATCCCACCCCAGCCACGCGCTGGCGCAGAAGCTGCTGCCGCGCGGCGCCGGTTCGGTGTTCAGTTTCGACCTCAAGGGCAGCCGGGAACAAGGAAAGGCTTTTGTCGACGCACTGCAGGTGTTCAGCCATCTGGCCAACGTCGGCGACTGCCGCTCGCTGGTCATCCACCCGGCCAGCACCACCCATTTCCGCATGAGCGACGACGCACTGGCAGCGGGCGGTATCACGCAGGGAACGATCCGACTGTCGATCGGACTTGAAGACCCGGCCGACCTGCTCGAAGACCTCAAACGCGCACTGCGGGCAGCAGAAAAGGCAGGTGTCTGATGGAACTCACTGTCAACGGGAGCAAGACCTTCTGCTACACCGGCGGCAAGCCCTTCGATGCGGCCAGGCCAACCGTGATCTTTCTGCATGGTGTGCTCAACGACCACAGCGTCTGGATCCTGCAGACCCGCTACATGGCGCACCACGGCTGGAACGTGCTGGCGCCCGACCTGCCGGGCCATGGCAAAAGCGCCGGCGAACCGCCGGCCAGCGTCGGTGCCGCCAGCGCCTTCGTACTGGCGCTGATGGACGCGGCAGGTCTGGACAAGGCGGCGCTGGTCGGCCACAGCTTCGGTGCGCTGATCGCGCTCGATACTGCGGCGCAGGCACCGCAGCGCACCAGCCACCTGGTGCTGGTCGGCGTCGCGTCCCCGATGAAGGTCTCGCCGGTGCTGCTCGAGGCTTCGCAGAACGATCCGGAAAAGGCCATCGCGCTGGTCAACATTTTCTCGCACAGCACGCTGGCGCCGCCGCCATCGAGCCTGGGTCCCGGCACCTGGCTTTATGGCGGCTCGCGCGCATTGATGCGCCGGGTGCTGGCCAGCCACCCACGGGTCAACCTGTTCCACACCGGATTCAAGGCCTGCGACAGTTATGCCGGTGGCGACGCCGCCATGGCCAGGGTGACCGCACCCACCCTGTTCATCCTGGGCCGCGACGACCAGATGACGCCGCCCAAGGCGGCGCAGTCGCTGGTGCGCGCGGCCCGGCAAGGCACGGTGGTGATGGTGCCGGGTGGTCACCAGATGATGCTTGAAGCGCCCGATGCGGTGCTGACCGCGATGCGCAATTTCCTGCTGCCATGAACGCGCCTGCCGTCACCATACCGCCGATGACCGCTGCACGCGCGCGGCAGATCGCGGACGACTTCGACCTGCGCGCCCTGCCGCCCGACTTCTACGCCGACCCGTATCCCGTCTACGATCTGCTGCGTTCGACCCAGCCGGTGCGGCCCATGCCCGACGGCAGTTGGTTCCTGACCCGGTACGAGGATCTGGTGGCGGTCTATCGCGACGCCAGAACCTTCAGCTCGGACAAGAAGGTGGAGTTCGCGCCCAAGTACCTGCATGCACCCTGGCAAACTGCCGCGGCGTTGCCGGCCACGTCACCGCTGTTCGACCACCACACCACCAGCCTGGTGTTCAACGATCCGCCACTGCACACCCGGGTGCGCAAGCTCATCATGGTGGCACTGACCCGACGGGCAATACGCGAGATGGAGACCGGCCTGATGGCGCTGGTCGATCGCCTGCTCGACGCGATTGCCGCCAACGGTTGTGGCGACCTGATCGAAGACTTTGCCAGCGCGATTCCGGTCGAGGTGATCGGCAACCTGCTGGGAGTACCGCATGCCGATCGCCCGCCGCTGCGCGGTTGGTCATTGGCCATTCTTGGCGCGCTGGAGCCGGCCTTGACGGCCGAACAGGAAGCGCTGGGCAACCGGAGTGTGGCCGAGTTCCTCGACTATCTCAAACTTCTGGTCGCCGACCGGCGCCGCCATCCCGGCGATCCGGAGCATGACGTGCTGACCCGGCTGATCCAGGGCGAGACCGGCGCCGCCGAAGAAGCGGACGGCGGACGCCTGTCGGAGGCCGAACTGATGCACAACTGCATCTTCATCCTCAACGCCGGCCACGAGACCACCACCAATCTGATCAGCAATGCACTGGTCTGTCTGCAGCAATGGCCGGACGCAAAAAACGGTCTGCTCGCCCACATGCGCCGCTACCGGAGCGATATACCGGCGCTGGAGCAATACCTGGACAGCGCAGTCGAAGAATTCCTGCGCTTCGAATCGTCCAACCAGTTGGGCAATCGGCGCGCCACAGCGGCCTGCCAGGTCGGTGGCGTCGCTCTGCCAGCCGGTGCACTGGTGACCTTGTGCATAGGCGCCGCCAACCGCGACCCGGCGCAGTTTGACCACGCCGACCAGCTCGACCTGACGCGGCGCGACAACCGGCACCTGGCCTTCGGATTCGGCATCCACCAGTGCGCCGGCCTGAGCCTGGCGCGCTTGGAGGGCCGGATTGCAATCGGGCGATTCCTGCAGCGTTTTCCGGATTACCGGCTCACCCAATTGCCGCAACGCGGTGCACGTGCGCGATTTCGTGGCTTCATGAAGGCGCCGTTTACGGTAGGTTGATTGCGCCGGCATCCGATCAGCAGGAGACCCCGGCCGAACTGCTGCAGCCCCAGGTGGCGCACCGCTTCAGGGCACTGACACCGGTACGCGAACTCCGGACCTGAACGCCGGTTCGCGCTTGCGCGTTCACAACACGTCCGACAGACGCGCGTTGGCCACCTGCGTGCTGCGCCACCAACGCTCGGTGCTGTGCGTGCGGTGCAGCAACAACTGGTAGGCCAGCGGTTCGAGCGCAGTTTCCGTGGGTTCGGCGAGCAGCACATGGCGGGTTCCGGCAGCGCCGGCGTCATCCTCGATGCGCGCCACCCAGTCGAGATCGACCAGCGCCTGCAATGTCGACTCCACGCCCAGCACACTGACCCGCAAGCCCTTGGCCAGTTGCGCGGCCGTCAGCCCGTGCGCCGAGCTTGCACGCGCCTTGAGCAACAGACGCATGATCTCGAGCGCACGCTGAAAGCGCCAGCCAGGCCCCTGGTCGCGCTGCACCACCCCAGACAGCAGGCTGGGCATATAGGCGGTGATGACCGCGCCGAGCAACACGATGACCCAGGCCAGATAGATCCACACCAGCAGGATCGGCACCGTCGCGAAGGTGCCGTACACCACCGAATAGGTCGGCACCATGCCCAGGTAGATGACCAGCAACTTCTTGGCCAGCTCCATCACCGCCGATGCGAATATGCCGCCAGCCCAGGCATGCGACCAGCGCACACGGGTGTTGGGCACGTAGTAATACATGGCCGCGGCACCGCCGGCCAGAATCACGAACTGCACCGTGTCAAGCAGCAGCGTCAGCCAACCCAGCGCGCCACCCGTCAAGCCGCGTGAGACCGAAACCGCAAACGATGTCATCGTGATGCTGGCGCCCAGCACCAGCGGTCCAAGCGTGATCGCGGCCCAGTAAACCAGGATGCGCTGCGCCAGCCGGCGTTTGCGGCGCACGCGCCAGATGCCGTTCAAGGTGCGGTCGATGGTCAGGATCAGTGCCAGCGCCGTGGCCAGCAGGAACACCAGGCCCACGCTGCCCAGCTGGCTCGCCTGGCGGGCAAACTGGGTCAGGTACCCCAGCACCTGGCGCGCAATCGTGTCCGGTACCAGGTTGTCGACCAGCCAGCGCTGCAGCACCACCTGCAGCTTGCCGAACATCGGGAACGCGGAAAAGATCGCCAGCGCTACCGTGAACAGGGGTACCAGCGCGATCGTGGTGGTGAATGTGAGGCTGCTGGCGGTCAGTCCCAGCCGGTCCTCCCGAAACCGCTCCCGCAGCGTGAGCGCGGTGTTGCGCCACGGAAAATGAAGGAGCTCCGTGAGCAGGGACTGGAACGCAGGGGACAATCGCATGGCCGGTATGATGCCACCGACATGCCATCGACCGACAACACCATCTCCTTGACCCGAACCCTGGCCGTTGGCAGCCTGATCGGAATGATTCTGCTGGGCCTGGCCTGGGAACTCTGGCTGGCGCCGCTGCGGCCGGGAGGCAGCTGGCTGGCAGTCAAGGTGCTGCCGCTGTGTATTCCGCTGGCCGGTCTGCTGAAGAACCGCATGTACACCTACCGCTGGGTCAGCCTGCTGGTATGGCTGTATTTCACCGAAGGTGTGGTGCGGGCCTGGGGCGACAAGCCGCCCGGCAACTGGCTGGCACTGGGCCAGGTCGTACTGTGCATGGCACTGTTTGTTGCCTGCGCCATGCACGTCAGGCTGCGCCTGCGCCACAAAAGCGACGCTGCGCTCTCCACTGCCACTCCAACCCATATTCCTTGATTCGCCCATGACCGACGCCACCACTGCCTTGCTCGATGAACTGCGCACCCACGTCGGTGCGCACCATGTCCTGACGCACGACGACCCTGGCACCGACCTCGGCGCCTGGGAACAGGACTGGCGCAAACGCAGCCATGGCCGCGCGCTGGCCGTGGTGCGACCGGGCTCTACCGCCGAGGTGGCAGCCGTTGTCGCGGCCTGCGCGCGTTCGCAGGCGGCCACCGGCGTGAGCATCGTGCCGCAGGGCGGCAATACCAGCATGGTCGTGGGCGCGGTGCCCGATGCGACGGGCAAGCAGATCGTGCTCAGTCTGCAGCGGCTGAACCAGGTGCTGGCACTGGACGCCGGCAACTCGACGCTGACCGCCCAGGCCGGCTGCGTATTGCAGACACTTCAGCACACCGCCCGTGACGCCGGTTTCCTGTTCCCGCTGAGTCTGGCGGCCGAGGGCAGTTGCACCATCGGCGGCAACCTGGGCACCAACGCCGGCGGAACCCAGGTGGTACGCTACGGCAACACCCGCGAGTTGTGCCTGGGCCTGGAGGTGGTCACACCCCAGGGGCAGATCTGGAACGGCCTGTCCGGACTGCGCAAGGACAACACCGGCTACGACCTGCGCAACCTGCTGATCGGTGCCGAGGGCACGCTGGGTGTGATCACCGCCGCAACGATGAAGCTGGTGCCCCTGCCGGCCGCCCAGCTCACCGCCTGGACCGCGGTGCCGTCGATGGAACATGCGGTGGCCCTGCTCGGCCTGGCGCACAAGACACTGGGTGCCGGTCTGACCGGATTCGAAGTCATGGGCCAGTTCGCCTTGTCGCTGGTTGCACGCCATATGCCGGCATCCAAGGTACCGCTGTATGAAACCACGCCCTGGTGTGTGCTGCTCGAGGTGTCGGACCATGAGTCCGAAGAACATGCGCGCGCGCAGTTCGAACGCCTGCTCGAAGCCGGCATGGAACAGGGCAACATCACCGATGGCGTGGTCGCCGAAAGCCTGTCGCAGGCCAAGGCGCTGTGGCAGATCCGCGAGAACCTGCCGATTGCCCAGGCGATGGAAGGCCTGAACATCAAGCACGACATCTCGATCCCGATCTCGCGCATTCCCGAGTTCGTGCGCGTCACCGACGCCGCACTGGCGCAGGCCCTACCCGGCATACGCATGGTCGATTTCGGCCACCTCGGCGATGGCAACCTGCACTACAACGTGCAGGCGCCGGCGGGCGAGGACGCCGCCGCGTTCCTGCGCGCGCACGAAACCACCGTCAACACCCTGGTGTTCGACTCGGTCACGCGTTTTGGCGGCTCGATATCGGCCGAACACGGCATCGGCAGCCTGAAGGTCGACAAGTTGCCCGGCTACAAGTCGCCGGTGGCGCTGGACATGATGCGCGCCATCAAGCGTGCGCTCGATCCGACCAATCTGATGAATCCGGGACGGGTGGTGCGCGTGCAGGTGTGATCGCGGCATCGGCACGACAAGGTCCGAGCGCGCGCCCGCAGCCATCGGCGCCTGCCGATCAATCCAGCGTGTAGGCGGTCTGCAGCCCCGCATGCAGATGCACCACCTGGGATGGCGCGATCGGTGACCAGGCCTCGGCGTCGTCACCCAGTGGTTCGGACGCCACCGCGCACCCCCCTTGTTGCGGCTTGTAGTACAGCGTGGGCGGCGCGTCGTCGCTGGACCAGCGAAAGGCCCAGGCCTGCTCTCCGTCGGCCAGCGCCGCGGCAAACCGCAGCGGCGCTGCGGTCCCCCTGGACTGCATCAGCGCGTGCGTCTGTTGGAGCACCTGCCGGACAGCATCGATGGCAGGCACGCCGTGCTGCATCTGCGCCACGATCAGCAGGAACAGCAGTTCGGAGTCCGTTGCACCCCGACGCTGCTCGTACAACGCGTCGGGCAACAGATGCTCCATGGCGCGCCGCACCAGGGCGTAACCACCGATCTGCCCGTTGTGAATGAACATGTACGGCCCGAAATGGAACGGATGGCAGTTCTGCCGCGAGATGCCGCCACCGGTGGCGGCGCGCACGTGCGCGAAAAATAGCCGCGAACGCACATTGGCACACAGCGCCAGCAGGTTTTCGTCCGACCAGGCCGGCATCACTTCGTGGTAGACACCGGGCGATTCGCGCTCGCCGTACCAGCCGACGCCAAACCCGTCCCCGTTGGTGACGGTCCTGGCTTCGACGGCACGCAGGCTCTGCCGCACCAGCGAATGGCGCGGTTTGCACACCAGGTCCTCGAGAAAGATCGGCTCACCAAGATAAGCCAGGAATCTGCACATTGCCGATGCCCTTTCGTGTGGACGCACCACTGACACATCGAACCGCCGGGGACAGGAGTTGCCGCCATCACGGCGCGGACCGCTGGCGCGCCAAGCATACCAAGGCGGCGCGGCAGGTGATGCCGGCGAAGCGGTAGCATCGGCGCTCGCGCCCGGCGACACGCCGGGAATCGTCCACCCATGCACTTGCGCCAAGACCATGACCCCCACTTTGCCTGACGGCCTGTTCGCCGACGACCAGGGCACCGCCCGTTGCACCTGGTGCGAAGCCACGCAGGTGTACCGCCACTACCACGACAACGAGTGGGGCTTCCCGGTGGCCGATGATCGGCGCCTGTTCGAGAAAATCTGCCTGGAGGGATTCCAGAGCGGGCTGAGCTGGCTGACGATACTGAACAAGCGTGACGCCTTCCGCCGCGGTTTCGCCAATTTCGACATCGAGGTGATGGCGCGGTTCGGCGATGGCGACGTGGCACGGTTGCTGGCCGATGCCGGCATCGTGCGCCATCGCGGCAAGATCGCATCGGCGATCGGCAATGCGGGTCGGGCCCTGGCACTGCGCGACGAATTTGGCTCGCTCGCCGCCTATTTCTGGCGCATGGAGCCCGATCCGGCGAACCGTCCGGCGCGCGTGACCCGCGAGACGCTGCGCGCAATGACAACGTCGGCCGAATCGGTGGCCTTGTCCAAAGACTTGAAAAAGCGCGGCTGGAGTTTTGTCGGGCCCACCACGGTCTATGCGTTCATGCAGGCGATGGGCCTGGTCAACGACCATGTCGAAGGATGTGCCACACGGGCACGGGCGCTGGCTGCGCGACGAGACTTCCAGCCGCCCATGTGAACCGCCACGTGGATTGTTGCCGCGGCTGCCGGGAAACCGCGGGAGGGCCGAGGGCAATGCCGATGGACCGGCGCCGGACGGGCGCTCTAATTTCGGCATCACATAAGAAGAAATTTGATTCTTGCGTGTACACATAACCGTCATCAAAATAGGCCCCGACCTTCAACCCCAGGAGTAATTCCATGCGCTCTTCTCCCGATCTGACCCGTCGCCGTCTGTTAGCCGCTGGTGGTCTCGCCAGCACCGGTGTGTTCCTGTCCCTGCCGGCGCACAGCCAGGGCAAGGCCAAAGTCAACATGCAGCTGGGCTGGATTGCCGGGGGCAACCAGATCGGGGAAGTGGTGGCCAAGCGGCTGGGGTACTACGCCACTGAAGGCATCGACTTCGCGATCCAGCCCGGCGGGCCAAGCATCGACGGCGTGGCCATCGTCGCATCCGGTCGCAATGAAGTTGGCCAGGTATCGTCCAGCCCATCCAATATGCTGGCGGTGTCGCAGGACCTGCCGATCCAGGTTTTCGCCACCGGATTGCAGCAACACCCCTACACCTTCTTTTCGCTGAAGAAGAACCCGATCCGTACACCCAAAGACATGGTGGGCAAGAAGATCGGCATCCAGTCCACCGGCATGGTGCTGCTGCGCGCACTGCTGGCCAAGAACAAGATCGACGAGAAGTCGATGACGGTGATTCCGATCGGCGCGGACATGACGCCGCTGCTGACCGGACAGGTCGACACCGTCACCGGCTGGCTGACCAACACCACGGCGCTCAAGCCGCTTGGCGCCGACCGTGTCGACCTGAGTCTTTGGGACTCCGGCGTGCACCTTTACGCGCTGCCTTATTACGCCCACACCGATACGATCCGCAACAAGCCGGAGGTGCTGCAGCGGTTCCTGCGCGCCACGGCACGCGGCTGGGCCTACGCGAACAAGAACCGCGACCAGGCGGTCGACCTGCTGATCAAGGAATACCCCAACCTGAACGGCCCCGACGAACGTGTGGCAGTCGACGCGCTGATGTCCTTTGCCTACAACGACCTGACCAACAAGAATGGCTGGGGCACGATGGACAAGGGGGTCTGGCAGGAGCAGATCGCCCAGTATGCGGAGCTGGGACAGTTCACCAAACGCGTACCCAAGGTGGAGGAGGTCATGACGATGGACATCCTCAACGCCACCCGCGAATACCGCCTGCGCAATTCGTAGTCTCCCCGACTGCCCACCTACCATGTTGACTGCCACAGCCCATGCGCCGCTGGCGCAGAGGATGGGTGTTTCCGCCGGCAAGGCGGACGCCTCACTCGCCACCGGTTTCTCCATCAGCTGCCGTGAAATCTCGGTGCGCTTTTTCACCGACCGGCGCAGCGTCACCGCGCTCAGCAACATCAGCCTGGACATCCGCGAAGGCGAGTTCCTGACGCTGCTCGGTCCCTCGGGCTGCGGCAAGTCGACCTTTCTGCGGGTGGTCGCCGACCTGATTCCGCCCACCGGAGGCAACATGCAGGTGCTCGGCGTCAGCCCGCAGACCGCACGGCTGCGACGCGATATCGGCTTCGTGTTCCAGGATGCGGCGTTGCTGCCCTGGCGCACCGCGCTGCAGAACGTCGAATTGCCACTGGAAGTGGCCAGGGGCAAGGCGAACACCTCCCGGGCTTCGCGCGCCACACCGCGCGAACTGCTGGAGCTGGTCGGCCTCAAGGGCAGCGAGAACGCCTATCCGCACGAACTCTCCGGGGGCATGCGCCAGCGCGTCTCGATCGCCCGCGCGCTGGTCAGCGACCCCAAGGTGCTGCTGATGGACGAACCCTTCGGCGCCCTCGACGAAATCACCCGCGACCGGCTCAATGAAGAGCTGCTGCGGGTCTGGCGCGAACTCGGCATGACGGTGCTGTTCGTCACGCACAGCATCTACGAGGCGGCCTTCCTGGGCCAGCGGGTGCTGATGCTGGCGGCCAACCCGGGCCGCGTCAAGGAGATCGTGCCGGTCAACCTGCCGCCCGATCGGGAACTCTCGATCCGTGAGACACCCGCGTTCGTGCAACTGGCCGCGCACCTGCGCCAGGTGCTGGAAACCTGCTGAAGGAGACACCTGATGTCCACCACGACCTTGCAAGCACCGATGTCCAAGACCGGCGAAGACCAGGCGCTGCTCGACCACCAGGCGCAACGCCGCCGCCAGGTCTGGCGCCAGCGCACCCTGCCCATCATCGGTGTGGCCACCTTGTTGTTCACCTGGTGGGCGATCGTGGTCGGACTGGGCGTCAAGCCCTTCATCGCGCCGTCGCCGTTTCTGGTGCTCGAGACCCTGTATGCAAAACGCGCGGTGCTGCTCGACAACCTGCTGCCCACTGCGATGGAGGCCGCTGGCGGTTTCCTGATCGGAAACCTGGTCGCCATTGCGGTCGCCACGATTTTCGTGCACAACAAGACGCTGCACGATATCTTCTTTCCGGTGGCGCTGATGCTCAATGCCATTCCCATCGTCGCCAAGGCGCCGGTGCTGGTGCTGATCATGGGCAATGGCGTCGAACCCAAGATTGCGATTGCAGCGCTGGTGTGTTTCTTCCCTTCGCTGGTAAATATGGTGCGCGGCCTGGACGCGGCCAATCCGCAGGCGATGGAACTGATGCGGGTGCTCTCGGCCAGCAAGACCGAGGTGTTCTTCAAGCTGCGTCTTTACAGCTCGCTGCCCTACCTGTTTTCTGCGCTGCGCATCTCGGCCTCGCTGGCCGTGATCGGCGCCGTGGTTGGTGAATGGATTGGCGCAACCACCGGCATCGGCGCGCTGATCATCCAGGCCACCTACAACTTCGACTCGGCGCTCCTGTACTCCGCCATCGTCATGAGCGCATTGCTCACCGGCGCCTTCTACCTGGCCGTGGCCTTGCTCGAGCGGGCTGTGGTGCGTTGGCATCCCGAACAGCCACATTAAGCGAAAACGCTCCTACCCGAACCGCAAAGGAAAACATGCAATGACCACCTCACTGCCTCAAACCATCCAGCAACCGATGCGCGACGTCAAGGTCGCATCCCGCGCCGACGTCGTCGTTGTCGGCGGCGGCCCGGCCGGCGTATCGGCGGCGCTGGCCGCTGCGCGCAACGGCGCCAAGGTCACGTTACTTGAGCGCTACAACCATCTCGGCGGCCTGGCCTCTGGTGGCATGGTGCTGGTGCTCGACGACATGTGGGACAACAATCTCAACGAGATTTCTGTCCGCGGCACCTGCCAGACCATGATCGAACGCCTGACGGCGCTGGGCCTGGCGCAATATCCCCGCAGCAACGAATGGGGCTCCGATCCGGACTCGCTCAAGCGCTGGTACCGCTGGGGCACCTTCGACTTCCACACCCACGGCACGCCGCACCCGATCTGCTTTGCCGCCGCGTTCGACCCGGACGGCTGGAAACGCGCCGCGCTGGAGATGGTGCAGGAGGCCGGTATCGAATTGCGCCTGCACTCCTGGTTCTCGCACACACTGGTCGAGGACGGCGTGGTCAAGGGCGTCGTCTGCGAGAGCAAGAGCGGCCCGCAGGCGATCCTGGGACAGGTCGTCATCGATGCCACCGGCGACCTGGACGTGGCGGCCTCGGCCGGCGCACCACACACCGGCGGCAACTACATCATGACCACCGTGTTCCGCCTCGGTGGAGTCGACACCGACGCTGCCGAACGTTACGAGCGTGAGGAACCCGAGGCCTATTCGGCGCTCGACCGCCAGATCAAGAAGATCCTGGGCGGCTCCTGGGGTCTGTGGTGGCTCAAGACACCACTGCCGGGCGTGGTGTGGTGCAACTGCCCGCACATGGCCGGGCTGGACGGCCAGAAGGTCGAAGACCTGACACGCGCCGAGATCCAGGGCCGCAAGCATCTGCATGCGCTGGTCGACTTCGTGCGGGTCCATCTGCCCGGTTTCGAGAAATGCCATGTGGTCGACGTGGCGCCGCAGACCGGCGTGCGCCAGACCCGACTGCTCGAGGGCGAATACATCATGACCAAGGAAGACCTGCAACAACGCACCCGTTTTGCCGACAGCATCGCGCGCGGCCGCGACTACTACATGCCGTACCGGGTGTTGCTGCCGCAGAAGATCGACAACCTGCTGGTGGCCGGGCGCCATTATTCGGTGACCTCGCAGGCTCAGAAGATCTCGCGCGAGATTCCGCCCTGCATGGCCATGGGAGAAGCTGCCGGTGTGGCCGCGGCGCTGGCCGTGCGCCAGGGTGTGCTGGCGCGCCATGTCGCCGTCACTGCGGTGCAGAAGACGCTGCGCGCCCAGGGCGCCGACCCGGGTGACCAGAGCGGCCGCAACGCCGATGTACCTGCCTTCGCTGCGGCACTCGCCGTCGACAAAAAAGTTCTGGAGGCGGTATGAGCACAGCGCCGGGCAGGCCCCAAGCAAGCTCGCATCGCAGCCCGCAGGGCGAACGTATCCTTGCGAGCGCACAAGCAAGCAGCGGCGCCGCCGACCTGCCGCTCTCGGGCATCCGGGTCGTCGACTTCACCCAGGTCATGATGGGCCCTGTCTGCACCCAGATGCTGGGCGACTACGGCGCCGACGTACTCAAGATCGAGCGCAAGGGCGCCGGCGATCTGAGCCGCTCGACCTTCGAGCCGGTACACGGCGCCGACAACCCGATCTTCTGCAGCCTGAACCGCAACAAGCGCAGCGCCGCGCTCGACCTGCGCGACCCCCAAGCGCTGGCGGCCGTCAAGGCGCTGATCGCCGATGCCGATGTGGTGGTCAACAACTTCCGCGCCGGCGTGATGGAGCGCATGGGCCTGGGCTACGAGGACTGCCAGGCCATCAATCCCCGCATCATCTATGCCGTAGGTACCGGCTACGGCGACAGCGGGCCGTATGCCCACAAGGGCGGTCAGGATGTCCTGGCGCAGGCGATGAGCGGCGTCATGCACCGGCGCGCCGACCCCGCGGTACCGGTGTCGGTGTACCCGACTGCCTTGTGCGACTACAGCGCCGGCATGCACATGGTGCAAGGCATCCTGCTGGCGTTGCTTCAGCGGGGCAAGACCGGTGTCGGCCAGAAGGTCAGCGTATCGCTGTACAACTCGATGTTGGCAATGCAGATGCAGGAGGCGGCGATGATCATGATGGCCGATTCCGAGGTCAACTGGGCCGCGATGCCGCTGTCGGGCGTGTTCGACACGCAGGACGGCGCACTGGTGCTGGTGGGCGCGTTCAAGGCCAACCCGCTGCAGGACATCTGCAAGGCACTGGACCTGCCCGACCTGTCCGGAGATCCGAAGTTCTGCGACCTGAACCAGCAGTTCGCCAACAAGGCTGAGCTGCAGGCGCTGTTCCGCCAACAGTTTGCAAGCAACACCCGCGCCCACTGGCTGAGCCGGCTGGAACAGCAGGACTTGTTGTGCGCGCCGGTGCGCGACCTGCGCGAGGCGCTGGTCGACCCGCAGACCTTGCACAACCAGATGCTGATGGAAGGCCCGGGAGAAGGCCAGACCTGCCGCTTCATCGGCAGCCCGATCCAGATGTCGGGCGCCAAGGCCGGCCTGTACCGGGCACCGCCGCGGCTGGGACAACACACACAGGAGATCCTGGACATGGTGCAGGAACAGGCGCAGGCATCATGAACACGGCCCAACCAGACAGCAGCGCCAGCCCGCAGCGAGACGCCGGCGCTGCTACCAGCGTGACCCTGGAGATCAGCAACCATGTCGCGACGGTCACGCTGAACCGGCCGCAATCCATGAACGCGGTCGACCTGGCGACCGAGGCCCGACTGCAGCATATCTGGACGCAGATCGAGAACGATCCCGACGTACGGGTGGTCGTACTCACCGGTGCTGGCGAGCGGGCCTTCTGCGCCGGCGCCGACCTGAAGAACCCGTCGGTCACAGGCCTCGAATACTGGGCCGCCAGCCGGGTCGGCGGTTTTGGCGGTATCGCGCTGCGCGAGACACTCAACGTTCCGGTGATCGCCCGCGTCAACGGCTTCGCGCTCGGCGGCGGCCTGGAGATGGTGCTGGGCTGCGACATCGTCGTGGCCTGTGAAGAAGCCAGCTTCGGCCTGCCCGAGGCGCTGGTCGGGCGCATGCCGCTGGACGGTGGCATGGTGCTGCTGCAGCGCCAGGTACCGTTCCGCCAGGCGATGGCCATGATGCTGACCGGCAAACGCATCAAGGCACAGCAGGCGCTGGCCATGGGTCTGGTCAACGAGGTCGTGCCGCGCGCCGGACTCGATGCCGCCGTTTTGCGCTGGGTCGACGACCTGCTGGCCTGCGCACCGCTGTCGCTCAAGGCGATCAAGCAGGTGGTGCGTCTCACCGGCACGATGACGCCGACGCAGGCCCATGCAACCCGTTTGCCTGCCGTGGTTGAAGCACTGCAGTCCAAGGATGCCGACGAAGGTGTGCTGGCATTCCAGCAAAAACGCAAGCCGCATTGGAGCGGGTGTTAACCGGCTGTCGCCGGACACACACCTGACCTGGCAATACGCGTGCGCCATGGCTTACGTCATCGCTGAAACCTGCATCGACTGCAAGGATGCCGCCTGTGTGAGCTGTTGCCCGGTGGACTGCATCTACGAGGGGCCGCGCACTTTCTACATTCACCCGGACGAATGCATCAACTGCGGAATCTGCGTGTCGGTCTGCCCGCCCGAGGCGATCTGGGAAGACGCCGACATTCCGTCGCCACTGCAGCACTTCATCGCGATCAACCGCGAATTCTTCGGCCCCGAGGTGACAGGCCTGGGCAGCCCGGGGGGCGCCAGCAGCGCAGGCGCTGCCCTGCGTGACCATCCACTGGTGGCGCTCCGGCCCAAGACAGCGTAGGCTCGTCCGATCGCGAACCGGGCTGGCCCGGCCCCAGGCCATTGCAGGCCGTCCCGGTCCGGGCATACTGTCAGCTTTTCCCGCAACACGAGACCTGCCATGCCCCGCTTTGCTGCCAACCTCAGCATGCTCTACAACGAGCATGATTTCCTGGACCGTTTCGAGGCCGCGGCCCGCGACGGGTTCGAGGCGGTCGAGTTTCTGTTTCCGTATGCATTCAAACCTGCAGAGCTGGCACAACGGCTGGCCGATCATGGTCTGCAGCAGGTACTGTTCAACGCGCCGCCCGGCGACTGGGACACGGCCGAACGCGGCATTGCCTGTCTGCCCGGACGCGAGGCGGAATTCCGCAGCGGCATTCAAAGCGCCCTGGAGTATGCACAGGTGCTGAACTGCCCGCGCGTGCACGTGATGGCAGGCCTGGCGCCGGCCGGCGTCGCACGCGCCACGCTGCAGGGAACCTACGAAGCCAATCTGGCCTGGGCCGCGGCGCAGGCCCTTGAAGCCGGGCTGGACATCCTGGTCGAGCCGATCAACACGCGCGACATTCCGGGATTCTTCTTGAACCGCCAGGACGAGGCCCATCGCATTGTTGGCGCAGTAGGCGCATCGAACCTGAAGGTGCAGATGGACCTGTACCACTGCCAGATCGTCGAGGGCGACGTGGCCACGAAGATCCGCCAGTACCTGCCGACCGGCAAAGTCGGCCATTTCCAGATCGCCGGGGTGCCGATGCGCCATGAGCCCGACCTCGGCGAATTGAACCACCCCTATCTGTTCGACGTGATCGACGAGGTATCCGCTGCCTGCGGCTGGCAGGGCTGGATCGGTTGCGAATACCGGCCGGCACGGGGCACAGTCGCGGGATCGACTTCCACCGGTCTGGACTGGCTCAGAGCGCGCCGTTAGACCAACTGCTCCCTTTTCGTGCGCGCCGGCGCTGGATCATTGGCCGCTACAGCGCCACAATAGGCAGCTTATCGCAGCCCCGCATCGGCCATTGCCGCCATCGGCCCCGGGTACGCGTGGAAACCCGTCGCGAGGCAACCATGACGCTTCCCCTGAGCTTCCTGTGGCCGCAGTTCCTGTGGTTGCTGCTGTTCGTACCCATGCTGGTACTGGTCTACGTCTGGCTGCTGCGGCGCAAGAAGAAGCTGGTGCTACGCCTGGGCAGCATCGCGATTGCCAAACAGGCGCTGGGCGCAGGCCTGCATTGGCGCCGGCATCTGCCACCGGCCTTGTTTCTGCTGGCCATGGTGCTGAGTTTGCTGGCCGCGTCCAGGCCGATGGCGGTTGTGACCCTTCCGTCCGACCACGCCACCGAGATCCTGGCGATCGACGTGTCGCTGAGCATGCGGGCGACCGACATCAAACCCAACCGCATCGTGGCGGCCCAGGAGGCGGCCAAGTCCTTCCTCAAGGAACTGCCGCGCAGTGTCAAGGTCGGAATCGTCAGCTTCGCCGGCACGGCGCAGGTGGTGCAGGCGCCCACGCTGCAACGGGAGGATCTGGTTGCCGCGATCGACCGGTTCCAGCTGCAGCGCGGCACGGCGGTGGGCAGCGGCATCGTGGTGGCCTTGTCCGAACTGTTTCCGGACCACGACCTTGACGTGGGTGAGATGACCTACGGCAACGGCCGCCGCGGCAAGAGCATTGACGAGGCTCCGGGCAAGCCGAAGAAGGAATTCACCCCGGTTGAACCGGGTTCCTACACGTCGGCGGCCATCGTGCTGCTGACCGACGGCCGGCGCACCACTGGCGTCGAGCCGCAGGAGGCGGCCATGCTGGCCGCAAACCGCGGCGTCAAGGTCTATTCGATCGGACTGGGAACGGTCGCCGGCGAGGTGAGCGGATTCGAAGGCTGGTCGATGTACCTCAAGCTCGATGAGCCCAGCCTCAAGGCGATCGCCAACGTCACCCGGGCCGAATACTTCTATGCCGGCAACGCCCAAGCGCTCAAGACCGTCTACGACAAGCTCGGCACCCGGCTGCAGCTGGAGAAAAAGGAAACCGAGATCTCCGCGCTGCTGGCCCTGGGCGCGGCGGTTCTGGCACTGCTGGCCGCTGGCTTATCCTTGGTGTGGTTCAACCGTATCGTCTGAAAACTGCCCGATCTGCGTAGCGCCCGCTTCATGCATGCCGTCGTACTGAAATATTTTCTCGAAGTCGCCCGCCACGGCTCTATCCGCAAGGCGGCGCAGACGCTGTTCGTGGCCTCGAGCGCCGTCAACCGCCAGATCCTTCGGCTCGAGGAAGAGATGGGGACCGAACTATTCGACCGGGTACCTGGCGGCATGCGGCTGAACATCGCCGGCGAGCGACTGCGCCGCCACGTGGC
>Ga0073904_10000246_pt1 | contig 37822 bp, 36 predicted proteins | sample KloWWTrecipitate_FD_66668 | JGI IMG/M metagenome (GOLD analysis project Ga0073904, IMG submission 66668) | Active sludge microbial communities from Klosterneuburg, Austria, studying microevolution and ecology of nitrifiers - Klosterneuburg... | ecosystem: Engineered > WWTP > Aerobic digester >... | reverse complement strand
CCATCAATCGCTCCAACGCCTTCTCGACGACGGCCTCCGTGCCCGGGTCGAGGTTGCTGGTGGCCTCGTCCAGTACCAGTACCGCCGGGTCGACCAGGGCCGCGCGGGCCAGCGATACCAACTGGCGCTCACCGGCTGACAACCGCGAACCGCGCTCGCGCACCTGGGTCTCCAGACCCTCCGAGAACTCCTCGAACCGTTCCAACACGCCGATGGCCCGCAACGCAGCGGCGACCTCCTCGTCGGTTGCTGCGGGCCGTGCAATTCGGATGTTCTCGCGGATCGTGCCGCCGAAGAGAAAGCCCTCCTGCGGCACCACCACGACGCGTTCACGCAACGATTGCAGTGACGCCACCCGCAGGTCGGCCTCGCCAAAGGTGACGTACCCGCTGGTCGGGTCGTAGAGCCTGCTGAGCAATTTGGCGAGGGTGCTCTTGCCCGCACCGGTTGGGCCGACCAGTGCCAGTCGTTCGCCAGGAGCGACCGCGAGGCTGACTTCGCTGAGCGCCGGACGCTCGCTGCCCTCGTAGCCAAAAGTGATGTGATGCGCTTCGAGGACCCCGGTGGCCGGCAGCTCGACCGGCTTGGGGTGCTCGGCCACGTCGGGCACGGTGTCCATCAGCGTGTACAGCTTGTGCAGCGACGCGGCTGCACTCTGCACCGTGTTGTACAGCTGCGAGAGCTGCTGCACTGGGTCGAACAGGTTGGCGACCAGCAAGATGAACGCGGCCACCGTGCCGAAGCCGACCGAGCCGCGATGCACGAGTGCTCCACCCACCCCGACGACGAGGGCGATGGACACGATGCCCGCCCACTCGACGAGCCCGAAGTACCAGGTGCTGATCTTCACGCTTCGCAGGTGGCTGCCGTACAGCGCACGGTTCGAGGTCACGAAGCGTCGGCGAGCCTCGGCTTCGCGACCGTACGCCTGGATGACGCGGACGCCGGCAATGCCTTCTTGCAGGTTCGACAGGTTGCTGCCGACCCGCTCGCGAACATCGAGATACGCGACGTTGGAGAGGCGCTGAAAACGAATGGACGCAAAGCCGAGGATCGGGGCAACGAACACGATCACGACCAGCGTCATCTGCCAGCTCAGCGCAATCATCAGGATCAGGGTCATCACGAGCAGCAGCGCGGCACCCACGAACTGGAGGAGGCCCCACTGGATCAGCTCGCCCATACTCTCGATGTCGGCGGTCATCCTCGCCACGAGCACCCCGGCCTTGTTGCGGTCGAAGAACGCCATCGACTGCGTCTGCAGACGGTCGAAGACGGTGACTCGCAGGTCGCGGAGGAACCCTTCGCCCGCGCGGTTGATGGCCAACTGTTGGGCTCGGGCGACGAAGTAGCCGATGATCACGGTGACGACGAAGCCGGCGACCGCCCAGTTCAGAGCCGTCGCATCGGAGTTGTTGATGCCGTGATCGAGCCCGGTCTTGACGAAGACCGGGCCGGCGACGGTGCACAACGCGGAGATCGAGACCAGCCCGATGGCCCACCAGATGGTGCGCCGGTACGGCTGCGCGAATTGCAATGAACGACGCAGCACACGGCCTGTCTCGGCGCGGTCCAGCTTGTCCTCGTCGCTCACCCCACCCGAGGCCCACATCGTCAGTTCACCTCCGCGGTCGCAACGGGTTCTTCGTCCATTTCGGCGAGCGCCGCCAGCACGGCTCGGTACCGCTCGCTGGTGGCCAGCAGTCCGTCGTGTGTGCCGGTGGCGACGACGTGGCCGCCATCCAACAGCACGACGGTGTCGGCCAGCGCGATGGTGCCCGGCCGGTGCGCGATCACGATGGTCGTGCGGCCTTCCATCACCGTCGTCATCGCCTCGCGGATTTCGTGTTCTTTCGAGGGGTCAACGGCGCTGGTGGCGTCGTCGAGCACCAGCACGCGGGGGTTCGCAAGAATGGCGCGCGCCAGCGCAACGCGCTGACGCTGGCCGCCGCTGAGCGAGAAGCCGCGCTCGCCCAACATCGTGCCGTAGCCCTCGGGAAGTTGCAGGATGAAATCATGTGCACCGGACAACGTGGCGGCGGCCTCGATGTCGGTCATCGAGGCGTCCTGGCGAGAGAACGCGATGTTGGCCGCCACTGTGTCGTGGAACAGGAAGGTGTCCTCGAACACGATGGCCACGGCGTGGCGCAACTCGGCCAGCGTCAGGTCGCGCACGTCGACACCGTCGATCGCGATCGAGCCCTGGTTCACGTCGTAGAAGCGGATCAGCAGGCGGGCCAGGGTCGACTTGCCACTGCCGGTCGCGCCGACCACCGCGACTGATGCGCCCGCTGGAATGTGCAGATCGAAGTCGCTGAGCACCGTGTTGTCCGCGTCGTATCCGAACGTGACGTGATTGAACGTCACTTCTCCCACGCGGTTGCCCTCGGGCAGGTCGTGCGGCTCCGCGGCATCCTGAACGGCCGGCACCGTCGACAGCACTTCGTTCACCCGCAGCAGTGCAGCCGCCGCACGCTGACCGAATGCAACGGTCATCCCAAGGTTGCGCAGCGGGAAGATCAGTAGGCCGATGTACTGCATGAACTCCAGCATCTCGCCTCGTGTCATCTGCCCGTTCAACACCCGGTGGCCGCCGATGGCGAGCACGGCGATCAACCCGAGGTTCGGCAACAGGTCGAGTGCCGGCAGGAACGTACTGCGCACACGTGCCGCCTGCAGTGAGACGCTGCGAATGTCGTCGGCCTCCACTTTCAGGCGAGCCGCCGTCACCCCTTCGGCACCGAAGCCCTTGATGACTCGTACGCCGCTGACAGCTTCCTCCACCACGGTTGCCAACTGCGCCTGCTCGGCCTGCACCGCCAGCACCGCGGGGTGAATCTGACGCGAGAATCGGGTGGCCAACACGTTCAGCAACGGCAACGGTGCCAACGCCACCAGCGCGAGGAGCGGCTGTTGAATGACGAGGATGACCACGATGCTCACGACCATCATCAGGTTCGACGCAGTGATGGGAATCATCACGACGAAGCCCTGGATCTGCAGCAGGTCGCTGGACGCGCGGCTCATCAGCTGACCCGTCTGGGTGTGGTCGTGGTACGCGACGTGTAGCCGCATGATGTGCCCGAACAGCTGCTCGCGCAGTTTCGTCTCGGTCAAACGGCTCTCGCGGAAAGCGAACCAGCGGCGCCACGCGGTGAAGATGCCGGCAATGACCGCCACCGCGGCAATCAGCAGCGACCAGAACCAGAGCGAGCCGGTCCCGAGCACCGCGCGGTCGACGGCGAGGCTGGTCAGTTTCGGAACGGCGACCTTGCCGGCGCTCCACATCAAGCCCACTATGACGCCGGCAATGAGGCCGACACGCTGCTCGCGCAGCATGGCCCTCAGCAAGCCCCAGCCACCGGCGCCCGGCGTCTGCATCTGCTGCGCCTTGGCCCGTCTCCCCACGTCTCGTGACACTACGCCCAGGCACTTGCGAACCGAGAGTCGAATAGCAAACACCTGGCGCCGGAACGCTCGACGGGGCAACGCGCTTGGGTGAGCGGGTTAGCTTGAGCGCATGAACATCATTGGTTGGATCGTCGTCGGGCTACTTGCTGGTCTCTTCGCGCGCTGGATCACGCGCGACGACAAGAGCGGCTGCCTGTACACGGTTGCCGTGGGCGTTCTCGGCGCCCTCATCGGTGGCGCCCTGATGCAGGCGGCCGGCAAGAAGGGCATCAACGACTTCGACCTCCGCGCGATCCTGGTTGCAGCTCTCGGTGCCGTGTTGCTGCTGCTGGTGTTGCAGGCGATTGGTGGCCGCGGCCGTCGACGCCGCTGACGCTACTTCGAGAGCAGTTCGCGGACCCGCTCCTTGGGGCGACCGATGATCGCCTTCGTCTTCGTGACGACAACCGGTCGCTGCAGCAGCTGCTTGTGCTTGAGCAGCAGTTCGATCACCTGATCCGGTGTCTGCGCGTCGGCGTCGGTGAGGCCGAGCTTCTTCCACATGCTGTCTCGCCGGACGAGGTCGGTGACCGGGTCTTCCAGCTTGGCGATGATGTCGCGCAGTGTGGCGGCGTCAGGTGGGGTCTTGATGTACAACACGATGTCGGCGTCGACGCCGAGTTCCTGGGCAATGCTCACGGCATTGCTCGACGAGTTTCAATGCGGGTTGTGGTAGATCGTGACGTTGGCCATGAGGCCGAGCGTAGCCAGCATGGCGCACCTAACCATGTCAGACCCCCTGCGTATGGTGCTGTCCGCGGCTTCCCCCCGTTCATGACAGTCCTGTCGGCGCTTCGTGCGGCCGGCACCACGTCCGGAGGTCGCCTCATGCCCGCACACGAAGTTCCATTCATTCCTCTCCCCCGCCCGGCACCGGTGCGTTGCGGCACCGACGCGCTGCGCGTGCTGTTCCTGTCGGCCTCACAGCCGCTCGAGCCAGAGACGTTGGTGTTCATGCTCGATCGTCACGGCAACGGCAGCATCGTGACCATCGTGTCGGGCACGGTCGACCCAGATGCTGTGCTGGCAGTCGTCGAGTGCATCGCCCGCGCCGCAGAGGGCTTGCCGCACGCGGAGGCCATGGTGCTGGCCACGGTTCGTCCGAACGGCAGCGTGCTACCCGGCGACATCGACCGCTGGATGGACGCCAACGACATCGCCATTGCCCACGGGGTGGCGCTCATCGATTGGTTCGTCATCGGTGCGTCCGGCGCGCAGAGCCCGCGCGACCTCTTGGGAGAGCCCGAGCGCTGGGCCTTGCTGAGCCCCGGCGCAGCACCGTGATCCTGGTCCGCCCCTGGAGAGCACCCGCTGATGGTGCAGGATGACCGTTGTGCCGTTCGACCCTGAGCTCGCTGCGCGTCTCCGCGAATGTCTCGCACCACTCGACGTCCGAGAGGTGGCGATGTTCGGGGGCCGTTCCTTCATGGTCCACGAGCAGCTCTGCGTGGCAGCGGCATCCGATGGAACCATGCTCGTTCGCTGCGCACCCGATGAACTCGATCGGCTACTCCGACGGGAGGGCGCGCGGCCCGCCGAGATGCGCGGCAGGCCCATGAGCCCCGGCTGGATACGCATCGACCTCGCGGCAGTTCACGACGATGCCGATCTCGCACGGTGGGTCAACGATGCAGTGGCCTACGCCGCGAGGCGGGCATCGTGACGAGTGTGGACATGCCCGGCGATCCAGCGTTGGCGGCAACGCGTGCGGCGTACGACGCGACCGCCGCGACCTATGTCCGCTCCATCGGCACCGAGATCAGCGAGTCGATCGAGGCGCCGCTGGACCGATCGATACTCCACGAGTTCTCATCGCTGTTCTCCCATGCAGCCCTCGTCGCCGACCTCGGCTGTGGTCCGGGCCGAGCTGGCGCGTTGCTGGCAACCACGGGTGCCGAGGTCATCGGCATCGACCTGTCGCTCGCAATGGTGCAGATCGGCAGTCGTGCCCACCCCGAACAGTCCTTCGCCGTCGGAGACCTGTCTGCGCTCGCGCTGGCCGATCGTTGCCTCGACGGCGCGGTGTGCTGGTACTCCATCATTCACACTGAACCCGAGCACCTCGACGTACTGTTCGACGAGATCGCCCGGGTGCTGGTCGCCGACGGGCATCTGCTGGTGGCGTTCCAGGCGGGCAACGGCGAGCGGTTGCAGCGCACCGACGTGCAGGGCACGCCGGTCACGCTGACCAACTATCGCCACGACCCAGACGACGTCGTACGACGGCTCACCAGAGCAGGCTTCGAGGTGAAGTCCTGCGTCGTGCGAGGGCCGGAACTCGCGCACGAGTCGACTGCGCAGGCGTTCGTGGTTGCGCGCTCAGCCGGCCGCCCGGCGCTGGCTGGGGCTCAGTCGCAGCCCGGCTGCGCGTAAGCGGCGCACGAGTTCGCGGCTTGGCGTCGGCACTGCCCCGCGTTCCACCATCTCGTCGTAGTACTCCTTCGGTATGTCGTAGTGGTCGCCGTGAAACCCTCGGCGCGGTATGCCCGCTGCCTCGGCGAAGTCGTGCAACTCCTCGTAGGTGGCGTCGCTGACCAGGTGTGCCCACAGCCGACCCTTGAACTGCCAGCGTGGTTCGTCGATCAGTACGGCCATCGCCACATACGATCACACCATGACCACGCCCGAGGTGGAACTGCGGTCGGCGTGGCGCCAACTGGCAGCGCGCCGGCACGACCACCTGCTCGATGGCGTGTTCGCCCGTCACCGCGAACCTCACCGTCGTTACCACACGCTCACCCACGTGATGTGGGTGCTACGCCACATCGGCGTGCTCGTCGCTGCCGGCGAAGCCACCACCGATGACGCTGCAGTTCGGCTGGCTGCTCTCTGGCACGACGCGGTGTACAACTCCACCGCCACCGACAACGAGGCCCGCAGCGCGCTGCTCGCTCGGGAAGCAGCAGCCGAGCTGGGCTGGGCGTTACCGCGACAACTCCTCGTCGAACGGCTCGTACTGGCCACCGCCGGCCATCAGCCGACCGATGCCGACGAGGCGATGCTGGTTGACGCCGACCTGGCAATTCTCGGTGCGTCCGCGCAGGACTACTCCGCGTACGTGGCTGGGGTCCGCAGCGAATACGCGCACGTGAGCGACGATGCCTGGCGAACCGGCCGGACTGCAGTCCTCACTGGCTTTCTCGCGCAGCCGCACCTGTTTACCACCGTCACCATGCGCACCGAACGCGAGACCCGAGCACGGGCCAACATCGCCGCCGAGCTGGCCGGCCTGAGCCACCCGTAGCACCCCAGCCACACTTCGGAGTCGAGACGCGCCGGTGGCGCGCTTCAGCGCCAGCTGCCGGTGGGCTCAGTGAGCGCAGGCGCAGCCGCCGCCACAACCGCCGCCTGACGGGCGGGGTGCGGCCGTGGCCGGGGCAGACGCGCCATTGGCGCCGACGTTGGCGAACACGGAGAGCAAGCGGACGGCACCCTCGTGCCCGTGCGGGCAGGTGGCGGGGTCGCCGGACTCGCTCATCGGGCGACGGACCTCGAAGGTCTCGTCACAGGCACGGCAGCGGAACTCGTAGAGCGGCACGCCCGACATCGTAACCACCTGCTGTGCTTGACTGTCACACGTGACCAGTACTGCCCCGATGACCGTCGAGACCATTCCCATCACCGAGGAGGTGCTGGAGACCGGCGAGCCCGCATCGGCACACATCGTCAAGACCGACCCGGGTGAGAATGCGGCAGCGAAGGTGTTGGAAGCCCGCATCTACGGCACCCCGCTGGAAGCGTTGTGCGGGCACGTCTGGGTGCCGTCTCGCGACCCGAAGCAGCTGCCCATCTGCGAGAAGTGCAAGGGCATCTATGAGATGTACAAGGCGTTCAACGACGGCCTGAACGACAAGCCCGACGAGTGAGCGCGGCCGATTACGCCGCCCGCACACGCGGTCTTCGTATCCGCCAAGCGGTCCGTGCACTCGTGCTCGATCCGCACGATCGTGTGTTGCTGGTGCGCTTCGAGTTCCCCGGCTCGGGTACGAAATGGGCGTTGCCCGGCGGAGGTATCGAGGCGGGCGAGACCGACCACCAGGCCCTGCGCCGAGAGCTCACAGAGGAAGTCGGTGCTCCCGACGTGCAGATCGGCCCGCATGTCTGGAACCGGCTCCACATCGTGCCGTTCATCGATGGCAGCCACGACGGCCAGGTCGAACGCATCTACGTGGTGCGCACACCGGTGTTCGTTCCACAGCCGGCCCTGACGTGGGAACAGCTGAACGCGGAGTACGTCTTCGAGGTTCGCTGGTGGCATCCCGACGAACTCCTCGACGCGACGCCGATCGCGCCGGCGCGGCTCGCCGAGCACCTGGCCGTCATGCGCCGCGACGGCCCACCGAAACAAGCCATCGAGATCGAGGTCTGACGCAATAGCGTCTCTGCTCATGCCCACTCTCGCCACCATCGCCGCGTTCGCGGCGGCGTCGCTGCTGTTGTTGATCATCCCCGGGCCGGCAGTGCTCTACGTGGTCAACCGCAGCGTCAGCGACGGCCGCCAAGCGGGGTTGGCCGGCGTCGCGGGCCTCTCCCTTGGCAACCTCGTGCACGCCATCGCGGCGGCTGTAGGGCTGTCCGCGGTGCTCGCCACTTCGGCGACCGCCTTCAACACCGTCAAGTGGCTCGGCGCCGCGTACCTCGTCTACGTCGGTGTACGAACGCTGATTCGCCCTCCGCACACAATCGCTGCGGAGCAGCCAGAGGTCAGCGTGCGTCGTTCGTTCACACAGGGCGTGGTGGTGAACGTGTTGAACCCAAAGGTTGCGCTCTTCTTCCTGTCGTTCCTGCCGCAGTTCATCCACCCCGCCGCCGGCCGCCCTGGTCTGCAGGCACTCGTACTGGGCCTGGTGTTCGTGAGTATCGGCTTCTGCACGGATGGCACCTACTCACTGGTCTCCAGCCACCTGCGCCATGTCCTGCTGCGTGGCAAGGCCCTGCCGTTCGTACAGCGCTGGGTGGCAGGCACGGTCTTCATCGGACTGGGTGTCGCTGCGGCAACTGTCTCGGCCACACACGTTCGCACCCCCACGACCCGCCGAGGGTGAGCCGTGCTGTTCAGTAAGTCCGCCTGGCCAGGGCTGGCCGACGGATCCATCACCGTCACGTTCCGCACGTGGGCCAAGCCACAGGCGAAGGAGGGTGGCCGCTACCGGGTCGGCGGCATGTTGCTGGAAGCCACCGCTGTGCGCGAGGTCCCCGTCGGTGGCATGACCGACGCCGATGCGGTCACCGCCGGCGAGGCCGACCTGCCCACACTTCTTCAGCGGCTCGGCCAGCCGGCGCCCAAAGCAACCGTGTGGCGGGTGGACCTGCGCTACCTCGGCATCGACGACCGGATCGAACGACGGGCGCTCGACTCACTCACCCCCGATGACATCGCTGCGCTGCGCACACGTCTCGACCGTCTGGACCGCTCCGCCGGGAAGCCGTGGACACGCACAACGCTCCGGCTGATCGAGCAGTACCCGGGTGTGGTGAGCACCGAACTCGCACGACACACCGGCCAGGAACGGCCCGACTTCAAGATCAATGTTCGCAAGTTGAAGGAGATGGGTCTCACTGAAAGCCTGACGGTCGGCTACCAGCTCTCACCGCGGGGCGTGGCCCTGTTGCGGTCCATCGGCTAGCTGTTACCGTGCCCGCCGTGCCAGACACATCGGGTGAACCGCTGTCTCGTCCGATGTGCGTCATCGGCGACTTCGCATGGGATGTGCTCATCCGCACCAACAGCGAGCTGTTGCGTGGCGGCGACACCTTCGGGGAGGTGATGCTCACCCCCGGCGGCAGTGCCGCCAACGTGGCTGTGTGGGCGCGCCGCGCCGGTATGGCCACTCGCTTCATCGGCAAGGTCGGCCGCGACCGGTTCGGTCAGCTCGCCGAAGAAGACCTCGACCGCGAGAAGGTGGAGGCGCACTTCGTGGAGACCGACGCCCACCTCACCGGCTCGGTGGCGGTGTTCGTCGACCACACCGGCGAGCGCTCGATGGTCTCGGGCCACGGCGCCGACTTCTACCTGCTGCCCCAAGAGCTGCCGCGCGACATCATCCGCGACTCGTGCCACCTTCACCTGACGGCCTGGTCGTTCTTCGTCGACCCGCCACGGGCAGCGGTCCGCGAGGCAGCGCATCTCGCGCAGGCTTCGGGGGCCACGCTCTCCTTCGACCCGGGTTCGTTCCAGATGATCGGCGAGATGGGTGTGCGACAGTTCCTGGCGGTCACGCAGGACCTTGGCATCGACGTACTGCTCCCCAACAAGGAGGAGGGCAGCATGCTCACCGGTGGGCTCACGGAACCCGAGGAGATTGCGGCCGCGCTCGCCGAGCTGTATCCGGAGGCGCTGATCATGCTCAAGCTCGACGCCGACGGCGCGCTCGTGTGGGAGAACGGCCAGGGCACCCACATTCCTGCCGGTAGCAACAACCTGGTCGATGCCACGGGTGCCGGTGATTCGTTCGCCGGTGGCTTCCTGGCCCACTACCTCGAGCACGGCGACGCCGTCGCGGCAGCCCGTTTCGCCACCACCATCTCGGCGTGGGTCATCGAGCACCTCGGCGCCCGACCGGAGCCCGACGCCAAGCTCCGCGCCGCGCTCCTGCGCCCCTAACCAGCCAAGTCAGCGTTCATCTGCGGCACTACCGCATCTCACCCCCGATTTGCGGACCGCTATCGCCCGGCGTCGGCGGCTCGGAGGCGCTCGATCACCGGCTGGAAGTCATCGATGGAGCGCAACGAGAAGTAGCTGATCCCCCACCGCTCCCGGCAGCGCAGCAGATGCGCGGCAATCTCGTCGGGGGTACCGACTGCGAGGAACGGTGTGGCTGCGGCGTCGTCGAAGGACAGCGACGGGATGGCCGCGAGCATCTCGTTGAGTGCACCCGCACGATCGTCGGTGACCACGACTCGCTGTATCAAAGCGTTCAGTTCCACTGCACGACCGCCGGCGCTGGCGTCGATGTGAGCGATCGTGCGGTCCAGCCGATCGGTCTCCCATCGCACCTCGTGGCTCTGACCATCGGCCAGCGTGCGCCCCAGCATCATCAAGCCGATGATGTCCGCGTGCTGGGCGGCGTGGGCTAGCGCTGCCGGGCCGTTGACACCCACCATGATCGGTAGTCGGGGTTGCAGGGCACGCATCGTCGTCACTTCGGCGAGGTGGTAGTGCTCACCGTCGTAGGTCACCGTCTCGCCGTCGAACAGCCGACGGAGGATCTCGATCGACTCCGCGAGCCGCGCCTTGCGCACCTTCGGCGGGTCGAACTGCATGCCCATCGCGGCATATTCGGTGAACGAGTGGCCGGCGCCGATACCCATCTCGACACGGCCACCGGTGAGATGGTCGAGGTTGGCGTACTCGGCCGCGAGTAGCGCAGGATGGTGGAAGTCGTTGTTGATCACCAACGGGCCGACTCGCAACCGGGTGGTGGCCTCGGCCATCGCCAACAGCGGCAGTGTCGGCGACCAGTCCGGTGAGAGGTGGTCGTACGTGTGGATCACATCGAAATCTGCTGCTTCGGCACGGCGCGCCTGATCACGCAACTCATCGGCGGAACCGTCACGAGCCTGGTATCCGAACCGAAATGGAGGCATCGCAAAATCGTACCCGCGGCCATCACGTCCGAAACCCGCTCGCGCGTCGGTCCAAGAGCCCCATAGCCTCGGCGCAGTGACTACGACCGCTGCCGCCGCGACACCTGCCCAGTCGAAGATGTCGGTGGCCGATTGGGGGCTGCTGGCGCTTCCCGGTCTGGTGTGGGGTACGTCCTTCTACTTCATCGCCGAAGGGCTCGACGCGTTTCCTGCCGCGATGATCACACCCATGCGTGTTGGGTTCGGAGCGCTCACACTGGGGCTGTTTCCGGCCGCTCGGCGAGTCAACATCGCGCGCCGCGACATGCGCAAGATCCTGCTCCTGGGCGTGATCTGGATGGCAATTCCGCTGTCGATCTTCCCGTTCGCCGAGGAGCGAGTGTCATCGTCGGTCACCGGCATGCTCAACGGCGCTACGCCGCTGTTCATCGCGGTCGTTGCTGCGTTCATGGCTCGCCGGCTACCACCACGCCAGCAGATGGTCGGTGTGGCCGTCGGCTTTGCCGGTGTGGTGCTGATCGCAGTCGCCTCTGGCACCAGCGGCAACAACTCGTGGTTCGGTATCGGGCTGATCTTCGTCGCACTCGTGTTCTACGGCATCTCTCTCAACATCGCGGTGCCGCTGCAGCAGAAGTACGGCAGTCTGCCGGTCCTGTGGCGGGCACAGATGATTGCGTTCGCGATCGTCACTCCGTTCGCGATTCCGTCCGTCGGCGACATCGAGTTCAAGTGGGGACCGTTCCTCGCCGTGGTCGCGCTCGGCGTGTTCGGGACCGCGCTCGCCTTCGTGGTGATGGCCAGCAACGCCGGGCGCGTCGGCAGCACGCGCGCCTCGGTCAGCGTGTACATCGTGCCCGTGGTGTCGCTGCTTCTCGGCGCTCTGGTGCGGCATGAAACGGTTGCCGCGCTCGCTGTCGTCGGATGTGGAGTCGCCGTCTCCGGCGCCTATCTCACCAACCGCGCTCGCCACTGAGCCGTCGAGCGCGTCAGCCGCGCTGTGCCAGGTAGGCGCGACACAACTCGTGGAGACGGTTGCGGTCGAAGCTGGGGTCGTGGCCGGCGTGCACCACTTGCACGGGCAGCGTCAGCAAATGCTCCATCGTGGCGCAGTAGTCGGGAATGTTGCTCTCGGGTAACTCGTCGAGCAACGGGCCGTCGTACAGCGCGTCGCCGCTGAACAGGGTGCCGCTGGCCGCGTCCCACAACCCGATGGAACCCGGCGAGTGACCCGGCAGGTGCAGCACCTCGAACGCGCGGTCGCCGGTGTCGATGGTGTCGCCTTCAACGACGTGGCGAGTGACCCGCGCCGGCTGTTGGCGGTACTGCTCGAACACGTAGCCGGGCGGCAACGCATCGACGAAGTACGGGGACTCCAGCTGATAGCCCGAGTTGGTCAGCATCGCGACCGCTTCCGCGCCCCAGCCCTTCACCATGTCGAGGGTGTGCAGCGCTGCAGCCTCCAGCAGGGGCGCCTCCAACGGGTGCGCGACCACGTCAGCGAACTCGTGGTGCGACCCGATGTGGTCGTCGTGACCGTGGGTGGCCACTGCGGTGACCGACTTGTCGAGCAGCGCGCCGAGCTCCTCCACCAGGCTGCACACACCCATGCCGGTGTCGATCACCAGATCACGGTCGCGACCACGCACGTGCCAGATGTTGCAGCGCATCAGTGCCACCACATGCGGCTCCCACAGGAGCGTGATCTCGTCGTCGATGGTGGTTCGCTCGAACCAACGCTCCGCAACAGGTAACACCACCGGCGTACTCATGGGCCGAACCTAGCTGGGCCGGTCACGGCCGCATGGCCGTACTGGCGAACATATCGGCGGTTGCAAATCTCAACCGGGCACCATCGATCGCTCAGGTCACCATGTGTATGACCGCTCTGTGGCCTGGACCGCGTGCGAGCTTTGCATCGCATGTCAATAGCGGGACATTCAATACTTCGGCAAGTGCCACGTACGCTGCGTCGTAGACGGTCAGATTGTCACGCAGTGCCCACACGCGCGGCAGGAACGCGAGGTGTTCGTAGTACTCGACACCCAGCGAACCGAGATCAGCAATGACCTGCTCGGCTTCGGCCACATCGAGTTGATCCATGCGCACCAAACTGCGCAGCACACTGGCGACCTCCAAGCTCAGCAGCTCAGGAGCGTGCAGCGAATGGTCGGTTCCGATCGCTGTCGCGACGCGGCGTCCCTTGGCCGTACCGAGCAGCATCTCAGCGATGGCTGACGCGTCAACGACCAGCACGGTCGTCACGATCGCGGCGCACCGCAGCAGTGGGTGACATGCGCAACTTGCGAACCGGGCGGGAGGCCAGCTGCTCGAGCAGCTCGGCCCGAGTCGGCCGTTCCATCCCGCGACGTAGTTCAGCGAGCGCGTAGTCGGAGAGTGACATTCCGCTCATGGCTGCCCGAGCTTTCAGCCGACGGTGGAGGTCGTCAGGAACATTGCGGATCTGCAGCATGGTCATGCGCGGAGCGTAGTTGCATGTGCAGCACATGCAACTACGTCATCCGGCGGCAGTGTTGACAACCTCTGTTTGGGCATGAGCCGACCTCCTCGTGAGCTTCAACACGGGGTCGGCTTGCCGACGATCCGGCCGCATGGCCGTACTGGCGAACATATCGTCTCGTCAACGGAAGTCGCGGCTGGGGTTGTGGGCGGCGACCACGAGCGGGGTCAGCTCCTCGGCGCTGATGTTGATGACGCCCTCGCTGCGTTCCAGGCGACCACGGATCAGCAGCGCCGGGGCCCCGCGAGCGACCTTGCGATAGCGCGCCCAGCAACCCTTCGATACGACGATGTTGATCAGCCCGGTCTCGTCCTCCAGGTTCATGAACGTGACGCCCTGGGCGGTCATCGGGCGTTGGCGGTGTGTGACCACCCCGGCCACCAGCACCTTGGTCCGCGGCTCGCAGTCCCACAACCCCGCGGCCGTCACCACACCCTGCTGCGCCAGCACCTCACGCAAGAACTGTGTGGGGTGACCGTTGGGCGCAACACCCGTCGCCCACAGGTCCGCAACGGCCACCTCCAACGGTGCCATGCCCGGCAGGTGCGGCGCCTTCTGCCCGACCACGATGCCCTCCAACCGACCCGGCCGTGACTGCACCGCGGCACCCACCGCCCACAACGCCTGGCGCCGTTCCAACCCGAGGCTGCGCTCGAAGACACCCGCCGTGGCCATCGCCTCCAGCTGCGGCAACGTCAGCTCCGGCACCGCCCGCACCAGTTCCTCCAACGACCCGTACCCGCCCTCCTCCCCCGTTTGTGTCAAACCTTCTGACTCACAGCCGCTGGTCACAGCCCGACAGCCTTTACGTAAAACGGTGATGGACTGGGCGAGGTCGAGGCCGATGCCGCGGACGCTGGACAGGCCGAGGCGGACGGCGACACCGCCGACACTGTCGGGGCAGGGTTCCAGCGTGGCCTGGGCCAGCGACGCATTCAGGTCGGGCGAGTGCACGACCACCCCGTGCCGGCGAGCGTCCTGACACAGCGAATGCGGGCTCCAGAAACCCATCGGCTGCGCGTTCAACAGCGCGGCGCAGAACGCAGCCGGCTCGTGGAACTTGATCCACGACGACGAGTACACGAGGTAGCTGAACGAGACGCTGTGTGACTCGGGGAAGCCGTAGTTGGCGAAGGCGGCCATCTTCATGAAGATCTCCTCCGCGACCTCGTCGGTGATGCCGCGCTGGGCCATCCCCTCGAAGAGACGGACCTTCAACTGCTCCATCCGCGCCCGGCTGCGTTTGCTGCCCATTGCCTGGCGCAGCTGGTCGGCCTCGCTGGGGCTGAAGCCGGCGACGTCGATGGCCATCTGCATCAACTGCTCTTGGAACAGCGGAATGCCCAGTGTCTTGCCCAGGCTGTTCTCCAGCAACGGGTGCAGGTAGGTGACGGGTTCTTGCCCGTTGCGACGGCGAATGTACGGGTGCACCGAACCACCCTGAATCGGGCCGGGGCGGATGAGCGCGACCTCCACGACCAGGTCGTAGAAGCGGCGCGGTTTCAGCCGCGGCAGCGTGGCCATCTGTGCGCGCGACTCGATCTGGAACACACCCACCGTGTCGGCACGACAGAGCATGGCGTACACGTCGTCCTCCTGCGGGATGGTGGCCAGGTCGACCTCGTAGCCACGGTGCTCGCGGATGAGATCGACGGCGTAGTGCAACGCGCTGAGCATGCCCAGGCCGAGCAGGTCGAACTTCACCAGGCCGGCGGCAGCGCAATCGTCCTTGTCCCACTGCAGCACACTGCGGTCCTGCATGCGACCCCACTCGACCGGGCAGACCTCGATCACCGGGCGGTCGCAGATGACCATGCCGCCGCTATGGATGCCGAGGTGCCGCGGCGCATCTTCGATCTCGGCCGCCAGCTCCAGTACCGACGCCGGAATGTCGTGGTCGGGCTGCTTGGCGGTGGTGGACACACCGCCCCACGCATCCATCTGCTTGCTCCACGCATCCTGCTGGCCGGGCGCGAAGCCCAGCGCCTTGGCCATGTCGCGCACGCTGGACCGGGCGCGGTAGGTGATGACGTTGGCGACCTGCGCGGTGTGGTGCCGCCCGTAGCGCTGGTACACGTACTGGATGACCTCTTCGCGCCGGTCGGATTCGATGTCGAGATCGATGTCGGGCGGGCCATCGCGCTCGGGCGAGAGGAAGCGTTCGAACAGCAGGCCCAGGCTCACCGCGTCGGCCTTGGTGACACCGAGCGCGAAGCACACCGCACTGTTGGCCGCGCTACCGCGACCCTGACAGTAGATGTCGGCGCGGCCACAGAACTCGACGATGTCCCACACCACCAGGAAGTAGCCGGCAAAGCCAAGGCCCTCGATGACCTGCAGCTCGTGGTCGATGGTGCGCCATGCACGCGCCCGCAGCGAGAGGTCTTCGTGTGCTGCCGGGCGTTCGCCATAGCGACGACGGCCCCCGGCCTCGACGATCTGACGCAGGTAGGCCATCTCGGTGAGCGGCGCGCCGTCCGTGCCGGGCGGGCACGGGTACGGCGGCAGGCTGGGCGCCACCAGCGACAGGTCGAAGGCCGCCGCCCGCCCGACCTGTGCCGCCAGCTCGACCACACCCGGGTAGCGCAGGAATCGTCGCAGCTGCTCGGCCCCACTGCGCAGATGTGCGCCTGAGGCGGCGGGCAACCACGGGTCGAGTTCGTCGAGACTGCGCCGTGCCCGCACGGCCGCGACCGCGGTGGCCAGCTTGCGTTGCGCGGGTGTGGCGTAGTGCACGTTGTTGGTGGCGACACAACCGACGTCGTGTCGCGCCGCCAACTCGGCCAACGCGTCGTTGCGTACCGAGTCGAGTGGGTTGCCGTGGTCCCACAGCTCCATCAGCACGCGGTCGCGGCCGAAGGCGTCGATCAGCCGCTGCAACTCGCGCGCCGCCGCCCGCGGGCCGCGATCCACCAGCGCTGCCGGCACGGAACCCTTCCGGCAACCGGTGAGCACCCATCCGTGGCCACCCATCGCGTCGGCAATGTCAGCACACGCGAACTGCGGTGCGCCCTTCTCGCCGGCGAGGTGGCCGAGGCTCAGCGCTCGAGCAAGTCGCGCATACCCGGCCGGCCCTTCCGCCAGCACCAGCAGGTGCTCGCCGTGAGGGTCGGGGGCATGACTGTCGGAGACCCGACCGGTGTTCACCTGGTGATGGGTGTCGGTTTCCGGGCGCGCCTGACGGCCTTGCGCGGTGAGCGTGATCTCGGCACCGAAGACTGTCGGCAGGCCGACGGCGCGAGCCGCCTCGGCGAAGCGGACGATGCCGTAGAAGCCGTTGTGATCGGTCAGTGCCAGCGCCTCGAGACCGAGACGCGAGGCCTCCTCGGCCAGTTGTTCGGGATGGCTGGCGCCATCGAGGAACGAGAAGTTGCTGTGGCAGTGCAGCTCCGCGTACGGCACATGGCCGGTGTCGGGCCGCAGCAACGGTCTGGTGTCGTCGGGCTGGAACGGTTGTCGCTTGCGGCTGAGTGCCGGCCCGTCGCCGCCTCCATTCCACGAGGGACTACCGGGCGCGCGCCCGTCTTTGCCGCGTCCGGAGAGCAGCGCTTCCACGTCGCTCCATGGCATGTCGGGGTTGTTGAAGCCCATAGGAGTTCGCGACCATATCGAACGCGTGTTCGTTTGGCAAGGGGGACGGCGAGCAGCCAGGCCCGGCCGCTATCCGTCGTTGCGCACGATGCCCAGCTTCTCAGCGATCACATCACGAGCATCACGAACCCGAGCCGCCTCCCGAGACGACAGTGCAGCGGACAGAGCGGACAGCGTGGCGAGGCACAGGTACTCGTCGTACACCATTCGCTTCCCCCGAGCCACGAGCAACCCACGGCGAACCTGCTCGATGCCCGCACTCTCGCCGGCGAGCGTCCGCGCGTGCCCCACGGTGCGGTCGAACGAGATCACCACCTCGACCTCTGCCGCACCCAGGCGGCGCTCCACCTCCGGTGCCATGAACAACACCTCTGCGCTACGGCCCTGGGTGAGCAGATGGGCCATTCGTATGGTGTCGCAATCGACGACGAGCGCGGCATCGCCCATCTCGGCGAACTCTGCCCGGGCCAGTGCGACGTGCTGTTCGGCCTCGGCGAAGTGGCGCTCGCCACCTGCGACCAAACCCTGCAACACCCGGGCGAACGCGACCTGCCGACGCGCCCCCACCACCGCACACGTGTGCAGCGCGCTGCGGGCCAGCACGTCGGCCTCTTCGTGATGCCCCTGGCGGTACAGCATGAAGCCCACGTTGGTGTCGACGATCGCGACGTCCAACGGGCGACCGGCATGAGCCCCATGCGCGCGGGCGCGGGCGTACCGATCGAATGCCTCTCCCCAGCGGCCGAGATGCATGGAGGTGAGCGCGATGTTGTTGTACGCGCTGGCCAGGTGACGATCGTTCCCAGCACGCTCGAAACACAGCACCGCCGCATCACCGTGAGCGATGGCCGCTTCGTCCATCAGGATGCTGTAGGAGATCTCGAGACTGAGATGCGCCTTGCCCTGCAGCGTCACGTTGCCCAGCCGCTCCGCGATCCCCAGCGCCTCCTCGCTCGACCGCAGCGCGGTCAACTGACGGCCCAGGTCGGAGTGCCGGCTCGCCTCGTCGAGCAGCAGCTCACAACGCCAGCACCCACCCGCCTCGTCACCAGATTCGACAGCCACCAGCCCGCGCTGGATCCAGGCGTTCATCCGTCGGTACTCACCTGTGCGCAGCGCATGATCCGCCACGAGGTGGCACAGGCGAGCGTGTTCGTCGGGCGATGGGCGTCGTCGAGCAGCGCAGCGATAGGCCTGTTCGGCCCCGACGAGATCGCCCAGCCACGACAACGTCTCGCCATGTTCGAGCAGCAGGAGCGTGAGCTGGTCGCTGCGGGTTGCGCGAGCCATGGCGGCGGCGTGGCCCAGCAGTTCATTCGCCTCGGCCAGCGCACCCGCCGACTTGGCTCTCAGCCCCGCCTCTTGAGCCATCGGCAACGCCTCGACGTACCGGCCGGCCAACTGGAGGTGGAGCGCCACAGTGCCGGTATCGGGGGCGTCGTGGCGCACCATGTGATCGGCGATGGCCCCGTGCAGTTCCCGACGACGATGGAACGAGAGCGACTCGTGGGCGACCGTGCGATACACATCGTGCACGAACGCGAGAGAGCCATCTCCCGACGGGCTCACCACCGAAGATGCTGTCCTCCACGTTGCCGGATCAGCCAGCTCGGGTCGACCGAGTACGTCGGCCATCACGTCGAGCGACACCGTGGGCCCGAGCGTGGCGGCATCGCGGACAAGACTGCGCATCGCCACCGGCAGCGCATCGATCAGCACCGCACCCAGTCGTTGCAGGGAATCGGGCAGCTCATCTGCGGTGGAATGTCGAGCCAGTTCGGTCACCACGAACGGGTTGCCCTTTCCGGCAGCCAGGATGCGAACCACTTGATCGGGCCGCAACAGCGGCGCTGCCGCACGGACGAGTGCAGTGGCCGTGGCATCGCCGACAGGGAGCAACTCGATGACTGCATGTACCACCGGGCTACCGCTCGACCTGAACGTCACTGACCGGCTGCCGGTGAGGAGCAAGATCGACTCGCCCACGGTGAGCTCACCCAACCCGTCGAGCACCGAGCGCGACGACTCGTCGACCGCGTCGACATCGTCGATGGCGAGCATCCAGGGTCGCGGCGCGGCCGCAGCAAGTACGGCGGCCAGCGCCCGATGCGCACGCGTAGCCCTCGTTCGCGGATCGCCGGCCGACGAGCTCATCCGACCGCGAGCGACGGCAACTGCATCGTCCACCCACGAGCGCAGATGATCGGGGACCTGCGCACGGTGATGCAGCAGCCACGACCAGCCGCCGTCACTGACGTCGCCCCCGGCGGCGACCGCGAGCGAGCGCACGAGTGCGACCACGAGCCCGTACGGCACGTGGCGTGCGAACGGATCCGCATCGAGCAGGGTCGCGGCAGAACCGGCCACGGCGGTGGCCTCACCGATGCCGTTCTCCGCCTGCTTCCATGCCGAGATGACGGTGGTCCACTCCTCGCCACGAGCAATGTCGATGGACGCCGAGAGCTCACCCCGCACCGTCGTTGGCGACCGGCCGACGGAATCGACCCGCCACAGCTCGACGGGTCGCACCCGGTTGCGCAGCGATGTTGCCCCCAGACTGACTGCCACCACCTCGGCACGCCCCGCAACACCCATGCCGTCGCCCGCCACCACGTCGCCGGCGGCTGCCGCCGTCAGCGCTCTGGCGGCGACGTTGACCGGGTCGCCGAGCACGGTGTAGGTGGTGCGACCGGGCACACCAAGTCGCCCGGCATACACCGGCCCGCGTTGCGTCCCGGCCCGAACCGTCACACCGCTCGGCATCAATGCGGTGCAGCCATCGACGATGCGACGCAGGGCCAACAACATCCGCCCCTCGTCATTGTCGACGGCGCGTGGCGCACCGGCAGCGAGCAGCAGCTTCACACTGTCGACACCGACATCGCTGTCGAGCAGGTCGATCGACAGTTCAGCGCCCACACGTACGCAGGTGTCGACCACCTCCACGAGCATCGGATGAATGGCCCCAGGACCTTGCGCAGCAAGCAGCGCATCCAGTCCGGTGATCATCACGAACCCCACCGAGACTGCCCGGTGATCACCGACGGCCGCGTCGGCCTGGATCAGGTCGCGTACCGCCGGGCTGAGGAGCCGGTACGAGCTCTCGGCACTCGGCTCGCGTCCCGAGACTTCGACCGGGTACCCCGGCAGCGTCGCGGTGTCTGCCCTCGAACGGTTCCCGGCGGCCGCGCCCACCAATTCGACACCTGGCCCCGTCGCCGCGCCCCGGCGATTCGCGTCGAGCATCGCGGCCACCGCGTCGCTGACCAGTACGCGCCCGGCGGGAGCCGCTGCCTGCAGCCGCGCGAGCAGCGACATCTCCGGCCCGCACAGGAACAGGCATTGCTGACCGGAACCGGCGAGCAATGCTGTCATCGCTGCCGTGTGCACACCGATGCTCACCTGTAGTCGGCGGCCGCCGGTGAGTGTCGCCGGCACTGCCGCCAGCAGCGGCGACATCGAAGACGCGGCGTCGACCGCCCGCGCCACATGGCCCGCACCATCGAAGTACACCAGCGCGGCGTCCCCTGCGAAACCAAGGACATCGCCACCGAGATCGGTGCTGGGGCCGAGCAACGCTGCGAAGCAACGAGTGAGCGCCTGGTGGAGCACCTCGACACCTTCGGCACCTGTGCTGGCGAGCCGTTCCGTGTGTCGGGTGAACCCGCTGAGGTCGACGAGCACCCACGAGCCGTCGGCCTCGCGCCACGCCGGCGCGTCAGCGTCGGCCAACCACGACGCAGCGAGCCGGCTGGCGTGATCGAGACGGGTCAACTGGGTCGATTCCTCGAGCCTCCGGTGACGCCCATCTCGCACAGCCCCGGCGTCAGCTCGACCGACAACGCGCCCGAGTCGTCGACCCAGGCACAGACACTGACCCCTTGGCCCAGGGTGGCGAATGGCTGAGTGATCGGCCACGAAGCGACGGTGAGCCCGTCGTACGTGCAACGATCGACCACATTTGTGACGACCTGGGTACTGGCCAGTCGGCCAGGCCGCGAGGTGGCCGGCGCCAGTGGGAGCGTGAACGACCGGCTCGGGTCCGACCGTGTCGGCAACGTGGCCGCGTCGAGCGAGATACCGACCGGCTCGGCGGTGAAGGCCGCGTTGCAGAGACTGAGGTCGGGAACGCCGGTGACCGTGACCGTCAACGACACCGAGTCACCGGCGGCGCTGACTGCTTCGTCGCTGACCTTCAGGTCCGCGAGGCGCGGGTCGGCTGCATTCGGCTCGCCGGTGTCGTCGGCGCACTGCGCCGTCGAGTCATCGGCGGTGGCCGAACGTTCCACGTCGTCGGGGCCCGTGACCGTCCAGATGATCGGCGGTGGCTCGGCCGCATCATCGGTCGCTGGGGCCACCCAGAACGCGAGCGCCGTTCGTCCCGGTGCGAACAGCGTGGTCCGCAACGGGTTGTCGTCGGCGAGGCCACCCTCGAGGCGGTTGCCCGCACCATCGGGCACGACCACCGGAACCGACGACTGGTTGTCAAAACCGAAATACGCCCCCTGCGGCCCCCAGCACACCTCCGGGACCAGTGCCGCGGGCGCGAGCGCGGCTCTGGAGTCGGGGGTGGTGCCAGAAGTGCCGGCACCGTCGGAGCACGCGGCGCCGAACATGGCAACGATGGCGAGCACGACGAGCTGCTGACGACGCATGCGCAATCCTCGCACAGCTGCGGGCGCACCTATCTCTGGCATCATCGCGACGGATTCCGATGTCGCCGAACGATGAACCTTCCGTGAGCGCCCTGCTGCAGCTGTACGACGACGCACTGCCACACGTCTATGGCTACCTCGTGCGCCGTTGCGACAGTGCAGCCACCGCCGAGGACCTCACCGCTGAGACGTTTCTGGCTGCGCTCACCGCCAGCCGCTCGGGCAGCGAGGTGAACGTGCCATGGCTGATCGGCACCGCCCGCCACAAGCTGGTCGACCACTGGCGCAAGAGTGGGCGCAACCAGCGGCTGCTCGAGGAGCTGTGGGAGGGCACCGACCCGCATGCCGACAGCAACGAGCCGGTCGACGCGCTGGACGTGCGCGACGTGCTCAACGGGCTGCTCCCGCATCACCGTGCAGCGCTCACGCTGCGCTACCTCGACGGCCTACCGGTGGATCAGGTCGCGGCGCTTCTGGAGCGCAGTCTGCACGCCACCGAATCGCTGCTCATGCGAGCCAAGACCGCCTATCGCCAGGCTGCGACCGAACTGACTGGAGGCACATGATGAGCATGACTCCCGACGCCTTCGACGCGCTGCGCGCCGACACTTCTCCGGTCGCCCCACCCGCGGCCTTCGCCGACCAACTCCGCCAACGACTCACGATCACACCGCCCACCCTGGAGCAACCGATGCCCGAACCAGCGACCGTCAACACCGTCACCCCATACCTCGTCGTCGATGGTGCGGCAGCGGCCATCGCGTTCTACGTCGCCGTGTTTGGCGCAGTCGAGGACCACCGCCTCGTCGGCGACGACGGTCGCATCGGCCACGCCGAGATCGTCATCGGCAACAGCCGGCTGATGATGGCCGACGAGTATCCGGAGGCGGGCGCCATCAGCCCCACCACACGCGGCGGTACGTCGACCAATTTCACGCTCGCTGTCGCCGACGTGGACTCGGTGTTCGCCCGCGCGATTGCCGCGGGGGCGACCGAGGTCCGTCCGATCGCCGATCAGTTCTACGGCCACCGCCAGGGGACACTGCGCGACGCGTGGGGCCACCAGTGGAGCATCAGTTCGCCGATCGCCGGCTTCACCGACGAGCAGTACGCGGCCGACAGCGGTGCCGCTGGTTTCGAGTGGCAGCCGGGCGCGAGCCCATCGACGTCGTTCGATCACCAGGTGAAGCACTACGACCAGGGCGACCTGTACTACTTCACGCTGCACACGCCCGACGTCCACAAGGCGCAGACCTTCTACGGCGCGGTGCTGGGCTGGACGTTCGAGGACCCGGACAACGGCCACATCGGCAACATCTCGGCGCCTCCCGGCAGCGCCCACGGGGCAGCCGAGGGCAACACCGACCTGTACTTCGTCGTCGATGAGATCCACTCCGCCATTGCCCGCGTGCGCGAGATGGGCGGCACGGCCGACGAGCCCGTCTTCTACGACAGCGGTGCCGCCGCGACCTGCGTCGACGACCAAGGCACCCGCTTCCACCTCAGCGTCCCCGCCGACAAGTACCGCCACTGATCACAATCGCACGTGTCGCGGCCTGACCTCGGTGTGATCCGATGGGGCCGCGACACGTGCGATTGTGAACCGGCGGTCAGGCTTCGGCGAGCAGTTGGTAGAGCTTGCGGCGGGCCTCGTTGATGATGCCGGCAGCGGTCTCGATGTGGTGCTGATTGTCGGTCGTGCCCACTTGCTTGGCTGCCATGACCAGCTGGCCGACTGCCTTGCGTAAGTCGTCGTGCCCGCCGGCGGACTCGGCGTCCATCCATGGCATCGGACCATCGGCCTGCGCCAACTTGGTCTGCAGCTCGGCCTGACCTGCCTCGGTGATCGCGTACACCCGCTTGTCGTCGAGCTCGGTGGACGAGGCGAACCCCGCCTCTTCCAGCATCTGCAGCGTCGGGTAGACCGAGCCGGGGCTGGGCTTCCAACGGCCGCCGCTACGGTCCGAGAGCCGTTGCATCAACTCGTAGCCGTGCGCCGGACCATCGGCGAGTCCGCTGAGCAGCGCGATGCGGATGTCGCCACGACGGGTACGGCGCGGACCACCGCGACCGCCACGGTACGGACCGCCACGGTGGGGTGGCCCGCCGAATCCGAACTCGCCGCGGTCACGACGACCACCTGGTTGGTTGTCAGTGAATCTGGGTCGCATGATGAAATCTCCTTGGTCGACCTGTTGTGTGCGATCACGATATATCGCGACTGCACCGAGAGCAATCCAGCATCGATGTGCTCTCGGTCACGTCCGCGTCGGCGACGCAGCGGTGCCTCGGTGAATGCGGCCCTCTCGGCGAGCCGTGTGGAGCACCGTCCACACATCGCCCTGTAGCGCACGCAACGCGAGCATCGCCTCGTACGCAGCCGGACCGAAGCGGTCGACTGCAACCTGCGCGGCGGCTCCGCTCTCGTCACGTCGCGCCAGCACGGCGACGTCCCACAGCGGCGACCCGGCGCAGCTGTCCTCGAAGTCGTTCCACAACAACCGACCATCAACCGCCACCAGCACATTGCGCGGGTGAGCATCACCATGGAGCGCCTGCGATGGCAACGCACTGACCAGCGGCAACAGCTCGGCACGCCGGGCAACGATGCTCTCCGACGCGGCAGGTTCGAGCAGGTCGTTGTCGACGCAGCAGGCGAGAGCCAGATCGAGGTCGGAAGTGGCCGGGCCGAGCAGCGGCAGCTCGCCGGGATACCCGGCAAGGGCGGCGTGCAGTTCGTCGAGCGCCGGCAGCAGCTCGCTCACACTTGCCACCGCTGTCGGGTCGTGTGGGACATGGCGCCACACGGTCATCCACCAACCGTCCACGAGGTGCGGACCGGGTGCAATCTCGTCGCATGGCGGCACGACCGAGGCACCGACACCGGCGAGGTAGGTGCCGAGCGAGACCTCTCGTCGCAGCCAGGGCGACGGATCGTGACGAATGAACCCCGTGAACGTCGCCACCCGTATCACCACCGGCGCAGGCGCCAGGTGCACCAGCAGGTTGCTGCCGTCGAGCAACACCTCGGGAGAATGAATCGGCAGGCTGTGCTTCGCGCCCAATGCGAGTGCAGCGGCGAGCGCCGGGCTCATGGCCGCCAGACGTAGCGGACGTCGGGAGCACGCTCTTCGTTGCCGGCGCCATCGGTGAACTCCTCGGCGATGAAACCGTGTCGCTCGTAGAACCGGCGAGCCGGTTCGTTGACCTGGAACGTCCACAGCTGCAGACCTTCCGACGAACGCTCCTTGGCCAGTTGCACCAGCTTGTCGCCCAGTCCACGGCCCATCCATGCCGGGTCGAGGTAGAGGTGCTCGATCCAGCCGGCGCCGCGACCGGCGGTGTCCAGCACCATCATCGCGACCAGGGTGCCGTCGATCTCGGCCACCCACACGTCAGCGCGACCGACCACTTCGTCGGCCATCCAACGGCGGACCTCGCGGTCGGGGTGCACCAACGGCACCGTCGGCAGCGCGAACGCACGCGACCGCAGATACACGGTCGCACAATCGACCGCGTCGGTGTGGCGGGCAACCCGGATGCGAGCATCGCCAGGCTGCAGCGCGCGCAGCACGCCTTCGAGACCAGGGTCGGCGGTGTCAACGGCGTTGTGCCACAGGAACCACTTCACGTCCTGGCTCTCGCCCTGCGGAGGCGTGGGCGTCACCATCGGCGACTCGACCAGGTAGCGCAGGTCGAGGTGCGTGTGCCCTTTGGGCCCTGCGTGAACATCGACGTGCAGCAGCGCCGGCCCGTCCTCGCCGACCGGGCCGACCAGCTGCGCGGGCAGCCCGGTTTCCTCGATGGCTTCACGCAGTGCACCGAGCCAGGGCAGCTCCCCCGGCTCGATGTGGCCGCCGGGCTGCAACCACTTGTTCAGCCGCTTGTGCAGATGCAGCAGCACTCGTCGACGATCGTCGGTGACGACGATGGCCGAGGCGGTCACGTGCACCTTGTTGGCCGTCTCCGAGAATGGCTGCTCCAGCGCGTCGAAGAGGCGAATGAGCGACGCAATCGAGTCGCGCTCGCGGGCATCCACGGGCCGACGGGCAAGAACGGCGGATCGAATCGACTGGTTGAGATCACTCACACGACCACGGTAGGCGGTCGATGCGTGTTCGGTGCTGCACGAATTCGTCAAAATCGCCACTTCAGGAAGTGCACGAACGCGCCGATAGTGAATCCGAACGGTGGCGGGGGCAACCACGCCAAGCACCGAAAGCCACGACTGAGGCGGGAAGAACTCATCATCATGGAACCCGACGCACAACTCGCACCACGAGTGCTACTCGCAGTGGCGGATCCTCTGCTGCGGCGTGTCGCCTCCTCGGCGCTGCGTGCGCGCGGCTACTCGGTGAGTGCAACCACGGAGGAAGAGGCTGCATTGATGCTTGCCCGCTCCTTCTCCCCCGATGTCGTCATGGTGGACCTCGACCTGCCCAGCCCCGAAGGCGGCTACCTGTTCGACACCATGCGAGCCCTCACGGATGCGTACATCGTCGGCATCGCTCCCCCTGATGCAGACGCCGCCCGCATCCGTGCGCTTCGAGCCGGCGCCGACGATGTCGTCGCCGCCACGTTGAACCCCGACGAGCTGGCGGCGCGTTGCCAGGCGCTGTTGCGCCGTCCGCGCCAGTTGCACGCACGTTGGGACCCGTTGCAGGCATCGATCATCACACTCGGCGCGCTCACGGTGGATGTGGGCCGCAAGGAGATACGCGTTCACACCAAGGACGTGCCGGTCACCCGCATCGAGTTCGCGCTGTTCGAGCAGCTGTGCCGTCGCCCGGCCGAAGTGTGCTCGCGATCGGAGCTGCTCGAAGAGGTGTGGGGGCCGAACTGGGTGGGCGACACGCATGTCGTCGATGTGCACCTCAGCAATCTGCGCCGCAAACTGCAGCAGAAGGCCCCGGGGTTGCGCTTCATCCACACCGTCCGCGGCGTTGGCTTCCGCCTCAGCAACGACCTGCTACGTGCCGCCGATGCGCCGATCGTCGACGAGCCACTGATCGGCGAGCCCGAGTCGACGGGCGCCAGCCATGACGACGACACCGACCGCGAGTTGATCTCCGTCTAGCTGAGGGCACCATCCGAGTGCCACAGCGTCGGTCCGAGTGCCACAGCATCAGTCCGAGTGCCACAGCGTCATCCGAGTGGGTACTCGCATCCCGGGGTGCGAGTACCCACTCGGATGGCCAGGGCTCGCGCGTCTGCATGGGAGGCGGCTGTGTCATCAGGAGTATTCGGCGGCGAGCCACCATTGGCCGCGCTCGACGGTGAGCAGTAGCAGCGCACCCGACTGGGTGAGGACCTGGAAGCGGGCGAGACGGCGATGGCGGGCGGCATCCCACCAGCGCTCCTCCACCGGCCACGGGCCCGCCCACGACTGGACGGTGTCCAGCGAGCCACCCACCTGCACGGCGTATGGCGGCGCGCTGACGGCACCGCGGCCGGTGACCTTCACCGCTGCCCCGGTGACGTCGAGCACCGAGATGGACTGCGGCGGCTGGTGGACCACCGCTGGTGACGGTGCCGGCAGCCGCCCCGGCCACGGATGATCGGGCACGGCCAACCGCTCGGCTGGTTCCATGAGATCGGCGGTGACCGCCGGCGTCCAGGTGTATGCATCGTGCGGCTGGCGGCCGCCCTGGGCTGCAGGCACCAGCACCTGCTGCTCGCCGGCAACGGCCACCAGGCGCGCCACCGCACGCACCGCCCACTCATCGGCCTGCGTGCGGCCACCCCACAGACCCAGCTGCACGCCATCGTCGCTGCGCACCTCTGCAGGGTTCAACCGCAGCAGCGTCACACCAGCGGTGATGGCACCGTGCTGCGCCCACGCATCGAGTTGCCACCGCACACGCTCGACCATCGCCGCTGCACTGAGCCCGCTGCTGCGATACCACAGGCGTTCGCTCTGCTCGCCATGCTCGGTCTCGGCGGTGACCACGAGACGCGTGCACACCCGGCCGTCCGCGGCCAACAGACCAACGAGCTCCTCGGCCAACTGGCGCGCCACGAACACCAGCGCATCGGAGTGGAACACCGGCTGCTCGAACACGCGCTGCGCCTGCATGCCGGCGGGTGGGTCGTGAGTGCCGGGTAGCCGATCGTCGCCACCACCCGCGAGCCGGTGGGCAAAGCGACCGAGCGGGCCGAAGCGAGCCACCACGTCGGCCTCGGGAAGCTCGGCCAGCGGACCAAGGTGATGCACGCCGAGCCGGTCGAGCAGGTGCACGAACTCGGGTGACACGCCTGCCACGACCGAGAGCACACGCACCGGCAACGGTGCAAGAAAGGCCGCAGTGGCCTGCGCACCTGCCTCGACGACCACCGGCTCACCGCGTCGTGCCGAACGACGCGCAGCAATGCCAGCGGCGAAACGACCATCGGCCACACCGATGCCGAACGAACCAACGGCGGCCAGCGACAGTTGTGCGGCATCGGTGGCGGTGGCCGCGACAGTGGCGGCCATGGCAACATCGCCACCGAAGTAGCGCGACGGGCCACGCGAGACGAACGTGAGCGTGCCGGGCTCGGTGATTTCTATTCGCGGCACCATCGCCCCGACCGCACGTGCCACCGGCTCGAATGCGCGGGCATCGCGAGTGGGGTCGTGCTGCTCGATACGTACCGATGGGCAGCGCGCCTGCGCGTCGCGACGCCGCTGGCCGACGGCAACACCCTGCGCACCCGCCGCTATCGAATGCGCGACCACCCGGTTGGCGTGCAGCACCGCAACGGGTTCACCGGCGCCGGCAGCCGACCCAACGCCATGCGCTGAGCCGGCGGCGACGGGCCAGTGCGGACACCACAGCACCCCTAGTCGTGACACCGCTGCCTACCCGGTGCGCCGCAGCGCGGGCACCGCAGCAGGTGTCGCAACCTGGATGGACACAACGGCCTCCACCGCGCCGTCGGCGGTGGGCAGCCACATCTCGGCACGGCGCGGGCGTGGCACCCGACGGCCGCTGAGCTGCACGCTGGCACGACGCCCGCGGGCCACGCCATGGCCGTTGCCCAGCCCCTGCCAGACAGTATCCATTGCCTCGAACCGCAGGTCGGCCCCGAACACACCAGACGTGCCACCGGCCGACACGGACAGCAGCACCGCACCACGCGATTGCACCCGCGCCACCAACCGACGGGCGGTGACGGCCTTCACCGCGTGCGCTCCTGGGCCGAGCAGCAGCACATCGAACCCGTCGATCATCGCCGCCAACACCTCGGCCCACTGCCCGTCGTCGAAACGCTGCGCCGGCTCGGCGACCATCACCAACCGCTCCGGCGCCACCCCCAGCTCGACCGCTGACGCAACCCCCACGTGCGGCAAGCCGGCAACACCGACCCACGCGCCGGCAAGTGACGGCCCAGCAGCCAACGCGAGCGCCAGCGACACTGCCGCTGAACCCGCACACTCCACCACGCTGCCACGCTGCATCACCGCCTGGGGCAACAGTTCTTCGAAGGCCGGCAGCAGGGAAATGGTGCGTTGCTGCGCTGCCACCCCCGACAACAACCCGCTGCCGGCAAGCTGCGCAAGTGACGTGGGTCGAGAGCTCATCTCGCCACATTATCGAACATACGTACGCTTTGCGAGCCGAAGTTTCTACCGGGGTGACTACACGGCGGCGCGTCGGCTGAGTTGTTCGGCGAAGTCGTGCGCCGAGTGCGCCCAGCCGTCGGCGCCCAGTGCAACGGCATGATCACCGTCGCGCACGGCCAGACCGCCGACAGCCAGATAGACGCTGGGTTCGATCTCCGCTCGCAGCGTTGCCAGCAACCGCGCGGCCGCATCCAGGCAATCCACCGACGTCACCGATACCCCGATAGCCACCAGATCAGCTGTCTGCCGGGCAGCGTTCACGAACGAATCGTGCGGCATGTCGGCGCCCATGTCGGAGACATCCCAACCTTCACCACGCAGCAGGTCGGCCAGCAACGCAATCGGCAGCGAGTGCCGTTCACCCTCGGGTGACCCCAACAGCACCGCCCCACGAGTGCGCCCCCGGCGAGCAAAGCGCGGCCCGAGGCGACCGATCAGTCGGAATGCAATACCAGTGGCTCGGTGCTCGACCGACACGTCGAGCTCCCCGGCCGCCCAGCGGGCACCGATCGAGTGCATCGCCGGGGTGATCACATCGAGGTAGATCTCGTCGATCTCGGTGCCCCCCGCCAACGCTGCCTCCACTACGCCCCAGGCACCGCGGGTGTCGCCGGCGACGAGCCGCGACTCCAACCGAGCCGACCACGGGGCACGGGTACGACTGCTGCCATCAGCACGGTCACGCCCCACCGAGGGCACGGTTGCTGTAGCAGCACGGTAGGTCTCGAGATCAGAATGGGTGACCTGCCAGGTGCCACCGACCTTGGTGGCGGGCAGCAGGCCCAGACGCACGTATCGATACGCCGTCATGTAGTGCACGCCCAGGAGCTCTGCTGCTTCGTTCAACGTGAGGACGACAGTTGACACCGACGTCACCGTAGGACCGCACATGGATTGCTGCGTAACGCAGCACTCCGGATTCTCAGTGGTTGGCCTTCCACTTGGCGAGCGCAGCGCGGCTGCGCTCGACCAGTGTGGGTGGCACCAATGACAGGTACGCGGTCTCGGGGCCACTGGTGCCATCGGCCACTGCCGCCGCCGGTGCAGCAGCCGCTTCCGGGGCGACGTCTTCGAAGACCGGCATCTCCATGCCCGGCTTCCAGTACTGGTACAGATTGCGAATGACGTCGCCGAGGCCCGCGCTACTGGCGCCCTTCGCGAGGTCGAGCGTGATCATGTTGCCGTAGATGTGCACTGCAGCCACCTGACCGGTGGAGAGCAGTTTGCGGGCCAGTGCGGCCGATGGCCGTGGGCCGATGGCATCGGAGGCGGTGTGGAACGCCTCATGCCCCATACCCGTCAGGTTGCGGTTCGCTTCGAAGCGCACCATCCCCGGATTCGCGCTGGCCTTTTCGATGACACCGATCTGCTGACCCATAGTGCCGTCAGCGTAGTGCGAGTCCCACCGCTGCGACGAGAAGGGCCGTACGATCGCTGGCGATGATCACTCGGCATGAGTTCGGCGACACGTGCTGGTGGGACGTCGTCGACCCGACGACGGAGGAGCTGGAGTCGCTCGACCAACAGTTCGGTCTCGGTGATCGCACGTTCGACGAGGCTCGCCGTCGTTCCGCACGACCGACGATGCGACGCTTCGCCGATCATGCGCATCTCGTCGCGTTCAGCGGCACACTGGGCGAAGTCGACATGTTCGTCGGCGACAAGTGGTTCGTGACGATCCGCCTTCACGACGACAGCGGCCGCGAGTGGGACTCGGCAGTGGCACTCGACCGAATCCAACGACTGGCACCCGACGTGCACACCGGAATGATGCTGGCAACGGTGACCGAGGAACTGGTCGATGGCTACTTCGACTCGCTCGACGTCCTCGAGGATCAGCTGGAAGCCATCGAGGACCGCATCTTCAACGAGGAGCCTCATCCAGAACGAAAGGTCCAGCAGGACCTGTTCGGGGTTCGCCGACAACTCCTCGAGTTGCGACGAGCAGTCATCCCCCTCCGCGAGGTCCTCTCAGCCTTGCTGCGCAAGGAAGTGGAGTGGGTCGAGGGGGATGCCCTCATCGTGTTGCGCGATACGTTCGACAAGCTGCTGCGCGCTGTCGACATCGTCGATGAGCTGCGCGAACTGGTGGGCAATGCCGTCGACGCTCATCTGGCAGTGATGAGCAACCAGATGAACCTGGTCATGAAGAAGCTCACCGCCTGGGGCTCGATCGTGTTCGGCGCCACGCTCATCGCCGGTATCTACGGGATGAACTTCCAGCACATGCCCGAACTCGGCTGGATGTGGGGCTATCCGTTCGCGTTGGGCAGCATGGTCGCACTGAGCTTCGTGCTCTATCAAATCTTCAAGCGCCGCGACTGGCTGTAGCCCGGCAGGTCGTCCTCAGCCGGGCTGCAGGACAATGCCGTGGCGCACGGCCCACGCGGCCACTTCCGCTCGGCTGGAAAGACCGAGCTTCATCAAGATGTTGGACACGTGTACCGCCGCCGTCTTCGGGGAGATGAACAGCCGCTCGGCCAACTGACTGTTGGTGAGCCCCTCGGCGATGAGTGCAGCCACTTCACGCTCGCGGCCGGTCAGCTCACCGTCGGCGCGGGCGCCACTGCCTTCCAGCCGGCGAACCAATGCCTCAGCGCGATCGCGTCGCCAACCCGGCCAACCCTTGAGATCCGCAACAGCCTGACGAGCGACAGCGAGCGCACCTGCCCGATCACCGGTAGCCAGCATCGCGCTGGCGTGCACCGTGCGCAGCGACCCAATGCTCGGCACGTACAGCATCGGATCTGGTTCGCGTAGCACCTCACCCAACACCGCAGCGGCACCCGCATGGTCACCTGCTGCCATCAGCAGCATTCCTTCCGCGTGGCGAACGAGGAAGCCGCGCGATGTGTGCGACTTGGCCCAACCGTCGACGAACTCGGCGCGCACGCGAGCCGCTGGTATCCCCGCCTGCAACGCAGCTTGCACCGTCTCCAACATGAACCACAGTGCATCGGATTGGTCGGCTACCCGGGGTGACGCGACGATGGCATCGAACTCGCGCTCGACGTCTGCGCGGCGCCCCTCCAGGGCAGCGCCAGCGAGGATCACGCGGCGCTCGGTGACGCCCAACTCTCGGGTACCGGCGAGGGCTACCTCCATCTCGTGGACAGCGGCCAGGGCTTCCGCGACCAAGCCCTCCTCGATGCGCAAGGTGGCCAACCGAGCCCGATGGTAAAGGAACTCGCGACTGTCCGGACCCCAATGCTGGCCGGCCTCGGCGAGCGCCTGACGCATGGCATGCATATCGCCGCTGGCCAAAGCTGCTTCCGCCTCCCAGAGCGCCAGCATGCCGGCACCGAGCTTGTCGAGCCCGCACCGCTGCGACGCGTCGCGCAGCTCAGCTCGCGCTGAAGCGCCGAGCGCGCCGTGAGGGGCCACCACTGCCATCAAGTTGTTCAGCGCCCTGCACTCCAGCACGCTGTCACCGACCTGTCGCGCAAGGTCTCGAGCGTGCAGCAGCGCCTGCTCGCTGTCGCCGTGCGTTGCCAGATGCGTCAGCGCCGACGCCCGCTCCACCGACGCCTGCGCCTCGAGCCATTGATCGCCTCCGAGGTGCGCATCCGCGAGCGCCCGGTCGGCCCACTGCACCGCTTTCGCACTGCGGTCGGCCAACATGTGCAACTGCGCGACCGCTCCCACACAGCGACCCCGCGCCATGCCCACGGGCAACGAATCAGCCAGCTTCTCCAGCACGTCAACAATGACATCGCGTTGCACCGTGTCGAGCAGTTCGTGATGCAGGCGAGCGATGAAGCGCAGGGATTCCACTCGTTCGAGGTCGGTGACCGCGTGCGCGTTCCACTGCTCCGCATAGGCCAACGCCTCAGTGCCGAACTCGAGTCGCCACGCAGCATCGGTGGCAACCGCCAACAGTTCCGGGTCGTTGGGTGCCTCGGCAAGGGCCTCACTGGCGAGACGCAGGGCCTGGAACGATGCACCTCGGTCGAGGTATCGACGCGCCCCCTCGCGGGCGATCGCGGGGATCAACTCGAACTGCCCGGCACCGAGCGCGTGGCGAGCGAGCGCCGCGTGATCCGGCTCTGCCTGCGCACGCAGCGCAGCGAAGGAACGCTCGTGGAGGCGGCGGCGTTCGCGGCCCAACAACTGCTGCTGAACCGCGTCGGCGACGAGCGCGTGTCCGAACCAGAACGTGTCGTCGTCGGGCTCGACGACGATGCCCTGCGTCACCAGGCTGCGCAGCGCTGGCAGTAGATGACCGTCACCGAGCTCGCACACCTCGCGAAGAATCTCGAACGGCGCCGGGTCGCCGAAAACCGCCAGCGCATCGACCACTCGCCGCTCATCGGGCGGCAAGCTGCCGAGTTGCTGGCGCACCGCCTCGTCCAGCGACCACGGCAACTGCGCGGTCTTCAGGTCGTCGATGCGCGCATCGGGCCCGCAGCAGCGCACGAGTTCCTCCACGACGAATGGGATGCCACCGCTACGGCGATACACCGCTTCGACGGCGCCTGACGATGGCGATCCGTTACCGATGGCCGCCAGAAGGCCGGCAACCTCGGCGCGGTCCAAGCGCTCGAGGCGAACCTGCTCCACGTTGTGCTGCCGCTCGAGGCGCAAGACCAGTTCGCCGCCCGGCGCCTTGCGCGACAGATCGTTGCCCCGATAGGTACCGACGATCACCAGCTGCGGCCACGACTGCATGCACACCTGCTCGATGAAGTGCACGCTGTCAGCGTCGGCCCAGTGCAAATCCTCGACGATCAGCAGTGTGCGGCCCTTGGCAACGGCGGCGTCGAGCACCCCGCGCGCGGCGACGGCCGAATTGTCACCGGGCGGCCCGAGCTGACCGATGACGTCGAACGGTCGGCCCATCGACCCGGGCCGCGCTTGCGCGCTGAGGACCGTCACATCGGACGGGACAGCTTCGATCAATTCGCGCAAGAGACGGGTCTTGCCGATACCGGCCTCCCCGGACACCAGCGCGATCTCGGGCCCGTCGCCGCTGCGGACCTCCGCTGCCTCGACGAGGCCGACCAGCCGACTCAACGCCGTGTGTCGACCGATCATGACCGGCGACAGGCCGGTTCGCCCTCGCAGCATGACGTGAACGCTACTGCCGAACGGGACCGACCCCGGAGCAGCTTCAGGCAACGAGGCTGTCGGCGTTGCTGACGTTCGATCGTGCGACGGGCAGCTCGATCAAGGATCCGCACGTCTCGGGTACGACATCGGCCGGTCGGCGCCAGGCGCGGAAGCGATTCGAGCGGGCGACCAAGGTCGACTGACGCTGCCGGGCAATCTCTGAGTTGAGGGTGAGGCTGGTGAACATGGCAGGAGTCCTTCGTGGTTTTTCGACACCTTCAGCATGCGCCTCGGGTTCTCCTGCCACATCCTCCGATCGACGTATATCCGCCGACGTTTCACCCTGGCCGACCTAGGTATGTCGCCGGTCACACCTACGTGATCATCTCGCCGGGTCAGTCGGCGAAGGCGTCGATCATGGCGTGCACGTCGCCAAGTGGGTACAGGATCGGGCAGGTACAGCCGTGGTCGATGTATTCCTGCACCTTGGCTTTCGCCTCCGCCGGCGTTCCACTGGCAGTGAGCATCTGCACGATCTCGTCGGGCACCAGCTTGCTGGCCGCCTCGACCTGCTCGTGGGTGGCGGGCCAGGTGAGTACCTCACCGACCTTGTCGAGCAAGCTCTGCGGGACGCCCGACGCCTTCATGATGTGTGGCTGCTGACCGAGATACTGGGTGACCATCATGCGCGCCATGTCGAGCGCTGTCTCGCGGTCTTCGTGCACGCTGCACACCACCAGCTGCGGGCGATCGATGTCGTCGACATTGCGTCCCGCCTTGGCAGCACCGGTGGCCAGCGCCTCCATCGCACGCTCGTTGTAGTCGGGCGACACGAGATAGTTCAGCACGGCTCCGTCGGCGATCTCGCCGGTGAGCTCCATCATCTGCATCCCGGTGGCACCGATGTAGATCGGGACGTCCTTGGCCCGTCGTTCCTGGTACACGTAGTCCAGCTCCACGCCGTCGAGGTGCACGTACGTTCCGTCGAAGGTGACCGTCTCGTTGTGCAGCAGCGCACGTACGACGGTGACGATCTCGCGCATCACGGTGAGCGGGCGGGCACGCTCGATGCCGACCTTGGCTGCCAGCGGGTCCCACCAGGCGCCGATGCCGAGGATTACACGGCCGGGAGCGAGGTCGTCGAGGGTGCTGAACGTGGCCGCCAGACGGGCCGGGTTGCGGCTCCAGCAGTCGACCACACCGGAGCCGACCTTGATGTGCTCTGTGACGCTGGCGAACGCGGCCATCGGCACGGTGGCTTCGCGTACGAGCCGGCTCTCGGCCTGCCAGACCGCGTGAAAACCCTTCGCCTCCGCATACTGCGCGATGGCCATGCCCTCGCGAATCGGGTGGGCGTCCTGCAGGTAAACGGCCATCGGTGTGCTCATGGAGCCCACGCTAGTTCCTTGACGATTTGTACAGCGCTACAGCAGCGCGAACAGGCGTTGCGCCTGCTCGGCGGCCTTGGAGCGCACCTCACGCTCATCCACGAGAGTGGGCCGGCCATCGCGCAGGAGTACCTGCCCGTCAGCACTGATGACATCGAGCGCGCGGACGCCGGGTGTGAACGCAACGTGCCACGGGCTGTCGGCGTGCTCGTAGTTCCAGGTGACGCGGTCGTGGCGCGCTTCGGGGAACAACTCGTATCCATTTTCCAGCCACTGCCACACGATGTCGGGCGAGGCCATCACATCGTCCTCACGCAGACGCACGTACGCCAGCCGCGCCTCCTCGAGCATGTCGGCGCCGATGCCATCCGTGCCGAGCACGATGCGGTTCGGGCGCGCTGCGGGCCGCGCGTACCCCACCGAGTTGTTCATGTTGCTGCGCGGGTTGTGTGCGATCGTGCCAGGTAGTTCGCGGTCGAGGTACACGCAATGCACGAGGTGCCAGTCGTTGCGAGCAAGTGGCTGCAGCCGCTGCCCGGCATCGGCATCGTCGGGGCCCTCGGCCACGTGGATGTGGACACCGACACCCAGGTCGGCGGCCAGTTCGGCGGCCGCCGTGAGCGTGTCGTCGGTACATGTGAACGCGGCGTGCACGCCCACCATTCCGCGACCACCGGAGCGCAGGAAACGTTCGTTCTCTGCCAGACCGCGGTGCGCGCCGTCGGCGCCGTGGCGGTCTGTGACGCCATAGGCGAGGTTGGTTCGTACGCCAACGGTTGCGCATGCGTCGGCGATCAGCGAGAGGCTGCCCTCGATCGTCGACGGCGACTCGTGGTGGTCGACGATCGACGTCGTGCCGCTCTGCAGAGCCTCGACTGCGCCCAGCATGGCCGACCATCGGATCATCTCGTCGTCGAGCGCGACGTCGAGGCGCCACCAGACCTGCTCGAGTATCTCGATGAACTTGGTCGGCTGTCGAGGTGGGGCGGGCATTCCGCGCGCAAGGGTCGAATAGAGGTGGTGATGACTACACACCATGCCGGAGGTGACCGCGCTCATCGGGTGCACCGTAGTCGTGTCAGAGCGAGGCGTACACGGCGTCGATCAACGCACGATTGCGGGTGCTCTGCCAACGCGGCACGACATGGTTCATCACATACCCGAATGCGAGCCCTGCATCGGGATCACCGAAGCCGAGCGCACCCCCGGTACCGAAGTGGCCGAAGCTGCGCTGACTGGTGCCCAGCGGTCGGCGAGCCGACGTGGGTACGAAACCGAGCCCGAACGACACGTCCTCCCCCAAGACGGGGCATGGTCCGTGCGACTGTACGCGTGTGGCCTCCGCCAGCAGCCCAGGCGACAGCAACCGGGCCGGCTCGAGGATGGCTGCATACACCCGGGCAAGCCCGACCGCCGAGCCATGGCCATTCGTCGCGGGCACTTGCGCCGCCCGCCATTGCGACGAGTTGACCACACCGGTGGACGAGTACCCCGGCGGGTTGAAGTAGCTGAGCGCGGGAAGGCGCCCGTCACCCTCGATCGTGAACGGATCGATCGCGTCAAGGGCCACCGAAGGCACCCAGATGACATCCGCACAACGAGCCTGCTCGGCGACGCCGAGACCCCAGTGCACGTCGGCCGCGAGCGGCGCGGTCACGCCTCGCAGTCGGGCACCGGGCATCTCGCCGGTGACGCGGCGCACGATCTCACCCACGAGATGCCCGAACGTGTTGGTGTGGTAGATGTGCCGCGATCCAGGTTCGAACCAAGCCTCCGTGGCAGCGAGCGCATCTGTCATGCGTTGCCAGTTCCACAGGTCGTCGTCGGTGAGGCGCTCACGGATCGCCGGCACGCCGGCGCGATGGCACAATGCATGGCGGATGGTGGCGTTCCGCTTTCCGCCCGCGGCGAACTCCGGCCAGACCGAGGCGATCGGATCGTCGAGCCCGACCATTCCGGCGTCCACGAGTTGCAGCGC
>Ga0073904_10000245_pt1 | contig 37838 bp, 40 predicted proteins | sample KloWWTrecipitate_FD_66668 | JGI IMG/M metagenome (GOLD analysis project Ga0073904, IMG submission 66668) | Active sludge microbial communities from Klosterneuburg, Austria, studying microevolution and ecology of nitrifiers - Klosterneuburg... | ecosystem: Engineered > WWTP > Aerobic digester >... | reverse complement strand
CGCTTCGACAGCTATATCGATTGGCTGGCCATCGCCTACGCGATCACGTTGACGACCGCGCCGGCGCTGTCGATGCCGTGCGGATTTACGTCAACGGGCTTGCCCGTCGGCCTGCAGGTGGTGGCGCGGCCCCGCGGCGAGGCTGCCCTCATCTCAGGTGCGGCCTATATCGAAAAACTCCTGGCCGTCACCCCGGCAACCCCGATCGACCCGCGCTAGGCTTGGGCATAGACTCCAACAGGCGCGAATAGCTCGAAGCCCTGCGTGTTTGGCCTGCAGCGTCAGGGCATCGCGAACGGCGAAGTAGCGCTGGGTGGGTTTCGGCACTCTTCCGCGCAATACACCACTGGAATACCGCTGCCTTTCGACCGCTTCCCCAAAGGCGAAACTGGTTTCGCCCGGCCGGTGAAACACCGAGCGCGCCCGGAAGGACGCCGGCTCCAGCGTCTTCCTTGATCCCGGGAAGCTTGCGGCCTTCACCGCGGCAATGCGCGATGTCCTCGCCAACCGGGACACCCCGACCCGCAAGGCCTACCTGCGCGCGATGCTTGCTTCTGTGGAAGTCAGCTACGACAACGTCCGGGATAACCGGCAGTCGCGACGTGCTCTACGCAGCCGCGAACGCGACAGGAGAGACCGGTGAGATAGTTCAGTTCTGGCCTGAAATGGCGCGCCCGAAGAGATTCGAACTCCTGACCCCCAGATTCGTAGTCTGGTGCTCTATCCAGCTGAGCTACGGGCGCCTGCCGGCCGGACTGATTGGTCCGGCGGAACGGGGCGAGACATATAGAAGGGTTGGCGGCATTGCAAGGCTCGTCGCACCTGTCGCCGCGAAGTTCACGCGTCACGCGCCGATGGCGGCAGGATGACGTCGAAACGCGTGCCGCCATCGACGGGTACGTGAATGATCGAACCGCCATGCGCCTCGGCGATTTCCCGTGCGATGGCGAGGCCGAGGCCGGTGCCGCCGGCCTTGGCGGAGCCCTCGAAGGGGACGAAGAGATTTTCCAGCGCCCGCGGCGGCAGGCCCGGCCCGTTGTCGGCAATCGACACCACGGCGCCGCCATCAAGCTGTTCGGTGAACGTCGCCTCGATGCGTGATTCCGTCCCGCCGCTTACCGATTCGAGCGCCTCGCGCGCATTCTTCAGCAGGTTGACGAAGACCCGGGCCATCTGATCGGGATCGACCAGCAACACCGTGTCGTCCGGAACGCTGTTGGTGAACCGCACCGTGGGGTGGGCGACGAGCAGCGCATCGAGCGCCGCCTCGTCGATGAGCGCACGCAGGTCGACCGGCACGGGCTTGGGCGGCGTGGTGCTCTGGCGGCCGTAATCGATCACCGACTGGGCAAAGCCGATGGCCTTGTCGATGGAATGCACCAGCCGCGGCGCCAGCCGCTGCACTTTGGGGTCATCGACATTGGCCACCTGGTCGGACAGCAGTTGCGCCGAGGTCAGCGTGTTGCGCAGGTCGTGGTTGATCTTGGCGACGGCGAGGCCGAGATCGGCGAGGTGCCGGCGCTGGCGCAACATGGAGAACACGTCCTGTTCCATGCCGGAGAGTTCGGTCTCGAGCACGCCAAGCTCATCGCGCCGGGGCGTCGGCTTCAGGATCAGCGCGGCATTTTCGGGGGCCTTGCGAAAACCCACGATGTTGCCGGTCAGCCGGAGAATGGGCGCGATGAGGATGTTGCGCACGATGATGTAGAGCGCCGCCGCCGTCATCACCGCGACGATGAGCGACAGCAGCACCGTGTTGCGCGAATAGATCAGCAGTTCGGCCTTCAGCGGCGCTTCGGGCATCAGCACTTCGACGAGGCTGTCGTCGCCCGCGCCGCCGTCGCCGATGATTCTGAGCGTCCGGTTGCCGCCGGAAATCAACGTGTCGAGCGCCCCGGCAATCTGTGCCATCGGGCTCGTATCGCGCATGTCGACGGTGACCGCCTCGCGCGGCATCGGGGCGTCCTGCAGTTCGATGAGCTGGCTCTGCCCCTCGCGGCGATAGACGATGGCGATGGCGCCCGCCGAATTCAGCAGCCGGTCGGTCAGGGTGCGCGGCAGCGACATGACATCGGGCACGGCGTCGAGGACTGTCGCCGCCACGACGCCGACGCGCAGCCGGTCTTCGAGCCAGCCGGAGCGGAAATTGGCGGCCGACGGCAGGTAGATCGCGACTTCGACCGCCAGGATGACCACGATAATGGTGGCGATGAGCTTGACGGACAGCCCCGAAAGCGGACCGGGCATCGCGCGGTTTTCTGTGGCCATCTGAAACAATTAGCCGCAAACGCGCGTCGCTTCCAGCCGCGCGCGCACGCTCAGGGGAGGAGACGCACGATCGATGCGAGCCGCTGCTGCAGCTTGCTGACGCCCTGCCCCCGCGCGCTTTCCTCGGCAAGCTGGCGGGCCAGCGCGGCAAAGCTCGGATGCGGTGCGACGAAACGCGCAAGGCTGCCGATCGGCAGGCCGTTGGCCATCGCATAGGCGAACAGCGCCACCAGTTCGCCAGCCCCGCCTCCGGCGACACCGGCCCCGAGGATGCGCCCGCCCGGCCCGACAAAGAGCTTGGCGACGCCGTAGGTGGTGCGCGTCACGCGGGCCCGGTCGTTATCGGCGTAGGAGGCGCGAACCACCGACAGGCGGCCAGCGTAGCGCTTTTGCGCCTCGGCCTCGGTGAGACCGACCTGGGCGATCTCGGGATCGGTGCCGATCACCGTAGGAACAAGCCCCGCATCGGCGCGCACGGGCTGGCCGAGCACCGCGCTGCGAACGGCGAGACCGGCGTGCCAGGCGGCGAGGTGCCCATGCTGTGGCCCGCCCGCCGCATCGCCGATGACATAGACGCGTCGGTTGGTGCTGCGCAGCCCCGGTGACAGCTGCAGGTAGCGCGGATCGGACTTTCGCCGCCGGATTCCGGCCTTTTCGATATCGAGCAGGTCGATGGCCGGCACGCGCTCCCCGGCGACGAGGATGTGCGAGACATCGAGCGCCGTTTCCCCCGCCTGAGAACTCACGAGCACGCCAATGCCCTGGCTGCGGGCCTGGATGGCGGCGACGCGGCTTTGCGGCAGGATCTCGACACCCTCCTCACGCAGGCGCGCCAGCGCCACTTCGGCGAGGTCGGGATCGATGCCCGCCAGCGGCTCGCCTTCTTCCACCACCGTCACCTGCGTGCCGAGGCGGTTGTAGGACTGGGCCAGTTCCAGCCCCACCGGCCCGCCGCCGATGATGACCAGGTGCGTGAGCTTGCGCGTGTTGTCGAAAATCGTGTCGGCGGTGAAATAAGGAACGCCGTCGAGGCCGGGAATCGCGGGAACCACGGAACGGGCGCCGGTCGCGACAATGAACCGGCGGGCCCGGATGGTGACATCGCCCACCGCAACGGTGCGGGAATCAGTGAACCGCGCCACGCCCTGCACGACCTGCACGCCGAGCGCCTCGAGGCGGGCGGCTGCGTCGCGCACGCCGAGGGCGGCAATCACCTGACCGACAGAATCATGGACGCGGCGGAAATTGACCTTGGGCTCATCGGCAACGATGCCGAAGGCGCCGGCCGAGCGGATCAGGCTGGCGCGCGCCCCCGCGGCCGCCAGCGCCTGCGACGGAATGGCCCCGGTGCCGAGGCTGTCGCCACCGGGCCGGTCGCGTTCGACGAGAACAACGCTGGCCCCCAGCGCCCGGGCCTCAGCGACCGCCGCAAGCCCGCCAAGGCCTGCCCCGATGACGCACAGGTCGGGTGTGATCAGCTCCGCCAATTGGCCTCTCTCCGCCGCCCCGCCGGGTGCTTGACGCGGTGCTCCAATACCATTGAAGGTGAAGAGACAATAGACCCGATGCCATTGGCAACCCGGGAGCATGTGGAAATAGCACCCGGCCGGAGCGTTTCGCCGCGCTCGCTTGCGTTGACTCCACCCCCTCTATTCCCTATAAGCCCGGCCAATCTGCCCGGCCCCGGGAAGTTATCCATTGGCCGTGGCCAGCATCTTGCGAGACGCCTGAACTATTAGAGGAACCGCGCTCGGCGTGGTCTGATGTCATGAAACGCACTTTCCAGCCGAGCAATCTGGTGCGCACGCGCCGCCACGGTTTCCGCGCCCGTATGGCCACCAAGAACGGCCGCAAGGTTCTCAGCCGCCGTCGCGCTGCTGGCCGCAAAGTTCTGTCGGCCTAATACGGGCCGCCCGACGGCAATGCCGGGCACCGCGGCAAAGCTCAGGCACCTCCTGAAGCGCACCGAATTCCTGAGGGCCGCCCGGGGCAACCGCGCCGGGCGCTCTGCTTTTTTATTGCAGGCGATCGAGAGCGGCGGCGACGGGCCGGGTATCGGCTACACTGTCACCAAGAAAACCGGCAACTCGCCTGAACGCAGCCGCATCAAACGGCGGCTCCGCGAAGCCGCACGGGCTTGCCAATCGGGCTTCAAGCCCCGACATGACTACGTGCTCGTCGGCCGCCGCGAGGCGCTGAGCGTGCCGTTCAGCCAATTGGTCGCCGATATCAATTCGGCGGTGGCCAAGGTCCACTCTACGAAAATCCACGCCAGCCGGGCCCAGGGCCCTCGGGACGACGCATAGATGCAGCCGCAGGACAACCGCAACATGATCATCGCCATCGTGTTGAGCATGATCGTGCTCTTCGGATGGCAATTCTTCGTCGCGGGCCCGCAGATGGAGGCAAACCAGCGGCGCGCCCAGGCTGAGGCCAACCTGCAGCAGCAGCGGACCGACCAGGGCCTCGCCACTCCCGCGGCCGACGGCTCGACCCCGGTTGTGGCCGGCGCAGCGGGCACCGCGAGCTTTGCTGACCGTGCCGCCGCCATCGCCGCGACGCCGCGCGTCAAGATCGACACCGAAGCCCTCGATGGCTCGATCAATCTGGTCGGCGGCCGCCTCGATGACCTGCTGCTCAAGCGCTACCGCGAGACGGTCGATCCGACCTCGCCCGAAATCACGCTGCTGACCCCCGCCGGCGTGCCCAACGCGTTCTTCGCCGAGCAGGGCTGGGCCGTGTCCCCCGGTTCGGGCATCCGCGTTCCCGACGACAAGACGCAGTGGACGCTCGAAGGCGCCAACCAGACCCTGACCGCCGCGACGCCGGTGACGCTGCGCTATGACAATGGCGCCGGCGTCATTTTCCGCCGCACCTTCTCGGTCGATCCCAACTACCTGTTCACGGTGACGCAGTCGGTGGAAAACACCGGCACCACCGAGGTGACCCTGTTCCCCTACTCGCGCGTCGCCCGTCATGGCACGCCGAAGACCTCGCACTTCTTCATCCTGCAGGAAGGCCCGTTCGGCGTTCTCGGCTCCGAGAACCTCGTCGAGCTGACCTATGAGGATCTCGCCAAGCAGGGCCAGAAGGACGTTGCCAGCAACGGCGGCTGGCTCGGCTTCACGGACAAGTACTGGGCGACGGTGGTGCTGCCGGAGCCGCTGGTTGACGTCAACGCCCGCTTCTCGCACACCAAGCCCGCGGCGCTCGACATCTACCAGTCGAGTTTCGTGCGCAAGGAGCCGATGGTCGTCGCGCCCGGCGCCAAGGCCGAGGACAAGAGCTTTGTCTTCGCCGGCGCCAAGGTCGAGGCGATCATCGCCGAATACGGCCGCACCTACGGCTTCGATCGCATCGACCTGCTCATCGACTGGGGCTGGTTCCACTTCATCACCTACCCGATGTTCCTGCTGATCCGGACGCTCAACGGCCTCCTCGGCAACTTCGGCCTCGCCATCCTCGCCGTGACGGTGCTGGTGAAGGCGCTGTTCTTCCCGCTCGCCAACCGCTCCTACGCCTCGATGGCGGCGATGCGGCGGGTGCAGCCTGAGATGAAGTCCATCCAGGAGCGCTTCAAGGAAGACCGCGCCGGCCAGCAGCAGGCAATGATGGCGCTGTACAAGAAAGAGAAGATCAACCCGCTGTCGGGTTGCTGGCCGATGCTCATCCAGATCCCGGTCTTCTTCTCGCTCTACAAGGTGCTGTTCGTCACCATCGAGATGCGGCATGCGCCGTTCTTCGGCTGGATCCGCGATCTCGCGGCGCCCGATCCGACGAACATCTTCACCCTGTTCGGTCTCATCAACTGGGATCCGATGGCCGTGCCCTTCCTCGGCTCGTTCATGCACCTCGGCATCTGGCCGCTGATCATGGGCGTCACCATGTGGGTGCAGATGCGGCTCAATCCGCCGCCGCCGGATCCGACTCAGGCCATGATCTTCAACTGGATGCCGGTGATCTTCACCTTCATGCTCGGCAGCTTCCCGGCGGGCCTCGTCATCTACTGGGCGTGGAACAACACGCTGTCGGTGACCCAGCAGTACTTCATCATGAAGCGCCACGGCGCCGAGGTGAACCTGCTCGGCAACATCCTCGCGAGCTTCAAGAAGAAGCCCAAGCCCGCCACCGACAAGCCGGCGGACGGCAAGGCCGGCTAAGCCGATTGGACGCCCTCTGCCTCATCGCGTCGCCGCGGACGGGCACCCGACACCTCAGCGAGGTCCTCAGAAACATCGAGGGCCTCGCGTCGTATCTGGATGTGTTCGACCCCGCCGGGGCTTCCGGCATTGACGAGACCGGCTGGCCGCTTCTGCGCACCGCCTCCGGCGTGCCGTTCGGGACGCCTGCCGATCCCGCCCTGTCGGCCTTCGCGCGGAGCAATCCGGCCGGCTGGCTCGATGCGCTGGAACAAGCCACGGCGGCACAGGGCAAGCGCTTCATGAGCTTTCGGCTGCTCGACCAGCACCTGCCGACCGGCGCCGCCCTCGACGCGCTGATGTCCCATGCGGGGCTCAGGGTGGTGATGGTCGTGCGCAAGCAGATCGACGCCTATGTCTCGTGGCGCAAGGGCAGCGAGCTCAACCGCTGGCGCGACGTCGACACCACCGGCTTCCAGCCCGAACTCGACGCCGATCATTTCGAGCGCTGGCTCGACGGCCAGCAGCACTGGTACGAAATGTGGCGCAGCCACCTCAGCCGGAACTATCTGCCCGCCCCCATCGTGCGCTATGAACTCGATATCGACCAGCCGCCGGAGCAGATCGCCCGGCGCTTCGTCGCCATTGCCGCGCAGGTCGGCGTGGCGCTGAAGACGCCGGCAACGCTGATGCACCGGGGGCTGATGAAGCAGGACAGATCGACCAGCGCGTTCGACAAGGTCCGCAACTGGACCGAATTCTCGCGCGAAATCTTCTCACGCGGGCTCGAACGCCGCGCTTTCGGATACCCCCTATGACCGAACTCTCCGCAGAACAGATCGAAGCCGGGCGCCTGCTCTTTGCGCGGCCCTTCGTGTTCGTCAAAGGCTGTGTCCGCATCGGCGACCTGCCGCCCACCGATCGCATGGAGATCGCCTTCGCGGGCCGCTCCAATGTCGGCAAGTCGTCGCTGATCAACGCGGTGACCGGCCGCGTGTCGCTGGCGCGCACCTCGAACACGCCGGGGCGCACACAGGAACTCAACATCTTCGAAGCCGAGGATGCGCCGCTGCGCGTCGTCGACATGCCCGGCTACGGCTTTGCGCAGGCCCCCAAGGACAAGGTCGCGACCTGGACCAAGCTGATCCACGCCTATCTCACCGGCCGGCCGAACCTGCGCCGCGTCTACGTCCTCGTTGACGGCCGTCACGGCCCCAAGGCCAACGACCTCACGGTGATGAACGAGCTCGACAAGACGGCCGTGAGCTACCAGATCGTCCTCACCAAGGGCGACAAGCTGCTGCAGCGCGACCTCGACAAGACCATCGCCGCCACCCAGGCCGCCATTGCCAAGCGCCCCGCCGCTCACCCCGAACTGATCGTCACCTCGAGCGAAACGAAGTTCGGCGTCGACACCCTGCGCGCCGAAATCGCCGCCCTTTTGGCGAGCTAACGGCCGAGAAACGCCCCCAGATAGCCCGCCACTTCGCGGCTGTCCGAGGCGCGCGACACCGACGCCAGCGCCGACTCCACCACCGCGTCCGGGACCTTGCCCCGGCGCAGTTCCGCGAGGGCGAGCGTGTAGTCGTCGTGGAACTCCGGGTGCGGCTGCAGGCTGATGGCCGCGCCGTTGCGATAGATGAGCCCCGCATTCGGGGTGAAGTCCGAGCTGAGGAACACCTCGGCCTCGGCGGGCGGCGCGATCACCTGGTCCTGATGCGAGCAGGCGACGGCGAACTCCGGCAGCGTGCCGCCGACGAACGCCGGCCGGTTGCTGACGCCGTAGACATGGCGGCCCAGCCCCCAGCCCTTCTCGGATTTGCGCACCTCGCCGCCCAGCGCGTCGGCCATGATCTGGTGGCCGAAACAGACGCCCAGCATCGGGGTTTTGGCCGCATAGGCGCCACGGATGAACGTGCGCAGCGGCTCCATCCACGACAGATGGCTGTCATAAACGCCGGCCGGCGAGCCGGTGATGACGATGCCTTCAAGCTGTTCCGGATCGGGGAACGGCGCGCCGTCGAACACGGCCGCCGTCTCGTAGGTGAACGCGTGCCCCGCTTCCTCGAACATGCGGTGAAACATGTTGGGATAGGGCCCGAACCGGTCGCGGAGCGGCGCCGGGACTTCGCCGGTCTGGATGATCGTGAGCTTCATGGCGGAGAAGAAATGGCGCGCTTCGCCCTTCGCCGCAAGACCCAGGAAGCTACGCAGCCGGAACGAAGCTGAGCGACACCCCGTTCATGCAATAGCGCAGGCCGGTCGGCGGGGGGCCGTCGTCGAAGACGTGACCGAGGTGGCCGCCGCAGCGGCTGCAATGCACCTCGGTGCGCGCATAGCCGAGGAGGTGGTCGGTCGACTCGCCCACCGCCTTGTCGAGCGGTTTCCAGAAGCTCGGCCAGCCGGTGCCGCTCTCGTACTTGGTCGAGGCGTCGAACAGCGGCAGCGCGCAGCCCTTGCAGGTAAACGTACCGGCGCGATGCTCCTCGAGCAGCGGCGAGGTGCCGGGGTACTCCGTCCCCTCCTCGCGCATCACGTTGTAGGATTCATCGCCGAGCAGCGCGCGCCATTCGGCGTCCGTCTTGGTCACTTCGAACGTGCCTTCGGCGGCGCGGCTCACGGGCATGTCGCGCATGCCAAGGGCCAGCGCGCCAAGGCCGGCGACGGCAGTTGAGCCAAACAGGAATGTGCGTCGGGACAGGGCCATTTCAGCTTCCTCCGGTGCAAGAGCCCCGCGCCGTGGCGGCACGGCGCGGGGCCGAGGTGCAGGCACTCTAATCCGGGGACGGATCGCCTGCATCTCAATTGGAAGTGTCCGCCTTACATCTTGGGCAGCAGCACCTTGTCGATGACGTGGATGACGCCGTTCGACTGGATCACGTCAGCGATGGTCACGTTGGCGACGCCACCGGCTTCGTCGGTGATGGTCACCTTGCCGCCGTCCGCCTTGAGCCACAGCTTGCAGCCGCCGACCGTTGTCACTTCGTGCGTGCCGCCGTCATCGGCAGCCATCTTGGTGATGTCGGCGGCGAGCGCCTTGGCCGCGATCACATGGCAGGTGAGGATTTTCACCAGCATGTCCTTGTTCTCGGGCTTCAGCAGGTTCTCGACCGTACCGGCCGGCAGTGCGTCGAAGGCGGCGTTGACGGGCGCCAGGACCGTGAACGGGCCCTCACCCTTCAGCGTCTCGACAAGGCCCGCGGCCTTGACGGCGGCGACGAGCGTGGTGTGGTCGGGCGAGTTCACGGCGTTGTCGATGATGTCCTTGTTTTCGAACATCGCGGCGCCGCCGACCATCGGGTTTTCGGCAAAGGCGGCGCCGGAAATCGCAGAGACGCCGATGATGGCGGAGATCGCGAGAGCGCGCAGCGAGAACTGGGTCATTGGGGGGAGTTCCTTCCTGTCTGGGTGTCCGCATGTTTGCGATGACAGGCGTAGTTACGAAGGGTTTCGCCGGCGAGTTTCCGGCGCGGGACCGGTATATTTCTGTGCCGCGCTGAAACTTGTCATCGGCCGGTTACGTATGCCCGCGCGAGGCCGGTGCGGCTGTCCCAAACAACAACGGCGCACGAATGGTGGGCCGTTCAATCAGGCCGATACGGGCGTCTCTAGATGGCAATGGCCTTGCCGACGGCGACGATCGGGCCCTGCGCCTTGCCAGTGGGCGAGCCGCCCTTCTGTTCAAGGGTGATGGCGAGCACCGTGCCTTCGGCGAACTTGCTCTTCGCGTCGGCATTGAGGTCAATCTCGGTGCGCTGGTTGACCGGGATCACGCCCATCGAAACCGCGGGCTCCTCGCCCCTGATGTACCAGAGCTCAAGATCGCGATCGGCTGCCACTTCGCCGGAAAGCGAGGTGAGCCGCACCCTGCCTGTCGCGGTGTCGTAGAGCGCCACGAACTCGACGCCGCTGCCTTCGTTGGACTGAATGGCGGCAACGAGTTGCTGGCCGAACTCCTGCGGCGAGAGCTGGCGCGGCTGCATGAGGTTGAAACCGACGGCAGCAACCGCCACGGCCAGCCCGCCCACAGCAAGGGTGCGCCAGAAGGCGAGACTGTCCCACAGGCCTGCCCTGCCGGCACCCGGCGCGGCCGGAAACAGCCTGGCCTCCACCCGGCTCCAGACGGTCGCGGGCGGGGCCTGCTCCACGAACTGCTCATCGAGACTCGCGAGGCGGCTCTGCCAGATCAGGAGTTCGCGCTGCAGGCGCGGATCGGCGGCAATGCGCTGGGCCGCGGCCGCGTGCTCGGCCGCCGGCAGCACGCCAAGCGCGAACTCGGCGACGAGCGCGCTGCCCTCGTCCATTCCGCCGATGTTGTCGTCCGTGCTCATGCCGACAGGCAATTCCTCAGTTTCAACAGGCTGCGGCGCAGCCAGGTTCGCATCGTGTTGAGCGGAACATTGTGGCGCTCCGCCAGTTGCTCGTAACTCAGGCCTTCGAGATAGGCGCCCCGCACCGCGTCCGCCCGGCCCGCCTCGAGCGCATCGAGACACCCATCGATCCGGGCGCGCTCGCCGGTCGCCATCGCCGCCTGTTCCGGATCGGGAGCGCCATCGGCGATACCCTCGGCCAGATCGATGTCCTCGGTGGTGGGCTTGCGGCCGCGCAGCAGGTCGAGACAGTGGTTGCGAGCGACGGCCACCAGCCAGCTGATGGGACTATAGGTGCTGGCGACGTACCGGTCGGCGCGCTGCCAGATCTTGACGAAAATTTCCTGCAGCGCCTCTTCGGCCTCTGCCCGGTCGTTCAAGATACGCAGGCACACGCCGAATAGTTTCGCGCTGGTGCGGGCGTATAGCTCCCGGAACGCGGCGCGATCACGCAGCGCCACGCGGGACAAGAGGTCCGTCACTTCAGAAGCAGTACCAGCCATTGCCAACGTTCTATCGCGCCCCGACAGCGCCGCCTAGCCGCTCACGAAACGATCACCGGAGGCACCAATCTTGATATCCCCCGAATCTTTGGCTTGATGCAGGGCCCCAGCGGGAATACGGCTTTCCCGCCCGATTCAATGCGTTATAGGACTCCGCGGACAATGGATACGAAACGCGCCATGCCGACACTCGAGAGCTTTACCCGCGATGCCGCCGTCCTGTCGCAGGCGCTGCCGTACATGCAGCGGTACGAGGGCAAGACCGTCGTCGTGAAGTACGGCGGCCATGCCATGGGCGACCTGGAGCTGGGCCGGGCGTTTGCCCGCGACATCGCGCTGCTCAAGCAGTCGCGCGTCAACCCGATCGTGGTGCATGGCGGCGGACCGCAGATCGCCTCGATGCTGAAGAACCTCGGCATCGAGAGCAAGTTCGAGGGCGGGCTTCGCGTCACCGACCAGCGCACGATGGAAGTCGTGGAGATGGTGCTCGCCGGCTCCATCAACAAGGAAATCGTGGCGCTCATCAACGCCGAAGGCGAATGGGCCATCGGGCTGTGCGGCAAGGACGGCAACATGGTCTTCGCGCGCAAGGCGCACAAGACCTGGAAGGACCCCGGCTCCAACATCGAGAAGGTGCTCGATCTGGGCTTTGTGGGCGAACCGGTCGAAGTCGACCGCACGCTGCTCGACACGCTGGCGCGCTCGGAGATGATCCCGGTCATCGCCCCGGTGGCCCCCGGCCGTGACGGCGCGACCTACAACATCAACGCCGATACGTTCGCGGGCGCCATCGCCGGTTCGCTCGGCGCCAAGCGCCTGCTGTTCCTCACCGACGTCGACGGCGTGCTCGATGCCAACAAGAAGCTCATCCCCGAGCTGACGGTGCGCGACGCGCGCGCCCTGATCGCCGACGGCACCATTTCGGGCGGCATGATCCCCAAGGTCGAGACCTGCCTCGAAGCGCTGGAAAACGGCGTCGAGGGCGTGGTGATCCTCAACGGCAAGACCCCGCATGTGGTTCTCGTCGAGCTCTTCACCGAACACGGCGCCGGCACGCTGATCGTCCGCTGAGCGGAACGCCGGCGCAGACAATTCAAGGGCGCCCCGCGGGGCGCCCTTTTTGTTACCCGCTCAGGCCTCCGCGGCGGCAGGTGCCGCAGCCGTGCGCCCGCCCCCCGGCGCCCCGACCTTGAGGAACGGCACCAGCAGCACGACCAGCGCGAACGACACGACCTGATAGGTCGTGGCGAGGCTGGCGGCACCGGCGAACGCCTGGTGCGGCGTGCTGCCCGACGAAAAACTTCCGGCAAGGCTGGTGAAGAACAGCTCGCCCACCAGCGCCACGCCGACCGCGCCGCCGACCTGCTGGAACGCCTGCAGCGCCCCCGACCCGGCCCCCGCGTCGCGCGGCGGCACGCCGGCCAGCACCGCCTGGAACAGCCCTGAGAAGCCGAGGCCAAGGCCGATACCGGCCATGAACAGCGGCGGCAGGAAGGTCCAGTGGTTGATCGAGTCTCCCAGCCCCCCGATGATCAGGTGCAGCCAGCCAAGGCCGATGACCAGCATCGCCGCGCCGATCCCAAGCCGGGTGCGCAGGTAGCTCTGCCCGAACCGTCCGGCGAGCAGCGACACCGCCAGCACGCCAACCGAGAACGGCGTGTTGGTCAGCCCCGATTCGAGCGGGGTGAAGCCATAACCCGATTGCAGCAGCAGCGAGATCACCATGAACATGCCCGGTATGCCCGAGGCGAAGATCATGGTGATGAGCAACCCAAGCAGGTAGTTGCCGTTGGAGATGAGGCTGAAATTGAGCAGTTGCGGCTCCCCCAGGGAGTCGCGGCGGCGCTGCCACAGGATGAACAGCCCGCCCACCACCACCGAACCCGCCATCATCGCCCAGGCCCAGACCGGCCAGCCGTAGGTGCGGCCCTCGATCAGCGGGAAGACCACGAGCACCGTGGCAAGCGCGAACAGCCCAATGCCGACATAGTCGTTCCGCAACGACGGGTGGCCAGGCGTGCGGGGGATGAGGAACCAGCCCGCCACCACCGCGAGAATGCCGACGGGGATGTTGACGAGGAAGATCGGCCGCCAGTCCAAGCCCCACAGGTCCCCGCCGATCAGCAGCCCGCCGGCGATCGGGCCGGCGACGGAGGCAAGACCCGAGCTCAGGCCGAACAGCGAGAAGGCCAGCCCCTTTTCCTCGGGCGGGAAGGTCACCTGCGCGATGGCGAGAACCTGCGGCGTCATCATCGCGGCCGAGAGCCCCTGCAATACGCGGGCGGCGATCAGCGTCTCGATGTTCGGCGAAAGGCCGCACAGCGCTGAGGCAATGGTGAAGGCCGACACGCCGATGAGGAACATGCGGGTGCGCCCGACGATGTCGCCCAGTCGCCCGAACGGCAGCAGACCCAGCGCGAAGGCCAGCACATAGGCGGCGATCACCCACTCGATCTGGCTGGCTTCGGCCCCGAGATTTTCCTGCAGGCTCGGCAGCGCGACGTTCACGATGGTGACGTCGAGCAGGTTCATGAAACTTGCGAGCAGCAGCACGATCAGCGCCGGCCAGCGGCGCGGATCGGCGTCCGCCTTGCTCTTGGGAACGTGGAACGACTGGGACATCTAGGCTTACTCCTTGTGCGGCCACTGCGCCCTTGGCGCGCGGCAGCCGCCTATTTCGACAATTCAGAACTTGGATTGCGCACCGCGCGGCGCAGTTCGGCGGTGAGCGCGGCGAAACCGCTCGGCCCTTCCCCACAGCCGCGGCAGAAGCCGATCATCGCGCCGGTCAGCATCTGCGCCGCTGGCACAGGGTCGAGATCGGGCCGGAACGTACCGTCCGCCTTGCCGGCCGCAAGGATGGCCGTGATCAGCTCGCGCCACTTGCGCAGCAGCGGCTTGACGCCCGCGGCCACTGCCGGGTCGCGGCGCGACCGCTCCATCATCTCGGAGAGGAGGCCGATCAGTTCCTTCCGTTCGGTCATCATCTCTTCGAAATCGTAGAACTCGTGCTCGAGTTGCTCGGCCGGCGACAGGTGTGATCGCGGCCGCGCCAGCGTCTGAGCGCGAAACTCGGCCGCCATGGTCTCGGAGACGAGCGCGATCAGCGCCTCCTTCGTGGGCACATGATAGTGGAGCGTTGCGATATTGATCCCCACGCGCTCGGCGATATCGCGCGTCCGCAGGCCCTCGAACCCCTTCTCGACGATCAGCGCGCGCGCCGCCGCGGCGATCGCCCTGCGGCGTTCGTCGGTCGATTCGCGCTGTCTGGTGACGGCGGCATCCATTTGCGGCGTCCTCGCTTCGAAGCGAGACGGCATACGCCTCCGTCGCGTCTCAATCAAGTGATTGATTGTCTGGCAGACCTGTGCCGAATGCATGTCACCACCGGCCGCGCGCAGTGGGCATGAGCGGCGCTTTGTGGCATGCTGGGGCCATGATTTCTCAAAGCCTCCCCGCCCCCTCGCTGGCGCATGTCACCGACTGGGTCTTCGATCTCGACAACACGCTCTACCCGCGTGAGTGCAACCTGTTCGCGCAGATCGACCGCCTGATGACCCAGTACATGATGCAGGTCACCAGCCTCGACATGGTCGCGGCGCGCACCCTGCAGAAGGAATATTACCGGGATTTCGGCACCACCCTGAACGGGCTGATGCACCTGCACGACATCGACCCGGATCATTTCCTCCGGACCGTGCACAACATCGACTATTCGCCGGTCGAGGCGAACGGAGCGCTGCTCGACGCCATCCGGGCGCTGCCGGGCCGCAAGTTCATCCTCACCAACGGCGATGTCGGCCACGCCAATTCGGTGCTCGGCCGGCTCGGCCATGCCGACGGCCTGTTCGAGGACGTGTTCGACATTCGCGCCATGAGCTTCAAGCCCAAGCCGCACGCCGAGGCCTACACCGCCTTCTTTGAGCGCAACGGCATCGATCCGAGCCACGCCGCCATGTTCGACGATCTCGAAAAGAACCTCGTCGTCCCGCACGCCGTCGGCATGAGCACCGTGCAGGTGATCGCCGGCGAACAGTTCACCCACGATCTCGTCGAAGCCTGGGAGCTCGAGCAGACCGGCGGCCCGCACGTCCACCACGTCACCGCCAACCTCGCCAGCTTCCTGACGAAACTGCCGTAGCGGGGAGCCCCCGCTACGCCTCCAGCTCGACCCGCGGCAGGTTGTAGTGCCTGCGCACGATCTCCCAGCCTTCCTCGGCGGTATCGACCTTGGTGAACAGGTCCGTATCGCCGGGCGAGATCGTGCCCTCTTCCTCCAGCACCTTCAGGTTCAGCGCCCGGTCCCAGAAATCCTTGCCGAACAGCAGCAGCGGAATGCGCTCCATGCGGCCGGTCTGGATCAGCGTCAGCACCTCGAAGAACTCATCGAGCGTGCCGAACCCGCCCGGAAAGATCGCCAGCGCCCGCGAGCGCAGCACGAGGTGGATCTTGCGCGTCGCAAAATAGTGGAAGTTGAAGCACAGGTCCGGCGTCACATACGGGTTCGGCGCCTGCTCGTGCGGCAAGACGATATTCATGCCGATGGACGGCGCGCCGATATCGCAGGCGCCGCGATTGCCCGCCTCCATCACCCCCGGCCCGCCGCCGGTGACCACCACGTAATCCTTGAAGTTCAGCGTCCGGCTGGTCAGCGAGGCATACTGCGCGAAGCGGCGCGCCTCGGTGTAGAATCGCGAGCTTTTCTCGAGGTTGCGCTTCTGCGTCTCGTTGCGCGCCGCCCACGCGGCCTTGCCCGGCTCCGGAATGCGCGCCCCGCCGAACAGCACGATGGTCGAGTTGATGCCGCGCTCGCGCAGGCGGAACTCGCACTTGAGATACTCAAGCTGGAAGCGGATGCCGCGGGTATCCTCGGAGGTGAGGAACTCCTCGTCCGCATAGGCCAGCCGATAGGTCGGCGATTCCGTCTGCGGGGTCTGTGGGACTTTCTGGGATGTCGCGACGTCCTCGACCGAGGTGCGCAACGGCGTCTTTACGCGTCTCGCCATCTGGCTCTCCGTTGAACGGTAACGCTAGAACGGCAGAGTTAAGGATCGGTGCCGTTGACTCGCCGGGGCATGGCGGTAAATGTCCGGCCCGCATCCAGAGGGAATATCCATATGTCCACCGCCGACCTCCAGAAGACCATCGAAGACGCGTTCGAAGCGCGCGCCAGCGTCAACAACGCGACGGCCGGCGCGGTGCGCGACGCCGTCAACACGGCGCTCAACCTGCTCGACAGCGGCAAGGCCCGCGTGGCCGAACGGCAGGCCGATGGCAACTGGACGGTCAACCAGTGGCTGAAAAAGGCCGTGCTGCTGAGCTTCAGGCTCAACGACAACACGGTCATGCCCGGCCCGGGCGGCGCGAACTGGTGGGACAAGGTGCCGCTGAAGTTCCAGAACTGGGGCGAGACCGAGTTCCGCGCGGCCGGTTTCCGGGCCGTCCCCGGCGCGGTGGTCCGCCAGTCGGCGTTCATCGCGAAAAACGTCATCCTGATGCCCAGCTTCGTGAACCTCGGCGCCTATGTCGACGAAGGCACGATGGTCGACACCTGGGCCACCGTCGGCAGCTGCGCGCAGATCGGCAAGAACGTGCACCTCTCCGGCGGCGTTGGCATCGGCGGCGTGCTGGAGCCGATGCAGGCCGGCCCGACCATCATCGAGGACAACTGCTTTGTCGGCGCGCGCTCCGAAGTGGTGGAAGGCGTCGTCGTCGGCACCGGTTCGGTGATCTCGATGGGCGTCTTCATCGGCGCCTCGACCAAGATCATCGACCGCGCGACGGGCGAAATCTTCATCGGCAAGGTGCCGCCCTACTCCGTCGTCGTCTCGGGGAGCCTCCCGGGCAAGCCGCTACCGAACGGCCAGCCGGGCCCGAACCTCTACTGCGCCGTGATCGTCAAGCGCGTCGACGAGCAGACCCGCTCCAAGACCTCGGTCAACGACCTGCTGCGCGACTGATTCAAACCCTGAGACTGCGCATCGGGTGGCGAACACGCCGCCCGATGTCGCTGACTCCAACGCAGCGCTTTACTCGGGGAAACATTCGAGATTAGCGTCCGGCTTCGACGGATTGCCATCGCCGGATGCACCATGCCTCTCTCATCTCTGCTTCTTCGTCTTGATGGCCGCATTCCAAGGAAGCAGTTCTGGCTTGCTTCGCTTGCGCTTTTCATCGCTTTTGCACTGATCGGCTTCCTGCTGATCGGCCTTGGTTTTTCCCAGGCGACCACGATCACCGGCACGGTTCAGGCACCCGGCCAGCCCGAGCGCACCTTCACCAGCACTGAATGGAAGCTTGCGCCCTTGGCGAGCTTCCTTCTCACTCTGCTCATGGCCTGGCCGCTCACCGCGATCGGCGTCAAGCGCCGACGGGACCGCGATTCTTCTGGCGTCGACGTGATCGCCTTCATGGCGCTCTGGCTGCTCCTCGGCCTGCTTGAGATTCTGAACGTCGGCGGGTTCCTCATCGAGGCTGCCAGCCTCGTCATCCTTGTCTGGGGCATTTACCTGCTGGTCGTGCTCGGCTTCCTCAAGGGAACGACGGGCCCCAACCAGTACGGCCCCGATCCGCTCGGCGACACCGCAGCGGCCACGGCCTAAACCACGAAAGACGGGACATGCCGGTCAACTCTAACGCGGGCGATCCCGTCACTCTTCTCCAGAACCTCATCCGCCGGCCGTCGGTGACGCCGGTGGAAGCGGGGGTCTTCGATGTCCTCGAGCAGGCGCTCACCCCGCTCGGCTTCACCGTCACGCGCGTAAAATTCGAAGGCGACGGGTCGTATCCCGTCGACAACCTGTTCGCGACCCGCGGCTCCGGCGGCAGGCACCTCCTGTTCTGCGGCCACACCGATGTCGTGCCGCCCGGCGAAGGCTGGCGGCACGACCCGTTCTCGGCCACCATCGAGGACGGGCTGATCTATGGGCGCGGCGCCGCCGACATGAAGAGCGGCATCGCCGCTTTCATCGGCGCTCTGGCGCGAACCGGCGATACCGCCGGGCGCATCTCGATCGCCATCACCAACGATGAAGAGCAGGATTCCGTCAACGGCATCGACAAGCTCATGGCCTGGGCCGACGAGCGGGGCGAGAAGTTCGATTTCGCGATTGTCGGTGAGCCGAGCGCCACGGCGCACGTCGGCGACAGTATCAAGGTCGGGCGGCGCGGCTCGTTCTCGGGCCGCCTCACCGTGACGGGCGTGCAGGGCCACGTCGCCTATCCCGACCGGGCGCGCAATCCGCTGCCGGTCCTCGCCGCCTGCGTCACCGCGCTGAAGGCCGTGCCGCTCGATGCGGGCACCGCGCATTTCCCGCCCTCGAACCTCGAATTCACCACCATCGACGTGGGCAACGAAACCAGCAACGTCATTCCGAGCCGGGGCACGGCCCGGTTCAACGTCAGGTTTAACGACACCTGGACCCCGGCAAAGCTCGACGCCTGGGTGCGCGAGCGGCTCGCCACCGTCGACGCCGCCGGCTGCGAGATTCTGTTCGAGCCGCTGCCGCGTCCGTCGCACTCGTTCCTCAGCCCGCCCGGCGGTGGCCTCGATGTGCTGCTGCGCACTATCGAACAAGTCACCGGCAGCAAGCCCGAACAGTCGACCGGCGGCGGCACGTCCGATGCCCGCTTCATCGCCGGATACTGTCCGGTGGTCGAATGCGGCCTGCCCGGCCCCTCGATGCACAAGGTGGATGAGCACATCAAGCTCGCCGACCTTGAGGCGCTGACCAGCCTCTACGCGGCGTTTTTGCGGGCCTATTCCGGCTAGAGCCGCCGCCGGGGACGACCTTCGGAACGACTTTGACGCGCGCTGCGCTTGTCGCGCGCGGGCTTCGCCTCTACATGCATGCCGTCCGGCCCGCTCCCTGCGCCGGACGACAATGGAATCCGGGCACTTGGCCAGCAACACGACCATCATCGAGGAGATGACCACCGCCGGCCGCGGTGTTCTCGCGCTGCTGACCGGCGACAAGACCGCCGCGCGGTACTTCGATTTCAGCCAGCGCGGCCTCGTGGGTAGCTTCATCGCCGTCCTCGCGCTCACGGCCATCGGCGCGCTGGTGTCGGGCCTCGTGGGCGCCGGAGGCGGATCGGTCTTCGAGGCCGTCGCCAGCAACGTCATCCTGTTCGCCACGCAGATCGGCGTGACGGCGATTGTCCTCAGGCAGTTCAAGCGCTCGGACGGGTTCATTCACTACCTCGTCGCCGACAACTGGGCGACGTTCTGGGCGTCGCTGGTTTTCCTCGCGCTGAGTTTCGCCGGCCTCGGTTCGCTGGTGCTGATCGCCACCACCGTGGTCGGCCTGTGGCTGCAGGTGAGCATCGCGCGGTCTATCGTCACCCTCGCGCCGGCGCAGATCGTCATCCTGCTGATCGCTCAGGCGGCAGGCGTGCTCATCGGCCTGTTCGTCGTGATGGGCATGTTCCCGATCTCGCCGGCCGATCTCGAAGCCGCAGGACTCAGTAATCCACCCGTGTGAGGTAGAGCCCGGTTGACGGCGCCAGTGTGCCGCAGCGCGAGCGGTCGCGCGCGTCGAGCGCGGCGCGGAAATCGCGCGGGCTCCAGCGCCCCTCGCCGACCAGCTTCAACGACCCCACGATCGAGCGCACCTGATGGTGCAGGAAGCTGCGCGCGCCCGCCGTCACGATCACCATGTCGAGCTGGCGTGACACATCCAGCCGGTCGAGCGTCTTGACCGGCGATTTCGCCTGGCACTCGGCCGCCCGGAACGTCGTGAAATCGTGCTTGCCGAGGATCAGTTGCGCCGCCTCGTGCATCATCTCGGCATCGAGCCGCACCGGCACATGCCAGACCTTGCCGTCATCGAGCGCCGGACGGGCGCGGCGGTTGAGGATGCGATACTCATAGTGCCGCGCCAGCGCCGAAAAGCGCGCCTCGAAATCGTCGGCAACCGCTTCGGCATGCACCACCGCAATGGGCCGCGGCTTCAGATGATAGTTCAGCGCCTCGCGCACCTTGAACGGGTCGCGGTTGGTCGTGAGATCGAAGCTGACAACCTGCCCCAGCGCATGCACACCCGCGTCGGTGCGCCCCGCCGCCTGGATGACCACGGTCTCGCCCGAGAAGGCCGTGATCGCCTCTTCCAGCGCCTGCTGCACCGACATCAGGTCGGCCTGCCGCTGCCACCCGCAGAACGGGCCGCCGTCGTATTCGATGATGAGCTTGTAGCGGGGCATGGCCGGGCTCTTACAGCGCTGTCGCCGCACCTGTCCACCGGCTGGTTGACCGGGCGGCGAGGTCGGTTATAGCTCATCCCCGATGACCGACGCCCACACCTCCCGCGATCTGCCGATCTGGCTGAGGCCGTGGGCCGTCCTGCTTTTCGTCCTCGCCATGCTGGCGGTCCGGCTGTTCGTCGCCGGAAACGTCGGGCTGGTGCGCGACGAGGCCTACTACGCGCTGTGGTCATTCTGGCCGGGCTTTGGCTACTACGACCACCCCCCGATGGTCGCCTGGGTCGTGGCGCTCGGCCGCGCGCTCGTCGGCGAAAACGAGCTCGGGGTGCGGCTCGTGCCCGTGCTCGCCTCTGGCATCACCTCGCTCGCCGTCTATCGCACCGGCCAGATTCTGTTCGACCTCAGGACCGCCGGCATTGCCGTCATCTGGTTCAATGTCACGGTCGCCGCGGGCCTGCTCTTCATTGCCGCCCCCGACGCGCCCGCGGTGATGTTCTGGGCCCTCTCGATCTGGGCTGTCGCCGAGTTCGTCGCCCGCCGCAATGCCAACTGGTGGCTGCTCGCCGGCGCCTTCGCGGGCCTCGGCCTCCTCAGCAAATACACTGTCGGCTTCCTCGGCATCGGGTTCGTCCTCTACCTCCTCACCAGCCGCGAGCGGCGGGGCTGGCTCAGGCACTGGCAGGTCTGGGGCGGCGGCGCGCTGGCGCTCCTCGTCTTCGCCCCCAACTTCATCTGGAACGCCCAGCACGACTGGGTCAGCATCGCCTTCCAGGGCCAGCGCTTTGACACCTACGGGCTGAACTTCGGCTCGTTCACCGCCAACTTCCTCGATTTCATCGGCGGGCAGGCGCTGGCGACCGGCGTCTTCCTCTTCATCTTCGTGGTCATCGGCACGGTGCTGTACGTCCGGCGCAGCGACCTGTCGAACCGCGCCAACCTCGCGCTGCCGCTCTTCACCGCCGCGCCGATCCTGATCTACTTCACCTACTACTGCATCCGCTTCCGGGTCGAAGCGAACTGGCCGGTCGTCGCCTGGCCCATGCTGTCGCTGGTCGGCGCATGGGCCGCGGTGCACCTGCGGCCGCGCAACGGCTTCTTCGCCGGCCTGCTCGCCGTGTTCCGCTGGGCGCAGGTGCCCATCGGGCTGATCCTCACCGTGCTGATCTACGTGCAGGCCGTGTGGCAGCCGTGGTCCATCGTGCAGACGATCGACCGCACCCGCGACATGCGCGGCTGGTCCGGCCTCTATGCCGACGCCGCAGCCCTCGGCAAAGCCAATGGCGCGACCTGGATCGCCTCGGCCGGCAATTACGGGCTCGCAGCCGAACTCGCCACCTACGCGAAGTTCGCCGGCGACGACTGGCCGGTCTGGCAGATCACCGAGGACTACCGCTACGTCTTCCGCCCGCCGCTCGATCCGGCGCTGAAAACCCAGCCCGCGCTGGTGGTGACACCGGGCGATCAGGCGTCAGTGGAACTCCTGTTCGACAGCGTCCGCCCGCTTGGCACGGCGTCCCGCACCCAGCGCGCCGGCGAGGTGCTCGAAACGGTGAACCTGTTCGTCGCGACTGGCCTAAAGAACCGCTGAGGGCAGCGGCCCCGCGCCGCGCAGGAACGAGGCCGCATCCATCGCGCCCTTGCCCTCGCGCTGCACCTGCGTCAGCCGCACCGCCCCCGTCCCGCACGCAATGGTCAGGCCATCGCCGATCAGCGTGCCCGGCGCGCCCGAACCATCGGCCAGCGTCGAGCGCAGCGCCTTCACCCGCACCTCGGCATCGCCGAGCTTGATCGTGAAGAACGCCCCCGGAAACGGCGACAGCCCGCGGATCAGGTTATGAACCTCCGCCGCCGGCCGCGACCAGTCGATCCGCGCCTCGGCCTTCTCGATCTTTTTCGCATAGGTCACGCCCGCCTCGGCCTGCGGCGTGAAGTGCAGGCTCCCCCGGTCGAGCGCTTCGAGCGCCCGCGCCATGAGATCGGCGCCGACCAGCATCATCCGGTCATGCAGCTCGCCCGAGGTCATGTCCGGCCCGATCGCCATCTCGTCGACCAGCCCGACGGGACCGGTATCGAGCCCCTCGTCCATCCGCATCACCATGACGCCGGTGCGGGCATCGCCCGCCATCACCGCGCGCTGGATCGGCGCCGCGCCGCGCCAGCGCGGCAGCAGCGAGCCGTGGAGGTTCAGGCACCCGTTGAGCGGCGCCTCAAGCACCGCCAGCGGCAGGATCAGCCCATAGGCCACCACCACCGCGACATCGGCCGAATGCATCGCGAACGTCGCCTGCTCGGCCACATCCTTCAGCGAGCGCGGCGTGAACACCGGAATGCCAAAGCCTTCGGCGGCGAGGTGCACGGGCGATTTCCGCTCCGCCTGCCCTCGCCCCGCCGGTTTTGGCGCCCGCGTATAGACCGCCGCGATCTCATGACCGCGCCCCACCAGTTCGGTGAGCGTGGGCACGGCAAATTCGGGCGTGCCCATGAAGACAATGCGCATCCGGGCCTCGCTGGTTACACCGGGGAAATAACGGAGGCCTCATGGCGAACGGGTCGCCACCACGAAGCCGGCAGAAAACCGATCACGCCCGCTTGGCGAGCTTTTCGGCCTTCTGGAACTTCTTCAGCACCCGATCGCGCTTCAGCCGCGACAGGTAGTCGATATAGAGCACCCCATCGAGGTGATCGAGTTCGTGCTGCACGCAGATGGCGAAGCGGTCCTTGGCCTCGACCTCCTGCACCTTGCCGTCGAGGTCGGTGTACCGCACCGTCACTTCGGCCGGGCGCTCGACGTCGTAGAACAGCTCGGGGATCGACAGGCACCCCTCCTCGGTCACCACTGTGTCCTCGGAGAACTTCAGGATTTCCGGGTTGATCATCACCACCGGCGCCTTGGGCTCGTCTTCCTTGGCGAGGTCCATGACGACGATGCGGCGCAGGTCGCCGACCTGCGGGGCGGCAAGGCCGATGCCCGGCGCGGCGTACATGGTTTCCAGCATGTCGCTGGCGAGCTTCTTGATGTCCTCGTCGACCTCGCCAACCGGTTCGGCAATGGCGCGCAGCCGGGCGTCGGGCAGGATCAGGATGGGGCGCGTAGCCATTCGGGCGGATTCCTTGGGAAAAGTGCTGGCCTGAATATGGGAAATCAAGGGCTGGGGTCAACCTGAACACGGTAATCGGACAGGAGAGGGCTGCGTAAAACGGCTGAAGATGTGACCAAGGGCAGCCGCAAAAACGCCGTGATCCTGACAAAGCTTCCGCAACTGTCGCAGGACCGCCTCAGGCGCTATATAACTATCAGATATATCAAGGAAAATTCTTATGATTGCCAAGCTCAGCTTGCCTCTTCTTGCCGTCGCCATGGTCTCGCTTGCTGCCTGCAGCAGTGAGAAGGCCCCGCCCCCGGCCGCACAAACTCCTGCTGCTGCCGCTCCCGCGGCCACTACTCCCGCGGCGCCTGCTCCCGCGGCGCCTGCTCCCGCGGCGGGCGGTGCTGCCATGACGGCAGAGCAGGCCATGCAGGCCGCTCAGGCTCAGGCTGCCAGCCTGACCCCGGAGCAGAAGACCGAGACCATTGCGGCCGCTCGCAAGGCCGCGGAAGACGCTGCTCGCGCCCAGAAGCTCTCCGAAGACCAGATCAAGCAGTCCGGCGACCTGGCCGAGACCGCCGCCAAGCAGATGCTTGGCGTTCAGTAGTCCTCGCCCTTTCATCAGGGCATCCCAGCTACTCCCCCGCCCAACAAAAAGCCCCGCTCAGGGGCCGGGCTGGGGAGTCGCGATTTTTAGAACCGAGGTAGCGCGCACACTAGAACAAATCGTAAACCAGCTATGCTAATGTGCGCCGATGGATCGAATCATCTTCACCATTGCCGATACCCCGATCACGCTGGAAATGCTGGCCTATGCGGCCGCCGGCATGGTGCTGGTCCTGCTGCTCTCGCTGATCGTCATCAGCATGCGCGCCGCGCGGGCCCACGCGGAGGAGATCGAGGAGCGCCGGATCGAGGCCGAGCAGCGCAATCTCGAGGTCGAGGCGGCGAAGGCAAAATCGGCCGAACTCGAGCGCCACCTCGCAGGCGTGCTGCAGAGCCAGTACGAGATGAACTCGCGTATGCAGACGATGTCCGAAATCTTCGGCTCGCGCACCTCCGACCTGATGCGCTCGGTCAACGAGCGGCTCGATGCGCAGGGCCACCGCGTCGGCCAGGCGATCCAGGACACCAACGTCAAGACCGCCGACCAGCTCACCCAGCTCGCCGAGCGGCTGGCCATCATCGACCGGGCGCAGACCAACATCACCCAGCTCAGCCAGGACGTGGTCGGGCTGCAGGCGATCCTCGCCAACAAGCAGACGCGCGGCGCCTTCGGCCAGGGCCGGATGGAAGCCATCGTCACCGACGGGCTCGCCCCCGGCTCCTTCGCCTTCCAGTACACGTTGTCCAACAACAAGCGCCCCGACTGCGTGATCTTTATGCCGAACGGCGGGCCGAAGCTCGTGGTCGACGCAAAATTCCCGCTCGAAAGCTGGCAGCGTATCAATTCGGCCGAGAACGAGCTCGAACTCAAGCAGGCGATGGCGGGCCTTCGCGCCGACATGGGCTACCACGTCAAGACCATCGCCGAGAGCTACCTGATCCGCGACGAGACGCAGGACACCGCGTTCATGTTCGTGCCGTCGGAATCGATCTTCGCCGATATCCACGAGCGCTTCGAGGATGTGGTGCAGAAGGCGATGCGTGCCCGCGTCGTCATCGTCTCCCCCTCGATGCTGATGCTCGCCATCCAGGTCATCAAGGGCCTCTTGCGCGACGTGCGCATGCGCGAGGAAGCGCACACCATCCAGAAGGAGGTGCGTGAACTCCTCGACGATGTCGGCCGCCTGAAAGACCGAGTCATCGCGCTGCAGAAGCACTTCAAGCAGGCAGATGGCGACATCAGCGACATCCTGACCTCGACCGCAAAAATCTCGCGGCGCGGCCAGCGCATCGACGACCTCGAACTCGACGATGGCCCCTCCGTCGAAGCGCCTGTCGTGGTCGAGCGCAAGGCCTCCGGCAGCCTGTTCTAGCCTCGCGCCCCCGCCTCACAATGGCGTGACGCGCGCTCGTCGCCGCGCGATCATCGGCTAGTCTCGTACCCCGTCACAGACGAGGAGGCCCAGATGGACGACAAAGCCACGCCGACCCCCAAGATCACGCAGGAGATGATCAATCTCTTTGACGACTACACGCACCTGTCGCTCGACCGGCGCAAATTCATGGACAACCTTGCCAAGCTCACCGGCTCGATGACGCTGGCCGTCACGGCGGCAGGACTGATGGCGTCGAACGTGCAGGCGGCCGGGCTCAGTTCCGAAACCGACGAGCGGCTCGACATTTCCGAGGCCACCTATCCGGGCGCCAAGGGCGAGATGAAGGGCTACCTGGCGGTGCCCAAGGAGGCTGGTCCCTTCGGCGCGGTGATCGTCGTGCATGAGAACCGCGGTCTCAACGCGCATACCAGGGATGTTGCCCGGCGCGTCGCCCTTGAAGGCTTCATCGCATTGGCGCCCGACTACCTCAGTGACGTTGGCGGCACGCCCGCCGACGAGGACCAGGCGCGGCGGATGTTCTCCCAGGTCAGCGCCGTCGACGTTACCGCCAACGGCGTCGCGACCATCGCGTATCTGAAGACCCTGCCCAAATCGAACGGCAAGGTCGCGGCCATGGGCTTCTGCTGGGGCGGCGGTACCGTCAACGACCTCGCCGTTGCGTCGCCCGACCTTCTCGCCGCCGTCCCCTATTATGGCCGCCAGCCCGACGCGGCCGGCGTGCCCAATATCAAAGCGAAGGTGATGGCCCACTATGGCGGGCTCGACGAGCGCATCAATGCCGGCATACCGGCGTTCGAAGCGGCGCTGAAAGAAGCCGGCACCGATTACCAGATCTTCATCTACGAGGGCGCCAACCACGCCTTCAACAACGACACCTCGGATGCCCGCTATGACGAGACCGCGGCCAGGCTCGCCTGGGACCGCACGATGGCGCTGTTCAAGCAGACGATCGGCTGAGCCTGAATCGGCGGCGGGGAGAAACCTGCCGCCCGCTCCTGCGTTGCAGTTGAGCAGAGGAGCGGCACCATGTCGGCAAACCACCCGGGACGCATCATTCCGCAGGATACGGCAACCGACGACTCGGTGGCCGATGTCATCACCAGCCTGCCGATCAGCCAGGATGAGATCGACGAGCTGGTCTACGGCGAGGACCGCCCGGCCGGAGAACGGATCGAGCGCCTGCGTGACCTCGCTGCAGACCTGCGCGAACGCACCTCCGGCGAGATGGGCGACAACGACGCCGCAACGCTGCTCGCTTCCGTCGAGCGCGCCATCGGCCTGCTCAGGAGCAAGGTTCGATTTCCCGGCGATCCCGGCATGCTTCAGGAGGACCCGCGCGATCATCGCGAGACGCTGTCACCCGATTCCGACGAACTCGAAGCGATCGAGGAAGAGGATGAGGACTCGATCGAAGCCGATGGGCTGGCGGAAGATGACGACGAAGGCGAGGACGATCCCGGCAACTACGAAGACGACGAAGATGACCTCGACGACATCGATGACGACACGGAAGAAGACAATCTCGACGAGGATGAGGACGAAGACGACGACTGATCGTCCGGGTCAGATTTCGGTGCGCGCCTTCAGCGCCTGGCTCAGCGTGCCTTCATCGAGATAGTCGAGTTCCCCACCCACCGGCACGCCGTGCGCAAGTCGCGTGACGCGCACCCCCGAACCGGCCAGCCGGTCGGTGATATAGTGCGCGGTGGTCTGGCCCTCGACCGTCGCGTTCACCGCCAGAACCAGTTCCGAAAACTGCGGCGCGCGCCTCAGCAGCCCGTCGATGCTGAGGTCATCCGGTCCGATGCCGTCGAGCGGCGACAGCACGCCCCCGAGCACATGGTAGCGCACCGCGCCCACCCCGGCGCGTTCAAGCGCCCAGAGGTCCGCCACATCCTCGACAACGATCAGCATCCCCGACTCGCGTCGCGGATCGGAACAGATGCGGCAGGGTGAAATCGTATCGACATTGCCGCAGACCTCGCAGGTCCGCACCGCCTCGACCGCCCGCTCGAGCGCCGCCGACAGCGGGATCATCAGCTGATCCTTCTTCTTGATCAACTGCAGCACCGCCCGCCGCGCCGACCGCGGCCCCAGCCCCGGCAGACGCGCAAAAAGCTGGATCAGCTGCTCAATTTCGGGTCCGGAAGTGGACATTCTCGTCTTACGTAAACCTCACGCCGCCTGACGCGTCCAATACACCGGGTCGGCCCGGATGCGCCACCAAGAAGGCCCAGAGGCCTTCGTGGTGAACAGCCTGCCCCGCGAAAGCGGGGGAGGGAACCACGTAGACCGGGCGCACAAATCCCGCAAGCAGGCCAACCCACCACCCCCTCAGTCGTCATGGCCGGGCCTGCACCGGCCATACACTCGATGACCGCTGGATCGAGCTGCTACCCCAGAGTTGTCAGCAGACCACCGAGATGCAACCAATTCGCAAGTACTTTTGCCCGGCAGTAGTCTTCAGTCTGGTACTTGGTGTGGTTTCAGCGTGACTGCTTCTCAGAGGGTGAAGGTGTATTTCGTGACTAACAGGCCGATCAATTGGGTCGGGACACGAGGGGCATCGCAATTGGCACAGTTCTATCAGATGTGTTCTCGCGGATGCGGCGTCACGAGGATCCGGGCCTTTGGCATGCACCATTCTGCGGGGTCGGGCTCGCCATGATGCGCGTATCCATGCCTTTGGTGCTGGCCGGCCTTGGCAGCGCGGCGATCCTTTTCATCGCAGCGGACACAGCCTACCGCGAGTTCTTCGTCAAGCCGCTCGGCGTTGCCTATCTGCTGGAAACGTTTCCCGACATCTCGAGCGTCGAATTGCCCACTGCCGCGCCCGAAATGATGATTCTTAGCCCCGTCGCGTTCGAGGCAGGTTGCCATGACTGGAGTTGGGGCTGTTACACCGTCGAGGCCTACCGCGGTGTCGCGCACGTTTACGTCATGCGCCAACATGGCGGGCTGAACGAGGTGCTCCCATGTGACCGCGCCGACTGCTCGGAGGGCCGAGACTACGCTATAAAGGAACTATCTCGCGAAGAGTGGCAATCTGCAGAAGCGCAGGCAAATCTGCGCGGCAATTTCGTAAAACTTTGCTACAACAAGAGTATTTTGTTATACGATATTGAAGTGTGTAGGCAGGATTTCTTGTTCGATGGCGTGATCGGACGATCTGTATTTGTTTTGAGAGTTCCGCATCAACTCGCACTGCGAGCAGTGCTGGATTCTGATCCCGATCCCGAAGTGGCGTACTACGTCAACTATGTTGCCGCATCAAAACAGCTTGGCGGCAATGCGGCGCATCTTCTGAAGAGGAGTATGTAAGTGCCAAACTATCCAAGAGAGGTGCTTCTGGCCGCGGTTGCGCAGAACGCAGTCCAGTCAGGGGTACGGGATTTTCGGCGTTGAGCGCCACCACGGCGTCAGCCGTCATGGCCCGTCGTGACCCGCCATCCACACGATGCTGCCCACCGCATGGTTCCCCGGGTCAGGCCCGGGTATAACGTATAACGCCCCTGGATGGCCCCACAGAGCCACCACCCCACCCACCGGGTCATTCCTGCGAAAGCAGGAATCTCCGTTCCAAACCTTGCCACGCCCTCATGGTTCGACAAGCTCACCACGAAGGCCATTGAAGCATGGGGCCTCTGACGCCTTCGGGCGAGCCCATCACCCCGACCGCCGATTGCCCATCTCAGAACGGCAGCTTCATGCCCGGCGGGATCGGCAACCCGGCCGTCATCTCCGCCATCTTGCCCTGCACCTCGGCCTCGACCTTGTCCTTGGCGTCCTTGTGGGCGGCAATCAGCAGGTCTTCCAGCACCTCGACCTCGTCGTCGCGGAACAGCGAGGGGTCGATCTTGATGCCCGTGAGTTCGCCCTTGCCGTTCATCGTCAGCGTCACGAGCCCGCCGCCGGAGCGGCCTTCCATCGTGACATTGCCAAGGTTCTGCTGGAACTCCTGCATCTTGCCCTGAAGTTCCTGGGCCTTCTTCATCATGCCCATGATGTCTTTCATTCGTCGTCCTCTTCTTCGTCGCGGATCGCGTCAGCGTAAGCTTCGACGGGGATCTGTTCTTCCTTGGTGCGCACCTGCACGCTCGAGCCGGGGAACAGTTCGAGGATGGCCGCCACCAGCGGGTCCTGATGCGCAGCCTGCCGCTCCGCCTCGACCTTCTGCTGCTCGATCTCGCGATGCGTGGGAATGACTTCGGTCGTCGTCTTCAGCGACACCAGCCAGTGCCGGTTGGTCCACAGCTTCAGCCGCGCCGTCAGCGTCTGGATGATGGAGGCGTCAGCCCCCTCGACCAGCGCCACTTCGAGATTGCCGTCGGCAAACGCGATCGGCCGCAGCGACGACTTCAGCGCATGCATCACCAGCACGTCGCGCTTGGCCCCGGCCAGCGCGATCAGTTCGTCATAGGTCGTGGGGCTGGCGAACGCCGTCGGCGCGGCCTGCGGCACAGGCGCGGGTGCAGGGGCCGGTGCCGGATCAAAGCGCGGTTCGACCCGCAGCGCCTGCGCCGTGCTGCCGCCGCCGCTACCCCCGCCACTATTGCCGGAAGGCATCGGCCGCGAAGCCGGCGCGGACGGGGCCGGCGGGGCCGCCGCAGCAGGTGCCGGCATGCCCGAAATTTTCGCGATCAGTTCGTCCGGCGACGGCAGGTCGGCGGCATAGGCGAGGCGCACCAGCACCATTTCGGCCGCCTGCAGCGCATTGCCCGCCTGCGCCACTTCGTCAAAGCCCTTGAACAGGATCTGCCAGGTGCGGCTCAGCGCCCGCATGGCAAGCTTCTGCGCCAGTTCCCTGCCGCGCGCCCGCTCGTCGGGCGTCAGCGACACGTCGTCGGCAGCGGCCGGCGTCACCTTGATGCGGGTGACGAGGTGGGTGAAATCGCACAGGTCCGCCAGCAGCGTCTGCGGATCGGCGCCCGCATCGTAAAGCTCGCGCATCAGCGTCAGCGCCCCGCCGATATCGCCGCGCATCAGTTGCTCGAACAGATCAATGGTGCGCGCCCGGTCGCCCAGACCCAGCATGGCCTTGACCGTCGCGGCCGTCACCTGCCCGTCGCCGTGGCTGATCGCCTGATCCAGCAACGACTGGTTATCGCGCACGCTGCCCTCGCCGGCGCGCACGATCATCGACAGCGCTTCGGGCTCAAAGCCGATCTTCTCGCGCCCCAGGATATCTTCGAGATGCGCGGTCATCGTCTCGGGCGGCACGCGCCTCAGATCGAACCGCATGCAGCGGCTGAGGATCGTCACCGGCACCTTGCGGATTTCGGTCGTCGCGAAGATGAACTTCACGTAGGGCGGCGGCTCCTCGAGTGTCTTCAGCAGCCCGTTGAAGGCCGCCGTCGAGAGCATGTGCACCTCGTCGATGATGTACACCTTGTACGGCGCCGAGACCGGCCCGTACTTCACCGAATCGGTGATCTCGCGGATGTCGCTGATGCCGGTGTTGGACGCAGCGTCCATCTCCACCACATCGACATGGCGGCCCTCGATGATGGCGCGGCAGTGGATGCCCTCGACATCGAGATCCAGCGTCGGGTGCCGGCCCGTCGCGTCCTCGTAGTTGACGGCGCGCGCGAGGATGCGCGCGGTCGTGGTCTTGCCCACGCCGCGGATGCCGGTGAGGATGAAGGCATGCGGGATGCGCTCGGCCCTGAAGGCGTTGCGCAGCGTCTGCACCATCGCGTCCTGCCCGATCAGCGATGAAAAGCTGTTCGGCCGGTATTTGCGCGCCAGCACGAGATAGGGCGAGGAGGGGGAATCAGCCACGATGTGTCTGCCCTTTCCTGCCGCAGAATTGGGTGTTTTCGCCGCGGGTCATAGCCCATCATAGGCGGAAGTAGGAGGCTGGCAACGACCCGTGAAGGTCTCGTTGGGGCTGCTTCCTTCCGGACCTGACCCGGTTGGCGAGGAACACGTCCGCGCCAACCTCCCGGGGTCTATATCGGGCATCGGGCCGCGAATCGCAAGAGGTCAGGCCCGCGACCCGGCGCCGTCGGTAGTCTCCTTCTGGCGCAGCGCTTCGATCGCCGCCAGCCGGTCGGCATGACGCATGTGCCGCCGGCGCTGCTCCATCGCCGCCGTCACGTCGTTGAGGCTCAGCCCGATATCGTCGAGCAGCCGCGGCCCCATGTTGAGCAGTTCGCGGCACACTGCCCGTTCGAGGCGGTCGGCCCGCCACTGATTGAGCAAATGGCGAACGCGCCGCGCCAGCGCAGAAGTGAACATGATGTGGTCTCCTCGGAATTGGACGCGCCCCTGTCTGTGGCTGACCGACAGGGGCGCACGCATCTGCCGCGGGGGGCATGGGCAGATGCATTCGGGATGGCGATTGATGCCATATGAGGGGGACGGCCCGCGTCCCCCGATCGATGGAGATCAGCGCGACAGCGGGCTCGCAAAACCGGCGACCAGCCGCACGAGGTCCGCCTGCCGCGCCGCGCCGGTCTTGGCGAACACCCGGTGCAGATGCGTTTTCACCGTGGCCTCGCCGATCCCCAGCGTTTCGGCCGTCTCGGCGACGCCGCCGACCTGTACGATGGCGACAAGCACCCGCATTTCGCTCAGCGTCAGCCCGAACCGCCGCGCGATCACTTCGGGCATGGTGGGCGTGCCGAGCGTGGCGCGGTGGACGAACATCGCCGCGACCGCGGCATGGCTGCCGCAGAGGCCCGAGGCCAGCGGCAGGACGTGGGCGACATAGTTGTCCCCGTCCCGCCCCTCGATGCCGATCGCGATGCGCCTTGCGCCCGGCGCTGCAGCGCCCTCGCCGGCGGCAGCAAACACCTCGGCCAGCGCCGCGCTGGCGGCCCGGTCGGCGGTGACGATGCGGCCCTCGCGGCAGGCAATGGCCGCGCCGTCGTCGAGCATCGCGCTGGCCGCAGCATTGGCATAGGCCACCCTGCCGCGCGCATCGACGAGCACCATGCCGGATGTCAGCCCGTCGAGCGCATCGTAGATCGCCGCGACGATGGAGAGGCCGCTGGCCTCCACGATGCCGGAATCGGCGTTGTCGTTGTCGGGCCGGCGCGTCGCTGCCAGGGGTCTATCGAGACGTTCCACCACCGTCAATTTCATAGCAATCTCCACAATATTGCCCGACTTCCCACATTCGGGCGCTAGGAAGGTGCTCGTGTCAAGCTGAAGCGCAGATGAACAAGCGCCGCCCCTGTCGCGTCCGCACCGCCACCTCCCCACCCAGCGGCCCTGCTCGCCCGCCGAATAAAATTGTGGTACTCCGGGCAAAATCGCCAACGTCCTCGCCAGACGCGCGCTAATCCGCCTGCTCCGGCATTGATGGGGTTTGAGAAATGCGCACGCTGATGCAGTCTGGTGGCGGCAAGCACACGGCGGGGGCCATGGGACTGAAAAAGCAGAGGCGGCAGGAGAACATTCTGTTCGAGCTGCAGGCCAGGCCATCGACCCGGCTGGGAGAGTTCGCGAACCAGTTCGGCGTTTCCAAGGAGACCATCCGGCGCGATATCGCCGAACTGAGCGAGCGCGGCCTCGTCGCCCGGACCTATGGCGGCGCGGTCCCGGCGCATCTCGATTTCGAGCCGGCGCAGAGCGAGCGGGCCCGCCTCAACCCCGAAGGGCGGCGCCGCATGGCCGAGATCGCGGCCGGCCTCGTGCGCGATTGCCATGTGGTGATGGTCGACACCAGTTCGACCATGACGCATGTGTGCGAGCGGCTCGCCGCCGGCACGCCGCGCGACCGGGGCGCGGTGCTGACGGTCATCACCAACGGCATTCGCAACATGCAGATTCTCGCGCAGAACCCGGCGATCCGGGTCATCTGCTGCCCGGGCGATTATGCCGAGGCCGAGACCGGGCTGTTCGGCCCGCTGACCCTCGAATTCATCGCCGGCTTCAACGCCGAGGCCTTCATCACCAGCGCCAGCGCCATCGACGCCGAACGCGTGACCGACGCCAATTCGGACGCGGCGGCCGTCAAGCGCGCCATGCAGCGCCAGTCGGGCCGCTCAATTCTCGTGGTCGATGGGCAAAAGCACGGCCATGTGCAGTTCGAGACGGTGTGCGCCCTGCCCCAGCTCGATGACCTCATCACCGACGCCCCGCCCCCGCCCGATATCGAAAAGGCCCTGCGGCTGGGCGACGTGCGGCTGCACGTCACGCGCTGAGAGAGGTGGCCCGCCGGAGCGGGCCGCCCATGCGCACCGGCCTCAGTCGAGCGGAGTGGAAAGGCTTTCGCCCGCCACCGGCGCCTTGGTGGGCGCGGCCGTCAGCTTGGCCGAGCCCTCTTCCGCTTCCTTGACGAGGCACGCAAACAGCGAGCCTTCGCATTTGTCCTTCTCGGCAGCATTTGCCGGCAGCACGAGGCCCGCACCGGACACCGGAACGAGCACAAGCGCCACGGCCGCGGCGCGGACGAGGTGACGGGAAACGTTCAGCTTGATCATCTTGAAATACCCGCAGTTTCGAGGCGCCCGCCAAGGCCACCACGCCCGCGAGCCTGAGCCCGCGCCGGGCCAGCGACAAGCGCGCGGCGCGCAACCGAGGCATGCACACTTGGCGATGGACTGAATGCGATGATCAGAACCTGTTAAGGAACCGGGGCGCATCATCGCTCCCATCGAATGGGTCCGGCACATTCGAGCCGGCCCTTCGAGGATCAAGGAGCCGTGCCATGCGCAAGTACCAGATGTCCCCCGCCCTTGCTGCCACCATTCATGCGGTGCGCACGGCGCCATTCCGGGAAGTGCAGGTCCCGCTCCATCTCGAGCTTCCCGATCCGGCCCTCTGGCGCATGCCGGCCTATGCCGACGACGCCGAGGACCTGCGGATCGAAGCGGGCGGCTTCACCATCGGCGACGAGGCCGAGGAAGACGACGACTTCTACTGAGCGCGGGCGGGGAAACCCGCCGTCAGTCCATCTTGCCGGCGGGATAGACGCCGAGCACGTGGAAGTGGTCGGTGAAAAAGCCGAGTTCCTCGAACGCCAGTTGCACCGAGCGGTCCGACGGGTGGCCCTCGATATCGGCATAGAACTGCGTCGCGGTGAACGAGCCGTCGATCATGTAGCTTTCGAGCTTGGTCATGTTCACGCCGTTGGTGGCAAAGCCGCCCATTGCCTTGAACAGCGCGGCGGGCACGTTGCGCACGCGGAAGACGAATGTCGTCTTCACCTTGCCCTTGCCGCCGGCCTTGGCTTCCTTCTTGTCGCGCGACACGACGAGGAAGCGGGTGGTGTTGTGGGCCGCGTCCTCGATATTGGGCGCGATGACGTCGAGCCCATAGACCTCTGCAGCGAAGCGCGAGGCGATCGCTCCGACCGACTTGTCGCCCTTTTCGGCGATCTCGCGGGCCGAACCGGCCGTGTCGATCGCGTTGATGGTCTTGAGCTTGTGCTTGCGGATGAACTTCCGGCACTGCCCCAGCGCCACCGACAGCGACTGCACGGACTTGATGTCCTTTAGCGTCGCGCCGGGCAGGCCGAGCAGGTTCATCTCGATGCGCAGGAAGTGCTCACCGGTGATGAACAGGCCGCTTTCCGGCAAGAGGTGATAAATGTCGGTGATGCGCCCGTAGAGCGAGTTTTCCACGGGAACGACGCCGAAATCGGCGGTTCCGGCGCGCACCGCCTGCAGGGTGTCCTCGAAGGTCAGGCAGGGGACGGCCTCGCCCTTGGGGAAAAGCGCGTGCGCGGCTGAGTGGCTGAAAGCTCCGGGTTCGCCCTGGAACGCAATCTTGAGCGGCATTGGCCGTATCCCCATCGAAAAAGCGGCCACTCAATGGCCCCTGATTCGGGACAAGTCAATTCACCCGCAACACCGTCACACCCGCGCACAAGCTGGAATTGTCGCACCGTCCCAATCCCCGTTGCGCGGGCTTCCGCGACCTACTATCTTCCGCGCGCGTCGGGACCGAGGCCATCCGCGAGGGCGGAGCAGGCCATATTCCTTCTGGTTCCGGCGGGCTACGCGTCTTTGAAAGGGTCGAGACAGCGCAATGGATTCGTTTCAGCTGAACAAGATTTTGGGCGCGATCCTGGGGACGCTCGTGTTCGTCATGGGCGTGGGTTTCCTCGCCGATGCGATTTATGCGCCCAAGGCAGTCGGTCCGGGCTTCGCCCTGCCGGAGCCTGAGGGTGTGCACACCGAGGCGCCACCGGTCGAGGTCGCTGCCGTCGATATCGGCACGCTGCTGGCCAGCGCCAATGTCGAGGCTGGCGCCGCCAGCGCCCGCCGTTGCGCCGGTTGCCACAACTTCGAACAGGGCGCCGGTAACAAGGCGGGCCCGGAACTTTTCGATGTCGTCGGCCGTGCGATCGCGGCGCATGAGGGCTATGCCTATAGCGACGCCATGAAGGCGCATGCCGGCGACACCTGGAGCTACGCCAACCTCGATCACTTCCTCACGGCCCCGGCCGAGTTCGCCCCCAAGACCAAGATGAACTTCGGTGGTCTGAAGGACGACGCGGAACGCGCCAACGTCATCGCCTACCTCAAGAGCATTTCGCCTGACGCACCGGCGTTCCCGGCTCCGGCCGCCGCGCCTGCCGCCGAAGCCCCTGCTGCTGCCGCACCGGCCGCTCCCGCTGCTGAAGCCGCACCCGCGGCGCCGGCTGCCGAAGCTGCTCCTGCTGCTGCGGCGCCTGCGGCGGAAGCCCCTGCTGCTGCACCGGCCGCTGAAGCTGCTCCGGCCGCTCCCGCTGCTGCACCGGCCGCCGAGGCTGCTCCGGCCGCTCCCGCTGCCGAGCCTGCTCCCGCTGCGGCCCCCGCCGCCGAGGCTGCACCGGCTGCCGCTCCGGCCGCCGCCGCTCCGGCAACGCCCGCTGCCCCCGCGACCCAGCCGCCGGTCACTGCCCCGGCGCAGTAAGCCGGGCATCAACGAGTTTGTAGCGAGCCGCGCTGTCCAGTGCGGCTCGTTTCATTTTGAGGGGGACGCATATGGCAAAGCTTTTGCTGCACATCACCGACTTCAACGAGCCGAGCTGGCGCACCAGCTTCGCCGCGGCGCTCCCGGGGCACGACGTGGTGCTGCGCGGCGAGGGCCACGATCCTGCCTCCATCGACTACGTCTTCATCTGGAAGCCCAAGCTCGACGCCTTTGACGGGCTGACCAACCTCAAGGCGGTGCTGTCGCTGGGCGCCGGCGTCGATGCCCTGCTGCGCCATCCCGGCCTGCCGGCCGGCGTGCCGGTGGTGCGGTTCATCGATGCGGACCTGTCGCAGCGCATGAGCGATTACGTGCTCGCCAACGTCACCCTGCACACCCGCCTCTACACGAGGTTCAAACAGGATCAGGACGCGAAGCGCTGGGTCCAGCTCTATCCGCCCCCGGCCTGGGAAGCGACCGTCGGCATCATGGGCACCGGCGTGCTCGGCCAGGACGCCATCCGCCACCTGAAAGTGTTCGGCTACAAGCTGCGCTCATGGAGCAAATCGAAAAAGGGCATCGAGGGCGTCGAGGAGTTTGCCGGCGCCGATGAGTTCGACAGCTTTTTGAGCAAGGTCGACATCCTCGTGAACCTCCTGCCCCTCACTGCCGAAACGCAGGGCATCCTCAACTACGAGACCTTCAAGAAGCTCCGCCGCGATGGCCTGACCGACGGCCCCGTCGTCATCAACGCCGCCCGCGGCGGCCACCAGCGCGACGCCGATTTCCACCGTGCCCTCACCGACGGCACCCTGCGCGCCGCGAGCCTCGACGTCTTCGAAGTCGAGCCACTCCCCCAGGACTCCCCGCTCTGGGCTCTCCCCAACTGCCTCATCACCCCCCACATCGCCGCCGCCTCCAGCGAACGCACCGGCGTCGCCTACTTCTCCAGAGCCATCATCGACCACGAAGCCGGCAAGCCCCTCCCCAACGTCGTGGATGTAGCCCGAGGTTATTGAGGCCCCGCGCCGACCCCGCAGTCACGCCTTCTCCCCATGTGGGAGAAGGTGCCCGAAGGGCGGATGAGGGGTAGGCCCCACGCTCGGCGTGCTCCACGCCCGCCTGTCGAACCACAAGGGCGTGCCACCAACTCCACCCACCGCCCCATCCCCACCCACCACGTCATCCCCGGGCTTGACCCGGGGACACACTCGATAGCGCAGCGCATCCGAAGGGATCGAGTGGATGGCCGGGTCAAGCCCGGCCATGACGACTGAGAGGGCGGTTATCCATCAGCCTTCATGGTGAGCCTGTCGAACCACGAAGGCGTGCCACCGCGCAAATAGCTCGTTCAGCGCCGAGGCCGTGCCAATCGCCCAGCAGCTAGTTCAGCGCCCTGCACTTCGATTTCGCGTTG
>Ga0073904_10000244_pt1 | contig 37863 bp, 37 predicted proteins | sample KloWWTrecipitate_FD_66668 | JGI IMG/M metagenome (GOLD analysis project Ga0073904, IMG submission 66668) | Active sludge microbial communities from Klosterneuburg, Austria, studying microevolution and ecology of nitrifiers - Klosterneuburg... | ecosystem: Engineered > WWTP > Aerobic digester >... | reverse complement strand
CGACATCACCGGTGTCAGCCGTATGGATCTGGTCGGGATCGCCGACCCCCGTGTGTGGGCCCTCGATCTGCTCGGCTTCCCGATGGGCAGCGTCAAGGTGACGAAGCAGGAAGTGATGGCTCGTTTCCGTGTTCGGCTTCGGGAGGCTCACCCCGACCACGGCGGCGACGAGAGCTCCGCGGCCAGTGACATCGAGCGGCTGGGCGAGGCCCGTCGTATCCTGCTGGCGAAGTGAAACGCCTGCTGCTGTTCCCCGGTGCCGGTTCCGCTAGCACACATTCCAGCCTGCTGGCGATCGAGGCCGCCGTTGCACCGATGCCATGTGTGCGTGCCGACTTCTCCTACCGCACGCTGGGGCGCAAGGCGCCAGACCGGCCGCCTGTGCTCCTGCAGACGGTTCGCGATGAGGCAGCTCCGCTGGTGGCGTCCGAGCGCGACTCACTCGTGCTGGGTGGTCGCTCGATGGGTGGCCGCATCTGCTCGCTGGCGGTCGGAGACGAGGTTGCACCGCTGCGTGCAGCGGGCTTGGTGTTGATCTGCTACCCGCTGCACCCACCGGGCAAGCCCGAGCGGCTGCGGGTCGAGCACTTCCCGCGGCTCGATGTTCCCTGCCTGTTCATCTCCGGCACCAGGGACGCGTTCGGCACTCCGGCAGAGCTGATGCAGTGGACGGCCACCATTCCCGGGGCAGTCACGCACGAGTGGATGGACGGCAAGGGTCACGACCTCAAGGGCTGTGATGACAGGATTGCTGCCCTCGTCGCCGCCTGGATATCAGCGTTGTGACACGCTCGGGTCGCCTGGGTTGAGCTGCTCCAGCTCGAGATGGGCGGTCTCGGGGTAGTGCCGCACGGCGATGTACGCAGCAATCAGCTGGCCGACACCCATCGCTGCCATCAACATGCCGAAGCTGGCGCCGCGGTCGCGCAAGTGTCCCACGATCAAAATGCCCACGCTGCCGCTGAGTAGGGCGGTGGCGGTGACCAGTCCATTTGCCGTACCACGCTTGCCGGTGGGGAACAGTTCCGCGCGGTAGACCGCGAAGGCCGGGTATGCCATGGCGGCGGTGAAGCCTCCCCCCAGCGACAACGCCCACATTGCCGGCCCGCCGACGAAGAACGCACCAACGATGCAGGCGGTGGAGATGGGGGTGCACACCGCGATCAGTCGGCGGCGACCCATCGAATCGGCGAGGTGCCCCCCGACGATGAGACCGATCGAAGCGGGCGTACCGGTGGCCAGGGTGAACAGTGCGATCCCGCCTCCGCTGTACCCGCGGATGTCGTCGAGATAGCGGTTCTGGAAGAACGAGGCCGGGGCCACGAACATGTTGGCGGCGAGCGCGACACCGGCGATGAGGGCCAACCGTCGACGGTCCATTCGCGGTGAGACCGGGTGCGCCATCTCGAACCGCCTCGTTTCGGTGAGGTGGCGGGCAAGGCTGACGGCGATCGGCAGCCAGACCAGCGAGATCAGGTAGACGAATCGCCATCCCTCATTGCCCAGGTCGGCCAGTTTGAGCGCCGCGACGGCCAGGCCTGCACCCAGGCCGGAGGACATCGCCAGCACACTGACGGCGTATGCCCGACTGTTTCGTGGCATGTCCTCAGCGGCGGCCACGGCCGCCAACAACGCAAGTGCAATGCCCAGCGGGCGGGCGATCGTTTGTGACGTGACGAGGATGCTGAAGGTGGGAGCCAGTGCTCCCAGCGCACAGAACAGTGGCGTCAGCCATGCCAACAGCACGATCGTTCGGCGACGACCGGCTCTGTCGGCCATGACGGCAAATGGCAGCGCAATGACCACGCCCACGCGCACGATGGCACCCCCGACGCTCTGCCCGGTGTTGGAGATGCCGAAGCTGTTCGCTGCGAAGTTGGCGGTCTGGGTGAACAGCGTGTTGGCGAACGCGGCCGAACTGGACGCGACAGCCAACAGTGCCAGCGTGCGAACCTGGCGGTCGCTCAGTCGGTCGGGCGGGGCCCACCATGGACTGCCGCCTCCGGGGAAGCGGCGGTGACGCAGCGCGCGCCGCATCGGCAGTTCGAACAGCCAGCCGAACCAGGGGATCGACAGTCGGTAGGTGGTGGTCTCGACCACGCCGCCGTCGTCGGTCGGCGTGACAGTGCGTCGATAGTCGACAAAGGGGCCGGTCTCCTGGACGAACGAGCCGTCGTCAGCGATCTGCTCGTCGACCACGTCGTGGCGCTCTCGTTCGGCAGTCGAGGCCTGCATCGAGCCGGGCGCCCATACCTGGGTGATGGTGCGCGGTGAGTGTGTGAACAGCCGCAGCACCGCACCAACGCTAGCCCTTGCACCTGTCGGGGATTCGGGCATACTTGTCGCGGCCATGAACGAAGAACGAATTCTCATCCGCCGCGCTGGCCCTCTCCATGGCGAGGTGATGATCCCTGGCGCAAAGAACTCGGTCCTGAAGCTGATGGCAGCGACGCTGCTCGCCGACGGCACATCGACACTGACCAACGTTCCCGACATCGTCGACGTCGCCATCATGGGTGACCTGTTGACGGCGATCGGTGTGCGCAGTGAGTTCCTGGGTGACGGCACTCTCCGGATGACCAATACGGGCGAGATCTCGCCAGTTGCGCCGTACGAACTCGTCGAACGGATCCGGGCCAGTATCAATGTGCTGGGCCCGCTACTGGGGCGCTTCGGCCGAGTGTCGCTGTCGTTGCCCGGCGGCGACGACTTCGGCAGCCGCCCCATCGACATGCACCTCAAGGGCCTGGAGACAATGGGTGCCACCTTCGAGGTGCAGCACGGCGTGGTGGAAGCCAGGGCCGATCGGTTGCACGGTGCCGAGATCACGCTGGAGTTCCCGAGCGTCGGTGCCACGGAGAACATCCTCACCGCCGCCGTGCACGCCAAGGGGCGCACGATCATCGACAACGCTGCGCGCGAGCCAGAAATCGCCGACCTGTGCTACTTCCTGGTCGGCATGGGTGCGCAGGTCACTGGCATCGGCTCATCGACGCTCGTGATCGAAGGCGTCGAGCCCGGCGACCTCCACGTCACCGACCATCAGGTCGTGCCCGACCGCATTCAGGCCGCCACCTACCTTGCTGCCGTGGCGGTCAGCGGTGGCGAAGTGGTGTTGCGCGGTGCCCGCGCTGACCACATGGAGATGTTGCTGCGTCGCTTCCGCGACATGGGCCTGACGGTCACGCCTGTGGCAGGTGGCCTGGCTGTGTGGGCCAATGATCGACTACGTAGCACCGATGTGGCCACATTGCCGTATCCCGGAATTGCTACAGACTACAAGCCACTCGTCGTCACCATGTTGTCCGTGGCCGACGGCGTGGGCATCGTGACGGAGAACCTGTACCCCGGTCGCTTCCGCTACGTCGAGGAACTCCAGCGTCTCGGAGCGGATATACGTGCCGACGGTCACCACGCCGTCGTGCGTGGTGTTCCTCACCTCAGTGGCGCCCCGGTGCGGGCTCCAGACATTCGTGCAGGGGCCGCGCTCGTGGTCGCCGGCCTGGCCGCCGAGGGTGAGACGTCGGTGACAGGGGTTCATCACATCGATCGCGGGTACGACGACCTGGTCGGCCGCTTGGCAGCGCTGGGTGCCGACATCGAGCGTGTGCCTGCCGGCTAGCGCTGCGTACCAGGGGAGAGCAACGAGATGAGACCACTTCGATACTCGATCAACGTCACGCTCGACGGCTGCTGTCATCACGAAGCAGGGCTCCCGCCGGACGAGGAGTCGATGCGTTACTGGACCGCGGTGATGCAACGCGCCGATGGCCTGCTCCTGGGCCGGGTGACCTACGAGATGATGGAGTCGGCGTGGCGGCGGCCGGCCACGGGTACGTGGCCTGACTGGATGGAAGAGTGGGAGGTCCCGTTCGCCGAGACCATCGACCGGGCGAAGAAGTATGTCGTGTCGAGCACGCTGGACGGGGTCGATTGGAATGCCGAGTTGGTGCACGGCGACCTGGGGCACGCGGTCGAGCGGCTCAAGCAAGAGCCAGGCGGGTCGCTGTTCGTCGGTGGCGTGACGCTTCCCTTGGCGTTGGCGAATTTGGGATTGATCGACGAGTACGAGTTCCTCGTGCAGCCGGTCCTTGCCGGACGCGGGCCGACGTTGCTCGCCGGTCTGCGCGAGGGCATACAGCTCGAGCTCGTGGAGCGCCATGAGTTCCGGTCGGGGGCGGTCGCCATGCGGTACCGGCCCAGGCGACTTCCGGCTTCACACGCCGGCTAAATCGTGGGGGTTGACGACGTCGCACGCTCTGTTTGCGACAGACCCCAACCCGCCCTCGAGCCATCTCCCGTTGATGCGAGTGCCACGACGTCAGTGCGAGTGCCAGCGCATCGATCCGAGTACCACGGTTCTATGCGAGTGGGTACTCGCACCCCGGGGTACGAGTACCCACTCGGACTGGCTCGTGGCACTCGCACCGGCGGCGTGGCACTCGCACCGGGGTTCGGGACGCGCGGCGACCTCCGACGCGACGACCTCGGCTTCACCTACCGGCTAGTCGTCGTTGGTGTGGCTACGGGTGTTCTGCTCCCGATTGACGCGGTTCTTGGCCAACTTCAACAATCCGACGATTGCTGCGATCGGGCCGAGGACGAGCAGGATCTCGTCCCAACCACCCTGGTGCGCCAGCAACACGATCATGTTGCTTCGATGACCACCAGTACGTCTTCGGTGATGTGGCTCTCCACCTCATAGGTGCCGGGTGTGTCGATGGTGAAGTTGATGGTGGCCATCTGCCCGGCCTTGGCTTCCTGCTCGATATCCACACCGTGGACATGGAATTCATCGTCGGCGTTGGGATTGGTGATGTTGAGCGTGATGTCGGAGCCGACGGTGACACGCTCGATGCGATCCGGGCTGCTATCGCGGCCGATCACCACATCGATCTGTACCGGGCCGCTCAACACGACGTCGGAGGACGCATCCTCGGCGACTGCAGTGTCAACGGTGGTGGATGCCGGTGTCGCAAGGGTTGTAGCTGCGGCAACCGTGGTGATGGTGGCCGCCACGGTGGTGTCGGTAGCGGCCGAGGAATCGTCGCTGCAGGCACCGAGCGACATCACGGCCAGAGGGATGAAGGCCAGGATGCGAACTGTTCTCATGGTCGCAATCCTATGGTCGGTCCTGGTTCAATGGGGGTTCGGCTCCTCGCGAAAGTTCCCCATGCGCACCCAAGTGGAAGAAACGATCGAAGTGATCCGGCCTGCGCTGCAGGCCGACGGTGGCGACATCATCTTGCGCGATGTGGATGAGGCCAGCGGCGTCATCACCGTCACGCTCATCGGTGCCTGCGGCACCTGCCCAGCGAGTGGTCAGACGCTGAAGGCGGGTATCGAGCGGATCATGCGCGACCGAATCGACGGCGTCACGGAAGTGGTCAACGTCGTCGCCGATGAGCTATGAGCCGTCGCTCGGCATCCGTGCCGCAGCTCTTCTCGTCTGCCTGCGAAGGTGACCGCGGATCGCTCGCTCGACTGTTGTCGCTGGTCGAACGCGGAGGCGATGACGCCCGCGAGGTCAGCCGCCTCTCGTATCCCCTGTCCGGCGGTGGGTACACCGTCGGGCTCACCGGCGCTCCCGGTGCAGGCAAGAGCACGCTGACATCGGCCCTCATCGGTCATGTGCGCGCCAGCGGGCAGGAAGTCGCGGTGCTGGCCATCGACCCGTCGTCGCCGTTCACCGGCGGCGCAATTCTTGGCGACCGGGTGCGAATGCAGGACCACGCGACCGACCCGGGTGTGTTCATCCGCTCGATGGCGACGCGCGGGCATCTCGGCGGGTTGTCGCTGGCAACCCCCGAAGCAGTCCGCTTGCTCGATGCGGTTGGTCGGCGGTGGACGCTGGTCGAAACAGTTGGCGTCGGGCAGGTGGAGGTGGAGATCGCGGGCAAGGCCGACACCACCGTTGTGGTGGTCAACCCGGGTTGGGGCGATTCGGTGCAGGCCAACAAGGCAGGGCTGATGGAGATTGCCGACGTCTTCGTGATCAACAAGGCTGACCGTAAGGGTGTGGAAGAGACCCGCCGCGATCTGGAGCAGATGCTCGAGCTGAGCGATCTTGCGCACGAGGCCTGGCGCCCCCCGATCATCGCGGTGATTGCCACCGAGAAGTCAGGCGTGGACGAAGTGTGGGCGACGGTTGAAGCGCACCGTGCGTTCATCGAAGCGAATGGTGAGCTGGCCCGTCGCCGCGAGTTCCGACTGCGTGAGGAGATGCGCGAGATCGTCGCCCGCCGGCTCGAGCAGCGTGCGCGTGAGCTGGCCACCGGCGACCGATGGAACGAGCTGCAGGAAGCCGTGCTCCGCCGCACCATCGACCCGTGGGCTGCCGCTGACGAAATGCTGAAGTCCGTCGGCGCCTAGAACGTTTTGGCGGGCGCAGTAGGGTGCGGCCATGGGTGAACTGGTGTTGGTCGAGCGGCGAGACGATGGCGTGGCTGTGGTCACGCTCAACAACCCGAAGGTGAATGCACTGTCGCAGGCACTGTTGTCAGAGCTGTACGACGTCGCGACGGACCTGACGGCAAACCCGCCGGGAGCAGTTGTCGTCACCGGTGGTGCGCGCCTGCTGGCTGCCGGCGCCGACATCAGCGAGTTCGGCGGACCGGCAGAAGGGCGCGCCATCGGCGAAGGGTTCCATCGTGCGCTCGACGCGGTGGCAGCCATTCCTCGGTTCGTCATCGCTGCGGTCAGCGGGTACGCCCTTGGGGGCGGGTGCGAGTTGGCGTTGGCTTGCGACTACCGAATTGCCGGCGAGCGGGCCGTGTTCGGCCAACCAGAGGTGCTGCTGGGCATCATCCCCGGCGGCGGCGGCACCCAACGGCTGGCCCGTGCAGTCGGCGCCAGCCGAGCCAAGGAGCTGATGGTCACCGGTCGGCAGGTGAAGGCTGATGAAGCGCTGCGCATCGGTCTTGTCGATGAAGTGGTGGCCGGCGACGACCTGATGGGCCGAGCCCTTGCCCTCGCCGCCGAAGTCGCCAAGGGGGCCGTGCAGGCACAGGCGCTGATCAAGCACGCAGTCGACCGAGGCCTCGAGACCGATCTGTCCTCTGGCCTGGCGTTGGAGCTGGACCTGTTCGAAGCCGTCTTCCACACCGATGACAGCCGGATCGGCGTCAAGAGCTTCCTGGAGAGCGGCCCCGGCAATGCCAACTTCACCGGCCGTTAGCTCGACATCCGAGTGCCGGCCAACCAGTGCGAGTGCTGACCCTCCGATCGGAGTCGGCAGAGCCCATGCGAGTGGGTACTCGCATCCCGGGGTGGGAGTACCCACTCGGATGGTTCGGGCAGCTCAGCGGAGCGGCACCCGCGAAATCTGAACAGTCAGGAATTCCTGCGACAGCCCGTCAGCGTCGTTCGTTTCGATCGTGCCGAGGTTCTTTCAGGCTCAGTTGGCCCAGGCGACCAGACCCAACTCGACCGGCGAGATCAGGTGCGGGTGCGAAGGAACGGCGCGCACGGTGAGACCGTACGGCCCCGCCTCGCCGACGATGTATGTGGCCTCGAAGACGTCGCCACCGACGAAATCGAGGTTGACGACGGCGGGGGTTCCAATGAACTCGCCCTCCGAATTGGTACCGCCGTGCAACACCTGGACTGCAAAGTCATCGACGTCGAGACCGTCGATGTCGACGTGCGCCCGCACGAGGCGGTGGTCCCCCTCGTTGGCGGGAGCGGTGTCGCTCTCGACGTCGAGAATTTTCACCGACGGCCACGCGTCGCGCACGTGTTGCTTCCACTCGGCCAGCTGTTTCGCCGGGGCACCGCCATCGGCGTTGGCCAGGCGCGAACCGGCGGCGGCCGGCTCGTAGAGCTCGGTCGTGTAGTCGCGCACCATTCGGGCTGCCGTGACGAACGGCCCCAGTGACTTCCAGTTGTGCTCCATCTTCTGGATCCAGCCGTGCGGCAGCGCGTCGTCACCGCGGTCGTAGAAGAGCGGCATGATTTCTCGCTCCAGCAGACCGAACAGGCTGGTGGCCTCGCGCTGGTCGCGGCGGCCTGTGTCGGGGTCGTCGTCGGCAGAGTTGATGGCCCAGCCGTTCTCGCCGTCGAAACACTCGTCCCACCAGCCGTCGAGAATGCTGCAGTTCAGCGCCCCGTTGAGCGCCGCCTTCATGCCGCTGGTGCCACACGCCTCCAGCGGGCGTCGTGGGTTGTTCAGCCACACATCGCAGCCGTGATACATGATGCGGGCCACGGCCATGTCGTAGTCGGGGACGAACACGAAGCGGTGGCCGACGTCGAGCTGGCGGGCGAACATCTCGATGTCGCGGATCATGTCCTTGCCCGGCTGGTCGGCTGGGTGCGCCTTGCCGGCGAAGACGAATTGCACCGGACGATCGGCGTCGAGCAGCAGCTTGCGCAGGCGATCCGGCTGTGACAGCAGCAGCGTGGCCCGCTTGTAGGTGGCGAAGCGGCGGGCGAAGCCGATGGTGAGCGCTTTCGGGTCGAGCAGCGCATCGCCCAACCGTGACCGCACGAACGTCACCAGCTCGGCGCGCCCCTTGGCGCGTGCTGCCCAGATCTCGGCGGGGTCGAGGTGGTTGACGCCGGTCCATGACGCCTCGTCGGCGCCATCCCACACCGGGCCGACGCTCTTCGCGAGCAGCGGAGCAATGTGACGGCCCACCCATGTCGGCGCATGGACGCCGTTGGTGATGGCCCCGATCGGTACCTCTTCGTGGGGCACGTCGGGCCACATTCCGGCGAACATCTCGCGGCTGACTGCGCCGTGAAGTTGAGCCACACCGTTGGCGCGCCCGGCCAGGCGCAAGCCCATCACGGCCATGTTGAACTTGCCGTCGTCCTCGTCCGGGCGGCTGCCGACCGCCATCAACTCCTCGAAGGTGACTCCGTACGAGGCGGCGAAGCCGGCGAAGTATTTCGTCATCAGCTCCGGGGCGAATCGGTCGATACCGGCTGGAACGGGCGTATGTGTGGTGAAGACGCCGCCCGCGCGAACGGCTTCCACTGCCTCGCGGAAGGTGAAGCCGGTAGCGACCAGTTCGCGAATCCGTTCGAGCGACAAGAAGCCGGCGTGGCCTTCATTGGTGTGAAAGACCTGCGGGTGCAGGCCGAGCGCACGCAGTGCGCGTACTCCACCGATGCCCAACACCATCTCCTGGCGCAGACGGTGCTCGGTGTCGCCGCCGTAGAGACGGTTGGTGATGGCGGCTGCCTCGGGGCTGTTGCCCTCGACGTTGGTGTCGAGCAGGTACAGCTGCACCCGGCCGACCTCGACACGCCAGACGTTGATCTTCACGTCCTCATCGCCGATCTGCAGTGTGACCTGCACGTCGGTGGAATGCAGCGCCAGCCCCAGCGGGTCCAGCGGTGGGTAGCGTTCCTCTTGCACCCCGTCGGCGTTGAGGCTCTGGCGAAAGTAGCCCTCGGCGTACAGCAAGCCGACGGCGGCCAACGGAATGCCCAGGTCGGAGGCAGCCTTCAGGTGATCGCCGGCAAGAATACCCAGGCCACCCGAGTACTGCGGCAGGGTCTCTGAGATGCCGAACTCAGGCGAGAAGTAGGCGACGAGACCGAGCGGTGAATCGGTGCGGCTCTGGAACCAGCGGGGTGCTTCCACGGCATCGCGTAGTCGGGCGGCGGCTGCTTGGGTAGCGGCAACGACCTCGGGGTCGGCGGCGAGTTCTTCCCAGCGAGGGGCGGTGATGGCGGCCAGGAGGCGCAGCGGATCGCGCCCGGTGGACTTCCACAGCGCCGAATCCAGTGACTTGAACAACGCCTGCGTCTCGACGTCCCATGTCCAGTGAAGGTTGAACGCCACCTGCGACAGCGCCCCCAGTGCCGATGGAATTGCGGGAACGACGTTGAACTCTCTGACTGCACGCATTCGGGTGAGGCTAGTTCCGCTCCGGCCCGGTCGGGTCTGAGACTTGTGTGACATCACGCTGTTGTGCGGGCGCCTGTCACGCGGACCGGTAGACCTCGATGGTCTTGACTGCCACCGCATCCCATGTGTAGGTCTTGCCCAGAAGCGCAGCGGCGTTGACCTTCATTCGATCGGCAGCAGTCGGGTCGGCAAGCACGTCGCCGATGCGATCCGCCAACTCATGGTGGTTCCCCGGCTCGAACAGCATGCCCGCGTCGGTTCCCTCGACGATCTCGGCCAGTCCGCCCGTGCGCGCCACGATCGTTGGCGCGCCGGCTGCCATTCCCTCGAGGGCGACGATGCCGAACGGCTCGTACAGCGACGGGATCACCACACAGCTGGCCCGCTGCAGCAACTCGTGCAGCTCGTCATCGGGTACGAAGCCTGCCAAGTGCACGATGTCGCTGACGCCGTCCATGTCGATCTGCGATTGCAGCTCGGGCAGATATGTGCCGCGGCCGGCGATCACGCAGCGAACATCGGGTACCCGCAGGCGCAGCTCGCCCATTGCGCGGGCCAGGACTTGGAAGCCCTTTTCATACTGGACGCGACCCCAGGCCACTACCAATGGCTCGCGCTGACTGGCGGGCGCGGAAACAGCGCCATTCCACCGATTGGTGTCGACACCGTTGGGGACGAGGTGCACCTTCTCGGACGGGACCTCGAAGCTGTCGAGGACCTCGCGCACCATGAACCGCGAGCAGGCGATGATTTCCCGGGCCTGATAGGTGAGCCACCATTCGATGGAATTGATGGCGCCCGGCAGGCCAGGCGGCAGGTGGCCTCCGTGGCGGCCGCGTTCTGTGGCGTGGATCGTGGCGACCAGCGGTACGTGCAGTAACGACATGAGCGTGTCGCCGGCCCATGCCACCAGCCAGTCGTGCGCGTGGACGACCTGTGGCTTCCAGTCGCCCAATCGTGCTGAGAGCTGCACCAGTTGGTGGTTGACGGAGGCCATCCTTGCGACCAGATCGTCGTCGGGCAACCACGGCAAGCCGGGGTCGGCGCGCAGCACGCGTACCCCCTCGACCACGGCATCATCGGGCTGGTCGGGATGATGCAGGCTGAAAACGACCACCTCGTGGCCGGCACGTTGCATTGCCCTGGACAGGCCGTCGACGTGGGCCGCAATGCCGCCCACGACGAGCGGCGGGTACTCCAACGACAGCATCAGTACTCGCACGGTTGCGAACGTAGCAGCGGCGAGGGGGGACGGTGCCGTACGATCACCCTGTGGTGCTTACCGATCTTGACCTCCATCTCTTCGGCGAGGGAACCCATCGTCGTCTGTGGCAGCTCCTCGGGGCGCAGCCGCTACCGACCGGTGGCGTGCAATTCGCGGTGTGGGCACCCAATGCCGCTTCCGTGGAAGTCGTGGGCGACTGGAACGACTGGGCGTCGGGCACGATGCTCGAGCCGCAAGGTTCGTCGGGGATCTGGGCGGTGGTCTGCCCGTCGGCGCAACCCGGCCAGCGCTACAAGCTGGGGGTCACCTCTGGCGCAGGCGCGTACGTGCTCAAGGCCGACCCGATGGCACGACAGAGCGAGTGCCCACCGTCGAACGCGAGTGTCGTCCCACAGCCTGACACCTACGTGTGGGGCGACGACGAGTGGATGGCATCGCGCAGTCATGCGCTGGGCGCGCCGTTGCGTATCTACGAAGCGCACATCGGTTCTTGGCGTTCGGGGGTCGACAACTACGTCGAGTTCGGTGAACAACTTGCCGACCACCTGGTCGCGCTCGGCTTCACCCATGTCGAGTTGCTCCCGGTCGCCGAGCATCCCTTTGGTGGCTCGTGGGGCTACCAGGTCAGCGGCTACTACTCGCCGACGGCACGGTACGGAACGCCCGACGAGATGCGGGCAATGGTCGACATCTTCCACCGGCGTGGCCTTGGCGTCATCATCGACTGGGTGCCGGCACACTTCCCGAAGGACGAGTGGAGCCTCGCCCGCTTCGACGGCACTGCGCTCTACGAACACGCCGACCCGCGCCAGGGCGAGCACCCCGATTGGGGCACGTATGTCTTCAACTACGGCCGCGACGAGGTGCGCAACTTCCTGGTGGCCAACGCGTTGTATTGGTTGCACGAGTTTCACATCGACGGACTGCGTGTCGATGCCGTGGCCAGCATGCTGTACCTCGACTACTCGCGGCCCGCGGGCGGCTGGGTGCCCAACCGTGAGGGGGGTCGCGAGAACCTCGAGGCGCTTGTGTTCCTTCGTGAGCTGACCTCGGCGGTCGCCGATGAGGCACCGTCGGCGATGGTGATCGCGGAGGAGAGTACGGCCTGGCCGAAGGTCACCCACCCCATTGCGTTCGGTGGCCTGGGTTTCACGCACAAGTGGAACATGGGCTGGATGAACGACACGTTGGGGTACCTGGAGCACGACTCCGTGCACCGCCGCTTCCATCATCGTGAGTTGTCGTTCGGGCTGCTCTACGCGTTCAGCGAGCGTTTCGTGCTGCCGCTGAGCCACGACGAAGTGGTGCACGGCAAGGGCAGCCTGCTGGGCAAGATGCCCGGCGACGACTGGCAGCGTTTCGCCAACCTGCGCGCTCTGTACGCGTGGATGTGGGCGCAGCCGGGGGCTCCGTTGCTGTTCATGGGCGCTGAGATCGCGCCGTTCACGGAGTGGAACGAGTCGACCGGCTTGCCGTGGCATCTGCTCGACCACGCACCTCACCGCGGCATCCGCGACCTCCTGGCCGAGCTCAATCGGGTGGTGGCCGCCTGGCCCGCACTGTTCGAGCGCGATCACGAAGCCGCTGGCTTTCAGTGGCTCGACGCCAACGATGCCGATCACTCGATCTTTGCGTTCCTTCGTTGGGGCTATGCGGGCGGCACTGTCGTTGCGACGGTCGCCAACTTCACCCCCGTGCCACACGGTGGTTATCGCGTCGGCCTGCCCTGGCCGGGCGAGTGGCAGGTGTTGCTCGACACAGACTCGCCGAACTATGGCGGCAGTGGCTTTGCCGGGTACGACCTGGAGGGACTGCGGTTGGGCAGCGCGACGGTGACGGCGACCATGGAGGTGCCGTGGCAGGGCCAGCCGGCGTCCGCGGTGATCGAGGTGCCGCCGCTGGCGGTGCTCTGGTTGGGTTCCGCCCGCCCGTGAACCCCTGGCGCGACGAACGTCTGCGTCCCGTACTTGCGGCGTGTGTCACCCTCGGTTTCGCGGTCGGGGTGTTTGCTGTCTCGTTCGGGGTGACATCGGTGTCGGCGGGCGCGTCGGTGGGCCAGACCTGTGTGATGTCGCTGCTGGTGTTCACCGGCGCGTCGCAGTTCGCGGCAGTCAGCGTGTTCGGTGCCGGCGGCTCTGCGGCCTCGGCGTTCGGTGGGGCCGCGTTGCTCGCCGCCCGCAACAGTGTCTATGGGTTGGCGATGGCACCGCACCTGCGTGGCAGTCTCGGCCGCCGGCTGTTGGCAGCGCAGCTGACGATCGACGAGTCAACCGCCATGGCCGCGGCGCAGGAGGACGAGTCGCACCGAGTTGCCGCGTTCTGGATCACGGGTCTGAGCATCTATTTCTTTTGGAACATCGGCACGCTGATCGGTGCGTTGCTGGGCTCCGCCATCGACCCGAAGGTGTTCGGCCTCGACGCCGCGTTTCCCGCAGCGTTTCTGGCAATCCTGTGGCCGCTACTGCGTGAGCGGCGGTCGGCGATGGCGGCACTGATCGGCGCGACCGTGTGCGTGACGTTGATTCCCTTCGTGCCGGTGGGTGTCCCCATCCTGTGTGCGGCGGTCGGCATTCTGGTCGGGGTGCCGCAGCCCGTCTCGCGTGCCGAATCGGTGGGGTTCGAGGTGCAGCCGTGACCTGGGCGTTCGTCTTCGCGCTGGCCGCGACTGCCTACGGCTTCAAGGTGCTCGGCCTGGTGCTGGTGGGCGACCGTCAATTGCCGCCGATTCTCGGTCGCTGCCTGGCGCTGATCCCTGCAGCGCTGATCGCGGCCATCGTGGTCAAGGACACGTCCAGCGTCGGACAACACCTGCAACTCGATGCGCGGGCGGCGGGCGTGGCTGCGGCCGCCGTTGCCGCCTGGCGCAAGGCCCCGCTGATTGCCGTCATCGTCATCGGAGCCGCCGTCACCGCTGCCCTGCGCGCTGTTGCCTGAACGTGTTCAGCGCTGCCGACTCAGGCACCGCATTCCAACAATTTTCTGGATCTTCCGGGGGCGATGGCGAACCAGCGCCACCATTGGCCGGTCTCCGTCAGGCCGGGTGTTGCTCGACGAGTTGCTTGAGGCCGCGCAGGTTGCGCTGCCAGATGGCGCGCAACACGACCTTGCCGCCGATGTATGCGCCGATCGAGCCACCGAGCCACCAGGGGAAGGTCAGCGCTTCGTTCCACACGAAGCGTGTGCGACGGCCGAGGTCGATCGGCTCCAACGTGAACTGGCCGCTGCCGGTGACCAGCCCTGTGTGGCGCACGCCCATCACCTCGCCGGGTGTCCAGGCGGTGATCTCCATCCGGTCGACAAGCTTGATGGGCCCGACCTTGGTGTCACACAGGAACGCTGTGCCCACGCCGCGTGTCTGGTCAGTGGTGAACCGAATCGCGACGGCATCGTGCATCCAGTCGACATGGTTCTCGACCGGCTCGACGATCTCCCACACGCGTGACGGTGTTGCATCGATTTCGATTGCAACGCGGATCTCTGACATGGGAGGGGCCTGAGGGATCAGGCCCGCACGGAGACGTGACGCAACTGCTCGGCAGCGGTCTCCGGTGGCACGATGTTGATCATCACGCCGGTGCCGCGCTCGAACCCGGCGGTGGTGACCAGCTTCGGGAACAGGTGTACATGCCAGTGGTAGGACCCGTTGTAGTGGTGCGGGGCCGTGTGTAGCACCAGGTTGAATGCGATGTCGCCGTGGATTTCGCGCAGCGCGATCAGTGAATCGCGAATGGCGACTCCGACGGCACCCAGGGTGGTGTCGTTGCTGTCAGTGATGTGCAGATCGTGGCTGCGCGGGATGATCAGCAGTTCATACGGGACGCCGGCCCAGTAGGGGCTGACGCACACCACGTCGTCGGTGGCGAAGAGCACGCGCTTGCCATCAACCAGTTCGGCCTCGACGGTTGCGCACAGGATGCAGCCACCCTCGAAGCGGGTGAAGGCACGCTGCTCTTCGAGAATCTCACCCGGCACGAACGGCAGGCCCAACAGTTGGCCGTGGGGGTGCGCCAGCGATGCCCCAGCCTCGCGACCGTGGTTGATGATGGCCTGCGTGTAGCGGACATGCTTGGTGGTGGCATGTTCCTGCAGCCGACGCTTGAGCATCCGCATCATCTCGGTGGCGTCGTCGTCGGTGATGAGGTGCAGTCCACCCTCATGGTCCGGGGTGAACACGAAAACCTCGTGAATGCCGCTGGACTCCGCCTCCACGTGCACCGGACCGTGGTGGTGAACCGCGAACGGCTCGTCGCCTTCGAATGCCGGGTACAGGTTGGGGATGACGCGCATACGCCAGTGGCCGCCGGCATCGAGCGTCTCGAGCGCGGGGAGCGACCTCTCTTCGTTACCGGGGCAGAAAGGGCAGGGGCGACCTGGTTCCGACTCGACCTGCGCGGTGCGCGGGGCGAAATCGGAGGGGCGTTCGGCACGATCTGCCACGATCGTGACCCATCGCCCGGTCAGCGGGTTCAGACGGAGTTGGCTCACAGCTCCTACAGCCTACGAGGTGAGGCTCGGCGAAGGGCGGACGGGGCTCGAATTTGGGTGGTTCCCCTTGCAAAAGACGGAGACTTGACGTTCGCTCTCGGTGGTGAAGGGGGTGCGGTCGAACGCCTCCCACCGGTCGGCCAGGCGCAATCCGGCGGCGGTGGCCATGTCGTCGAGTTGCACGGTGGTCGCCCAGCGGATGCTCCACGGTCGCAGCCGCACACCGCCAGCCTCGGTGATGTCGATGAACTGACCTTCTGCGACCTGATCGATGGCGTTGGTAGTACTGACACTCAGCACTACTCGGTCAGCAGCGATCGAGCGGACGGTGATGTTGGATGCAGGGTCGTGCTCAGGGTCGGGAACGAATGCCTCGATCACGAAACATCCCCCCTCCACCAGCGCGTCGGCGACGGCAGCGAAGCATGACTGTTGCCGCTCGTGGGTGAGCAGATTGAAGAACGTGTTGTACGCGACGAACACCAAGGAAAAAGGCCCTTCGGGGAGGTCATGGACCATGTCGCCGCGGTGTGCGTGGACGACGGCGCCGCCATCCTTCATGGCCATCTGCTGCAACATCAGCTCGCTGCTGTCGAGGCCGTGCACCTCCAGCCCCGCTGCCGCCAGGGGGACGGCCAGCCGGCCGGTGCCAACGCCCAGTTCCAGCACGCGGCCACCCTGGGCGAGCGAAACCAACGTCGTGACCGTGGCGCCAACGTCGCTGATGCCGTGGTACCACTCGTCGTACACCTCGGCGAATGAGTCGCCGTAGCTCGAATCGTCGTACCCACGCATCGTCCCATCTTGGGTCATGCGAGCGCCGAGCCGCCAGCCGAATCGTCCCGAGCGCTCACGCGCCACCGCGTGCTTCGGCCAGAATGGCCGCGTGAGCCAATGGGTGGGCATCGAATCAGGGTCGATGGCGGTGCCGACGGTCACCCGCGGTCGAGAGGCCGTGGCGCGTTCGCCGCAGGTGCCGCGCCTGCGACGAACGGAGCGAATCATCGTTGGTTCCATCGACGGTGCGGCACACGTCCTACAGCGCCAGGCTCGCAGTGTGCTGGTCGGCTCGGCGATCTTGATGGTGCCGATGGTCGCTGTCGGGGTAGTGCTCGCCGTCCTTGCGTTCGATCGTTTCGATGCCGTCGACGGGATGCTGGGTGACCGCGGGTACATCGGTGCTGAGTCCAGTTTTGTGTTCCTGGCCGCCGCGCTGCAGTCGTTCACCGCTCACCTCATCGGTGCCTATGCGGCAGTCTTTCTCGTCCGCTATCAGATGGGTGGGTCGCCGGGAATCGGTGAATGCATCCGGGCCGTGCTGCGCCGGTTGCCGCTGCTGGTCGGCACCTGGCTGGTGACGCATTGGTGGGCGCTGCTGTTCGATCTGTGGCTGATCAACTCCGACCGCACTGCGCTGGCGGCGTTGATCTGGATCCTGCCGTTGACGGCATCGCTGTTCAGCACCTGCGTCTTACTGGTCGCACCCGTGGTTATGGGCGAGAAGCTGGGTTTCGCCGCCATTCCCCGGTCGTGGCGACTGGTCCGCACGCGTTTCGGCGCTGCATTCGGGTTCGTGTGGGCGTGCAGCGTGCTGGCCGTGATGCTGTTCGCATTCATCGCGTTCCTGCCCCAGTTGGCGCAGGCGACCGGGCTCGTCACGTTCGGGTCGTACGGCTGGCTGGCGCAGGGCATCACCTCGCAACTGGCGTTGCTGATCGTGATCCCGTTCACTGCGCTGGCGACGACGCAGCTGTACCTGCAGATCCGCGTACATGCGGAAGGACTGGACATCGTGATGGCAGCGGACCGAGCGTTCGGTCCTGCCACGTGATCACTGAGTTCCTCACCCGCGCGTGGCTGACCAACGCGCCACCGGGCGACCCGCTGGGCCCGGTGAACCAGGACCCCGACGCGGTACGCGAGGAGGCCTGCAAACTGGTCAGCAAGGACACGTCGGTGTGTTCCGCACCCAAGCCACCCACGCCTCCCCAGGGAAAGGGTGGCGGTGTCGATCTCAGCATCGTCTCGCTGCTGCTGTGGGCGCTCCTGATCGCCGCGGTCATCGGGCTGCTCTACATGGTGCTGCGGTCGGTGGCCAAGACCTCGGGACGCGGCCGAGCGCGCAAGAAGCCTGTTGTCGGTGAGGATGACGACGACCTGGTCGAGCGAGACGCCGTTGCCGTTGACCGCTCCCGTGAGCCCGTGAACTGGCGCACGGAGGCCGAGCAGCACCGTCTTGCAGGTCGTTATCGAGACGCCCTGCGCTGCCGGTATCGGGCGCTTGTGGGCGACCTGGCTCGGCGCGGATTGATCGATGAGATTCCGGGTCGCACGACCGGTGAGGAACGCGTTCAACTCGGGCGTGTCACGCCGGTGGCCAGTACCTCGTTCAACTCGGCAGCGGACCTGTTCGATGGCGCGTGGTACGGCCACCTGGATGTCGACGCCGCGGACGACGATCACTTCCAGGTGCTGGAGCGCGACGTTCTGGCGACAGCCGTGCAGGCGCGCAGATGAGCCCTCGTCGCGCGGTCGGCACCGAATCCGCAGGGGGTCGCGTCGGCTTCACTGCGCTGCTGCTGGTCGTTGCGGCGGTTGGGATGCTGCTGTTGCTGCGGGCACGACCGAACCCCGAGCCGTTCGACCCGCGCAGCGGCGACGGCAGCGGCACGCGTGGTCTGGTCGTGCTGTTGCAGCACGAGGGAGCGACGGTCTCTGTCGTCAGGGCTGCGCCGGCGGTGGGCGAACCCCAGCGCGTGTTGGTGTTGGAGGATCGGCTGGACGACACGCAACGTCGCGAGCTGCTGGCGTTCGCGGAGGGCGGGGGCGTGGTCGTCGTCGCTGATCCAGCGAGCACCCTCGCCGGAGACCTTGGCGCGCCGAGCGAGGTCGCTGACAAATTGCCGTCGTTCGGCGCCAACGACGTGGCCTCCCAGATCAACGTGCCACTCGACGACTGTGATGTGCCGGCCCTTGCTCATTTGCGCGGAGTCTTCGTTCGAGCGGGCGTCCGGTTCCATGCCTCGCCAGCGGCGACATCGACATGCTTCGAGAACCAGTCGGGGGCCTTCGCCGTCGTCGCGCCGCGGGGTGCGGGCCTGATCGTGCAGCTCGGCGACAACGAACTCTTCACCAACTCGCTGCTGCGCTACGCCGACAATGGGCCACTGGCAACAGCGTTGCTGGCACCCACCGACGGCTCGCGCGTCGACATCCTGCTCGGTCAGCAGGCGGCGAAGACCGCAGCGGACATCGGAACGGGTCAGCGGACCCTGTCGGATCTGGTTCGGCCAGGCGTGTGGATGGCGTTGACCCAGTTGGCCATCGCCTTCGTCATCTTTGCCATTGCGCGCGCGATTCGGCCCGGCCGGCCGGTGCGTGAACCCGAGCAGGTACCCATTGCAGGCAGCGAGCTGGTGGTGGCCACCGGCAACCTCATGCAGCGAGCCCGGCATGCGGATCGCGCTGGCTGGCTGCTGCGCGGCAACCTTTATCGCTCGTTGTGCAACGAGTTCCGACTGCCCGCGACCACGACCATCAACGATCTGGACGCTGCTGTTGCGGCGCAGACATCGTTGTCGCTCGGTCAGGTTGCGTCGGTGCTGCTGCGCGATGTGCACGACAACGCCGAGCTGGTACAGCTCAGCAATTCTTTACAGGCAATCCGTGACGCGACCCCTCTGGGGCGCCTCGAAGTTGAAGGAGTCAGCTCGTGAACGAGGAACTCAGGTCACCCCTGCAGGCTGTCATGGCGGTGCGCGACGAAGTTGGCAAGGTGGTGGTTGGCCAGGAGGGTGTGCTCACTGGCGTGATCGCGGCGCTGCTGGTCAACGGCCATGTGTTGCTCGAGGGCGTCCCCGGCGTGGCCAAGACGTTGCTGGCGAAGAGCCTGGCTGCCGCCTTCGACATGAAGTTCACACGCTTGCAGTTCACGCCCGATCTGATGCCCAGCGACGTGATCGGCCAGCAACTGGTGGGTCAGACATCCGATGGCATCACGTTCAAGTTCCGTGAGGGTCCGGTGTTCACGAACCTGCTCTTGGCCGACGAGATCAACCGCACACCACCCAAGACGCAAGCGGCGCTGTTGGAGGCGATGGAGGAACGCCAGGTCAGCTTCGACGGTCAGACCTATCCATTGCCCGATCCGTTCCTCGTGATCGCGACACAGAACCCGATCGAGTACGAGGGCACCTACCCGCTGCCCGAGGCGCAGCTCGACCGCTTCCTGTTCAAGCTGCAGGTGCAGTATCCAACCTTCGAGCAGGAGCTGGAGATGGTGTCGCGCCATGACCGGGGTATGAATCCCCATGACGTTCGCGGTGCGGGTGTCCGTCCGGTCGCATCGGCCGCTGATCTGGCCGCCGGTCGCGCTGCGATCCAACGGATTCGGGTCGATCCGGCGGTGCAGCAGTACATCGTCAACGTCTGTCGTGCGACCCGTGAATCGCCGTCGCTGCAGTTGGGGGTGTCGCCGCGTGGCATCACCTGGTTGCTGCACGCGTCGAAGGCGTGGGCGTGGCTCAGCGGGCGCGAGTTCGTCACACCCGACGAGGTCAAGGCGGTCGCCAAGCCGTGTCTGCGTCACCGCATCATGGTTCGTCCCGAGCTGGAGCTGGAGGGCACGTCGGCCGACGCTGTGCTCGACGGCATTCTCGCCACCGTCCCGACGCCACGCTGATCTGTTGCTGACTCGGCTCCTATGAAGCACCGCATCGCCTACCCGCTGCCGAGCGCATGGTTCGCCGCGCTCGTCGCCCTCTCGGGTCTCGCGTTGTTCGCGTGGCCCGGTCGCAGCTGGTCGGCGATGGTCGTGGTCGAGGCGCTGCTGCTGGTGGCCTTCATCGTGGATGCCGCGCTGTGTGTGGCGCCCAAACGCATCGATGTGCAGCGCGAGCTCGACGAGTCGGTGACGATGGGTGAGCTGGTGACACTGACCTGGTTGGTTGCCAACCGTGCGCCTCACCTCGCACGGGTGACGGTCACCGACGCGTTGTGGCCCAGCCTGGGCGCCGAGCGTCGACGGGTCAGCGCCACGCTGCGGCCCGGTGCGCGCCTGCGATCGAAGACCGTGTTGCGACCGACTCGTCGCGGCCGGTTCCCGTTGAGCGATGTGACGGTTCGTGTGGAGGGCCCGCTGCGCTTGGTCAACCGTCAGGCAACGCGGGCGGTGGAGGGCAGCCTGCGTGTGATGCCGGCATACCCCAGTCGCGAAGAGGTGCAGCGCCGCATTCGAGTGCCTCGTGTGCTGGAGGTGGGCGTACGCAGTATTCGTACCAGTGGTGGTGGTACGGAGTTCGACCAGCTGCGTGACTTCCGCCCCGACGACGAGTTCCGTCGCATCGACTGGCCGTCGACAGTTCGTCTGCAGCGTCCGATCGTCAAGCACTACCGCGCGGAACGCAATCAGAACGTGGTGCTGCTGTTGGACAACGGTCGAGTCATGGCCGGCACCGTCGGCGGCGTGCCGCGCGTCGAGCATGCGATGGATGCCGTGTTGGGAGTGGTGCAGGCGGCGACGAAATTGGGCGACCGTGTGGGCATGGTGGCCTTCGACCGCCAGGTGCGCAGCGTGGTGGTGCCCACGAACGGCAAGAGCCAGCTGGGTCGCGCCGCCGAGGCGATGTACATGTTGGAGCCCGACTACAGCGAGAGTGCGTACCTGGCAGCGTTCAACTACGCGACAGCGCGCTTTCGTCGACGCTCGCTGTTCATCGTGCTCACCGATCTCGTCGAGGCAGTTGTCGAGCAGGCGTTGCTGCCTGCGTTGCCGATCATCACCCGTCGCCATCTCGTGGTCGTCGCTGCGGTGCAAGATCCCGCGGTGCAGCACTGGGCTGCCGGCGGCGATCATCAGTGGGCCAGCGAGGCATACCGCGAGGCGGCCGCCGTCAACGCAGTGCATCAGCGGGCGCGCGCCACGGCTCGTCTACGTGCGGCCGGCGCGATCGTGGTCGATGCCGCCCCCGGCAAGTTGGCCACAGAGTTGGTCGACAAGTACCTAGAAGTAAAGGCCAGCGGCCGCCTCTGAACGTGAGGTCGGTCAGGACCGGGTTGGGTGGGCCGTCCTGGTGGGGCGGTTTCAGGCGAGGGCGGCGTCGGGGGCGAAGGTTTCCAGTCCTTCGCGGCGCAGGCGGACGATGTAGACGATGGTCCAGCCCCAGAACAGGCTGAACGCTCCGACACCGATGCCGACCCGCACGAACGTCGACCACGGGCGGCCGGTCACGAACCCTTCCACCACGGCGGCCATCAGGAATGCGATGACCAGGCCCACCAGAACGCTGCCCGATCGACGGGCCTCGTCGGTGAGCGCGTTGAAGCGTGGACGGTCGCCGGGGTCGATGATCGCCCACCCGATGCGGAGCCCCGCCGCGCCCGCCACCACGACTGCGGACAGCTCGAGCATTCCGTGCGGGAGTATCAGGCCCCAGAACTTGTCGGCCTGCCCCGCGTGGGTGAACAGACCTCCGGCCATCCCACCGTTTGCACCGTTCCACGCCAGCAGCGCGGCAGTGACGACACACAGCAACACGCCGGCAGCAAAGGCAAGAAAGCCGACGCGGATGTTGTTGAAGAACACCTGCGTCGCGAAGTTCTGCGACGGTTGATTCGAGTAGTACTCCTCGAAGTCCTGATTGATGTACTGCTGACCGGAGCCGTCCGGGGCGGCCACGTCGAATGCCGTCGGAGACACCGACAGCCAGATCTGGAACACGGCCCAGGGAAGGAACGTCAACAGCGCAGCGACGAGGATGTACTTGCGCAGCGAGTAGACGGCGGCCGGGAACGTGACGGTGGCGAACTGTGTGACGCCGCGGCGCACCTCGGTGTCGCGCTGCCCGTAGAGCACTCCGTGGGCATCGCTGACCAGCAGTGTCAGACGATTGACCAACGCCGAGTCTGCTGCGTATTCGACGCGTGCATTGGCCAGGTTGGCGCCGGTGCGCTGGTACAGGTGCACCATCTCGTCGAGTTCATCGGGCGTGACCTGCGTGACTTTGCGCGCTCGCTCGGTGAGCTGCTGCAGCCGCCTCCACGCCCCTTGATGTGCCGCCACGAACGCATCGATGTCCACTGCCTGCGTAGGGTAATGCGTTGATGGATGGCATCGTCACCCCCGAAGCCGTGGTGCTCGACGTCGAGACTGCCGGTGTTGCCTCACGGGTCTTCGCGGGAATCATCGACTTCGCTATCCAGCTGGGCATCTTGTGGGTAGGGGCGATGCTGCTGGCTGCCAGCGGGGTGGTGGATTCGTCGTCGTCCAACATGGGCACCGCGCTGCTCATCGCCGCCGTGGTGATGGGCTATCCGGTCCTGTCCGAGACATTCATGCGTGGCCGCACCATCGGGAAACGAGCATTGGGTCTGCGCGCCGTCACGCTGGAGGGCGCCCCCATCCGGCTGCGGCATGCCTCTCTACGAATGATGGGCGGTCTCGTCGATCGCTTCCTGCCGCCGCTGGGCGTCACCGGCATGCTGATGGTGATGGGCACCGCTCGTCATCAGCGCGTGGGTGACCTGCTCGCGGGGACCATCGTGATTCGCGACCCGACCCGCACGCTGCTCCCTCCAGCGGTGTGGTTCCCGGTGCCGATGGGCTTGGAGGCATTCGCCGCGACCATCGACCCGACCGCCCTGACCGACCAGCAGTACACGGTCATCAGAACCTTCCTGATACGCAACCGCGAGCTCTCGGTGGACGCTCGCTACTCGCTCGCGGCCGATCTTGCCGCCCGCGCCGCGGCCACCCTGCACCACGACGGGCTTCGTCGCGTGCACCCCGAGGCATACCTGCTGTGTGTGATCAGCCGATACCAGCGCCGCAACTTTCCGACGCATCAGCCAGCTGCGTGGCACGCCGGGCAGCCACAATTCCGCACTCCTTCGTAGCCTGTAGGCATGCCCGGCTACACCTACCTCGACCATGCGGCCACCACGCCCATGCGACCTGAGGCGGTCGCGGCCATGCTGCCCTACCTCTTCGAGCACTTCGCGAACCCGTCGGGTTCGCACCGCTTCGCTCGTGAAGCACGCACCGCCATCGACGATGCCCGTGAGGTGATGGCCACCGCGATCGGGTGCAAACCCGGCGAGGTGATCTTCAACGGTGGTGGCACCGAGGCCGACAACACCTCGATCCGTGGTGTGCTTGCCCGACGTGGTGGCACTGCTGTGTGTCCGGCCGCCGAGCATCACGCCGTCTTGGAATGTGTTCACCTGACCCACGGCGTCGTGGTGCCTACCACCGCTACGGGCGCGGTCGATCTCGATGCGCTGGCGGTTGTGCTGAGCGAGACTTCTGACGTCTCGGTCGTCAGCGTGATGGCGGTCAACAACGAAGTCGGCACCATCAATGACATGGCTGCCGTCTCCAAGATCGTTCGCCGCCACGCGCCGAAGGCCGTGCTGCACACCGATGCCGTGCAGGCGGCCTGCTGGCTCGATCTGCGCACCATCTGGCCGCATGTCGACCTGCTGTCGCTGTCGGCGCACAAGTTCGGTGGGCCCAAGGGAGTTGGCGTGCTGATCGCCCGCGAGGGCATCACGTTCGAACCGGCGCTGATCGGTGGTGGCCAGGAGCGTGAGCGGCGCAGTGGCACCCACAATGTGGGTGGCATCGTGGCGATGGCTGAAGCACTGCGGATCACCGATGAGCAGCGCGGCTCGGAGCTGTCACGGATCGCCGCCCTGCGCGACCAACTGGTCGACCGGCTGGTCGCCGAACTGCCGGGCGTACACGAGACCGTGGCGCGCACCGCCAAGGTTGCCGGGTCTGCCCACCTGTGCATCGAGGGCATCGAGAACGAGGCGCTGCTGTTCCTGCTCGACGAGGCCGGCGTGTGCGCCAGCGCCGCGTCGGCGTGTGCTGCAGGCGCCATGGAGCCCTCCCACGTGTTGCATGCGATGGGCGTCTCTCGCGACCTCGCGCAGGGTGCGTTGCGGCTCACATTGGGCGCCACCTCTACCGCCGCCGACGTCGACCACGGCGTCGACGTGATCGTGCGCGCCGTCCACCAACTCCGACGCACTGAACTGGCCGTCTCATGAGCGTCGTGTCATGAAGGTCTTGATGGCGCTCAGCGGTGGGGTCGATTCGTCGGTTGCCGCTGCCGAATTGTTGCGCGACGGCCACGAGGTGGTGGGCATCACGATGCGGCTGTGGGGTGGCGAGAGCGATACCGGCTGCTGCTCGGTGGCCGACGTCGACGATGCCCGTCGCGTCGCACAGCAGTTGGGCATCGACCATCTGGTGTTCAACTTCACCGACGACTTCAACGAGCACGTGGTGGCGCCCTACGTCAGCGCTCACCAGAAGGGTCTGACCCCGAACCCGTGCATCGAGTGCAACCGCCATCTCAAGTTCCACCGGCTCAGCGAGCGCGCGGATCTGCTGGGGTTCGATGCGGTGGCCACCGGCCACCACGCGCGCATCATCGAGCGTGGCGGCATTCGGTACGTGGCGCGCGGCGAGGACATGGCGAAGGACCAGAGCTACGTCGTGCACATGCTGCCCCAGCGCGAGTTGGCTCGCACGCTGTTCCCGATCGGCGACCTGACGAAGGCAGAGGTGCGTGTTCGAGCTACGGCGATGGGCCTGCGGACGGCCGACAAGCCCGACAGCCAAGACGTCTGCTTCATCACCCACGACGGTGGTCGGACTGCCTTCCTGGGCAGCCGCATCGCGTTCCGCCCGGCCACTGTCGTCGACGCGGTCGACGGCACGACGCTCGGCGCGGTCGAGTCCGTCGAGATGGTCACGTTGGGTCAGCGTCGCGGCATCGGCCTGCCCGGCGGAGGGCCGAAGCGCTACGTCGTCGACATCGACCACGCCACGTCCACCGTCAAGGTCGGCGACGAGTCCATGCTGCTGTGCGACTCGATGGTGGTCCACACGATGACATGGGCGCATCAGCCGGTGGAGGGCGAGATGCTGGTGCAGAGCAGCGCCCACGGCGCGACCCAGGCAGCCTCGGTGACGCTCGATGGCACGACTGCATTGGTGGAGTGGGCGCAGCCGCAGCGCCGTGTGTCGCCCGGTCAGAGCGTCGTGCTGTACGACCCAACCGACACCTATGTACTGGGTGGCGGAATCGCCGGATAGCCCGGCGGCCAGCTAGGCAACCGGAATTTTGCCCTCGGCGAGTGCATTCAACGCCCGACCGGGGCGCGATGGGGCAACAAGGATGGACTGCACGTGCAAGGCTTTGCCCTTGGGCTCGGCGACGGTGGCGGCGAGCACAACCAGTTCCATCTCGCGCAGCACGATCTCCAACGCGTGGCCCGCAGCGGGTCCAGTGAGGTCGGCTGCTTGCGTGTCCGCCGCCGCCAGGTGAGCGACAGCGACGTTGCCGCGCTGCATCATCAGTGTTTCGCCCAACGTGACGGCGTCGTGCACCACGATGCCAGCGGGTACCACGACGAGCCACCGCATCGAGAGCCGATGGAGCCTCGGCGCGAGCAGCCAGCCCAAGACACATGCGACTACCGCCAGCACGGGACCGAGGAGCCAGTGCCCAGCCGCGAGTTCGAGAACTGCGCCGAGCACGACCATGCACCACACCGACCACACCAGCACCGTCGGTATCACCAGCATGGCGGGCGTGCGCAGCGGCAACCGGTATTCGCGACCGTATGCCGAGCCCTGGACCAAGGCCTCGGCAACCTCCGCCGACAGGGCGATCATGCTGACCAGCACGGCGATGACCAGCGCGATGGACCCCCACACGGCGCCCCCACCCAAGGCGACAGCGGCCACGGCCGCTGGCAGCGTGCCCGGTGCAAGGAGCCGCACGACCGTGAGCGCGAGTGGGCTGGGCACCACCAGCGCGACGACCAGCGCCATCGTCACCAGAGCCCACGCAACCGTTGCCACAGGTGCAGCCGACGAGCCGCGTGAGTCTGCTGCATTGCCGATGGCGACGGTCATCGAGACGGCAAGGACGACGACCAGTACCCGCAGAGCCCACAACCGGCTGCGCGGTGAAGTGAGGGTGACCGTGTTCATCGGCGCAACGGCAGATTTGTCGAAAGGCAACGCATCAGGCCAACGTATCTGCAATCGGTTGCCACGCTTCGAAGCGATTCACTCCTGCGTGGAACGATTGAGCGCGACGTCGGGTCGGGCTCGACCACTGAAAGGAGGCTCGACATGGTTCCAGTGCGACTACCCAGCGGTATTGCGACCGGTATCGGTGGGCTTCCGCACCGTGATGCCTCCGACGCGGTGTCGTTCGTGCTGCGCGAGATGGAGCTGCCGGCCATCCCCTTCCTGCCGCGGCGATCCCCGGCCGAGGGTTCGATGGCCCAGGCGATGGTCGGCATGCAGGGCATCACCGTTGGCCAGTACGGCAGCATTGCTGTCGACACCAACCTCATCGACCCGCTCGCACCAATCGTCACCGACCTCTCGCACGACGCGTTCGTCGGGTTCCGTACGTTCCTGGAGATGGCCAGCGAGCAGCAGTATTGCGGGCCCGTGAAGTGGCAGTTCGTCGGGCCGGTCAGTTTCGGGTTGGCGCTCGCGCGCGCGGGCGTCCCCATGAGCGATGCGTTCGAAGTTGCGGTGCGTTGTGTCCGGGCGCGGGTGCAGCATCTACTCGATGCGGTCGAGGCCTCGTTGCCCGGCAGCCGGCAACTGGTCTTCATCGAAGAACCTGCGCTCGTCGACCTCATGCAACCCGGTTTCTCGATCGCCCCCGACACCGCCATCGATCTCGTCTCGGGTGCGCTGGCAATGGTGGAGGGCTCGGCGGCGGTCTCCGGATTGCACGTCTGCGGTCTTGCCGACATTCCGTCGCAACTTTCGGCCGGACCAGCGATCCTGTCGCTGCCGGTGCGTCCCGAGGTTGCTGAGTCCGCTGGCTATCTCGTTCAGTTCATGGAGCAGGGCGGCTACATCGCGTGGGGTGTCGTTCCCACCAGCGGTCCCATCGTCACGTCGGCCGAACGCCCGTGGCGCCAGCTGTGTGCGCTGTGGTGCGAGCTGGTGCAGCGTGGCGCCGATCCCGTGCTGCTGCGCGAGCAGGCGATCATCACTCCCGAGTGCGGCCTGGCCTCGCACACTCCATCGGTTGCCGAGCGCGTGCACCGCTGTGTTGCGGAGGTCAGCACTCGTGTTCGCGACCAGGCCACTGCGTCGCGTTGGGTGCTCGGAGCGTAAGTCGGCGCCGTCCGCGTCAGTATCGGTCCGGCAGCGTCGGCAGCCGATCTAAGCTCGAGCGGATGAGCGACTTCAACGACATGCCTGGTACCCCGCCCTCGCCGATGGGCTCAGCCCCATCACCGTTCGGGGCGGCCGCAGCGCCACCGCCACCGCCACCCAGCTATGCGACCCCCGGTTATGCGACGCCCGGCTATCCCGCGTTCGCTGGTGTGCCGGGTGGCAAGGCTGCGCGGCCGCCGGTCACCGTGGGTGCGGGAATGCTGGTTGTCGGCGCGGCTCTGGCCATTCTCGGTTCGTTCCTGGCGTGGTTCACCATCCTGGGCACTACCTACACGGGCTTCTCCAAGGATGACGCTGGCGGCGCGAAAGACGGTCCGGTGTTCCTGGTCCTCGGGCTCATCCTCCTCGCGTTCGGAATCGCCCAGTTGGCGGCGCGCAAGGTTCTGGCCGTTGGCATTCTGGCGATCGTGGTGGCCGTCATCACCGTGATCGCGGCGCTCGCCGACATCGGCGACGTCAGTGACGCAATGAAGTTGGCCGACAACCTTGGCGTCGACGCGTCCACCGGCCCCGGTCTGTGGATCATCCTGGTCGGCGCAGTCGTCGCCCTGGCCGGCGCAATCGCAACGGTGGCGAAGCGACGCGCGTAGGCGAGAATGCAGGGATGACGCCTCTCGAGCGCATCCTCGAACTTCGATCACAGATCGCTCACCACAACGAGCGGTACTACGCCGACGATTCACCCGAGGTCAGCGACGTTGACTACGACCTGCTGGTGCGCGAGCTTGCGCGCCTGGAGGCCGAGAACCCCGATCTCGTCGATGCGGATTCCCCGACGCAGCAGGTTGCCACCGGCGTATTGAACGCGGCATTCTCTCCGGTCGAGCACCGGGTGCCGATGACCAGTCTCGACAACGCGATGGATGACGACGAACTGGCGGCGTGGGGTGAGCGCGTGACGCGAGGCCTCGGCGGGGAAGTGGCCCGGTTCGTGTGCGAGCTGAAGATCGACGGGTTGGCGATGAGCCTGCGGTACGAGAACGGCGCGCTGGTTCAGGCCGCGACTCGTGGCGACGGTCGGGTCGGCGAGGACGTGACGGCGAACGTTGCCACCATCGCCGGGCTGCCCAAAGTGCTCGACGTACTGCTGCCGCCCGAGGTACTGGAGGTGCGCGGCGAGGTGTACCTGCCGCTGGTGGCCTTCGAACGACTGAAGGCCGAGAAGGAGGCGGAGAACGTCGTGCGCATCGCCGCCGGCCGCAAGCCTGAGCCGGTGCCGGTGAACCCGCGCAACGCAGGCGCTGGAAGCCTGCGGCAGAAGGACTCATCGATCACGGCCACCCGCGGGCTCGCGTTCTGGAGCTACCAACTGGGCGAGATGGTGGGTGGCCGCGAGTTCTCGTCGCACCACGAAACCTTGGAGTACCTGCAGTCCCTTGGCTTTCCGGTGAACCCGGAGATCCGCCGTGTCGACGGTATGGCGGCCGTCGTCGAGTTCTGTCGCTATTGGCAAGAGCAGCGGCACACGCTGGCGTACGAGATCGACGGGATCGTCATCAAGGTCGATTCGCTCGCACAGCGAGAGGCGCTGGGCTTCACGTCGCGCGCCCCGCGGTGGGCCATCGCCTTCAAGTTCCCGCCCGAGGAGCGCACCACGATCCTGCGCGACATCATGGTCTCGGTCGGTCGTACGGGTCGCACGACGCCGTTCGCCGTGCTCGAGCCGGTGTTCGTCGGTGGGTCCACCGTCGGCATGGCCACGCTGCACAATCAGGACCAGGTGGCCTTCAAGGATGTTCGCCCAGGCGACACGGTCGTGGTCCGCAAGGCCGGTGACGTGATTCCCGAGGTGGTGGGTCCGGTGCTGTCGCTGCGCCCGGCCGGCAGTGTGCCGTGGGAGTTCCCACGGTTCTGCCCCTGCCCGTTGCACACCGAACTTGTGCGGCCCGAGGGCGAGGCCGACACGCGCTGCGTCGAGCCGGCATGTCCGTTCCAGCGCGACCAGCGCATCATTTACTTCGCCTCGCGTGGGGCGATGGACATCGAAGGGTTGGGGGACAGCACCGTCATTCAGCTCAGCGAAGCCGGCCTGGTCTCGGACCCCGGCGACATCTATTCGCTGACACGTGAGCAACTGCTCACGCTCGACAAGTGGGGTGAGACGAAGGCCGACAATCTGCTGGCAGCGATTGAGGGCTCCAAGACGCGGCCGCTGCCCAAGGTTCTGACGGCCCTTGGATGCAAGGGTCTCGGGCCCTCGGCGAGCGATGCGCTGAGCAGGGCCTTCGGCACGCTCGACGCCGTGATGAACGCGTCGGAAGCCGACCTGGCAACGACAGATGGGGTTGGCCCGACGATTGCCGGGGCCATCGTGCGCTGGTTCGCAGTGCCGGCCAATCGGGTGTTCGTCGAGAAGCTGCGCGCTGCTGGAGTCGCGTTCGGCCTGGTGGAGGTCAGCCGGCAGCCGCAGAACCTTGCCGGCAAGGCCGTCGTCGTGACGGGTTCGCTGGAGGGCTACACCCGCGAGGGGGCTGAACTGGCCATCAAGGACCGCGGTGGCAAGAGCCCCGGCAGCGTCAGCGCCAAGACGTTCGCAGTGGTGGTCGGTGCCGAACCGGGCGCCAGCAAGTTGACCAAGGCGCAGGACCTGGGCATCCCGATCCTCGACCTCGCCGGCTTCGAACACCTCCTCGAAACCGGCACCCTCCCGCCCCAGTAGTCGATCCCGGAGGTTTCAACCCGCACCCCACGTCACCGAAACCCTCGAGATGGCTGTTCTAGAGACGTTCGTCGAGGACTACTTCGAATCGTTGCAGCTCGCGTAGAGCACTGAGAGCGGGGTGCAACGGATTGAGCAGCACGTTGCGTTCGCCGCTGCGGGCGTCGACCAATGCGCTCGGCACTGCCATCGCCGCCGAGCGCGCCGAATCCAACCATGCTTCACCGATTCGTTGAGTTGCCGACTCGCTGGTCGGCCACGACTTCTTCAGCCCGCCCAGTTCCAACGAGTCGACGAGTCTGTCGGGCAGCTCGAACTGCATCGCGATGTACTTCACGCGGCCGCCGGTGATGTGGACGGACAGCTCCAGCGTGGCAAGCGCCAAGGACTGCGCGGTGTACACCATGCGTCGCCCAGGTGGGTTCCAGCGACCGCCAAACGCCGCCGCGCCCTCCCCGCTGATGGCGGTCGCTGCATGGTTCCTGGCTGCAAGACGCCACAGATGCATCGTCAGCTGAAGACCCCGTGCTCGATGCGCCCGAGCAGTTGGAAGACGGCTTCCGCGCCAACTTCCGTAGATGCAACCTCGAGCGGGGTGCGCCTGGCGAGAGCCCGCTGAGGAGTCGTCAGCCAGGTGCGCCCTTCATCGGCACCGCCCAGCACCGTTGCCGCCCGACGGGTGAGGCGCTGCAGACGCGCAACACGGTCACCTTCGAGCATGTCGAGCACGCCCTGCTGCTTGCGCCGTACCCAGGTGCGTGGAGAAATGCTGAGCCACTCGAGCACCTCGACGAGTGGCAGCCCCAGCGCAGTTGCCGCTGTGGTGACTGTGGTGACCGGTACGCCGCGGCGAACTTCGGTTTCGCCGAGCCGTCCGTCGCCTGTGATTGCGTGTGCCATATGGCGCAGGATACCACGCCAAGTGGCAACGACTGGCGCGGCCTAGAAGACGGTGAAGCTCCAGGTGTACGAAAGTGCCCGCCCGCGGCCTTCGATGATCTTCCAGAAGATCACCTTCACGAGGTGCTCACCCTGGCTGAACTCGCTGATCGTCGACTCCGGTGACGGGTCGAAGGTGAGGGTGGCGTTACCTGGCTCGAAGATGGTGGTTGGTGGCACCCTGACTTCTTGACCAGGCTTCGCGTTGCCGCGAACCTCATCGAGATTGACAGTTTCCAGTTCGAGACCGTCGATGATCAAGACGCCGGTGTACCCACTCTGCAGGTCGACGAAGACCTGTGTCTGGGCGGGGACCTGCGAGGCAGCACGTGGTGGGCTGACCTCCTCGATTGCCGCGGGAAGCCCTTCGCGATCCACTCCGGTGACTGCGATGGAGATGCCGATGCCGATGGCAACCAGCGAAATGGCGATGATGAAGCTGGCCACGAGCAATGACAGCTGTGGACGCCGAATGTGGATGCGCACACGGCCATTCTCGCTGTTCAATGCCGAATTCGCACCCTCGCGCTGTGGCCACTGCTCGGTGCAGCTAGGTTCTTGTGTCGTCATGGTGGCTAACGAACCTCCTCAATCGGCGCGGATCATCGCCGGGCGCTACCGGCTCGGTTCGCGACTAGGCAGCAGCTTCCAGGCCGCCGTGTTCGATGCCTTCGATGAGCAGATGCAACGGTCGGTCGTGCTCAAGCTGGTGCACCCTGACCTCAGTGCCATGCCCGAGCTGCAGCGTTCGTTCGAGCAGACGATGGTGATCGCCGCCGGTCTGCATCACCCCAATATCGCCGCTGTGTACGACTCTGGTCGTTCCCGCTGGAACGATCGTGAAGTCCTGTACGTCGCCGCGGAGCGAATGGTGGGGGGCAGCCTGCGCGACCTGCTGGACCGCGGCCGTCTGTTGTCGGCGTCGCAGGCGCTCGTCGTCGGGCTCGATGCCTGCAAGGCGCTCGATGCGATGCACCGGGCCGGATTGGTGCATACCGACATCCGGCCTGCCACGCTCGTTTTTGGTGACGACCGGCGGTTGCGGGTGGTCGATGTCGGCTTGGCGCAGGTGCTGCACCAGACGGCTGGCGACGTGGCGGCGCGCAGTGTCGACCGTGTCAAGTACACCTCGCCCGAGGAGGCGCAGGGCCAGCCGGTCCAGCCGAAGAGCGATGTCTATTCGCTGTGTCTCGCACTGTTGGAGGCGGTGACCGGAAGCGTGCCCTTCACCGCTGACTCTGCGGTGTCCACGCTGGCCAAGCGTGTCGACCGTCTGATGCCGGTATCAGCGGACTTCGGGCAACTCGCCGCGGTGTTCGAGCGGGCGGGCCGTCCCGATGCGAGCACGCGCTACACCGCTGCCGAATTCGGTCGCGCGTTGGTGCAATCTGCGGAGCAGATGCCGCGGCCGGAGCCGCTGCCAATTCTGGTGAACTCGCTGTTTGCGCCCGACAGCGGTGGCGCGGGCCAACCCGTCGAGCCCACCGGCCCGCTCGTGCGGCCGATCACCGAGCCCGTCGAACTGATGATCGTGGCCGCCGACGAGGCCGACCAGCCGCAGCCAGATGCTGCATCGGTCGTAGAGGAAGCAGTCGTGGCCGAGAGCCCTGCCCCGGTCGAGCCGGTCGCGACCGCGCCGATCGACGTGGCGCCTCCGAGCGTTGCTGTCGTGCCAACTCCGCTGCCACCGCCGCTGCCGAGCGCTGCTGCGGTGTTGGCCCCTCCGCCGCAGCCTGTCGCGGCGCCGCCAGCAGTCGAAGCCGTGCCGCCGACGATCGTGCCCCCAACCATCGTGCCCCCAACGATCGTGCCCCCAACCATCGTGCCGGGCACCGTCGTGCCTGATGCCGTCGTGCCTGATGGCGTCGACGAGGAGTTCGACCCGGACGACGAGTTCCCCGACCATCCTCCAGCGGTACGTGGTGGTCGTCGTTGGTTCATCGCGCTCCTCGCGGTCCTGGCGCTGGGTGGTGGCGCGTTGGCGTGGCAGAACACCCGCCCCGACACCAGCACCGTGCCCGACCTCACCGGCATGCGCCAAGGTGAAGCACTCAACCAGATCGGTTCCTTCAAGGCGGCCATCGAGGAGGAGCCGAACGAGACCGTCGCTTCGGGAGTGGTCGTGCGCACCGAGCCGGCGGCCGGCACCACGCTGGAGCACGGAAAGACCGTCACCATCTTCGTCAGCACCGGGCCGGCACCGCGCGCCCTGCCTGAGTTGGCCGGTCTGACAGTGCCAGAGGCCACGGCGGCGCTCACCGAGCTCGGGCTGGTCATCATCGTGTCGGACCCTGTGCCCGACGAGGTGGTGTTGCCGGGTGTCATCATCTCCTGGTCGGTGCCGGCCGCGCCGACGCTCACAGCTGGCGCAACGGTCATCAAGGGCACCACTGTGCAGGTCGTTGCCTCGTCTGGACCCGCCCCGCGGGTGGTTCCGGACCTCACCAATCTGACTATCGCGGACGCCACTGCAGCGTTGCAGGCGTTGGGCCTCGTCTATGCGCAGTTGCCTGACGAGTTCAGCAACACGGTTCCCGTCGGTTCGGTCATCCGCCAAGACCTGCCGCCAGGCAGCGAGGCCGCTCGTGGGGCGACTGTCGTCGTGGCGGTGTCCATGGGCCCTGATCTGGTGGCGATGCCATCGCTGTCGGGACTCGACTACAACGGCATCGTTGCCGCCATCCAAGGCGCCGGTCTCACCGTCGGCACGGTCACGGGCGACACCACACAACCCTTCGAATCGGCCACCGCCAGTGGCTCACAGGTGGTCGATGGGCAGCAACTGCTGCGGGGCACGCCAGTTGATCTCACGTTTGCGCCAACCCCGGTTGTAACCACAGTCGTCTAGCTCACTAACGTGCGCACCCAGGAGGTACACGTCATGGGTTCTCTGGACGGACGAGTTGCAATCATCACCGGTGCGGGTCGTGGGATCGGGCGCGAGCACGCGCTCTATTTCGCCGCTGAGGGTGCCAAGGTAGTGGTCAACGATCTGGGCGGCGCCAACGACGGCACCGGCACCGATCTGTCGCCTGCACAACAGGTGGTCGAGGAGATCAAGGCGCTGGGCGGCGAGGCGGTCGTCAACGGTGACAACGTGGCCGACTGGGAGGGTGCCCAGCGGATGATCAACCAGGCCATCGAGACCTTCGGCGACCTCGACATCCTCGTCAACAATGCAGGCATCCTGCGCGACCGGGTGTTGGTCAACATGACCGAGGACGAGTGGGACTCGGTCATCGCAGTCCACCTCAAGGGCCACTTTGCCCCTACCCGTTGGGCCGCTGCGTACTGGCGTGAGCAGCACAAGGCCGGCGTCGTCAAGCCTCGCAACCTGGTGCACACCTCCAGCACGTCGGGTCTGTTCTCCAACCCGGGTCAGGCGAACTATGGCGCTGCCAAGACCGGCATTGCCACCCTCAGCCAGATCGCGGCCAAGGAACTGGTGCGTTACGGCGTGAAGAGCAACACGATCGCCCCCGGTGCTCGTACCCGGCTCACGCTTGCAACCCCCGGTTTGGGCGACATCATGAAGCCGAAGGAGAACTCCTTCGATCCGTGGGATCCGGCCAACATCTCGCCGTTGGTTGCCTACTTGGCCACCAGCGAGTGCGTGTTCACCGGCGAGACGTTCCTTGTGCAAGGCGGCAGTGTCACGATGGTGGAGAGTTGGGCACGCGGCGCTGGCGTCGAGCGCGACTCGAAGTGGACGGTCACCGAACTTGCTGAGGCCTTGGCGCCACTTGCCCGTTCGTGAGGCTGCTGCCACCGCATCGCGAGAACGTTCACCAAAGCACTGACCGCACGCTGTCCATCGACAGCGGGGGTGTCGACGAGGTCGGCATCATTCCATGGCCGATCCTGCTGCGCCGACGCATCGCCCGTCGGGTCGGTATCGATCATCGATGGGCAGTGTTGTGGGTGGTCCTCAGCGGGTTGTTCACGGTTGGCTTCACCATCACCCTGCTCGTCGTGTCGCTCGACCGCATTGCGGTCGAGTTGGACACCACCACGACGGTGCTCACATGGGCCATCACGGGCCCGATGCTTGCCTTCGGGGTGGTCGGGCCGGTCTTCGGTAAGGCGGGCGACCTGTGGGGGCACAAGCGGGTATTCGTCGGTGGTCTCTTCTTCGCCGGTGTGTTCGCGATTGCCTCAGCGCTGGCGTGGAACGCAGGAACATTGATCCTGTTCCGCACGCTTTCGGCAACCGCCGGCTCTGCGTGCGGGCCATCGGCGATGGCCTACATCAACCGCATGTTCGCGCCAGGGGAGCGGGTCAAACCCCTCAGCTACTGGAGTTTCGTCACCGCCGGCGGGCCCGTCATCGGTGTCGTTGTCGGCGCTCCGTTGGTGGAGTCAGTCGGCTGGCGCGCGATCTTCGCCGTGCAGGCGCCGTTGTGTTTCATCGGCTTCGTGGTCGCGATCTGGCTCTTGCCCGGCACGGACCGGTTGAAGGGCGTCAAGTTCGACGTGCGTGGCTCGGTGACCCTGGGCATCGCGGCCACCGCCTTGTTGGTGGCGATCAGCCAGGGGCGCGAATGGGGCTGGGGGAGCGCGGCGACCTTGGGCACCCTGTTGCTATCCGCCGCGGCGTTCGTGGCCTTCGTGCAAGTGGAGAAGCGGGCAGCGGCACCGTTGGTCGTGCTGGCGTGGTTCCGCACCCGAAACTTTGCATTTCCCGTGCTCAGTCAAACGCTCACGAACTTCGCGTACATGGGTGGGTTCTTCCTGATTCCACAGGTGCTGGGCATCCGCGGTCTCGGCCTCGGCGAGGCAACGACGGGTTACCTCGTGATCTCGCGACCGCTGGCGTTTTCGTTGATCGCACCGCTGGCGGCCATCGTCACCCTCCGCGTCGGTGAGCGCGTCGCAGGCGTGGTTGGCGCGATCGGCGTGGTCATCTCGATGGTGCTGTGGGCCGCGGTCGGGCTCGACTCGTCGTACATCTTCATCGTTGCCGCCACCGCGTTTTCTGGAATCGGACTGGGTATCGCGTCGCCGGCGCTCACATCACTGATGGCCGGATCCGTCAATGATGCCGACCTCGGTGTCGCCGGCGCAATGCAGCAATTGAGCACGCAGATGGGGCAGGTACTTGGCTCGGCTGTGCTCGCGACCATCAGCGTCAACGCTGCCCCTGACAACTTGGGGCCCTTCCACACCGCGTTCATCGTGGGCGCGGTAGCGGCCGCCGGCGGATGCCTGGCGGCCGCTTTCGTGCGTTCTACGCCGCGCTAGCGCGGCACATGTCAGCGGCGTCTCAGCCAGTGATGTCCTTGATCTCGGTGGCGATCTGCTTGGCGATGTCGTCGCTGGGCATCGATGTCTGCATGGCCATCATCTTCATCATGTCGCCCTGCACTTTGACTTTGCCGGACATGAAGGCCTGCATGCCCGCGGCCTGGTCCTGATCGACGAAGATCTTGCGGGCGGTCTCCCAGTCGGTCGTCAGGGTCAGGTCGGGCGTGTCGAGCGCACCCTTCTCCATCACCACGTCACCCGACGAAGTGTCGAGGAACAGGTTGACCGTGCCGTCACCGAAGGGCACATCGGTGATGACCTGGTTCATCCGGATGCTGCTGGTGACCTTTGTTGCCTGGTCGGCGTACTTCTCGCGAATGGCGGCGGCGGCGGCCATCCATTCGTCGGAAAGGAATTGGTGGGACATGACGAGAGCTCCTAGAGAACTGAAGGTGACGGAGAAAACCTAGTCGCTGTGGGCAGCGTGATGAGAGGCGAGCCGGACAGCCAATGCCTGTCGAATCTGCGGACCCGCGTCTTCGGCGAATTCCCCGCGGTACGTGGCATCGGTGCCGAGCACGACGGTGAAGTACATACCGGTGAATGCACCGAGGAAACCGGCCACTCGAAGGAGCGGTTCGCTGAGTACCAGCGTGCGGCCGCCGACGTCCCAGTGTGCGATGACGTGGACCTCTGGGAGCTGGGTCCAGAACAATGCCGTTGCTTCCGGGATGGCGAGCAGACCGAACAGCATGAAGAACACGGCCAGGATCGCCGCCACGAACGTGATGAGGATCGCCTGGCTGAACACGCTGACCATGCCGATGTTGACTCGCTGACGAACCGAGAGTGGTCGTTCCATCGGGTCGCCGTGTTCCGGTAGCTGGATGGCCTGCGCCGGTGTGCCCTGCAACTGGTCGGCCACGTCGCTCCAGTCGTCGAACGTGTTGACCGAGCGGATGGACTCTGGCACGCGCGACAGCACGAATGCGCTGCCGAGCAGGAAGAACAGGCCCAACGTGACGATGTACACCGGGCCGTCCAGCGTCCCCGCGACCTGCCACACCTCGGCGTTGATGAACAGGAATGTGGTGAACAGCAGCAGGAGGGGCAGCGCTCGGGTCAGCATGCGGCCCACTGAGCCGATGCGTGAGAACGTCTGTGACGCGGCCCAACCCATCAGGGGGAGCACGCCGTAGCTGGTGAAGAGGTAGATGAGGGCCAGC
>Ga0073904_10000243_pt1 | contig 37873 bp, 41 predicted proteins | sample KloWWTrecipitate_FD_66668 | JGI IMG/M metagenome (GOLD analysis project Ga0073904, IMG submission 66668) | Active sludge microbial communities from Klosterneuburg, Austria, studying microevolution and ecology of nitrifiers - Klosterneuburg... | ecosystem: Engineered > WWTP > Aerobic digester >... | reverse complement strand
GTTGTATCTGCCGACGGCTTAACCGGTTCGACCGAGATCCCGGCCGGCATATTCGCCGGATCCACGTTGACCGGACCGGAACCGACATTGGCGACGTTCGTATTCGAGCTATTGTTCGCCTTCGAACTGTTGTTCGCCGGTGCACTGCCGCCGCAAGCGACCGCATATACGGTTGATGCGATTACAAAACCGCTGATGAACTTATTCATAATTTCTGTACCTCTTTACCAAAATTAGTTCGGCCGACGGACGTTTCCGCTAGCAAATTGCCGTTAGCTCGCTTCTATTTCCACTAAAAGACATAAATCTCAAGCTACAAAAGACCACGACGACCAAACCGTGATTATATGTCCCGGTTGGTGAATGTCAAATATTTCTCAATTGCAATGCTTTTACTCAGACATTCTGAACGCCCAACAGCCGAATGAGATTTGACATCATCAGACGGCTTATCTACACTTACAAATTCGCACACGGTTCAGTTTCGGATGCGATTTGGCCAGATAGCTCAGTTGGTAGAGCAGCGGACTGAAAATCCGCGTGTCGGCGGTTCGACCCCGTCTCTGGCCACCACATTTTATTTATTCTAGGCCGCACGATCTCGAGCGGCCTATTTTATTGTTTTCAATAGATCATTTAGTTACAATTGGAAAAAATCGCTAATGGCTGTCCTCGAGGGGTCATATGAGCACATTTATATAGGGAGCAGATCAAATAATGAAGACTATTTATTCCGGTTGGATGAGGGTGTTATCGGTCGTATTTTTAATTGTAGTAAGTTCGTTGATGGCGTTTGGACAGTCGAATGAACGTGAGGTCCACGTCGGCGTCAAGGCCGGCATCAGCTTGCCGAACCTTGTCGGCAGCAGCGATCAGGAGATCACCAAAAACTATAAATCACGGCTTGCGGCCAGCTTCGGAGCCTTTGTCGATGTCCAACTTCACAAGAATACCTCGCTCCAGATCGAGGTCGATTATGCACCGCAGGGCGGCAAGCGTAACGGCATCCAACCCGTAACTCAACCGATCCCGGGACTTCCTGTTCTCCCGGCAGGTAATTATTACTTCGCAAATTTCAACAATACGGCAAAGCTTGACTATATCGAGTTGCCGGTAATGCTGAAGTATCGGGTCAGACGTGACAAACCGGTCGGGGCATACCTGAACGGCGGCACATATGTCGGTTTTTTGATGAAGGCAACGACCGTCACGAGCGGAAGTAGTTCGTTATTTCTTGATAATCGCGGTTCAATTCCGGTAATGGTCGGCCCCAGTACGCCGTTTCCGACAATTCCGTTTGACGCCAAGACCGATGTTACCGATAGCCTAAACCGCGTTAACTTTGGCATCACCGGCGGCGGCGGCATTACATTCAAGCACAAGGACAATTATTTCTTCATCGACGGTCGAGCATCATACGGCCTCACCACGTTGCAAAAGGACACTCTCAACGACGGCAAGAGCCGAACGGGCAATCTGGTGATGTCCTTTGGATATGCTTTCGGAGTAAAGTAATCCCACATTAAAAAGAACCGCTCGCACGGGTGAGCGGTTCTTTCTATCCAATTCACACGAATTTTTAGAACCTCAACTTTATACCGCCGTTGAACACGCGGCCTTCGACGTGAGTATAGATCTTCGCGAAGTCCGGCGACGCGTGATTTCCTAAGACTACCGGTGAATTTCGTCCCTGCCGGTTGTCAAAGATATTCTCCGCATTGATAAATAAGCTCATTTTGCCAAAAGTCTTTTCGCCGAAGAGTCCGAACACCGCATTCTGCGGAGTCAACGAGCGGTCATCGAGGATCTGGCGATCGGCGAAATAGAATTCGGCCCCGGCTTTGAAGTTTTCGTGTTCTTCGAAAACCAAAGAAGAGTTTATTTTATGCTTTGGCAAAAGTGTGAGATGGCGATCGCCGGCGAGATAACCCGCTTTTGCATCGGTATATGTATAACCGACAAACAGTTTGGCGATACCAACGGTAATTTTTGCGTTCGTTTCAAATCCTTTGCTGATGACGGGTGTTTGCGAGTTCGCAAAGCGGTAGATGCCCATTCCATCGGCACGTAATATTAATGGTTCGTCGATCTGCGTAAAGAAAAACATCTGATTCAACGAGAAACCAACGTTTTCAATTATCAGATCACTATAATTCAGGTCGAAAGTACCGCCTTGACTACGTTCAGCACGGAGCGAATTGCCTATACCGGCGACATTACGAAACAGAAGTTCTTCTGCGTCTTCGGTAAAAACGCTCGGGAGTTTGTATCCAAGCCCATAACCGATCCGAGTTGTGAATTTATCGGTAAATCGATACAAAAGTGAAGCCCGCGGCAACACGAAACTGCCGTAATCTCTGACACTATCGACGCGAATTCCCGCCTCAAGACTCAACTTGTTGCTTATATCGACCGTGTTTTGCGCAAATACACCGATCGTCGATCGAGTTTCGCTTCGGTCAAATGCTCCAACGGCGACATTTGCCTCGCTAAACTGATCAAAGACGATATTGCCGCCGATAATAAACGAATTCTTTCCGAAGCTTCGAAAGTATGCGACGTCAGAAAACGCATTAAATTGCTGGCCTTTGAATGCGGTGGAGGGAGTTTCGATATCGCGGGAGAAAAATGCCAGGCTTTGTTTTGCAACCAGACGACTGCCGTCGGCAAACAGCGTGTCAAAGTTGATAGTGGTGATGTTTCGGAACGAGCCATTCTTTTCGAAGTACTGATGTATGCCATTCGCATTGCCATCGAATGCCAGTATGTCGCCGCCAGTACGTTTCTGAAACGATGTTGCATTGGCTATGGAGAACGTAGTGTCCTTTCCGATATAAGCAAACAAGCGCGGATTGAATGCCACCGAAAAGGTTCGCGGCAGTTCGGTAAAATCGTCGTTATCTACGTCGTATTCGCGTTGATAATTAAATGACCCTAAGGCCGTATATCCGAGGCGGCCTTTTCTAGCCGAGGTAAATGCGGATACATCGCTGCCAAGTGCTGACGTTTGATTAAATAGTAAGGTCGTAACGCGTTTATAGTCCGGAGTTTTTGATATAAGGTTTACAACTCCGGCGATCGCCCCTTGCCCAAACAAAGTCCCGGACGGCCCTTTGATGACCTCGACCTGTTTTAGATCTAAGGGTGGAATCTCCAAAATACTGAAACTTCCGGAAAACCCGCCAAAGGATGGAAATCCGTCTTTCAGTATCTGCGTGTACCGACCGTCAAGTCCCTGAATGCGGACGCTTTGTGCATTTGACGTCGCCGATGTCTGCTGGACGCGAATACCTGTGCTTTCGTTCAACAGCATACTGATATTAGCGGGCCGCATATTGATCTTTTCGTCGATCTCTTCTTCGTCTATTGCTTCGACCCGTGTCGGTTCTGCATCGATCTCGCGACCGGTGCGAGTCGAACTGATCGTGACGTCGCCGACATCGTTGTCTATCTCAAGTTCGATCGTTTTCTCGCTTGTTTTCGCACCTGAGATCGCGATCTTAATTTCAACGATCGCGAATCCGGGCGAGAAGATCTGGATAACATATTCGCCATCCGGGACGTTGGCAATGGTCGCCATACCGGCGGCATTTGTCACCGTGTTCAATTCGGTATTTTTGATAGTGATCGTGGCCTCGGCAACCGGGGCCTTTGTATCTTTATTTATCACGTTCAGACGAAGCGTATTGCTTTCTTGTCCGAACGCTATCTGTGCCGTCAAGATGACGGCAACGATTAAAGTCGCTCTAAACATTGATTCTCCTGATTCAAAATATAGATCAATAGCCGCGACTTGTAGTCGCGACACGCAAATTGGCGCAATTGTAGAGAATGAATCAGGCTTTCGGCGGTTGCCAGATCGAAGAATGGTCGTCCGATACGTAACCGACCGATAGATCCGCTGTCTCGCGGCGTACGACCAAAGACTTGGATCGAAGGTAGGTAGGAATGTGAATATTCTTGGGCGCGACGGCAACGCCGCAGCACGAGCACATACAGAATGCCGAGCATTCGTCACCATTTACGTCTGAATAATAAAGATCTACGCTCGTCCCGGCCACAATATTCTGTTCGCCGCCGCTGATCACGCCGCAGGAATCGGCACACGGTTGCACCGCGAGCACAAAAATATATAACACTAAGGAAAAGGTCAGGACACGCATCTCTAATTGAAGAGCCTAACACTTTGGTGTTCGCCCTCAAAATCAATGTTCGTTCTCGAAATGAGGTACTATTCGCTATCAATGATCGCAATACGCGGCCTGATACAAGACGATTATAATTAGTCTATAATCGAGATTTAGCGATGGAACCACTAGCAAATAGGATTCGGCCGGAATCACTCGACGAATATGTTGGGCAAGAGCACCTTGTTGGTGAGGCCAAGCCCTTGCGTCTCGCGATCGAAAACGGCCATATATTTTCGTTTATCCTATGGGGCACGCCCGGGACGGGGAAAACCACGCTTGCACGGATCTATGCTAACGCAATTAACGCGGTATTTTTTGAGCTATCGGCGGTTTCGGCCGGCAAAGATGATATTAGAAAAATAGTAGCGAGTGATCAGAAGTCAGCGGTCAGCCGGCGGAGTACGGAAGCGGACCTGTTTGACGAAGGCAGAGCCAACGCAAATGATGAACCGGCGGAGTCGGAGAACAGTGAGGTACGAGAGAAATTAGAACAAAGGCCAAAGATACTGTTTCTGGATGAGATCCATCGCTTTAATAAGGCACAACAGGATTTTTTGCTGCCATTTGTGGAAAGCGGCGAGCTGGTTTTGATCGGCGCGACTACCGAAAATCCCAGTTTTGAAGTGATTCCGGCATTGTTGTCGCGAATGCGCGTCTTTGTCTTGAACGAACTGACTGACGATAATATGGCCGCGATAATCGCCCGTACCGGCTTTGAACTCGACGCTCAAGCAAAAGATTGGCTGATCGAAATGGCCAATGGCGATGCCCGGCAAGCCATCACGATGCTCGAAAACACATCGCGGCTTTACGAGCAGATCACGCTCGAAACGCTCAAGGAAACGCTACAATCCAAATTCCTGCGTTATGACAAAAAGGGCGAAGAGCATTACAACGTCATCAGTGCCTTTATCAAATCAATGCGTGCCTCAAAGCCGGACGCCGCGATGTATTATCTCGCACGAATGCTGGAGTCCGGCGAGGACCCAAAGTTTATCGCCCGCCGGATGGTGATCTTCGCTTCCGAAGACATCGGCCTTGCCCAACCAACTGCTTTAGTTGTTGCCAACGCCGTATTTCAGGCGGTTACTACGATCGGAATGCCCGAGTGCATCCACAATCTCGCCCACGGCGTCGCCTTTCTGGCTAATGCGGTCAAGAGTCGTGCCGCCACATCCGCGATCGGCCAAGCGATGGATGACGCAAAGAAGTTCGGCAACTTACCCGTCCCGATGAAGATCAGAAACGCCCCGACCAAATTGATGAAGGAGCTTGGATACGGCAAGGACGAGGGCGACGATCCTGAGGGCGATCTGATGCCGTCGAAGATGCGTGGCAAGAAATATTTCTGAGAAGAATGTTCCGCCTAGAGACACTATCGAATACGGAGTTAGAAAAGGAGAATTTGTAATGAAAGGTTGGATCATAGTCACATTGCTATTTGTTTCTGCTCTGGTAGCAACCGCACAAACCGGCTTGGATATTGTCCCGACACGCGAGATGGAGCGGATCAATTGGATGGATTTTAAGGCCGCGGTTCCGTCAAAGGTATCAACCGTGCTGCTGCCGACGGGCACGCTCGAGCCTCACGGTGCGATCAATAGTGGTGCGGATAATACGGCACCGTTTGCAATGGCCAAGACGATCGCGAAACGTACAAATGCAATGATCGCCCCGACCTTGCCATACGGCATTACCGGCGCGATGGAGGGCTATCCCGGTGCATTCCAGATCACTGAGGCGGCATACCGCCCGTTTGTAAAGCAAATTCTTGAGGGACTCGCCAAGAATGGCTTTAAGAACATCATTATCCTGAACGGCCACGGCGGCAGCCAGACCGCCGTCCTAAACTCCGTTGCCGCCGAAGTTGCAAGTGAGCGAAAGGTAAGGACTTTGGTCATAAACTGGTGGTCATTCGCCTCCGACGTGACCAAAGAGGTCTTCGGTGAGGACGGCGGCCACGCCGGTTGGAATGAGACCGCTTTCATTCAGGCGATCGACCCGACGCTGGTCCATCCGGAAAAGTATACTGGGCCCGAGATGACGACCGCGTACCCGACGCCCGGTACCTGGTCAGCGATGCCATTTCCATCTTCGATCGGCTTGTATCAGAAAGGTCAGGGGTTTCCGAAGTTCGATCAGGCTAAGGCAGACCTCTACTATCGAAAGGTCACTGACAAGGTAGCTAACCTGATAATCGACGTTATAAAAAAGTGGGATTTGGCAGGCTTGTAGCCGTCATCTCCCCGCACATTTCAGGCGACTTTACAAATCGCGATTTGTCGAATAGTATGACTACGATCTCTTAGAAGTAAGTTGCCGTTTATGCCTGCCCACATCCAACATCTTCGCACCCGCGAAGCGATTCTGGACGCCACCGACCTACTGCTTTCACGTTCAGGATTTAAGAAGATGACGATCGAAGATCTCGCCCGTGAAGTCGGCATCGGTAAGGGAAGCATTTACCTGCATTTTGAAAGCAAAGATGAGATCGCCCTCTCGCATATCGATCGGATCGTAGAGCGGCTCAAAGTACGATTGCGAGTTATCGTCGATGGTCCCGGAACTGCGTCCGAGCGCGTGCACGAGATGCTCGTCGAGCGCGTCTTGTATCGATCTGACAGCGTACAGCATTACTCACACAATCTTGGCGAACTGCTGTCCTGTCTTAGGACTAAACTGCCCGAACGGCGTCAACGTTATTTCAACGACGAGGCTCTAATTTTTGCGGATGTGTTGATTGCAGGATCCGAGTCGGGTGAGTTTGCCCCGACTGATGCTCACCAAACCGCTAGTGCACTATTGGAGGCCACCAATTCGCTTTTGCCGTATAGCCTGAGCCCCCGAGAACTCAATTCACGGTCTGAACTGTCTGCTCGTGTAACTAGTATCGCAACGATCCTGATAAAAGGGCTCGGCCGCTAAATTTAACTATCGTCGCCAGTAGTTTTTGATCTTGAGATCGAGCATCGGAAACGCACAATATTCCACCGTTCGCCCGGTTTCGCGTAGCTTCTGAACCATTGAGATCGCAGCATCGGCATTACGTGTATGAACGATTATCGTGGCAGCACGCTGCAGATCGGGATTTTCATTGAGCCAGAGAGCAACGGCGTAACCGGTCTGGGCAAAATCGTCGTGGTCATTGGACTCGTAGTGATGCGGAAGCAGGTCGTGATCTAGAAAGATAGCGTCGTAGGTCGATCCTGCCAAAAATTCCTTAGCATCGTCGACATTCTCGGCAATATCAAGATAGTCTCCGTCAAATCGCTTGGTAAACCAGCGGTGTCGGCGATGGTCATCGTCCAAAAGCATTACCGCGATCGGGGCACGTTCAGAACTAAGATCTGCCATCCCGAACCTTATCATTAAGCTGCGAAAAAATCCCATAAACGCTCTATTTACTAGACTATATCATATGTGCTTAGGACGCCGCTTGAATTGCCGGTTGTCGATGCTATAATCCAAATGACCAAGAACGGAGCACCTAGATATGACGACTGATAAATCCAAAAAGCACGGACTCAAGGCAGTGCCGACACTCCGTTCGGTCGAGGCCGACTCTGCCGACATCCCGGTTTGCGATGTATGTTTCGGCACCGGACTGGAGGTCGTGCCCGGCAAGGGCGCTCGGCGTTGCGTCTGCCGCAAACGCGACGTTCACGTCGACCAGATCAACAAAACTCAGATCCCTAAGCGATATGAGAAATGTCACTTTAACACATACAACGCCGGGGACAATGTATCTCAAAAGATCGCACTTCGGGTCGCTCAGGATTTCACGGTCCAGTTCCCCGCCGTCGACAACGGCCTACTATTTTCCGGCACGGTCGGCGTCGGCAAGACACATTTAGCCGTTTCCATTCTGAAAGGACTGACCGAAAGAGGGTTTGCGTGTCTCTTTTACGAATTTGGAACGTTGCTAAAGGAGATCCAAGGTTCGTATAACCCAAATACCTTTACTTCAGAACTTAGCGTACTGGCACCTGTATTGAACGCCGATGTGCTTGTGCTCGACGAACTCGGTGCATCAAAGCCGACAGATTGGGTCCGCGACACGCTCCATCACATCATCAACAGCCGTTATAACGAGAAGAAGTTTACGATCTTCACGACCAATTACCTCGACGCAAGAGCCTCGGACCGTGACGAAACACTCGAAGATCGGATCGGTGTCCGGGCCCGTTCGAGAGTCTATGAAATGTGTCAGACCGTGGTTATTGACGGTGAAGACCATCGGCGAAAACTCCATCGTTCGACCGGCCTCGCAAAATTTCGTTCGCCCAATAGTTGAGTTGCGTGCAATTTTGCTGATTTACTGTTCAATTACGCCTTTACTATTTCGTGGCTGACGCTCCAAAAATTATCGATAACCGAATCCCTTCGCTCGACGGCCTTCGCACGGTCTCGATCGCGCTTGTGCTGATCGGCCACGCATTTCACGTCTATGGATTTGGCACTTCGGGCAATTTCGGCAATCTCGGTGTCCGCGTTTTCTTTGTGATATCCGGTTTTTTGATCACAGGGCTTTTGGTTCGTGAGATCGAACGCACCTCGACCGTCAACCTACTCAAGTTCTATTTCCGTAGAACATTGAGGATATTTCCGCCATACTATTTCTATCTGATCGTCGTCGGATCGGCCGCGGCCCTTGGCCTTGCCGCAGTGCCGTTATCCTCTTTGATCTATTCGTCAGCATATGTCACGGATTACGTCGAACCGACCGGTTGGCTCGTGGGCCATACTTGGTCACTGGCGGTCGAAGAACAATTTTATTTGATCTTACCGGGCTTTTTAATGCTGCTGGGTATCCGGCGGGCCAAAGTACTTCTGATCGCAATCGTACTTTTTGCACCGTTTGTCCGTGTCCTTGATTTTTGGGCGTCCGGGCCGGATCAGGTTTGGGTTTTAAAGGGCTTTCACGCAAATGCCGACGCTCTCGCGATCGGTTGTTTGCTGTCATTATTTCGAGTTTCGCTGCACAAACTCGCGTTTTACCGCCGATTTCTCGGATCATGGATCGTATTTTTGCTGCTGCCTTTAATTCTGGCGGCTAACCTTCAGGGCGATCATCCTATTGTCTTTCTGGGGGCGAGTCTCACGGTTATGAACGTTGCGGTCGCCCTGTGTATCGACTGGGCGGTCACCAACCATTTAACGCGTACCGGGCGATTGCTCAACTCTGCCGTAATGGTCAAGCTCGGAGTAATGAGCTACTCGATCTATCTCTGGCAGCAACCCTTCCTCGATCCGCAAGCCCCAAGCCTTTTGAACTCATTTCCGGTCAATTTGATCGGGATCGCGGTAATGAGTTCGATCTCGTACTATCTTGTCGAAAAGTACTCACTCGCTTGGCGGCAGAAATTGGAAACTTTGTGGTTTGGCCCACGAATTGAAAGTGTTCAGGAAGCAGAACCATCAACTGCCGCGGCCTGAGATTTCACAGCCTTTACCCTTTTGTTGCTTATCGAAAAATAGATCCGTGCGGCGAGTAGAGTGACCAGCACTGCGGCAAATATCGCCGGGTAAAAGATATCTGATTTTACGATCATCCAAAAATGTACGACGCCAGCGACCGCCGTCAGGTAGATCAAGCGATGCAGAAGTTGCCAACGCTTACCGCCAAGACGTTTGATCATCGAGTTGGTCGAGGTTACTGCGAGCGGGACCATTAGCATAAACGCCGTCATCCCGAAAGCGATGAACGGACGCTGTATCACGTCGTTCACGATACCGCCAACATCAAGGCTTCGATCAAAGACGACATAGGTCGATAAATGGATCGATCCGTAAAAAAAAGCAAAGAGCCCGACGGTTCGCCGATATTTTACTAGTTGATTCCAGCCAAACCATTTTCTGAGCGGCGTGATCAGCATCGTGACAAGCACGAAAACCAACGTCATTATGCCCGTCGTCCGGAGAAAATACTCGATCGGATTCGCCCCAAGCCTCTGATTCCAGGCATCCCACAAGAGGATTGCGATCGGTATCAGACTATTGAGCCAGAGCAGTGTTTTATTAAATCGTACGTCCTTCATTAAAAATACTTTTTCAGATCCATTCCGTCGTAGAGTGACGCTACTTCGTCGCCGTATCCGTTAAATGGTTCGGTCGGGCGCATACCGATCTCACCGATCCGCCGTTCCGATGCCTGCGACCATCTTGGGTGCCGGACGTCGGGATTGACGTTCGAGTAAAAACCGTATTCATCAGATGCCGCCTGATTCCAGGTTGTCGGAGGTTCGCGGTCGGTAAGTATTATCTTAACGATCGATTTGATGCTCTTAAATCCGTATTTCCAGGGCACCACGAGTCGGATCGGAGCCCCATTTTGATTGGGCATCTGTCTGCCGTAAAGCCCCGTCGCAAGCATCGTCAGCGGATGCTGGGCTTCGTCGAGCCGCAATCCCTCAACGTATGGAAAGTCGATACCGGCAGAAAACGACGATTGCATCCTGACCGGATCGTATTTGGTCTGAAATGCGACGTAGCGGGCGGACCCAAGCGGTTCGACCTGGTCAAGCAACTTCTTCAGCGAAAAACCGACCCAAGGGATGACCATCGACCACGCCTCGACGCACCGAAAGCGGTAGATCCGCTCTTCCTGTTCAAATTTGAGAAGATCCTCGATGTCGAACGTCCGCGGCCTCTGCACCATCCCGCCGACCTCGACCGTCCACGGTCGTGTCACCAGCGACTCGGCTTTAGCGGCGACCGCTGACTTGCTGGTGGAAAATTCGTAGAAATTATTATAGTTGGTGATCTCTTCGTACGTGTTCGTTTTTAGATCCGTCGGCGGCGTTTCCGATCTCTTGATCTCGGCCAACGCCGGCGGCTCAGGAGCATTCGACTTTACCGGGCTAAAATACCTGAAAGCTGATGTCGTTGCCGCCAAACTGCCGGCGGCAATACCGACTTTTAAAAAGTTGCGCCGGTTTAAGTACGTCGATTCGTCAGTTATCTCACTGGACTTGATCTGCTTTGACATAATTTTCCCCTAACTATATTCGCACAAATATTGCATAGAGTTTCAATTAAGAGCATCGTGCATCCCTGACGGGAGGAATACCGAACTCATTACTCCAAACCAACCAAATATTGTGCACAACACCGTATAACAAAATGCTTTACCTTTTAACATGTTTTGGTATAATGGTTGATAGGCTTTCACGCCTAAGGGTACTCAATCAATGCTCTCCACTAACACACATCTTCAGAAAGGCCGCTACAGGATCCACGATCGAATCGGAAATATTTGCGACGAGACGGTATATCACGCCCGTGATTGCCTGCTCGAAACCAACGTATACATAGTCGAGACACCGCTATCTTCGTCTCGGATCTTGACTACTACCGAGCGCGAAAGCCGTATGCGTAAACTCGAGCAGAGCTTTGCACTAACGGCAATGATAACGAACGAACGACTGGTGCGGAACACCGATCATTTTGTCGAGGTCGACCGATTTTACGTGGTCGCTCGGTCCGAACGGGAATTGTCGTCACCGCTTAAGACAGCCCGGCGGTTGTTCACCGATAGCGAAGTCGCCGCTGAAATTCGCGGCGCATTTTCGCTGATCGCCGATATCCGCAGTCGTTTCGCCGGAAATGTAAATATCGAGATCTCGCCGACCTCCGTGCGCGTGTCCGAAAATGGAACTTTTAATCTTATATTCCAGGGGCACGGGGAGAAAAAGACGACAAGGATGGGGGACAATGCGGACATTGCCGCGTCGATGTCCTACGCTCCGCTCGAATCGATCTGGCCGCAGCTAGATTCGGCATCCAAAAAGGCGATCGGCACACTCTTCGACGACGCCGCCCTGGACACCCTCGAGAGCCCTTGCGACTCGCGGTCTGAATTATTCTCGGTCGCGGCCATCATCTATCGTGTTGCAACCGGTCAAACGCCTCCGGGCGTACTAGATCGTGCGATCCAGATCCTGGACGGCGGTTCTGATCCATTGGATCGGTCAACGTTTATCGCCTCGGGTTACTCAGATCGGATCGCGGACTTTTTTATGCGGGCAATGTCTATCCGGCGCGAAGACCGTTACCTTACGGCGGCAATGGCAATGGCCGCCTTGTCGGGCTTTGAACGGGGCTCAGCACCGACTACAACAGATGAGACCGACTTGCTTGAACTTCCGCCTGCCAACGAGCCCGCACCACCGAGGTTGCCTTCACGTCGTACCGACTTACCACAAATTGAACCGGCGAAGGTCCAGGCTCCGACTGTTCAGATCACCGCCGCAACTATCGATCTGATACGACCGACGCAAATGACCAATGGCGGAGACACCTTATCCGTTGCCACAAAACTGCCGGAACCGCCAACTAGAGAACCCGACGTTCTGGATTCAACCGTTTTATTCGAGCGCCCGAACAAGATCGAGCCGGAACCAACGCCGAAAGGCCGTTCGTTGCTTATCCCGATCGCGGCGGTCTTAGCCGTTGGGTTGATCGCGATAGTGGCTGTCGTATTCGTATTCAAAGGAAATTCGCCCAGTACAGTATCGCCTTCGCAAACTTCAGTTGCGGCCGAAGATCAGCCCACTTTCCAGCCCGCCGCCGTTGCCCCGGAACCCACGACTACTCCGGAAACAGCGACCAAGTCTGAGACAACGCCGATTCCCGAAGCGGAAGATGTCGTCGAACAGCCCAAAACGGTCCGCCCGGCGATAGCCGACACCAAATCGGATAAGAAGCCCACGGCAAAGGCGGATGTTAAGCCGGAGCCGAAGCCAAAGAAGAGTATGACGGTCGACGATCTGATCAGTGACAACTGATCCGGCGACGTTTCAGTGCGAATGACCGTAGAAAAGAGGTAAACAGTTATGAATGAACGAATCCGGAAAGATAGATCTCGCCGACATTTTCCGTTAATAATAGTGGCGGTTTTCATTGGATTGCTATGCGGCGGCCTATCGTCGGCACTCGCACAATCGCGCCAATTAAGTCTGGCCGATATTTTGATCGCGTTGCGATCCAAAAAGGCAGTCATCGAGGAAAAGAACAAGATCCTTTCTGATGCAGTCAAGCAACGCGGGATTACGTTTAGCCTTACGCCCGAGATCGAAAAGGAACTCGGCAGCACAGGCGCCTACAAAGAACTCATCGAGGTCATCCGCGAAAAAGCCGTCGTGACGGACACCGTTGCCATCCAAAAACCCGAGCCTGTCAAGGTCGAGGTGCCTGTACCTGTCTCGACACCGCCGCCGCCTGACGCTGCATTTTATCGGAATCGCGCAGCGACCAACCTTATCGCCGGTGAATACGATCTGGCTATGAAGGATCTGTCGAGCGTGATCGAATTAAAGCCCGGCGAGGCACAAGCCTACTTTGACCGCGGATTTGTGTACCTGAAACAAGGCAAGGCAGATAACGCCGCCGCCGATCTGGATAAAGGCCTCGGAATCGACCCGAGAAATGTCACCGCCTATGTTGCTCGAGCCCAGATATTCCAGCAGAAAGGCGATACGGCAAATGCCCTCGCATATTTTGATAAGGCCTCAAATATCGACCCTTCTAATACGGCGGCCAAAACCGGTTCGACTAAGATACGTGATGATGCGGTCGCTGAGGAAAGGCGCGTCGCGGCAGCAGCAAAGGCCGCCGAGGAAGCAAAAGCGGCACCGCGAATACTGCCGGTCGGAGCGATGAATGGATTTGCATCGGACCTCGTGATGCCGGTGTACTCCGCGATCGATCGCCGGATGAATATTCAAGGAAAAGTGATCGTCCAGATCTCGCTCAACGAGGAAGGAAAATTGGTAGACGCTCAAGCGACCGAGGGTCCGAAAACTCTGCGAAACTCGGCGTTAGAGGCGGTACGACGATCAACCTTTATGCCCGTATTGTCAAATGGCAAACCGGTCGCGGCATCCGGATATATTGTTTACAATTTCGTGCCCAATCAGTAGCCGCTCGTTGGAGCGTCGACTTTCATCCCGCTGGCCTCTTGGGCGATCTTAACGCCCACTGAAGCACCGATTCGCGTTGCACCGGCCTCAAACATCGCTCTCGCATCGTCAATGCCCTTTACGCCGCCCGACGCTTTGACGCCGAGGGCCTTGCCGACCGTATGTCGCATCAGTGCGACATCGTTGACGGTTGCCCCGCCCTTTGCGAATCCGGTCGATGTCTTAACGAAATCCGCGCCTGCGTTTTGCGAGGCGATACAAGCCCGAACTTTTTCATCGTCAGACAAAAGTGCGGTTTCGATGATCACCTTACAAAGCACGTGATTTTCGTGTGCGGCCTCTACAACCGCTCGAATGTCATCCTCGACCGTACAGTCGTCGCCGGATTTCAGTGCTCCGATATTGATGACCATATCGACCTCGGTCGCTCCGTTAAAGATCGCCCGTCGAGCCTCAAATGCCTTTACGTCCGGCAATGTCGCACCGAGCGGAAATCCGATGACCGTGCAGACCGGAACGCCGCTTCCCTTTAAGAAACCCGCTGCCTTTTTGACCCACGCCGGATTGACGCAGACCGAAGCAAATCCGAACTGAACCGCCTCGGCGCAGAGTTTTTTAATATCCGACTCGCTCGCCTCAGGCTTTAATAAAGTGTGATCGATCAAGCTGGCCCAGTCGTGTGCCGTCGCCGTTTCACCGAGCACTATACCGATGCGTTCGGCACCCGCGTCGACGATACGCTGTACGTCGGCGTGGCAAAACGTCGGGCAGTATTCTTCGCCGCTGAGTTTTGCCAGCACCATATCGGTGATCTGGTCGACTAACTGTTCGTAATTGTCATTTTGCTGCATCTTAAACTCACCGTTCCGTTCACTTTCTGTATTGCCGGTCAATATTGTCGATCTTCCCGACGCGTTTTTTGTGCCTTTCCTCGGCGATGTCGCTCGAGATAAATGCCTCGACGATCTCTTTCACCTCGGCAAATGTGTTCTGTCCGGCACCAAGCGTCAGGATATTTGCCCCGTTATGTTCGCGCGAATTTCGTGCAAGAGCGGGCGAATAACAGGCCGCGGCCCTAACACCGGGCACCTTATTAGCGGTCATCGCACTCCCGATTCCGGCACCGTCCACAATAATGCCGATATCCACCTGATGGCCCGCAACCGACTTTGCGACAGCGTGTGCCAGATCAGGATAATCGACTGCTTCCTCGCTGTCAGTCCCAAAATCACGCACCTGCAAGCCGAAGTCCGTCAATACGTCCTTGATCTGTTCTTTTAGACGAAATCCGCCGTGATCGGCGCCGATGGCGACCGATCTGACCTTAGTCGCGCTTTTTCGCGATTCCTTTCGGATCAACTCGATACCGCGATCCTTTACGATATCCTCGGCAAGTGATGTGAACTTGGCATTCGCAGCGATACGAAGTCGCGCCCCCGACTCGAGTCCGCGAAGGTCGACCTCCGTGATGAGCGACTTCGCGGATTCGTCACGGTCAAAGGGCTTTCGGACCTTGTCCGCTATCGAATTTACCACCACGTGCTCGACCTTAAAGGCCGCTTCAGCAACTTTAGAAGCGTCGGGCGGTACCGCGGCAAGGACCTGTTTTACCAGAGCCCTGACGCGTTCGCGGGTATCATTTTTTGGATCAGACATACTTTAAGATCTAAAACACCGGACAACTTGAATATTGACCTATGTTTGAATAGTATTTGTAAAAACCTTTTCAATCAAATTTGCGAGGAAAATATGGCTGCCGAAACGACTCAAATGGATCATACAGAATTTACCAACCCGAATCTCGAAGTGCTGTTTTCCGCTGAGCAGATCATTGAGCGAGTCAATGAAATGGGCTCCGAGATCACTAGAGATTATAAGGGCAAAGACCTTGTTTTGGTCGGCGTACTCAAAGGTTCGTGCGTATTCCTGGCCGATCTGATGCGTGCGATCGACCTGCCGCTCTCGATAGATTTTATGTCCGTTTCGAGCTACAAGGACGGCACGACTTCGACGGGCGATGTCGAGATAATCAAGGATCTTAGCAATCCGATCCGCGACAAAGATGTTTTGGTCGTCGAGGACATTATCGATACGGGCCTGACGCTTTCGCGATTATTGGACATATTGGGTTCGCGTGGGGCACGGTCGATCACGCTTGCAAGTTTTCTGGACAAACCCGAACCGCGGATCAAAAAGGAACTCAAGATCGAATACACGGGATTTGTCGTACCAAATCACTTCGTGGTCGGCTACGGTCTCGATGCGGCGGGACGGTATCGAAACCTACCGTTCATCGGCATCGTCAAAGACCCGTCGATCGCATAGCCCGGGCTAAAGATCTGAGCGGAAACGGTTGTATCTACGCCGCGTTGAGTTCATTTGGACGCGATGTCGCAATTTGCTGTTTTACGATTGACCTTCAAGTCCTTTTTCCGTATAATCTGAGTTTTTCGACTTGTGCAGAATTTGCACGGGTTAAGAGGAGCTAACACTAGAAATGAGTTACGCAATTATTAGAACAGGCGGAAAGCAGTTTGCGGTCGAGAGCGGCCAGACCCTTCGCGTGCCGAAGATCGACGAGAAAGAAGGAAAAAAGGTTTCGCTTGAAGCTCTTCTGGTCGGCGAAGGAAAAGACGCCAAGATGGAAGGCGGTACAACGATCAATGCCACGGTAGTCGGTCACGGCAAGGCTGACAAGATCATTGTTTTTAAGAAAAAGCGCCGCAAGCAATACAAACGTAAGCAAGGCCACCGTCAACGCTTTACGGAAATCAAGATAGAAAAGATCTAACAGATCGGTAACAAGGCAGTCGTGGCAGGAAATTGGTTTTCATATTCCCGTAACTGACAGCTTGTCACCCATCATCCAAATATATGGCACATAAAAAAGGTGTAGGTTCATCCAGAAACGGCCGCGATTCAAATGCGCAACGGCTTGGTCTCAAAAAGTTTGGCGGCGAGCACGTTCTCGGCGGCAATATCCTGGCGCGTCAGCGCGGCACCAAGTGGAAGCCGGGCAACAACGTCGGCATCGGCAAGGACGACACATTGTTCTCGCTGATCGAGGGCTTTGTTAAGTTTGAGAACAAAGGCCAGAAAGGCAAGTTTATCAGTGTGTATCTCGAGGGTGCCCCTGAACTAGCTCCGAAAGTAGTCGCAGCTTAAATCTATAATACAAACTATATCGGTCAGCTGAACACGAAGTTCTTTGATCAAATTGGGTAAAAGAAAAGCACACGCATCATATGCGTGTGCTTTTTGTTTAGAAAATCAGTTAATATTAGGTGTGATCAAACCCGGCGAAGACATTATCTTGCAAGGTCTGTCCGATCTTTCGGAAGGGCTGGAAACGATGCCTTCGCTTCTCGTCTCGATCGGTGCACCTCGATTGCGAAGGCTTGGCTTCGACATACCGTCCAACGTCTTCCCGTCCCCGGAACATCGACTCTACGCTCTGCTGGCGGCAGACAATTCCAACGCCGCACACTCTCGCTACAACGCCTTGATCCGACGTTTGGTGAGTTTTGAGAGGGCGGCAGAATGCGCGAGCTAGCAAGCAAAGAATAGATCGTTGAATTCATGCGGCTTTTTGGTCGACGAACTCGGATTGAAGTCAACGTTTACTTTACCGGCGGCTCGACAGCGGTTCTACGCGGTTGACGTGAGGCGACGATGGCTATCGACCTTAAGTTCTATCCGGAAGCCGACGATCTATATCGAGCGATACCCCAGATCAAAGAACAACTTCAGCTCAATATTGAGCTCGCCGCACCTTCGGACTTTATCCCGGAACTTCCTGATTGGCAGAATCGCTGTGAATTTATTACCCGCGAAGGATCGGTTAGCTTTTACAATTACGATCCATACAGCCAAGCATTATCAAAGATCGAACGCGGACACGATCAAGACGTTGCCGATGTTACCTCGATGTTTCGAGACGGTCTTTTAACTCACGAAAAACTTTTATCACTATTTAACGAGATAAAGCCTCATCTATACAAATATCCGGCAATAGACCCCAAAACTTTCTCAGATGCCGTTGATCAAGTGGTTAGATCCGAGATTGATCATTGAGTTGTCGTCGAGAATCAGATCTATCAGGTGATCACGATCTCATACTTATTAAGCAGCCCCGCGATGCCTGAGTGTGAGAACTTTGCACCCTTTACGCGGTTGAGTTCGCAGTCAAATGAATAATTATAAGCAGTTCTGAGATCAACTTTGTCCAGATTGGACTGGACGAAGGAGGCCTTCAGCAGGTCACAGTTGTGGAAGACAGCTGACGAAAGTTCCGCGAGTGTGAAATCCACCTCCTTTAACGAGCAGTCCGCGAACCGCGTCTTTTTCATCTTCTTTTGAAAAAATGACGAGTAGTCGATCTGACAGTTTTGAAAGCTCACCACGAACAAGAAATCGCTACACTTGCTGAACTCAACGCCGACCAGTTTGCAGTCATAGAAACCGACCGTCTTCATACCCGACTGAACGAGTTTCGCCAGCGAAAGATTACACTCGCGAAAGACGCAGTCCATAAAAACCGTCCCGCCGAGATCGGCCTTCGACAGATCGCAACGTGTAAATTCGCAGCTTACGAACTCCTTCTCTGACAGATCCGCTTCGGACAGATCCAGATCTTCAAACACGGTGTCTTCGTTATACTGAGATTCCATACGTTCAAACTTATCAAACCTGCTTGCGGACCCTCAACTTGGTCGTAAATTTATTTTTTTTATTTTATTTTTTACGGATATTAGGTTGTGTTCACTTTCTCCTGTGGAAATCCGCGAGGATCGCATCTGTTGGCAGCAAGATAGTTGTGCGGTTTTCCACAAACTTTTCCACAATATCTCGAAGATCTTATCCACAGATATTCCACAAGATTTCCACAGAAACACCGTGTTTATTGGGCAATAGTTAAAGTATTTTCTACTTGACATCAAAAATATCGGGTGTAAACTGTATTCACAGTCGAGGTTGCCTACGGGCATCTTGACCGGCACCGGGAGGTGGAACGGAGGTGGTGACACACCGTTCGCGGACAGAAGGAGCGGAAAGCCACTGTCATTGGACGCCCGGAACCGAAGCCGAAAGGCTTGGCTACGACATGCCGTAAGGCAGGTCTGAGTCGCCCGGATAAAAACGGGGGACGCCCGAGGGAAATGATCATCCTGAAAGGTGCTGATGCCGCTCACGTCGAAAGACGCGGGCCTCGTTGCCGGGAACGTAACCGGCGGTGGAGGTAAAGCCACCAAAACAAAAACCTAATGGCACTGGACGCGAGAGCGTCACAATGAGTGAAAACAATTTGGGTGCTGACCGGAGCGGACTCCCCGCAGAGCAGTTTCGGAATACAAAATCGGTGGTTCGAACGTGTACATGCGAGAACCACCACTCTCTCGGCAAGCTTCGGCGGACCGTGGAGAGGATAAAAAAGAAAGCGTTGCGAAGGGTAACCGGAGTGACGCTTTTTTTTGTCTTTGCCTTTGGTTACGGTAAAACCTACAATCAATGGTTACTTATGTTTTTAGACCGCGTAAAAATAAGGGTTAAGGCCGGCGATGGCGGCAACGGCGTCACGGCATTTCGCCGCGAAAAATTTGTTCCGCGTGGCGGCCCTTCGGGCGGTGACGGCGGGATCGGAGGCAGCGTCTGGATCGAGTCGACCGAGGGCCTCAACACCCTGCTTCATCTGAGATTCAATCCGGAGCACAAGGCCGAACGCGGCCGTCACGGCGAAGGTTCGAATCGGTTTGGCAAAGACGGCGAAGATCACGTCGTACGGGTACCGGTCGGCACGCAAGTTTTTGACCCCGAGTCCAACGAACTGCTTTTCGATTTTACCGGGCCTGGTCAAAAGTACCTGGCAGCCAAGGGCGGTAAAGGCGGATGGGGCAACGCTCATTTTGCAACGCCGACCCGAAGAGCTCCCAAATTTCACTTTACGGGCCGACCCGGCGGCGAACGAGAACTCCAACTCGAATTGAAATTGATTGCTGATGTCGGTCTGGTCGGCTTTCCAAATGCTGGCAAATCCACACTGATATCTGTGATCTCAGCCGCTAAGCCAAAGATCGCGGACTACCCTTTTACGACGCTTGAACCCAATCTCGGTGTCGTCGATATGGGTGATTTTAATACATTTGTGGTAGCCGATATACCCGGTTTGATCCAGGGAGCATCGGACGGTGCGGGTCTCGGGCACCGATTCCTACGGCACGTCGAACGCACCAAACTGATTTTGCATCTTGTGGACGTTTCGTCGCTATCCGGACGTGACCCGATCAGCGATTACGAGATAATAAATCTGGAGTTGACCAAGTATGATGCCAATCTTGGTTCGAGGCCGCAGATAGTTGTTGCGACCAAAATCGATTCGATCGACGAACCCGAACGGCTTGAAAAGCTGCGAAAAAGGGCAAAAAAAGACAAGAAGCAATTTTTTGCCATCTCCTCGGTCACAAACGTCGGAGTCAAGGAATTGGTCAACGCGATCTCTGACGATCTGCGGGCGCTGGCAGAAGCGGCCGAAGAAGCCGTTGCCGCCGCTGCGGACGTTTGACCTCGCAAGGCATATCCTAAGCAATGAAACGAATTGCATTTTACGGAGGTTCGTTCGACCCTGTGCATAACGGACACTTGGCGGTCGCTCAGTCTCTGATGGTTCAGTTTTCGCTGGATGAATTTGTGTTTATTCCCGCGTATCACGCACCGCATAAGTCGCGCAAGCGTCCGACGTCCGCTTATGATCGATACGCGATGCTGTGCCTTGCCACTGATCACGACGAGCGTATCACGGTCTCGAAGATGGAGATCGAGGCACCCGAACGCCCTTTTACGGTTGAGACGTTAACGACGCTCAATGCCCGCTTGAGCGACACTCAGATCTTTTTTGTGATGGGTGCAGACTCGTGGATGGATATCACGACGTGGCGGGAATGGGAGAGCGTACTGTCGCTGTCCAATCATATTGTCGTAACGCGGCCCGGCAACAAGATCGCCTTTGATCACGTCACGGACGAGATCCGTAAACGCATCATCGACCTACGCGAGGGTGCGAACAAATATGTGGCGTCGGAGATCAGCACACGGCAGATCTACATAACTGACGCCGTTTTTATGGATATTTCGGCCACCGATATTCGCGGCCGTATCCACTCCGGTGAGCCGTCGTGGCGAAACGACGTGCTTCCCGAGGTTGCAAAACACATCGAAAAATATCAGATTTATAGCTAATGGAAGAAACACAAGAAAAGTCGCTTCAACGCGAAGCAGTAACAATCGAGATTTCGGCCACGCCGACGTCATTTTCAGAGCTTGACCCCGAACTCCAACTCGCGATCAAATGCATCGGTGATAAAAAAGGCGAAGACATCGTCGCTCTCGACCTGCGGGACATCGCTAGCTTTACCGAATTTTTCGTGATCGCAAGCGGCACAAATCAGCGTCAGGTCCAGGCCATCTCTGACGAGATAGGCGAAAGGCTCAAAAAGGATTTGGATGTGAGGCCCGTTCGAATTGAGGGTTATTCGACCGCCGATTGGGTTCTGCTCGATTTCGGTGATTTCATCGTTCACGTCTTTAATACTCAATCCCGCGAGTTCTACGACCTCGCCCGTCTATGGCGCGATGCCCGGCCTGTGACAATACCTTCGGACCTATGATCGGCAACGGGTTAAGCCTTTGTTTTCAATGAAATTTCGCTTTGTTTGGATCGGAAAGACCAAGGAAAAGAATTGGCGGTCGCTGCAGGACGAGTATCTGCGGCGACTTTCCCATTTCGTGCGTCACGAGATCACCGAATTGAGGGACTCCGCCCCGCACGAAGGCAAGGAAATTGAAGGCAAACTCATCCTCGACAAACTGAATCAAAGCTCCTTTGTCTGTCTTCTGGACGTCGCCGGTAGGGTTTTGTCATCGCACGAACTTTCCGATACGGTGGAAGGTTGGCAGAATCGCGGGGTCAAGGAAGTTGTTTTTGTTATCGGCGGGGCGGACGGTGTGTCCGCTGATGTTGCCCAAAGAGCCGATATCGTGCTATCGTTGTCGATTCTAACATTTACCCACGAGATGGCCCGTGTGATCTTGTTAGAACAACTTTATAGAGCTTTCACAATCATCAAGGGGTTTCCATACCAGAAATGAGTAAATTGAGTGTCGAAGAGATCAAGGAAAAATTGCTCGCTGAGCGTGAGTTACTTATTGCAAAATTGAAGGGTAGCGACCTTTCGATAGATGATTCTGAGACGCCGGATCCAGTCGATCTTGCGGTTCGAAATTATTCTAAGAACGTGCAATTGGCGGTTTCCGAAAACGAAAGTAAACAACTCGCGCTGATCGACGAGGCTCTTATCCGAATCGATAACGAGGAGTATGGACTCTGTCAAAACTGTGAGAAAGAGATCAACCCAAAGAGGTTGGCGGCTATCCCTTGGGCCAGATATTGCCTGGAATGTCAGGAAATGGTTGAAAAAGGGCTCTTGGATGAAGAATAATGCTTGAACTATGTTCAAGGTCTTTCGCGACTCCCTACTTTCTTTAATTTACCCTTCACAATGCTGCGCTTGTGACCGCCTCGTCGAAAACTTCGATGACGGCGTAGCTTGTGCGATCTGTTGGCAGATGACACGCCTCTTTGACGGGTCACAGATGCTCTGCGCTAAATGCGGGGCTTATTTTAATGAGTCATCGCCAAACGTGAACGTCTTTTGCCGAAAGTGCGACGAACACCACTACGACCGGGCGGTCGCGGGCGGGATATATGAACGGGCGATATCGGCATCGATAAACCGCCTCAAGTCACACCCCGTCGTTGCACGCCGCGTGGCCGACGTGTTGACCTCCGTTTGGGATCGTTCAGGATTTCAAAATGCCGACCTTATCATTCCCGTGCCGCTCTCAGACAAACGCCGGATCGAACGTGGTTTTAATCAGTCCGAGATCCTTGGGACCGTCATTTCGCGTAGAACCGGGGTCGAGGTCGACGCCCACTCGCTAATACGCAAGATCCACACGCCCATACATCGAAAAGCGATGGACGAAAAGGCTAGAGAGTTGTCCGTGCGCGACGCATTCGAGGTTGTTCGGCCAAAACTCATAGCGGGTAAGCACATTGTACTTATCGATGATGTCTTCACTTCAGGTTCGACTGTGTCGAATTGCTCCAAAGTACTAAAGAAAAGCGGCGCGGCCAGTGTGAATGTGATCACATTGGCACGCGCCGTCAAACAATGATAAGCCAATTCTACGGCGTGTCGTAACGCGGACCCGGTTCGTCGCCGGCCGATCCGAACTGCGATGCCAAAAGTGAACCGTTCGAACTCCGTAGAACATACCAAGTGCCGGTCGAGGGTCGGAATACTCCGACATCCTCGATTCCGTCGCCGTCGTAATCACCGACCACCGGAACGTCTGTCGAGAGTCCCCAAGCCGTAGCGACGAATGCCCCGCCGGTGCTGTTGAGCCTGTACCATATGCCGGTCGATGGCCTAAAGACCGCCAGATCAAGGCGGCCGTCGCCGTCAAAATCGCCCGGTGTCGGGATGTCGCCGTTTAGGCCGAAGTTCATCGCGAAGAACGAGTCATTCGAACTATTGAGCCGATACCAGACGCCGTTTGACGGACGAAATACGGCCACATCGTACTTGCCGTCGCCGTCAAAATCGCCTGCTGTCGGTATATCGCCCATTAGGCCAAACGGCCGGATCGAATAACCGCCGTCGCTCGTGCGGTATGTGTACCAGACACCCGTCGACGGGCGAAATACGGTAAAGTCGGATCTGGCGTCACCATCAAAGTCACCGGCGGCGGGCACATCACCATTTGATCCGAACTGAAGCCCCCCGATCGTATTGGTCGAACTCGCAAAGTAATACCAGGTACCGTTCGACGGACGAAATACGGCGATATCCGAGATATTGTCACCATCGAAATCTTCGGGTGCCGGGATGTCACCCGCAAGGCCGAAGGATTGTTGGCGGACCGTTCCGTTTGATGAGTTATAGGCATACCATTTGTTTTCGCTGCCGCGAAACACCGAAAAATCGGTCTTGAAGTCGCCGTCGAGATCCGCCGATGCCTTTGCTCGGCTGATCTTGTCGATGCGGCCGTTGTTGAAGAGAGCATAAACCTCGCCGTCCTCATCCTCGCCAAACGAAACCAAACTGCGCGGAGTGTCCTGCAATAGCACTTGGGCATTGTTATTCCACATCAGTACTTCGCCGGTACAGTAATCGCCGAACGTATACGAACCATTGGGCATACTTCCCTGCGTGCCGCGATAAACATAGCCGCCTGTGATCGAACATCTGCCACCCGAGTGGTTGTAAACGAAAAGAGGCATCGTGAAATTACCCGGAATACAGAGGCTCGGATCGAGATTCGTACAAGTCGTCCCCTCATAAACACGCCAACCGTAATTGCCACCGCCGCCGTTGATCACATCGACTTCTTCCACCGCTCCCTGGCCGACGTCTGCGACCCAGAGATCATTGGTTACGCGGTCAAACGACCAACGCCACGGATTGCGCATTCCGACGGTCCAAAGCTCCTGACACGTCGTCCCTGCCGTCGTACTGCCGCCGTCGCAACGGGCAGTTCCGGCACCGGTAAACGGATTGGTCGGCGGGATCAGATACGGTACCGGCGAACCCATAGGAATATTCACGTCAATACGGAGCAGTTTGCCCAACAACACGGAGCGGTTTTGTGCCCTGGCTCCCGGATCATTGGAGGAACCTCCGTCGCCCATACCAATATACATATATCCGTCGACGCCAAACTCGACCATTCCGCCGTTGTGGTTCGAAAACGGTTGCGGGATCGTTAACAGCACCCGTTCAGTTGTAATATCACCTGTGTTCGACGCTCCCGTCCCGCCGGTCGTCGTGTATTCAGCAATGACGGTGGCTCCGGTGCCGACTTGTGAGTAATCAACATAGAATTTGCCGTTCGACGTAAATTGGGGATGAAACGCCAGGCCTAGCAAACCCCTTTCGTCGCCGGTCGAGGTCGGGACTGTGATCTTTGAACTTAAATTAATAAAGTCAGTTGGCACCGTTGACCCGGGCTGCAGCACCTTGATTATCCCGCCCTGCTGAACGATGAAAATGCGCTTGGTGCCGTCCTTGGCACTGCGGAGCAGGATCGGCCGGCTGAGCCCCTGAAGATACGGCATAAGCCTCGCCGTGTACGGTACGGCGACGCCTTGTCCCAGCAAACTGGCGGCAGCGGCCATTGAAAGCAAAAAGGTCAATAAAATTACAGTTCTTTTCATTATTTCTCCAGATCGATCGGTTGCCTGCAGCCGTTTCCGAATCGAACGTCCGACCAGCTGATCATTATCTTATCCGAGTCCGTTCGTCCACGTGCGACGGCCCGATCGAGACCGACACTTCGATCGGAAATGCGCCTAATACACCGGACAGCAGACTTGTAGGTTGAAACCGTTTGAAACTCTACTTAGATTGTAACGATTTGCCGCACTGCGGTGCAAGACATTTATAAACGATACTTTACCTTTTTGCGCCGCAATTCGGCATCTTCGTTTTCCAGATTCTGCAACCGCATCGTCACGTCCGCGGTCATTTCGATCCCGGCTCGCGATCCTTTGGCAAAATGGGCAAATCCCGCGGCCGCGATCATTGCGGCATTGTCGGTGGATAGATGTTTGGACGGGAAATAGACCGGGACGCTAAGTCGCCCACCGGCACGTTCGGCCGCCGAACGCAATGCCTGATTACAAGCCACACCGCCCGCGACGATCAAGGTTCGTGGTTGAAGTTCGATCGCCAGTTTTTCCATTGTTCCGACGAGCGATCGGATAACGGTCGATTGAAAGCTTGCCGCCAGATCCATTATTTCCTGCCGGGGTTCTTCGTCCGCGGCTTGCGGGACGACCGCGTGCTCGCGCATATATTTGGCGACCGCGGTCTTGAGCCCGCTAAAGCTTAGGTCGGGCCTGCCGTCGGAGATCTTTGCGAGCGAAAACTTGATCTTTGAAGGGTCACCGTTCTTTGCCAAGTTTTCGATTATTGGTCCGCCCGGATATCCGAGGCCGAGCATCTTTGCGACCTTATCGAAAGCCTCACCGGCAGCATCATCGCGGGTTCGCGAGACGACTTTGTACTGCCCCTCGGACGGAACGTGAAAGATATTGGTGTGTCCGCCTGATACGATCAGAGCGAGTGCAGGATATTCGACCGGCGGATTTTCGAAGGCGACCGAATAAACGTGCCCTTCGATATGATTGACGCCGATCAAAGGCTTTCCGATGCCGTAAGCCAGCGATTTGCCGTAGCATACGCCGACCAGAAGCGATCCGATCAGCCCTGGGCCCTGCGTGATCGCGACCGCATCGATTTGATCAAATGTCACACGGGCATCGGCCATCGCCTGTGAGACTATCCCGTCGATCTTCTCCAAATGTTCACGCGAGGCAAGCTCCGGCACGACACCGCCCCACGGCTTGTGCATATCGATCTGAGATGCGATGACCGAAGACAGTATGATCCGCCCGTCGCTCACGACGGCCGCGGCTGTCTCATCACACGAACTCTCGATCCCCAAAACCAGCATCTCTTTAGAATATCAGTTTACTCGGAATAAAACGCGGTCAATACATCCCAAGTGTCTCGAGAAAGTTCGATGCCGGTCGGAAAATGATCGGCGAAATCATCGCGGAGACGGCTCGCGTGCTCCTTCAGATATCGGCTTAGAGCCTCGCGGTCGTGCGCCTCGTACCTGATGCGGTATCGGGCGTTGTTGCGCGAAAATATCGCCGTTGCAAAGCATCCGGTTTCCATCAGATGCGGGATGTGGCGGTCGATCATATAGTTTTCATAACTCTCGATCAGTTCGGCTTGGACGGTCGCTGTAATCTCGTAGGTGATCATAATTTCAGATAGTCGATCGATCATTACAAATGCCGAATGTTGCCTAAATACTTGACTCGACCGACCTTATAGGTATAAAACTTGTTCATTCGGTTAAAAAAGGAGGACTCGTATGGGACGCAAGATATTAGCTTTGGTCGTGGCAATGATCGTCGCATTTGCCGTGATAATGATCGTCGGAATGATCGACGCGGTTCAACTCGCACGGCCCTCGGCCGAAGTAATGAAAGACCCTGCAAAGGTCGCGGAGTATATGGCAAATGGCCCCGCCTCCGCCTATATAGGGATTTTGATCGGATACATCATCGCATCCTTTGTGGGCGGATTTATCGTGACCAAAATGAGCCGCCAGGTAAGTAAGGGCACGGCCCTGCCGATCATAGTCGGCGTTTTGCTAATGATCGTCGGCATCCTTAATTTTATGATGCTCCCGGGCCAACCGGTCTGGTTCATGGCTGCGGCCCTTTTGACATTTATTCCATTGTCGCTAGTCGGCCATCGATTCGCTCGTTAGGGCTTTTTACCCTCGACCCAGGTCGGAATAAAGTTTGAATTAACGAGCCACTGCACCGGTGCGATCATCGAGTTGATCGACCGCGTCATATGTGTAAAGTCGATCGTCTTCACCTCATCGCTCGCGTGATGATAGTCGGTATGCAGTCCAAAACTCGAAACGGTATGGGCGATGATGCCCGCCCGTGCGAGCTGAATATTATCTGATCGCATAAAGAAGTTTTCTTCCGGGTGCGGGTCCTGAACGAGTTTTGCACCTCGCTTTGCGAGCTCCGGCCCTAGGTTTGAGCGTTCGTATCCAGTCAGCCAGAGTTCTTCGGGCTTGACCTTGGCATCGGGGCGGCCGATCATCTCAAATTCTAGATTGGCAACAAGCTTTTCCTTCGGAAACGGCATATTTTCGACAAAGTGACGAGCACCGAATCCGCCTGCCTCTTCGCTGCCAAAGCATACGAAGTAAACTGTGCGTTTTGGCTTCTTGCCTGCGGCGAGAATGCGGGCGAGTTCGAGAACCGCGACGGAACCGGAAGCGTCGTCATCAGCACCGTTAAAAATTTTGTCTGCGCCGGGTGCATTTTCGCGAACGCCGAGATGGTCGAGGTGTGATGTGAGCAAAATGACCTCTGAAGCGAGTTTCGGATCAGTGCCGGTGATCTTACCCATTGCGTTCCAGGTGTATGTCACTACGCCCGGAGCAAATTCGGCGTTGAGGCTGATCTTAGTACCATCGGGAAGCTTGCCCAATTCATCGCTTAAGCTATTAGCGACTGCGAGCATGGTGCCGCCCCGCCTCGAAAGCGAGGTCTTTCGATCAACTACCGAATCCCAATTTTCACGAATTTCCTTAGTTTCGGCGAGCAGCACTGCGGCGGCACCGTCCTTTTGAAATTTGGCGACTGCAGCCTGAAAGGTCTCAAATTTGTCGTCCGGCGACAGCATCAGCAGCACGACCGAACCGGCCTTTGCGGTATCACCGATCTTGAGCTTTTGCAGTTCTCCGCTGATCGCTTTCGATGTGATCGAAAAGACAATGAAGTCACGCCCGATCTTGGCATTTGCGGCCGAGTTGATCTCGAATTTAATATTCGAGAGCGTCTCGCGTCCGGCGACCTCGACGGTTTGAACGAACGTCGCCTTCCCGTCCGGGGCTTTTTCGCCCGCCGGTTCAAGCCCAAACTGCATAAATTGCGAGCCGATATACTCGGCGGCGATACGCTCAAACATCGTGCCGCTACCACGTCCTTGCATCGCATCTCCGGCCAGGAAGTTCATCTCGGCCCGCACGTTGCGTTCGTCGATCAGCGGAGCTTTTGCCTTTTGCGAATATCCGCTGACAGCGGCGACGAGCACAAACAAGACGGTGAGAGACGATCGGTACAAATGATTTTTCATAACACCTAGTACGGCTGATGCAAAATATTGTTCTCAATTAATCGACGTTTTCAGCTTTGCGGATAATGTGCGGCGGCTAAAGGCCTAATTCACCGGATAGTACCGCCAACTTGTCTTAAAATCCTTGGTCAGTGTCTGTTTCGTCAGGATGGCCCGAACCATCTCGACCGGAATTGGGCCTTGCTTGAGAATCGCGTCGTGAAATTCCCGATCGGTCATTTTCTTGGTATCGACGAGGTCGCGGTGAAGTTGGTGAAACTGTAGCCCACCCATCATATATGCCATCTGGTAGAGCGGCCCATAATCCCCTGCAAAAGAGCGACGCACCTCAGCCAGAGCGTTGTCGCGCTCGTGGCCGACCTTGTTTACGAGCAGATCGACGCACTGCTCGGGCGTCCAGTTTCCGAGGTGAAAGTTGAGCGAAAATATGATGCGTGCCGCACGATGCGAACGCCAAAACAACGCACCGATCTTGTCCTCAGGCGTTTTGTTAAACCCTCGGTCCCACAGCAGAAACTCCCAATACAGAGCCCATCCCTCGGTGTTAAATGGCGTGCGAAAATCGCGTCGGTACGGCCTGTATCGCTGCGACATAAAACTCTGCAGATGGTGGCCGGGAATTAGTTCGTGATGCGTGACAGCGCGTGCGAAATGCGGGTTATTGCCGCGCATCGACATAAGCTTTTGCTCGTGCGTCATTCCGTCGGTCGGATAGCTGACGAGGATCGTTTCGCCGCCGAGAAAAAATGGTGCGACGAGTTGACGTTCGGGCGTCATCATCTCCATTCGCCAACCGTCGCGGGCAAGCTTTGGTACGGTTACAAGATCATTCTTTTCAACGTAGTCGATCGCCTCATAAGCAAACTTTTTGATCAGCTCGGACTGCTTGCCCGGCTCGACATATTTTTGCTTGACGGCCTCGATGGCCTTCATATAGTCGTCGCCAAAGCCCATCTCGCGTGACGCCTTTTTGAGTTCGACAATGCACCATTCAAACTCCTTATTGGCGATCTGCACGAGTTCCTCGGGCGTGTACGGGATCATCTCGTGCTTGAGTTCGTCAATCAGTGCTTCCCTGCCGATAGGGTCGCCGATGATCGTCGTCTTGTCGTCCGGGGCGATACCGACTAGCTTTGTCGTAATAAATGTTTGATATTTTGCGAGTGCTTCGTCCGTCGCCTTGTACGGTGCCTCGCACCACCACGTAAACATCGGATCGTAGCCATTATAATAACCGTACCAGCGCCTTAGAGTGCTTCGCAGATCGCCGACGGTGCGGGCGGCACGGTTGGCGACCGTTCGATTCGGCTTTGTCGCCGAAGAGCTTTCGAGAGACTTTTGAGTATCGGCAATTTGTTTGGCGAGTTTATTGAGCAACGCCGCAGCTTTCTCCTGGTCGATCTCATCTAGCCGCCGCCGAGTGTCTTCCATCTCATTGATCTTGATGGCGAACGGCATCAGCGGAGCCATCTCCTCGACCTGAGCATCAAGCCTCGCTTGCTCCTTCACTTCGTGCTCAAGATAGTTCTTGAACAGCACATAGTCCACCTGCTCGTCGTGATTGAGTTTGTCAAAATCGAGGCCCGCCACGACCGCTAGATTGTCCGTGTAGAGCTGCCGCATCCGTCCCGAACGGTTTGCCGACGTGGGAGCCGAATAGAACCGATCCAGTATCCCGTAATCAGCATCAAACCGCTCGATCACACCCCGCAAGCGCGATGGCGGATCATTGAAATCATCAAGGTTGTCGGGTATCTCGCGATATCGCGTCGCCGGATCACGAAAGGTTCCAGGTTCGCTCTTGACCGTCTGAGCAAAGCCCAACTGGGCAAACATCGACACGATAAACGCAGAAACAATGACTTTTCGCATACATCGCATTCTAACGCCGACCGACTGGAGCGGCAAGCATCCTCCGTGCCAAGTCAGAACCGGGAGCGATAGCAGGCGGCCAGTTTGCAATCCCGACGAAGCAAAATCATTACAGTTCGCGTCGGTCGGAGTCGAGTTCGTCGGCACACCCAACCGCCGCGAAGTTGGTTCCAATCGTTCATATCCGTTTCTGATCGCCGCGAAGCTGTTGCCGAACTTCTCGAAGTAAGATTTAAGGGCCGCGAACCGCTTGACAACCATGAAAGCGAGCGTATGATAGTCGTGGAGCTACGTCTTCCCTCTAAAAAACAGAATTGCGAGGTTCATTTATCGCTGTGAACGTCAAAAACCTCAGAAACTTGAGTCCGGCCAGTGTTGCCGCACGTGACTATGAGGTTGACTTCGGCCTACAGGATTCCGCCGTCGGCAGTCGCATTGCCAAAAACGCCGAGATCAACGACAAAATGGCCGAGATGACATCTCTAAAAGCCACCGTCGGCCACATGGTCCCAAACTTCTGCTCCGGCAACCCCGGCGCCATCGCCGCCTGGCGCGCCGCCGCCCACGTCGAAGTCATCAACAAAAAGAAACCACCAACACCGTAACCCACGACTATGGATTTGCTAGATCTAAACAGCCCTGACCCGAACGACTACAGGCAGCCACAATTTGAAGCGGAAGACGAATTCGATATCGCCGAGCGATATCGAATTCGAGTAGGATCGAAACGTGAAAATCTGGAAAAGGCGAAGGTGTTTTATCGTCACCGTCAGGATGCAGCTAAAGTTGCGACTCAGGCCTATGAATCGGCAAAGCTCTATCTCGAACAATTAAGAAGCGGGTGGGGTGCTCCAATCGCTTGGGTTGGGCCGGCAACGCTTTATGAATTCGGGTTGACGATTCCGACCTACAGCGGCCCACTTAAGGGTTTTAGTGCTTCGTCGAGTCAGACGGGGCAAATCCAGCACGTTAGCCACGTGACAAGCAAGACTACATCTGGGGCGGGCTGTGCAACCTTAGGTTGTTTGGCTGCTGGGCCTATCGGAGCGGTCGCTGGAGCCACAATGGGCAAAAAGAATGACGTAAGGACAAATGTTCAAGTTATTGACAATCGAAGATTCGAGATTCAAATAATCGGTCCAAGCGTAGCATGGTCGCATGTTGGCAATTACACAATCGAAGAGTCGGTTCGCTCGTTCCGTGATTTATTACTTGCGCGTTCGTCGAATATGGATGATCCCAAAGTCCTCGCCCTGTCACAAGAACAGGTTGTAACCGTGAAAAACCGTTCGACTGATATTGAATACACGAAGCTTCAGGAAGCGGATGAAAGGCTTCGAGGAGCCCAATATGCCTACGAGACAGCATGGTCTGAATTCGAAGCTGCTCGACTTCCGGTCGTCACCGATTTATTGGCGAGATGGAAGAAGAGTAATGTTGGCATGAAAATAGCCTCTGTTGTGTTTGGGCCGGTACTTCTTCTCGCATGGATTGCAGGTATCATATTCGGTAATCCAAACACCTCGCCGATCGTTGCCATCGCCGTGCTAGCAGGCTTTGTTCAAGTTTTATCGGTGGCTTTTCTTGGCGTTTACTATCGGATTGAATATCGACTATTGAAGACGCTCCCATCGGAGTCCTCGAACTTCGAATCTATTGTTCGCTTTTTCGACAAACTTCACAAACGTCGTAACGGCGCATAGCCAAGACGCGACCTACTTCTCCAAAAGCTTAGCAATCCCCTTTTTTATAATCGGAGGTCATGCGGGCGGCGGCGTTGGTTTCGACGGGTTTGGGAAGAGAGTCGTGTTAGAATAATGATATGTCGGGAAACTACATATTGAGCGATTACGTCGAGGTGGCCCTTGAGCAGGCAGAGTACGACAAGCTTGACGACGAAACATTTGCCGGGCGCATACCGTCGTGCAAGGGTGTCGTCGCTTTTGCCAAAACTTTGCGTGAATGTGAAAGCGAACTGCGCTCGACGCTCGAAGACTGGGTTTTGGTCGGGCTAAAGCTCGGACATGAATTGCCGGTTCTCGCAAACTTAAACCTCAATCGAGCTCCTGCGTATGTGGAATCCGTGTAAACGAAGCGACTTTATTCGTCGGCTCAGGCGGCTCGGTTTTGATGGCCCGTACTCCGGTTCGAAGCATCAGTTCGTTACCCTCGGCGACAACCGTCTCACAGTTCCTTCAAATTCAGAATATTCGGTTCCACAGTTGAAATTTATGCTTCGCGAGATCGCCGAAATCATCGGCCGCGAAATCTCCGCCGACGAATGGAACAAACTAAAGTAACCTCACCACGTTACTTCGGAAACCGTACTTCTCCAAAAACTTAGCAATTCCCTTTTTACAATCGTCTGCGACGCGAGCATTCGCCTTTACCATCACGCCGTTTTCCATAATTATCCCAACGTCGGAGTGGCTCGGAATTGTCCTATATATGCAACGTTTATCAACACTTGACACGTATGATAGAATTGAAATAGAAGCTCGATCTTTGAAAACTCAAAACTGTAAACACAGTTTAGGACTAACTTGCGGAATGTAAACCTATTGGAGGACTAAGAGCATAAAACTGTAAACTTATTTCAGGACGACACACAAAAACTGAAAAAATCGTGGGACAGTGGGACAAGATGTGGTTATATCAATAGCTGCAACAGTTAACTTGTCCCACCTTTTGTCCCACTTTAAGTATTAGTGGGACAAATTCCGAACTATAGGGCAAATTGTCGTACATATTCCTGCGATTCCCGTTATAAAGTACTGATCTTGATCTTAAGAGACGGCAGACACTTCCCCAAAAAACTAACCCCATCCTCACTAAAACGTCGAAGTTCTCAGCGATCGTCTGGCCGTTTGAAAATATTTCGCATCGCTATCAAAGCGGGCGGGACGGAACTCGCAGCAGGTCCGCTACGCGGCTTTCAACATCCCCGAGGCCTCATATTCGGGAAACATAATTATCGCCGGATGGACGCCAAAAGCATTTGCCAGTTGCTCTGCACGACGCTTGCCGATATCGATACGGTCGTTTTCGAGGGCACTCAAATTCGTCGCCGAAATACCGCTCTTTGCGGCAAGATCTTCCTGAGTCCAATGCTTGAGTTCACGGAGCATTCGGATCACCTCGCCGGTGGTTGAACTCGAGTGAGACCGGGCCGACACAAAATCTTTAGGATCGATATTCATAATTCAGATCAATATTCGTGGGGCGTTAATGACAAAACGAAAACCGTTACGACATCCCGCTCAACGTAATAGATGACTCTATATTGCCGATTTAACCGCGACGATCGCTGGCCACTGCGAACGCCTTTCAACGCTTCGTCGTTGAAGCCTGAAAATTCCTTTAACTTTTCCGGGCCGTGCATCATCACGATCTCCTTCCAAAGCTCGTATTTCTTTACGATCTCGACCGGTAAATTGCGACAGGTCTTTGCGATGTCGCGGTGTTCATTGACCTGCCACATTATTAATTATAATAACTTATTGTATTTAATAGGTCAATGCCGGCCTTCTAAATCTCGCCCAAAAAGCTAACACCGTCCTCAATAACCACACCAAAGTTCTCCGCGATAGTTTGGCCAATATCGGAGAGCGACTGACGAGTTGCGAGATCGACGCCGTTTGCGGCAGTTTTGCCATAGACGAGCAGCGGGACGTATTCGCGTGTGTGATCAGAACCGGGAAAGCTCGGGTCGTTGCCGTGGTCGGCGGTCATTATCAGCAGATCGTCGTCGTTCATCGCGGCAAAGATCTCAGGCAGACGGGCGTCGAAATGTTCGAGAGCCTTGGCATAACCCTCGACATCGCGTCGGTGGCCGTAGAGCATATCAAAATCGACCAGATTGCTGAATATAAGCCCGTGTGAGTCGGCGTTTAACGCCTCGATCGTCACATCGATGATCTGTTCGTTATTCTTTGCCGTGAGATCCTCGGTAACGCCCATATTGTCGTAGATCGACGCGATCTTTCCGATACAGACTACATCGAGTCCGGCGTCCTTGAGCAATGGCAAAAGGTTTCCGCTCGGCGGCGGCACGGCGTAATCGTGGCGATTCTCAGTGCGTTTGAAATCGGCGGCGTTTGAACCCAGGAAAGGTCGAGCGATCACACGAGCGACCTCATCGTCACCGTGGAGGATGTTTCTGGCGATCTCGCATATCTCATACAGCCGATCGATGGGTACGATCTCTTCGTGTGCAGCGATCTGAAAAACGCTGTCCGCCGAGGTATAAACGATCGGTTTGCCGGTGGCGATATGCTCTTCGCCAAGGTCTTTAATGATCTCGGTGCCACTCGCCGGAATGTTGCCGAGGATGCCGGGAAGCTTTGCCTGTTCGACAAACGCGTCGATGATCCGCGGCGGAAAACCGTCTGGAAACTTCGGAAAACCTTGCTTCAATATGATGCCTGCCATTTCCCAATGCCCGGTCGTCGTGTCTTTGCCGTCAGATTTGAGCGTGCATTTGCCGTAATTTCCCGTCGGCGATGCCGCAGGTTCGACTCCCGACAGCGGAGCGATATTTCCCAAACCCATTGCCGCAAGATTTGGCACATTTACCTGTCGCGAAGCAAAAATGTGCCCAAGTGTATTTGCTCCGGCGTCGCCCCACGCCGCAGCATCCGGCATCTCACCGATGCCCGCCGAATCCAAAACCACCAAACAAATGCGTCGAAATTTCGTTGCCATACTTTGATTTTGCCACGAATTGCACGAATAACACGAATATCAAGCCAATTTCATTCGTGCTATTTGCGTAATTCGTGACTAACTTTCCTATTGTGTTGGAGCGGTGTAGCCATCGCGGGCACGAACCAAGGTTGCTTTTGGCAAGCCAATGACGTCGACGCGGATCTTTCGATAGGTGCCGTCACGTTTTTCGTTTGAGGGGTTATATCCGAGCGTGTATTTTGAGCCTAGTTCGGCGGCGACGCTCTTGAAAGCATCGCGGGCGTCACTCAATTCTGCGAGCGGAAACACCTTACCACCCGAAATTTTTGCGACCTCAAGCATTTCGGCGTCAGCGATCTCGTAGAGCTTTTTACTGACCGCCAGGCGTTCAAATTCGCCAAGCTGGCAAAAGCTCGTCGCCTTTTCATAATTCCCTTTAGCACCGAGCGAGCGGTAATAGCGGCGGATCTGGGCGGTCGAGAATCGGGTTGCGGTCTGACAATCACCTAGTAGTCCTTCTTCGAAAAACTCCCGGGTGTCGACCTTGATAAAAAAGCATACGATACCGAGTTTGCCAAGTTTTTCCTTGATCTCCGCAAATCCCGTCGAACTCGTCGAATCCACGCCGTCCGTTAATGCAACGAGCGCCCGGCGACCGCGAAAGTCTCCGGCCGGAGCATCGCGAAATATATCCTCGACGATCTGGATGATCGAATCGTAGAACGGCGTGCCGCCGCTCATTTTCGCACGGGCAATTGCATCGCGAAGTGCCGCTCGATCCCCGGTCAGACGGCTGAGGGTTTCGCTGACCGCAAACGCACGTCCGTCCGCAACGTCGCTACGATATGCGGTGACCGACACCCGATCGCCACTCCGGAGCGATGAAACAAACTCATTTGCCGCCCGCTGGATCAATTGCAGATCCGAACGGGTCGATCCGGATGTGTCGAGCAGCAGTGCGACCTCAAACGGTTCCGACGTCGCCGAAAAATCGACGATCTCCTGTAATTTACCGTCCTCAAAGACCCTAAAGTCTCCCTTTTTGAGTCCAGCTACGGCATTTCCTTTCTCGTTGACCACCGCCACCGGCACGTCGACAAGCTGTGTATCGATTCGGATGACGTCATCCTTGTCTGCAGGCGGTTTGATCTGAGCCGCCGTCGTCGCCGTTAGAAACACGACCAAAAGCAGAAAAAACGTAATACTAGTTTTCATAGCCGCAAACCTCACCTGGATTCAACAAAATTGTAACAGAAATTTGGTGATGCTCGGCCACTGATAACGACTCCATCGCCTAGTAATATGAGCCTTTTATGCTATCCTGTCAGAAAGGAAATTTTGTGTTGTGAAAAGTTCATTGGCACTTGTCGGTTCGCCGTCAACTAATTTTATGCTTAGATGACTAGAAATTTGTAGCCCAAAATGGGTCAAGTAAGGGAAAAGTTATGATCAAAAAATCAATTTTAGGTACGTTTATTGCGATCACAGCGATCGCAACATTGGTGGTCGGCACACAGGTGCTTGCCGGGGTCGATAGGAGTTCAAAGAACTCTTCGGATGCTCAATTGGCATCGACTACGTTGGTCTTCAGCCAAGTATTTGGCGGCGGTGGCGGTACAACCGGCACTTATTCTGCGGATTACGTTGAGATCAAGAATGTCTCGGCCGTACCGCAATCCCTCGACACGCTGCGTATAATGTACGGTTCGGCAACCGGGCAGTTTGGCAGTAGTGCCGGCAATATTTATGCGTTGCCGAACACGACACTTGCACCCGGGCAATACTTCCTGATCCAACTTGGAACTGTGGGCGCGGGCGGACTTCCGGTACCGTCACCCGACGTGACCAATACATCAATGAACTTGGGAGGTGCAAGCGGCAAAATGGCACTTGTGACGGCGGCCTTTACGGGCAACACCTGCGGTGCTACAGCGACACCGTGCACCCTGCCGAATGCGAATATGATCGACGTCGTTGCGTACGGTGTAGCAAACAACGCCGAAGGCGGCACGTCCGTTAACAACGGTTCGGTACTCGTCTCCACTGAGGGCGCCGTTCGAAAAACCGGCGGTTGTACCGATACAGACAACAATAATCTCGACTTCGATGTGGTGACCGCTCCGGTTCCGCGAAACATGGCAACCACACCGGCTCCATGCGGTGCCGCCCCGACCGGTAAGGCTCCGGTGGATTTTGATGGAGATGGTAAGACCGACTACTCTGTAGTTCGTAACGTAGGCGGCGGATCGGGCGGTCAGGTTCGATGGTACTGGAACATTAACGGATCGGTAGCACCGACCGCAGCAGCGGATTGGGGACTTGCGACCGATTTCTTTATCTCCGGCGACTACGACGGTGACGGCAAAGATGACATCGTTGTCTGGCGTCCCGGTGCTGCGACCGTTGCAAC
>Ga0073904_10000242_pt1 | contig 37884 bp, 30 predicted proteins | sample KloWWTrecipitate_FD_66668 | JGI IMG/M metagenome (GOLD analysis project Ga0073904, IMG submission 66668) | Active sludge microbial communities from Klosterneuburg, Austria, studying microevolution and ecology of nitrifiers - Klosterneuburg... | ecosystem: Engineered > WWTP > Aerobic digester >... | reverse complement strand
CGTCGACACCTACCTGCGCAGGCAGCTCGGCATCGACGCCTTCCGGGTCGTCGGCAGTGAGTCGGGCGCCATCCCGCTGGTGGCGGCGGCCCCACCACGGCCCCGGGGGGCCGTGGTGCGGATCGGGACCCCGGCCGGGATGGTCAAGGCGAGCACCGGGTACGGTTTCGGGCGCATCCAGCGCCACAGCGCCGCCATCGCCCGATCCCTGACCCGCCACGGCCACCCGCACGACGTGCCCGGTCCCGGCCGGTGGCACCGCTCCCTGGACGCGCTGCTGCTCGAGGTGGTGCGCGACGACCCGACGACGATGCCGGCCGTCTTCACCCGGCTCTTCGCCGCCAACCCCGGCGACGCCGTCCTCGCCTTCCTCGACGAGACCGCGTCGATGCGCCAGGAGCTCGGGCTGTACCGCAGCCTGCCGATCGCCCCCTTCCGACGCGCGGTCACGCGGCGCGTCACCCGCCGACCTCGCGCCTAGCCCTTGGGCCGTGAGGCTCCTCCGGGGTGCGGCCGTCAGTCGTGGAGCGGCAGCTCGGGGTCGAAGGTCAGGACCACGCCCCGAGCCGGCCGGAGCTCCCGCTCGGCGGTGAGAAGCCCGATGGTGCGTCCGAGAAGAGCCTTCGGCACGGTGATGACGTTGTCGAGGGCAACGGCGCAGTCGTGGTCGAGACCGTTCTCGGGCCCGAACCCGGCCTCGCTCGACAGCCCCGTGACGGTGGGGGTGATCGGGGCGACGGTCACCTTCGTCTTCGCACCCGGTGGCGCGTCCCCCGTCAGGACGAGCGCCGGGCGGGTCGTGTCGAGCCGCTCCAGGCAGATCTCTCGCATCGATCAGTCCTCGACCTCGACGTGGATCGTGGTCCACCGCACGAGGTCGTCGAGGTCGTCCACCGCGCCCTTCTGCCGCTTCGCACCCCACTCCGGGATGCGTGGACCGGCGCGCGTCAGCCCGCGGCGGCGACCAGCGGTGCGAGGATCTCGCGGACCTGGGAGGTCGTCGGCACGCGGCCGGAGAGCACGACCGTCTCGTCGACCACGAGCCCGGGGGTCTTCATCACGCCGTACCCGACGATCGCCGGGAAGTCGGTGACCTTCTCGACGGTCGCGTCGGCGCCGAGCTCCGCGAGTGCCTCGCGCGTGACGCGCTCGAGGTTGACGCAGTTGGCGCAGCCGGACCCGAGAATCTTGATGATCATGTCGATCTCCTTCGTGGTGGGGGGTGGCGGGGTCAGCCGAGGACGGCGTTGAACAGGTAGCCGACGGCGATGATGCCGGTGGCGACAACGGCGACGAACACGGCGATGAGCTGGGGCTTGAGCACGCGCCGCAGCAGGATCATCTCCGGCAGGGACAGGGCCACGACGGCCATCATGAAGGCCAGCAGGGTGCCCATCGGCAGACCCTTGTCGTGCAGCGCCTCGACGAGCGGCAGGATCCCCGCGGCGTTGGAGTACAGCGGCACGCCGATGAGCACGGCGACCGGCACGGCCAGCGGGTTGCCGGCGCCCGCGTAGCGCGTGAAGAGCTCCTCGGGCGCCCAGCCGTGGATGACGGCACCCAGGCCGATGCCGACGAGCAGGTAGGGCCAGATCTTGCGCAGGATCGAGATGACCTCCTCGACGCCCATCTGGATCCGGTCGTCCCAGCCCAGGCCGAGGGTGGAGTCGATGACCTGCCCGCCCAGGCGGGTCTCGAAGACGAAGGGCTCGATCCACCGCTCCGCGTGGACCCGTCCGAGCACCAGGCCGCCGACGATCGCGATGACCAGGCCCGCGCCGACGTAGAGCAGCGTGGGGCCGACGCCGAACAGGCCGAGGAGCAGGGCGATGGCGATCTCGTTGACCAGCGGGGAGGCGATGAGGAAGCTCATCGTCACGCCCACCGGCACCCCGGCCGCGACGAACCCGATGAACGCCGGGACGGCCGAGCACGAGCAGAACGGCGTCACCACGCCCAACCCGGCGGCAAGGACGTTGCCCACGCCCTCGCGCCTGCCCCCCAGCAGCGCGCGGGTGCGCTCGACGGACATGAACGAGCGCAGCACCGTGATGACGAAGATGATCCCGACCAGCAGCAGCGCGATCTTGACCGTGTCGTAGAGGAAGAAGTGCACCCCAGAGCCCAGCCGCGAGGCCGGGTCCAGACCGACGACGTCGAGCACCAGCCAGTCCCACAGCGGCCGGTTGAGCTCGTACGCCACGACCCACAGGACCGCCGCCACGCCCAGGCCCACCCAGCGTCGCGTCGGCGTGCGCGCGCGCAGACGCTCCGCCACGCTCACGGTGACACCGCCGCGGCAGCGACGAGGTCGCCCGACGCGCACCGCGCCGGGGCCACCAGGGCGTCCGGCAGTGCCGCACGCATCCGCGCCGCCGCCTCCTCGGCCAAGGCGTAGTCGACCCACCGCCCGCGCTTGGCCGACGTGACCAGACCCACCTCGCGCAGCACCTTGAGGTGGTAGCTCAGCAGGTTCGCCGCGATCGGCACGTGCTCGGCCAGGCGGCACACGCACGCGGGCCTGGTGGCGAGCGTGCGCAGGATCTCCCACCGGACCGGGTCCGCGACCGCCTGGAGGAGCGCCACCGCTGCGGCCTGGTCCACCGACCCGTCGGCCGCCGTCGCCTCAACCATCGTTGCTTCGATCACCATTGAAGCGTACGGCGGTCGCCCGCGCCGTCCGCGCCAAAGGTCCCGACCTCGGCAGCCCGGGCCGGGCCTGGGACCGGCATCGGCCCGACGCGGGGGACGTGCGTCCCTGTCGCGCACCCGACGGTCGGGCAGGATGGGCGTCACGAGCCGTCGGGCTCGCAGGGGCGTCGTGGCCCGACCGCGAGCCCCACCGCGCGCTCTGCGGAAGGTGAGGTCGCACCGTGGTCGACATCGACAAGGCACTGGACGACGCAGGGGTGCACAACCCCGCCGTGCGGGAGTACGTCCGGCACTGGGCGGAGCACACGGGTGCGGCGCGCATCGAGGTGGTCAGCGCCGCAGACGACGCCCGCCTCCTCGCGGAGTCCCTGGCTGCCGGCGAGATCGTCCCGGCGGGTGACGAGATCTACTACTCGCGCAGCTACGTCAAGGACACGGCCCGCTCCGAGGAGCGGACGATCGTCGCGACGAGCAGGCCGCAGGACAAGGGCGTCTACAACAACTGGCGGCTGACGTCCGAGATCCGGCCCGTCGTCGAGGGCCACATGCGCGGCGCGCTGGCCGGCCGGACGATGTACGTCATCCCCTACCTCATGGCCCCGCCCGGCTCGCCGCTGGAGCAGTGGGGCGCCGGGGTCCAGGTGACCGACCACCGCACCGTCGTGCTGCACATGATCCGGATGGCCCGCGTCGGCGTGGACGCCATCGAGCACCTCGCCGACCCGGACACGTTCGTCCGTGCGGTCCACGTCACGGGCGACCTCGCCAACCTCGGGCAGGGCACGCCAGACGACAAGCGCTACTTCGTCACGGTCGCCGACGAGCGCACCATCCTGCACTTCGGCTCGTCGTACGGGGGCAACGCCCTCCTCGGCAAGATCGCGCACGGCCTGCGCCAGGCGTCGTACGACGGCTGGGCGTCCGGGTCGTTCCTCAGCGAGCAGTTCATGCTGCTGGGGATCACCGACAAGGAGACGGGCCGGACGTACCACGTGTGCGGCGGGTTCCCCAGCGCCTCGGGCAAGACCAACCTGGCGATGACGCTCGCCCCGGACGCCCTCGGTGACCGCTACCACGTCTCCTTCTACGGCGACGACATCGCGTGGCTGTGGGTGGACCCCACCGACGGCCTGCTCTACGGGATCAACCCCGAGTTCGGGGTGTTCGGCGTCGCCAAGGACACCAACGAGGTGACCAACCCGACGGCGCTCGACGCCGTCGCCCCCGGGACGCGCGCACTGTTCACGAACGTCGCCCACAACGAGCGCACGCACGAGGTCTGGTGGGAGGGCAGGACACCCGAGCGCCCGGCGGACCTCGAGGGCTGGCGCGACTGGAAGGGCGAGGTCGTCGCCGAGCGGGCGTCCGAGCGTGCCGACGACCCCTGGGCCCACCCCAACAGCAGGTTCACCACCAGCCTGGGCAACGTCCCCAACGTCGCGGACGACTTCGACCGTCCGCAGGGCGTGCGGATCGACGCGATCATCTTCGGCGGGCGCACGCGGGACCGGGAGCCTCTCATCCGGGCGATCACCGACCTCGCCGAGGGCGTCTACGACGGTCTGACGCTCGGCGCGGAGGCGACGGCAGCCGCCGAGGGCGTCGAGGGCCACCTGCGGTACGACCCGATGTCGATGCGCCCGTTCCTGTCCTACGCCGAGGGCCCCTACGCCGCGCACTGGCTCAAGATCATCGGTGCGGCGCGGAAGCAGCCGATCTTCGCCCACGTCAACTGGTTCCAGCGCGACCCCCAGGACGGTCACTTCGCCTGGCCCGGCTACCGCGAGAACCTGCGCGCCCTGCTGTGGCTCATGCAGCTCGCGGAGGGCGAGGTCTCGGGGCGCGCCACCCCGGTGGGGATCATCCCGACGGAGGACGAGCTCGACCTCACGGGTCTCGACCTGCCGCAGGAGGACCTCGACCGGCTCCTGACGATCGACGTCCCGCGGTGGCGCCAGGAGATGGCGCACCGGCAGGAGCACCTCGAGCAGTTCGGCGACCTGCCGGAGGAGATCTGGGTGGCCCACCGCCGGGTGACCGAGGCGCTGGAGGCCGAGGACTGACGGGGCGCCGACGCGCCCCTGCGCCTAGGGTGCGCACATGACCACCCCCGCATCCGCACCGCGGTACCCGCACCTGCGACGCCTGGGCCGCAGCGGCCTCGACGTGACCCCCGTGTGCGTCGGCGGGTCGCCGCTGGGCAGCATGCCGCAGCTCTACGGGCACGAGGTCTCCGACGACGCGGCGATCGCGACCGTGCTCCGCACGTTCGCGGGCCCGTTCAACTTCCTCGACACCTCGAACAACTACGGCGACGGCGCCAGCGAGCGACGCATCGGCGCCGCGATCGTCGCGCACGGCGGGCTGCCCGAGGGGTTCGTGCTCGCCACCAAGGTGGACCGGGACGCCCGGACGGGCGACTTCTCCGGCGCCCGGGTGCGGGCATCGGTGCACGAGAGCCTCGAGCGGCTGGGGGTCGACCGGTTCGACCTGCTCTACCTGCACGACCCCGAGGCGATGTCCTTCGAGGCGGGGATGGTTCCCGGCGGGGCGTTCGACACGATGGTCGCCCTGCGCGAGGAGGGCGTCGCCGGGGCCATCGGCGTGGCCGGCGGGCTGGTGAGCCTCATCCGCCGCTACGTCGAGACCGACGCGTTCGACGTGCTGCTCACCCACAACCGGTACACGCTGCTCGACCGGTCAGCCGCCGGGCTCATCGACGCCGCCGTCGCGCGTGGCATGGGTGTGGTCAACGCAGCGCCGTACGGCGGCGGCATGCTCGCCAAGGGCCCGTCCGAGCGTCCCCTCTACGCCTACGGCGGCGGCCGGTCGAGCATGGCCGACGTCGCTGCCCGGATGCAGGAGGCCTGCGCCCGGCACGGCGTGCCGCTCGCCGCGGCCGCCCTCCAGTTCTCCACGCGGGACCCGCGCATCCACTCCACGGTCGTGGGCGTGTCCTCCCCGGAGCGGCTGGACCAGACGCAGGCCCTGCTGGCCCACGACGTGCCGGCCGAGCTGTGGGAGCGCCTCGAGGAGCTCGCGCCCGAGGCGGAGCACTGGCTCCCCGAGGCCTGAGCGGGCACCGTCGAGCGGCGCACGGCCCGCCGGCGCCCGCGGGCCGGGCCCGCCTCGTCCCGCTCATGGGGCCGGCCTTCGTCGCCGCCATCGCGTACGTCGACCCGGGCAACGTCGCGGCCAACCTCACGGCCGGCTCCCGGTACGGGTTCCTGCTCGTGTGGGTGCTCGTCACGGCCAACCTCATGGCGGTGCTGGTGCAGTACCAGTCGGCGCGGCTGGGCCTGGTCACCGGGCGCACCCTGCCGGAGCTCCTCGGCGACCGGCTCAACCGCCCCGCCCGGCTCGCCTTCTGGGCCCAGGCCGAGGTGGTCGCCGCGGCGACGGACCTCGCTGAGGTGATCGGCGGTGCGATCGCCCTGCACCTGCTGTTCGGTACGCCCCTGCTGATCGGTGGGCTGGCCGTCGGCGCGCTGTCCATGCTGCTGCTCGTGGTGCAGGACCGCGCCGGGCAGCGCTCCTTCGAGGCCGTCGTCATCGGCCTGCTCGCGGTCATCACGGTGGGGTTCGTCTCGGGGCTGGCTGTCCACCCGCCCACGGCGGCCGACGTCGCCTCGGGGCTCGTGCCGCGCTTCGCCGGGACGGACAGCGTGCTGCTGGCCACGAGCATGCTGGGCGCCACCGTGATGCCGCACGCGATCTACGTCCACTCCGCACTGGCACGTGACCGGCACGGCCGCCCGCACCCCGGGCACCAGCGCGCGCACCTGCTGCGTGTGACGCGGTGGGACGTGCTCGCGGCGCTGGGCGTGGCCGGGCTGGTCAACATCGCCATGCTGCTGCTCGCGGCAACGAGCCTGCGCGGCGTGCCCGGCACCGACACGATCGAGGGCGCCCACGCGGCCGTCGTCGAGGCGCTGGGACCCGGGATCGGGGTCGCGTTCGCGGTCGGCCTGCTCGCCTCGGGCCTGGCCTCGACGTCCGTGGGGTGCTACGCCGGCGCCGCGATCATGCAGGGGCTGCTCCGGCGCCAGGTGCCCCTGCTCGTGCGACGCGCCCTCACGCTCGCACCGGCGCTCGCGCTGCTCGCCGCAGGGGTGGACCCGACGTGGGCACTCGTCCTCAGCCAGGTGGTGCTCAGCTTCGGCATCCCGTTCGCCCTCGTCGCGCTGCTGCGGCTGACCAGCGACCCGGTGGTCATGGGCGGCGCCCAGGTGCGCCGTGGCCCGCGCTGGGCGATGGGCGGGGTGGTCGCCGTGGTCACCACGCTCAACCTCGCGCTCATCGGGCTCACGGTCGCCGGGGCGTGACCGTACGGCCAGGGCGATGGGCCGGCGCGGAGGCCGGGCGGCCGGGGCGGGGCGCCCGGCCGCGCGCGGCACCGTCAGTGCTCGTGGCGGTGGTGCAGGTCCGGTACGTGGGGATGGCTGTGCTCCAGCCGCTCATGCGTGTGCGGGTGCTGGTGCCGCCCGCGGAAGCCGGGCGGCGCCTGGCCGGGCAGGTGCTCGTGGTCGTGGTGACCGTCGTCGTGACGGTGCTCGTGGTCGTGCACGATCGGCTCGTGGACGTGCTCGTGGTCGTGCTCGGACCGCGCCACGAGGGCGACCCCCGCCGCCGCGACGACCAGGGCGAGCGCGGTGGCCGGGACCACGGGCTCGGCGAAGACGGTCCAGGCGAGGACCACGCCGAGGAAGGGCGCCGTGGCGAAGACCACCTGCGCCCTGGCCGCCCCCAGGTCCCTGGCGCCGGCGACCCACAGCGTGATGGAGACCCCGTAGCCCAGCACCCCGACGAGGAGCGCACCGGCGACGGCTCCCCACGACGGCGGCGAGGCGAGGCTCAGGCCGATCGTCGTGTTGACCGCGCCCGCCACGAGCCCCTTGACCAGGGTGATGTGCGCCGGGGCGAGCTCGTCCAGCGCGGCGGTGACGCTGTTGTCGACCGCCCAGCACAGGCACGCCCCGGCGATGAGGGCAGCGCCCAGGCGCAGGTCCGACGTCGCGCCGGGACCCGCGAGCACCACGCTCGCGACGGCGACCAGCACGGCACCGAGTGCCACCCGTGGTCCGATGTGCTCGCGGAACACGGTCGCGGCGAGCAGCACGGTGAAGGCGAGCTCGAGGTTGAGCAGCAGCGAGGCGTTGGCGGCCGAGGCGTGCTGGAGGCCCAGCGCCAGCAGCACGGGGCCGACCGCCCCGCCCAGCACCACGGCGGTCGCCAGGCGCCCGGCGCCCCGCCGCACCGACGCCAGGTCGGGGCGGCGTCGCGCGACCACGGGGAGCACACCGAGGGCCGCACCGAGGTAGAGCAGCCCGGCCAGCGTGAAGGCGTTGGTCTCGCGCGCGAGCTGCGCGGCGAACGGGGTCGACGCACCGAACAGCAGCGCCGCGAGGCCAGCCCGGACGATGCCCCTACGCACGGTCGCCGTCGCGGTGGACGGGCCCAGCGGCGCGCCGGGATCCACCGGTGGTGGTCGGGATCGCACGGAGCAGGGTCACCGCACGATGCTAGGCCGAAAGGATCGGCGCGACGCACCGTCGCGCGCGGGCCCGCGCTCCCGGCGGGTGCCGTGCTGGACCTCCTGAGACGGCCGATGGTTCGATGGGCGGACCGGCACCGACGCGAGGGACCGCATGCGCACAGACCTGTGGGACCAGCCCCACCACGACGGCTCGAGCACCTACGTCGGCGACCTGGCACCCGCGCTGGGTGACACGGTCGCCGTGCTGCTGCGGGTGCCGCGCGCCAGTGGCGTGACCCGCGCCCTGCTGCGCGTCTACGTCGACGGAGAGCAGGCCCTGTCCGCCACGACGGTGCACCGTGAGGACGAGCACGAGGTGTGGCTGCGGGGCGAGGTCCGGGTCGGCAACCCGGTCACCGCCTACCGCTGGCTGCTCGACGGCGGGCCGGACGGCTACCAGTGGCTCAACGGCACGGGTATGCACCCCCATGACGTCACGGACGCCGACGACTTCCGGGTCTCCACGCACCCCGCCCCACCGGCCTGGGCGGCCGATGCCGTGGTCTACCAGATCTTCCCCGACCGGTTCGCCCGGTCGACCCGCCGCCCGGTGCCGGACTGGGCCACCCCGGCCGCGTGGGGGGATCCCGTCGTCGGGTCGGGTCCGGTGACGCCGTACCAGCTGTACGGCGGGGACCTCGACGGGGTCGCGGCCCATCTCGACCACATCGCCGGGCTCGGCGCGACGGTCGTCTACCTCACGCCGTTCTTCCCCGCCCGGTCCAACCACCGCTACGACGCCTCGAGCTTCGACCACGTCGATCCGCTGCTGGGTGGCGACGAGGCACTGGCTCGCCTCGCCGACGCGGTCCATGCGCGCGGTATGCGGCTGCTCGGTGACCTGACCACCAACCACTGCGGCGACGCGCACGAGTGGTTCACCGCCGCCGTCGCCGACGCGGACGCCCCCGAGGCCGACTTCTTCGTCTTCACCGACCACCCGCACGAGTACGTCTGCTGGTTCGACCACCCCTCCCTGCCGAAGCTGGACCACCGGAGCCCGGAGCTGCGGCGCCGGCTCTACGAGGGCCCCGGGTCGGTGGTCGCCCGGTGGCTCGGCCCGCACGGGCTGGACGGGTGGCGGATCGACGTCGCCAACATGACCGGCCGGCTCGGCGCCGTCGACCTCAACCACGAGGTCGCCACCACCCTGCGCGCCACGATGATGCAGGCCGACCCGGAGTCGCTGCTGCTCGCGGAGCACTCGCACGACGCATCCGACTCCCTGGCGGGCGACGGCTGGCACGGCGTCATGAGCTACGCCGGGTTCACCCGGCCCGTGTGGCAGTGGCTCACAGCCCCCGGCCCCGTCGCCTTCGACCCCGGTCCCTTCACCGCGATCCCGCGGGTGTCCGGCACGGGCGTCGTCGCGGCGATGCGCGCGTTCGCCGCGGCGGCGCCGTGGCGTTCGACCGCGCACGGCCTGACGCTCGTGGGGTCGCACGACACCATGCGGATCGCGACGATGTTCCCCGACCCGCGCGTCGTGACGGTCGCCTTCGGGCTGCTGGCCACCCTGCCGGGCATCCCCATGCTGTGGGCCGGCGACGAGATCGGCACCGCCGGCGTCAACGGTGAGGACGGCAGGCGGCCGTTCCCGTGGGACGCCCCCGAGACCTGGGACCACGCCCGGCTCGCCACGACCCGCGCCCTCGTGGCGGCGCGGACCGGGAGCACGGCCCTGCGCCACGGCGGCCTGCGCTGGCTCGTCGTGCAGGACGACGCCCTGACCTTCCTGCGCGAGGCGCCGGAAGAGACCGTCCTGGTGCACGCCGCCCGGGCCGACCACTCCCCCGTCCGCCTGCCCCGGCACGTCACAGGGCGGCACCTCGTGGGCCTCGCCGGCACGCCCGACCTGCGCGCGGACGACGAGGGGTACGTGACCCTCCCGCCCGGCGGACCGGCGGTCGGGATCTGGCGCTGCGCGGTGGAGGGCTGATCCCCCGCAGGCGTCACCGCTCGAAGCGGTAGCCGATGCCTGGCTCGGTGACGAGGTGCACCGGCCGGGCGGGGTCACGCTCGAGCTTGCGCCGCAGCTGCGCGAGGTAGACCCGCAGGTAGTTGGTCTGGTCCTCGTACGCCGGACCCCACACCTCGCGGAGCAGCTGCGCCTGGGTGACGAGCTTGCCCGGGTTGCGGACCAGCAGCTCGAGCACGTGCCACTCCGTCGGGGTGAGCCGCACGGCCGCGCCGTCGCGCAGCACCCGTCTGGCCGCGAGGTCGACCGTGAACCCGGCGGCATGGACCACGGGCTCCTCGGGGTCCGGTGCGGCCCGGCGCAGGGCGGCACGGACGCGCGCGAGCAGCTCGTCCATCCCGAACGGCTTGGTCACGTAGTCGTCGGCACCGGCATCGAGCGCATCGACCTTGGCCGACTGGGTGTCGCGCGCCGACAGCACGATGATCGGCACGGCGGTCCAGCCGCGCAGGCCCGCGACCACCTCGACACCGTCCATGTCCGGCAGCCCGAGGTCGAGGATGACGAGGTCGGGCACGGTGCTGGCGGCCCGGCGCAGGGCGCTCGCACCGTCCGCCGCCGTCTCGACGTCGATGTGCCGCGCCCGGAGGTTGATCGCCAGGGCCCGGAGCAGGGTCGGGTCGTCGTCGACGACGAGGATGCGGGTCATGCGCGGGTCACCGGCGGCACCACCGGGAGGGTCAGGCGCATCGTCAACCCGCCACCGGGGGTCTCCTCGGGCTCCACGGCGATCCCCATCGCCGAGCAGAAGCCCTGCACGATCGCCAGCCCGAGCCCCGCTCCGGCGGTCGACGTACGGTCCCCGAGACGCTGGAACGGCGCGAACATCGCCGACCAGAGCTCTGCTGGCACACCCGGGCCGCGGTCGACGACGCGCAGCTCGACCTGACCTCCGACGAGCCCGGCGCTCAGGACCACCGGACGACCCGGCGGGCTGTGCCGCAGCGCGTTGTCGAGCAGGTTGGCCACCACGCGCTCGAGCAGACCGGCATCGGCCAGCACCAGGGGCAGGCTGTCCGGGACGTCGAGGACCACGGACCCGGTGGCGACGTCCAGGAGTGCCCGCGAGGCGATCTCGTCGACGGCGACCGGGCTCGGCCGGGCCGTGACCGCCCCCACCTGGATGCGCGTCATGTCGAGGATGTTCGCGATGAGGTCGCCGAGCCGGTCTGCCGAGTCCTCGATCGTCGCCAACAGCTCCGCCTGCTCCTGCGGCGCCCACGCGACGTCGTCCTGCCGCAGGCTGCTCACGGCGGCCTTGAGCCCGGCGAGGGGCGTGCGCAGGTCGTGGCCCACGGCGGCGAGCAGGGCCGAGCGGACGCGATCGGCCTCCGCGAGCTGGCCCGCCTGGGCGGCGAGGTGCTGGCTCTCCCACGCGCGGGCCGCCGCGGCAGCCAGACGCTCGAGGACGGAACGGTCCTCGGCGAAGAGGAGCGGGCCGTGCGCGACGAGCTCGAGCTCTGCGCTCGCCGGCACGCGGATGCTCGGCTCGCCCTCGACGGCCGGGCCGACGCCGGCGACGACACCGGCCTCGCCCGAGCTCCCCGTCCGCACGAGGGCTGCCGAGGACATCCCGAACGTCGAGCGGACCTGCTCGAGCAGCCGCGGCAGGTCGAGCTCCGACACGGGCCGGGCCGCCATCTGGGAGAGGATCTCGATCTCGACCTGGCCGCGCGCCGCCCGTGCCCGGTCCCGAGCCGCGAGGTCCACCGTGATGCTCACCACGAGCGAGACGACGGCGAAGACGACGAGCTCGACGACGGCGTCGCGGCTCTCGATGAACAGCGTGTGGAACGGCGGGATGAGGAACCAGTTGGCGGTGAGCACCGCTGCGGCCGCTGCCAGCACCCCGGGCAGCAGCCCACCGATCGCCGCGACGAGGACCACCGAGAGCAGGTAGAGGAGCAGCACGCTGCCCAGGGCGAGGGTGTCGCCCGTGGCCACCAGCGCGACGGTGAGCAGCGGCACGGCGGTGACCCCCACGGCCAGGCCCCACGTGCGCCTCCCGGCAGACAGGCCCGCCGCCGGGTGCGGGAGCCCTCGAGCGACCGATCGACGGGCTGGCATCAGCTCCACGGGCTCAGCGTCGCACGCCCACGGTCGTCACGGTGTCGTCCGCGCCCTCGACGCCGCGACGCGCGGTCGTCCGCCGCGGCAGGCCGGTGACGCGGGGGCCGCCGGCAGACGTGGCCGCGCGCGCGGGCGCCGTCGGCGGGGCGTCGTGCCCGAACCGCCAGGGAACGCTGATCACCATGACGCCCGGCTGGAAGAGCAGCCGCGCCTTGAGTCGCAGGGCGCTCTGGTTGTGCAGCAGCTGCTCCCACCAGTGCTCGACGACGTACTCCGGGATGTAGACCGCCACGACGTCGCGCGGACCCTGGCGCCGGAACTCGGCGATGTAGTCGACGGCCGGCCGGGTGATGTCGCGGAAGGGCGAGTCGACCAGCGTCAGCGGCACCGGGACGCCCCGAGCCTCCCACTCGTCGACCAGCCGCTGGGTGGCCTCGGGACTCGTCCGGATGGTCAGGGCGGTCAGCGTGGAGGGTCGCGAGGCGCGGGCGTACGAGAGTGCGCGCAGCGCCGGGGTGGTCAGCCGGGACACCAGGACGACGGCGTGCACCCGGCTGGGCAGCGGGACGCCGTCTGGCGTCGGGGTGACCTCCGCGTCCACCCGTGCGTAGTGCCGGGAGATCAGGCGCATGGTCAGGTACAGCACGGGCATCGCCAGCACCACCAGGTAGGCGCCGTGGCTGAACTTGGAGACCAGGACGATGACCAGCACCACCGTGGTGAGGACCGCACCGAAGCCGTTGATCGCGCGTGCGCGGTGGAGCGCGTGCCGCGGGGTGTCGGGGTCCTCGCGCAGGGCACGGGTCCAGTGCCGGACCATCCCCGCCTGGCTCAGCGTGAACGAGACGAAGACGCCGAGGATGTAGAGCTGGATGAGCCGGGTCGGGCTCGCGTCGAACGCCGCGAGCAGCCCGGCGGCCGCAGCCGACAGGATGATGATCCCGTTGGAGAAGACGAGCCGGTCCCCGCGGCGGGAGAGCTGGCGCGGCAGGAAGCCGTCCTGGCCGAGGATCGACGCCAGGATCGGGAACCCGTTGTACGCCGTGTTCGCCGCCAGCACGAGGACGAGGGTCGTGAAGACCTGGACCGCGTAGAAGCCCGGGGTGTTGAGGCCGAAGACCGCGCCCGCGACCTGTGCGATGACGGTGCGCTGGGTGTAGCCCTCCGGTGCGCCGACGAGGTGGCTCACGTCCTCCGCGACGTGCACGCCGGAGGCCAGCGCCAGGAACGTCAGCCCCACGAACATCGTCACCGTGAGGCCCGCCATGATCGCCAGGGTGGCGGCCGCGTTGCCCGCCTTGGGCCGCCGGAAGCTGGGGACGCCGTTGCTCACCGCCTCGACGCCGGTCAGCGCGGTGCAGCCCGAGGCGAAGGAGCGCAGGACGACCGCGGCGAGCGCGAGCCCGACGAGCGCGTCGGTCCCGGGGTCGATGGTGAACGCCGCCGACTCGGCGACCGGCGCGTGCCCCGTCAGCGTGCGCGCGACGCCGATGGCCAGCATGCTGAACACCGCCACCACGAAGCCGTAGGTGGGCACGGCGAACGCCCTGCCGGACTCCTTGACCCCGCGCAGGTTGGCCAGGGTCAGCACCGCGACGAGCCCGATCGAGATCTCCACCGCGTACGGGGAGAGCCCGGGGAACGCCGAGACGAGGTTGGACACCCCGGCGGCGATCGAGACCGCGACGGTCAGCACGTAGTCGATGAGCAGCGCGGCCGCGGCGACCAGGGCGGCTCGCTGGCCCAGGTTCGCGCGGCTCACCGCGTAGGCGCCGCCACCGCTCGGGTACGCATGGCACGTCTGGCGGTACGACACGACGACGGTGACCAGGAGGACGACCACCGCGGCAGCGACCCACGGGGTGAGGTGCAGCAGCGCGAGGCCGCCGACGGAGAGCACGAGGAGGATCTCCTCCGTCGCGTAGGCGTTCGAGGAGAGCGGGTCCGAGCAGAACACCGGCAGGGCCAGCCACTTCGGCAGCAGCGTCTCGCCCATCTGCTCTGAGGAGAGCGGACGGCCGACGAGCAGCCGCTTGGGCAGGGAGACGTAGCCGGACATGAGTCCAGCGAACCCCGACTGTCGGGTGGGAGGCCGCGGTCTTGACGCTTCCCTGACGCCGCCCGTCGCGGTCTTGACGCCCCGACCCCACCGGACCGTCGCCCCGACGTCCCGGCCGCCGCCGTGCCGCCGTCAGTCGGGCGTGACCTCCGTGACGGCTCCGTCCTCGACGTGCCAGCGACGCGTGAGCCGGACGGTCTCGAGCATCCGGCGGTCGTGCGTCACGAGCAGGATCGTGCCGTCGAACGTGTCGAGCGCCGCCTCGAGCTGCTCGATCGCCGGCAGGTCGAGGTGGTTGGTCGGCTCGTCGAGCACGAGGAGGTTGACGCCCCTCGCCTGGAGCAGGGCGAGCGCGGCGCGGGTGCGCTCCCCCGGCGACAGGGACGCGGCCGTCCGCCCGATGTGGTGGCCGCCGAGCCCGAACTTGGCCAGCAGCGTGCGCACGTCGGCCGTGGGCCAGTCGGGCACCTGCCGCGCGAAGGCCGTGACCATCGGCTCGTCGCCCTCGAAGGCGCGCCGTGCCTGGTCGACCTCGCCGACGAGCACCCCGGACCCGAGGTCCACCGACCCGGCGGTCGGCGCGAGCCGCCCGAGCAGCAGGGCGAGGAGCGTCGACTTGCCCGCGCCGTTGGGCCCGGTGACCGCCACCCGGTCTCGCCACGCGAGCTGCAGGTCCACCGGTCCGAGCACGAACGGCCCGCGCTCCACCGTCGCAGCGTGCGCGACGGCCACCACGGCCCCGGACCGCTGCGCGGTCGCGATGGTCATCTGCAGCTGCCACTCCTTGCGCGGCTCCTCGACGACCTCGAGGCGGCTGATGAGCCGCTCCGTCTGCCGGGCCTTCGCCGCCTGCTTCTCCGAGGCGTCGGCACGGAACTTGCGGCCGATCTTGTCGTTGTCCCCTGACTTCCGGCGGGCGTTCTTCACACCCTTGTCCATCCAGGCCCGCTGCATCCGCGCGCGGGCCGAGAGCGCGTCCAGCCGCGAGGAGTACCCCTCGTAGGCCTCGCGGGCCCGTCGGCGCTCGATCGAGCGCTCGTCGAGGTAGGCGTCGTAGGTGCCGCCGTAGGTGATGACGCGCTGCAGGCTGCGGTCGATCTCGACCACGGAGGTCACCGTGCGGCTGAGGAACTCCCGGTCGTGGCTCACCACGACGATCGGCGCCTCGGACCGCACCACGAAGTCCTCGAGCACGTCGAGGCCCGCGGCGTCGAGGTCGTTGGTCGGCTCGTCGAGCAGGTAGAGGTCGTAGCGCGAGAGCAGCAGCGCGGCAAGGCCCACCCGGGCCGCCTGCCCGCCGGACAGCGCCGTCATGGGGTGGTCGAGGTCGACCGTCAGCCCGAGGTCGTCCGCGACCGCCCCCAGGCGCGACTCGAGGTCTCCGCCCCCCAGGGCGAGCCAGCGCTCCAGGGCGTCGCCGAACGTGTCGTCGCCACCCGGGTCCCCGGCGGCGAGCCCCTCGGAGGCCGCGTCGAGCGCGTCCTGCGCCGGCGCGACGCCCGTGCGGCGCTCGAGGTGGGCCCGCACGGACTCGCCGTCGCGGCGCTCGATCTCCTGGGCGAGGAAGCCCAGCCGGGCGTGCTGGGGCGAGACGGCCACGCTGCCGCCGTCCGGGGCACGCAGGCCGCCGAGGATGCGCAGGAAGGTCGACTTGCCTGCGCCGTTGGGCCCGACCAGTCCCACCACGTCGCCGGGCGCGACGACGAGGTCGACCCCCGCGAACAGCGTGCGGTCACCGAAGCCCGCCCCCACACCCCTGGCCTGCACGGTCGCCGTCACACGGTCATTGTCCGGTATCGGCGACCGGCTTCCTCGTCGTGACCTTGTAGACCCGGCCCTGGCGGTCGTAGGTGGTCCACTCGCCCACGGTCTCGCCCGCCGCGAAGTGCCCCGAGCGCATCAGGGTGCCGTCGAGCCGGAACCACACCCAGTACCCCTCGGCCAGCCCACCGCGCAGGGTGCCCCTGGCGCGGACGCTGCCGTCACGGTGGAGCTCGACGTGCTCGCCGTCCTCGGCGCTCGTCTCCTCGGTGGGCATGGTGCACTCCGTCCTGTCGGGTGTCGACCCAGGCTAGGGACGCCCCCTGTCGCTCACAACCGGGGCGCCCCGGCCGATCGGTCGGGCGTGAAGCCTCTCGCTCCCTCGGTCGCGCGGGTGCATGTCGGCCGCCAGCCGCTGTTCGACGACGCCCGCGTCGTCCGCGCGTACGAGCTGCTCTTCCGGTCCCAGGCCGCCAGCACGGCCGCCGGTGGCGACCCCGGCGACGCCGCGACGACGACGGTCATCCTCAACACCTTCACGGCGTTCGGCCTCGAGGCGCTGGTCGGCGACGGGCGGGCCTTCGTCAACCTCACGCGTCCGTTCATCGTCGGCGAGCTGCCCGTGCCGTTCGCCCCGACCAACGCCGTGCTCGAGCTGCTCGAGACCGTGCCCGTCGACGACGACGTGGTCGCCGGCGTGCGCCGCCTCAGGTCCGCCGGGTTCGCGGTCGCCCTGGACGACTTCCTCTGGTCCCAGCAGGACCGGCTGCGCCTGCTGGGCGAGGTGGACGTCGTCAAGGTGGACATCAGCCAGGTCCCCCACGGCGAGCTCGCCGACACCGTCGAGCGCCTGCGCGCCCACGACGTCGAGCTGGTGGCGGAGCGCGTGGAGGACGCGGAGGACCTGGAACGGTGCCGGGCGCTCGGCTTCGAGCTCTTCCAGGGCTACCACCTGCTGCGCCCGGAGACCCTGTCCGCCACCGCGCTCAACCCGGACCGCCTGGCCGGTCTCGAGCTGCTCCGTCGCCTCGCCGAGCCAGACCTGTCGATGCTCGACATCGAGCGGCTCGTCCAGCGCGACGCGGCCCTGACCTACCGCGTGCTCGCAGCCACCAACGCGGCCGCGACCGGCAGCAGACGACGGCTGGAGTCGGTGCGCGACGCGCTCGTCATGCTCGGCACGCAGCGGCTGCAGGCCTGGGTGATGCTGCTCGTCGCGTCCGACGCCGGCGCCGGACGCGAGGCCCAGCTGACGGCAGCCGTGACCCGCGCCCGCACGTGCGAGCTGCTGGCCCCCGCGCGGGGCGTCCGGCCCGACGTCGCCTTCACCGCCGGCCTGGTGAGCAGGCTGGACATCGTCCTGGGAGTCGGCACGGGCGAGCTGCTGGAGCTGCTCCACCTCTCGGACGAGCTGCACCGGGCCCTGGTCGAGGGCGCGGGACCGCTCGGCGAGCTCCTCACCGCCGTGCGGCACTGCGAGGGCGACGGCTCCCCGGTGGGACCCGGCCTCGTCGGGGAGGACGTCGCGGCGGCCTGCGTCGCCGCCATGGCGTGGGCGACTGCCGCCGTTCCCGAGCCGACGGTGCCACGCGGGCCACACGGGCCCCGCGTGCCCGGTGGCCGCACAATGGCCGGGTGAACCCGACCCCGCCGACCCGCCGCGCCCTCGTCGTGGACGACGAGCGCGACCTGGCCCGGCTCGTCGGGGGCTACCTCGAGCGCGACGGCTTCGAGGTGCACCTCGCGTTCGACGGCCCCGAGGCGCTCGCCACGGCCCGCGCGGTGGACCCCGACGTGGTCGTCCTCGACCTCGGGCTGCCCGGGCTCGACGGGGTCGAGGTCTGCCGCACCCTGCGGACCTTCTCGGACTGCTACGTCGTCATGCTCACGGCGCGAGCAGCCGAGCGCGACACCCTCATCGGGCTCGCCGTCGGCGCAGACGACTACCTCACCAAACCCTTCAGCCCGCGCGAGCTGGTCGCCCGCGTGCACGTCATGCTGCGCCGCCCGCGCGCGGGCGAGCCGGTCGCCGAGGCCGCGCCGCTGGCGTTCGGCGCCCTGAGGCTGGACCTGGCCGGGCGCGAGGTCCACGTCGACGGCGTCGCCGTGGACCTCACCCGCACCGAGTTCGACGTGCTCGCGGCCCTGGCCGCCCGCCCACGGGCAGCCCTGAGCCGCAGCGACCTCATCGAGGCGGTCTGGGGCCCGGGCTGGGTGGGCGACGAGCACCTCGTCGACGTGCACGTGCTGCACGTGCGGCGCAAGCTCGGCGACACCGCCGAGGCCCAGCGCTTCGTGCGCACCGTGCGCGGCGTCGGCTACCGCATGGGCCAGGGCTGATGGCCCCCGCCGTGCGCGGCCTCGGGCTGACGGGCCGCCTCACCGCGGGGATCGCCGCCGTCGTGGCGACCGCCGGGCTCACCGCATGGCTCGTCGCGGGCGCCGTCGGGCCGGCGATCTTCCGGCAGCACATGGAGCTGGCCGGCAGGGGTGACGACCCGGCCGCCACCCTGCACGCCGCCGAGGCCTTCCGCTCGGCCAGCGCACTGGCGCTCGGCCTGGCCCTGACGGTCGCCGTCGTCGCGTCGCTCGGGGTCAGCCTCGTCCTGACGCGCAGGATCGGCCGCTCGCTCGGCACCCTGTCGGCCGCGGCGACGCGTGTGGCGGGGGGCGGCTTCACCGAGCGGGTCGCGAGCCCAGGGCTCGGGCCCGACTTCGACGCCCTCGCCGAGGCCTTCAACGACATGGCCGCGCGGCTGGCCCGGAGCGAGGACCTGCGCCGGCGGCTGCTCGACGACGTCGCCCACGAGCTGCGTACCCCCGTCGCGACGCTCACGGCGTACCTCGAGGGCCTCGAGGACGGGGTCGAGCACCTGACTCCGCAGACCGTCACCGTGCTGCGCGCGCAGGGGTCCCGCCTCGCGCGGCTCGCCGACGACCTCGCGGCGGTCACCCGGGCGCAGGGTCACGATGCCGAGCTGCGGCTCCGCACGGCGGCCCCGCTCGAGCTCCTGACGGCCGCGGCCCGCGCGGCGGCGGACCGGTGCGCCGCGCAGCGGGTCGCGCTGCGCGTGTCGGCGGATCCGGACGTCCCCGCGGTCGCGGTGGACCCGGACCGGATGGCCCAGGTGCTGGGCAACCTCATCGACAACGCGCTGCGGCACACCCCGCCCGGTGGCGAGGTGCGCCTCGAGGCGCTCGAGCGCGCGCACGACGTCGTGCTGCGGGTCGCCGACACCGGCGAGGGGATCCCGGCCGAGCACCTCGACCACGTCTTCGAGCGGTTCTACCGGGTGGACACCGCGCGGGACCGCGCCGGCGGCGGCTCGGGCATCGGCCTGGCGATCGCCCGCGCGCTGGTCGAGGCGCACGGCGGGACGGTGACGGCCGCCAGCGCCGGGGCCGGCCGGGGCACGACCGTCGAGATCGTGCTGCCCGCTGCGCCGCCCGGCGCTCCATGAAGACTCGCTGAAGATCCGGCCGCGCGGGCCCCGGGACCTGTCGCACGGCCGGAGCCGTGCCTAGAGTCGTCAGGTGCGCCGCGTGGCGCCCCCGACCACCGGCCGGCCGACGTCCCCTGCGGCGGCCGGCCGGTCCCCCCGGACCGAGGACGCCATGGCCCTGATCGACCTGCCGGTGCAGGGCATGACCTGCCGGGCGTGCGAGGTCCGCGTCACCCGCGCGCTGCGCGAGGTCCCGGGCGTCGCGCGCGCGACGGTCTCGGTACGCCGCGGCACCGCGCGCATCCACACGGACGGACCGGTCCCCCGTCGCCTGCTCGTGAGCACCGTCGAGGCCGCGGGCTACCGGGTGGCTGCGGACGACCGCGCGTGGCTGACCCACGACCGTGCGGTGTGGCGCGACGTCGCCCTCGCCGTCGCAGCGCTCGGCGTCCTGGCCCTCGCGCTCCGCGTGAGCGGGCTGACGGACCTGGCCGACCGCGTCGGCGGGCTCACCGCCACGGGAAGCCTGGGGGTCGTCGTGCTGCTCGGTGTGGCAGCCGGGCTGTCGACGTGCATGGCCCTCGTGGGCGGGCTGGTGCTCGCGGTCTCGGCGAGCCACGCCATGGCCCACCCGGGCGCGAGCACGGCACGGCGGCTGCGCCCGCACGTGGCCTTCAACGTCGGGCGGGTGGTCGGGTTCGGCCTGCTCGGCGCCCTCGTCGGCGCCCTGGGCTCCGCCGTGACGCTCGACGGGGCCGCCCTCGCCGGCGCGATGGTGGTGGTCGCCCTGGTGATGGCCGCGGCCGGTCTGCGCCTCACCGAGCTGTCCCCACGGCTGTCGGCCGCGGGCGGCCTGACGCTGCCGCCGCGGCTGTCGGCCGCACTGCGCCTCGAGCGGGCGGACGGCCGGTACTCCGACGCGCGCGCGGCACTGCTCGGCGCGGGGACGTTCCTGCTGCCGTGCGGGTTCACCCAGGCGGTGCAGGTCTACGCCCTGTCCACCGGGAGCCCCGTGCGCGCCGGTCTGGTGATGGGCCTGTTCGCCCTCGGCACCGTGCCGGGCCTCCTGGGGGTCGGCGGGCTCACCGCCTCCGTCAGCGGGACCGCGGCCACCCGGGTCTTCCGGTTCGCCGGGGTCACCGTGCTGGCGTTCGCTGCCCTCAACCTCAGCGGGGCCCTCGCGGTCCTCGCGCCCGGGCTCGGCGGCCCGTCGGCCGGCCCGGCCGCGGGTGCCGCCACGGCGCTGTCCGACAACGTCAGCCTGGACGGCGAGGTCCAGGTGCTGCGCACCACGCAGGTCGCGGCCGGCTACGAGCCCGCCGACGCGACCGTCTACGTCGGCCGCCCGGTCCGCTGGGAGATCGACTCGACAGCCGTGAGCTGTGCCGCCTCCATCACCGCGCCGGAGCTCGGCCTCGAGCCCGTGATCCTGCGCCCCGGCGTCAACACGCTGACGTTCACGCCCACCCGGACGGGAACGCTGCACTACACGTGCGCCATGGGCATGTACGGCGGCACGGTCACCGTCATCGACGAGCCGACCTGAGGCGACCGCCACCTCCGGCTGTCGCCCACGACCCCTGACCCGCGGCCTGACCCACGCCCGCGCCGACCGGGACTCAGATCCCTGCCGCGCGGCGACGGCACGGAGGAGAGTGGACCTGGGGCACCGTCCTCGAGCCCCGAGCCGGCAGGCCCGTCCTGCCGGTGCCCGGGACGGTCGCCCTCGAGGCGAAGGGATCCCTCATGACCGACCAGAAGCTCCACCGGCTCCGCACCGGGCGCGGGTTCATCGCGGCCCTCGACCAGAGCGGCGGCAGCACGCCCAAGGCGCTGCGCCTCTACGGCATCGACGAGGGCGCCTACGCCACGGACGCGGAGATGTTCGACCTCGTCCACGCGATGCGCACCCGGATCATGACGAGCCCCTCCTTCGACGGGGACCGCATCCTCGGCACCATCCTCTTCGAGCAGACGATGGACCGGGAGATCGAGGGCCAGGGAGCAGCCGAGTACCTGTGGGACGTCAAGCGCATCCCGTCGTTCCTCAAGGTGGACAAGGGGCTCGAGCCGGAGAACGCCGGCGTTCGGCTGATGAAGCCGATCGACGACCTCGACGACCTGCTCGCCCGGGCCAGGGCGCACGGGGTGCTCGGGACCAAGATGCGCTCCGTGGTCCACCTGGCGGACGAGATCGGCGTGCGCGCCGCGGTGGGTCAGCAGTTCGGCGTCGCGCGGCGGATCCTGGCCGCCGGGCTCGTCCCGATCATCGAGCCGGAGGTCGACATCACGAGCCCGCAGAAGGCCGCGGCCGAGGTGCTCACGGTGGCGGCGCTGGAGTCGGAGCTCGACCGGCTCGCACCCGAGCACCACGTCATGCTCAAGCTCACGCTCCCGGAGCACGACGGCCTCTACGCCCCGCTCGTGGCGCACCCGCGGGTGCTGCGGGTCGTCGCGCTGTCCGGCGGCTACAGCCGCACCGAGGCCGTGGCCCGGCTGGCCCGCCAGCACGGCGTCGTCGCCAGCTTCTCGCGCGCGCTGACGGAGGGCCTCACGGCGCAGCAGACCCAGCCGGAGTTCGACGCCACGCTCGACGAGGCGATCGAGCTCATCTACCGGGCGTCGATCACCTGACCGGCGCTGCGGGCCGACCGGTGGCACGACGGCCCGTGCCACCGGTCGGTGGCGGCTGCGCGCCGCCGTGACCCGCCGTCCGACCGTCAGCGGCTGACCGAGAACTCCTCGATCGCGAGCAGCGGCTCGATCACCTGACGGATCGCGCCGCGCACCGTGCAGCGCTGGACGGAGTCCTGGCGCAGCTCGTTGCCCAGCGCAGCCATGACCATGCCCTGGTCGAGCGCGAGGTACGTCTCGGCGACCGTGCCGCTGCCCACGGCGACGGCGTCGTAGAAGCCGCCCGGCCCGTACGCGCCGAGCTCGGACCGCAGCGCTGCGAGGTTGTCCATCGCCGCGTCGTGCGCATACGGCAGCGCGAGGAACGAGGCGTGCGGCGTCACCACGCCGTCGCCGTAGCCGGCCGGGACCGACGGCTCACGGGGGCAGGCAGGGTCGTCCCAGCCCGGGTCGACCGAGGTCCGCTCCTGGTCGGAGGTGTACCCGGCGGGGTCCATCCCGAGCGCGTCGACCCCGTACTCGCGGTAGCCGCCCGCGGGGTCGCTGGCCGGGGAGAAGCCCCAGTACCCGTAGCCCGCCTCGCCCATGCCGTGCTCGATCTGCGCCCGGACGTACAGCGGGTGGTTGCGGCCCCAGCTCTCCGGTCCCCACTCCGCCTCGGGCACGAAGAGGTCGACCATGAGGGCCTCGAACATCGACCCGCCCCAGCTGGGCACGATCTGCATGTCGCGGTAGCGGTAGGCGCCCTCGAAGACCTGGACCCCCAGGTGCTCCGCCGTGGTGCCGACCGGCCGCTGCTCGGGCCAGCTCCAGTCGCACGCGTCCGGGAAGGTCCGCCACATCGCGAAGTAGTGCTCCGCCGGCACCTGGCCCCAGGCGATCGCCAGGTAGCTGGCCATCCGGGGCTCGGTGTTGAGCGTCCCGTCGTGGTGACCCGTGTACCAGACGTCCGCGATGCCCTCGCGGTAGCTGTCGAGCACGCCGCCGCCCGGCGGCTCCTCGACCCAGAACCCGCCGCGCAGGAGGCGGGCCGCAGGGTCGTAGTAGAAGCCGAAGTCCATCGTCGCGGTGATCGCCTCGGCGCTGCGCCGCCGCCGCGGCTCGGCGTTGGCGACCAGCACCATGGCCGTGGCCAGCCAGGCGTTGTCGACGGTCGAGGCGAACGGGTGGACGGTCGATCCGTCCGCGGGCCAGGTGGTCAGCAGCTCCCCGGTGGCCTCGTCGTACCAGTTGCAGAACATGCCGGAGGCCTCGTGACGCTCCAGCGCGGCGACGCTGTCCAGCGTCGTCGCCAGGCGCTGCCGGGCGTCGCCGCGCGTGATGATGCCCAGGTCGCGGGCGACGACCGTGCTCCACAGGTACGCGCCGATGTTGGTCGGCGACGTGTAGCCGCTGCGCGTGGACGTGTCGAGGTCGCCCGCGATGTTGTCGGCCGGCAGGCCGGTGGCCGGGTCGACCATCGCGTCGAACGATGCCCAGGTGTCGCGGGCGTACTCCGTGAGCGTCGCGCGGTCGCTGCGGCCGTGCGCGGTCGCGACGGCACCCGTGGACAGCACCAGCCCGGCGACGGTGACCGCGGTGGCGACCGCCGTCGCCGTCCGGACGGTCCTGCTGCGACGGGGTGCCGATGTCGTCAGCGGCATGAGTGGTTCCCTTCTCGAGCTTCATCGATCGAGGCCGGCAGCCGTGAGCCGCCGGACCGGCTGTCTGCGCATACATCGACGGCCACAAGGGCGCGGGCGCGCCCGGGGCACCCCCGTCGGCGCGGGGCGGCACCGGGTCCGCCCGGTGGGACACGGCCTCCGCCGGTGCCCGGGCGTGCTGGAATACGACCATGCCCACGCTGCGCTCCCGCACTGTCACCCACGGCCGCAACATGGCTGGCGCCCGCGCGCTGCTCCGCGCGGCCGGCGTCGCCCGCGAGGACATCGGCAAGCCGATCGTCGCCGTCGCCAACAGCTTCACCGAGTTCGTGCCGGGCCACACGCACCTGGCACCGGTGGGCCGGATCGTCTCCGAGGCGATCTCCGCCGCAGGCGGCGTGCCGCGCGAGTTCAACACCATCGCGGTGGACGACGGCATCGCGATGGGCCACTCCGGGATGCTCTACTCCCTGCCGTCGCGCGACCTCATCGCGGACTCGGTCGAGTACATGGTCAACGCCCACCAGGCCGACGCCATGGTCTGCATCTCCAACTGCGACAAGATCACGCCGGGCATGCTCATGGCTGCCCTGCGGCTCAACATCCCGGCGGTCTTCGTCTCCGGCGGCCCCATGGAGGGTGGCACGGCCACGCTGACCGACGGGACCACGCGCACCGGGCTCAACCTCGTCACCGCCATCGCCGACGCCGTCGCGGACACCGTCTCGGACGCGGACATCGACCTCATCGAGGAGGCCGCCTGCCCCACGTGCGGCTCGTGCTCGGGGATGTTCACGGCGAACTCGATGAACTGCCTGCTCGAGGCGCTCGGCCTGGCCCTGCCCGGCAACGGCTCCACGCTGGCCACCCACACGGCGCGCCGCGCGCTCTACGAGGAGGCCGGGCGCGTCGCCATGGAGATCACGCGCCGCTACTACGACGACGACGACGCCTCGGTGCTGCCGCGCTCCGTGGCCTCACGCGCGGCCTTCGACAACGCGATGGCCCTCGACGTCGCCATGGGCGGCTCGACCAACACCGTGCTGCACCTGCTCGCCGCGGCGCACGAGGCCGAGCTCGACTACGCCATGACGGACATCGACGCGCGCTCGCGCCAGGTGCCGTGCCTGGCGAAGATCGCGCCCAACGGCCACCACCTCATGGAGGACGTCCACCGCGCGGGCGGCATCCCGGCGATCCTCGGCGAGCTGCACCGCGCCGGGCTGCTGCACACCGACGTCCACGCGATCCACTCCCCCGACCTGACGACGTGGCTGGACGCCTGGGACGTGCGGGGCGGCGCGGCGACCGATCAGGCGCTCGAGCTGTTCCACGCGGCGCCGGGCCGGCGGCGCTCCGCCACGGCGTTCTCCCAGTCGGCCCGCTGGGAGCAGCTCGACACGGACGCCGTGGGCGGCTGCATCCGCGACGTGGCGCACGCCTACACGGCAGACGGCGGCCTGGCCGTGCTGCGCGGCAACCTCGCGCAGGACGGCTGCATCGTCAAGACGGCCGGCGTCGACGAGTCGGTCTTCACCTTCGCCGGGCCGGCGCTCGTCGTGGAGTCCCAGGAGGCGGCGGTCGAGGCGATCCTGTCCCAGCGGGTGTCACCCGGCGACGTCGTCGTCATCCGCTACGAGGGCCCCCGCGGCGGGCCCGGCATGCAGGAGATGCTCTACCCGACCTCCTACCTCAAGGGGCTCGGCCTGGGCGCGGCATGCGCGCTGGTCACCGACGGCCGCTTCTCCGGCGGCACGTCGGGGCTGTCCATCGGGCACGTCTCGCCCGAGGCCGCCGCCGGCGGGGTGATCGCGCTGGTCGAGGACGGCGACACGATCCGGATCGACATCCCGCGACGCGCCATCGTCCTGGACGTGCCGGACGACGTCCTGGCCGGGCGCCGCGAGCGGCTCGAGGCCACCACCGGCTACGCGCCCGTGGCGCGGGACCGGTACGTCTCGACCGCGTTGCGCGCCTATGCCGCCATGGCGCTCTCGGCGGACAAGGGCGCGGTGCGCGACGTCGGCATCCTCGAGCAGCGGGTGGCAGCTGCGGCGCTGGCCCGGTAGCGCAGCGGCCGGGACGTCCCGCGGGCCTCGCGGCCGGCGGGAGGCGTAGGTTCGTCCGGTGATCCCCGCCGACGTCGCCCTGCTCCGCACCCCGGGAACCCCGGCCCTGCACCCCGACGGTCGCACCGCCGTCGTCTCCGTGCTCTCCCCCGACCGGGACACCGACGAGTACGTCGGGCAGCTGTGGCGCGTCCCGACGGACGGCTCCGCCGCCCCGGTCCGACTCACCCGCGGGCACCGGGACACGGCCCCGACCTGGTCACCCGACGGCCGATGGATCGCCTTCCTGCGCGCCGAGGCCACGGGGCGCCCGCAGCTGCACCTCGTCGAGGCCGGCGGCGGCGAGCCCGTGCGGCTCACCGACGCGCCGCTCGGTGTGAGCGACCCGCAGTTCTCCCCCGACGGCACGCGGATCGCGTACCTGGCGCGGGTGCCGGCCGAGGGTCGGTACGTGACCGGCGGGGACGCGAGCGCCGAGCCACCGCGGCACATCACGACGTTCCGGTACCGGGGGGACAACCTCGGGTTCCTCCGGGACCGCCCTCAGCACCTGTTCGCCCTGGACGTCCCGGCCGCACCCCTGCCCGGCCGGCTGCCCGAGCCGGCGGCCCTCACGGCAGGGGACCTCGAGGTCTCCGGCCACCGCTGGCTGCCCGACGGTCGCCGGCTCGTCGCGGTCGGTGCCGTCCACCCCGGACGCGAGGAGGACCTACGCGTCGACGCCCTGCTCGTCGACGCGCGGCCGGGCGCGGGAGCGGACGGCCCGCCCCGCCCGCGCCGCCTGACCGACGCGGAGCTCGGGTCGAACCTGGTGGTCGAGACCGTGCTGCCCTCCGCGGACGGGTGCACCCTGTGGCTGCTGGCCGGGGACGTCGGCGCGAGCGGTCGCGACTTCGTCGCCGCGCAGACCGGCCTGTGGTCGCTCGACATCGGCGCCCTGCTCGCGGACGGCGACGGCAGGGCCCCGCTCCCCCGCAGGCACACCGACGCCGAGACGACCGACCTCGTGCCCGGCGCGCTCTCGCTGGCCGGCGACGAGGTGCTCGTCGCGGACCAACGACGCGGCGCCGTCGTGCTCCTGGCGCTCCCGGCGGACGCGACGGCCGTCGGCACCGCCGTCGCGCGGGTGCTCCTCGACGCGCCAGCCGTCGTGCACGGCGTGGCGGCGACGCCCGACGGCGCCACCGTCGTCGTGAGCGCCGGCGGTCCGGGCAGCGCCGGGGACCTCGTGCTGGTGGACCGCGCCGCGGGTGGCGGCACGCACCTGACCGACCTGACCGCCGAGCTGCGCGCCACCGGGCGCCTGCATGCGCCGCGCGAGCTGACCGCCACGGCGCCCGACGGGTACCCGGTGCACGGCTGGGTGACGACCCCCGACGCGGGCCGGCACGGCCCGGGCCCGTACCCCGTGGTGCTCATGATCCACGGCGGCCCCTTCGCCCAGTACACCCACGAGGTGTTCGACGAGGTCCAGGTGCTCGTCCAGGCCGGCTACGCCGTGGTGCACGGCAACCCGCGCGGCTCGGCGGGCTACGGCGCACCCCACGGCAGGGCCATCCGCCGCGCGTTCGGCACGGTCGACACCGACGACGTGCTCGCGCTGCTCGACGCGGCCCTGGCCGGCGACCCCGCCCTGGACGGTGCACGGGTGGGCGTCATGGGCGGCTCCTACGGCGGCTACCTCTCGGCGTGGCTCACCACGCGCACCGCGCGGTTCGCGGCCGCGATCGTCGAGCGCGGGTTCCTCGACCCGGTCAGCTTCGTCGGCTCGAGCGACATCGGCTGGTTCTTCGGCCTCGAGTACCTCGGCGACACGGGCACCCCCCAGGACGACCGCGCGTTGGCGGCGCAGTCGCCGATGGCGCACGTTGCCCGGGTGCGTACGCCCACGCTGGTGATCCACTCCGAGAACGACTGGCGCTGCCCCGTCGAGCAGGGGCAGCGGTGGTTCGTCGAGCTGAGGCGTCGGGGCGTGCCGGCCGAGCTCCTGCTGTTCCCGGGCGAGGGGCACGAGCTCACCCGCTCCGGCAGGCCGAGCCACCGGGTGGCCCGCTTCGAGCACGTGCTCGCGTGGTGGGCCCGGTACCTGCCGGTCTGAGGGTCAGCGCGCGGCCTGCTCCGGCTCCGGGTCGGGGTCCGGGACCACGGCGAGCTCGTCGACCGGCCGGTCCAGCGGCACCTCGACGCCCCGCGTGGCGCGCAGGCTGGTGAACGTCACCACGACCAGCACGCCGACGATGACGCCCAGCGACGCGAGCGTCGGGATCTCGGGCACCGCCGGCCACACGCCGTGCGCCCAGTGCAGCACCAGCTTGACCCCGATGAAGCCGAGGATCCCGGCCAGGCCGTAGCCCAGGTGCACCAGCCGCGCCAGCGCGCCCTGGAGCACGAAGTACAGCGCACGCAGGCCCAGCAGGGCGAACGCGTTGGTCGCGAAGACGAGGAACGGGTCCCCGGTGATGCCGAAGACCGCCGGTACCGAGTCGACGGCGAAGACGATGTCCGTGGCGAGGATCGCGAGCACGACGAGCGCCATCGGGGTGGCCGCGAGCCGCCCATCCTCGCGCACCAGCATCCGCGTGCCGCGGTAGTCGTCGGTGACGGGCAGGAAGCGCCGGATGAGCCGGACCGAGCGCATCGAGGAGATGTCCACCTCGTGGCCGGTGTCCTTGCGCTGGTCGCGCAGCAGCTTGACGCCCGTGGCCAGGAGGATGAGCCCGAAGAGCAGGAAGGCCCAGCTGAGGTTGGCCAGCGCCGCGGCGCCCAGCGCGATGAAGATCCCGCGCAGCACCAGGGCCCCCACGATGCCGAACAGCAGCACGCGCTGCTGCAGCGCCGCGGGCACCGCGAAGGCGCCGAGCAGGAGCATGAAGACGAAGAGGTTGTCGACCGACAGCGACTTCTCGACGAGGTAGCCGGTGAGGTACTCCACGCCGGTGGTGGCGCCGAACCGGGACCAGAGGTAGCCCCCGAAGGCCAGCGGCAGCGCGATGTAGAAGGCGCTCCAGCCGATCGCCTCACGCATCGAGACCTCGTGGGGGCGGCGGGTGATGAGGAAGTCCAGCACCACCAGGACGACGACGGCGCCGATCGTTGCCGCCCACAGTCCGGGGGTGCCGACGCTCGTCAGCTCAGTCGCCGGTGGGGCTGCGGCCGCCTCGGCGGCGGCCAGGACGACGGGGTGGTTCAGGGGCACGGCTCCTCCTCGGATCACGACGGGTCCGAGGTCTCCTTCACCCACCGCAGTGGGCCACCGCCGAGGTCGCCGCTGGGGCGCCGTACTGACCGGATCGGTGCGAGCGAAGTACTCCCCTCGTCGGAGGAGCGTAGACGAGGCCGGCGCGGGACGCATCTCGGCACCACGAGGTCCCTCGCTGGTCGACCGGCCGGTGGGAGACTGGGGGTGCAGGCGGTCCGTCGGCGGGCACCGTCGGGGCCCGGGGCCGCTGGTGGAGGTACTGATGCTCGCGCTTCGATCCGGACGCCGTGCCGCCCTCGCTGTCGTGGGGGCCGGGCTCGCCGCAGTGCTGCTCTCCGGCTGCCCCGCACCGGACCCCACCCCGTCGGCCACACCCACGCCGAGCGCGTCGGCCGAGCCCACGGCCGAGCCCAGCCCCACGCCCTCGGCCACCGCCGGCGGCGACCTGGCGATCTACTCGATGCTCGAGACGGGCACCGAGGTGCGCCTGGTCCGCGAGCTGCGCGCCGTCGCCGACCCGACCCCCCAGGCCGCCGTCGCGCTGATGATCGCCGGACCCACCGACCCGGACTACTTCAGCCCGTGGGACCCGGCCACCCAGGTGCTCGGGGTGACCGAGGACGCCGGCACCGTCGTCGTCGACCTCAGCGCCGACGCACGGACGGCGAACATCGGCTCGGCCGGAGCCGCCCTCATGATCGAGCAGCTCGTGTGGACCGTGTCCTCGGCGGTCGGCGACCCGAGCGCCCCCGTGCTCCTGACCATCGACGGCGCCCCGGCGGGTGAGCTCTGGGGGGCCGTGGTCTGGGACACGCCGCAGGTGCGCGGCGATGCGCTCGCGACGCGGCTGCTGGTGCAGATCGACGAGCCCCGCGAGGGCGCGACGAGCGGATCGCCCGTGACGGTGAGCGGTGAGGCTGCCGTCTTCGAGGCCACCCTGCCGTGGCGCGTCCTGGACGCAGCTGGCACCGAGGTGGCCGCCGGTGTGGCGATGACCGCCGAGGGCCAGACGTTCGCGCCGTTCTCCTTCACCGTCGACCTGCCCCCGGGGACCTACAGCGTGGTGATCACCGAGGACGACCCGTCGGACGGCGAGGGCCGGGCCCCGATGAGCGACAGCCGCACGGTCACGGTGAGCTGACGGCGGGCTGACGAAGCGCGCTCAGGCGGGGCACAGGGGACTCAGGCATGCCGCCCAGGTGACCGGGCGACCCTGACGGGGACAACCCCCTCACCCGTCAGGAGAGCCCCCGATGACCGGCACCCCGTCCGAGCCGCCCCCCCGATCCACCCGACGCCGCGCCATCGCCGCCGCGACCGTGACGGGCGTGCTCGTCACCGTCGGCGTCCCCACCGCCTGGGCCGTCGACCGCTACCTCGTCGAGCACGTCGAGATCGCCGACGTCTCCGCCTACGAGGCGGCCGTCGGCGCGGCGTCCGCGGCGACCACCGGCACCACGTCGAGCGGCACGTCCACCACCGGAGCCTCCACCGCTGCGACGGCGTCAGCCGAGGAGCCGTCGATCACCGTGTCGACCGTGACCACGGGCAGCGGCGACGACACGGTCACGTACTACGTCGCCGACGTCGTGCTGTCGGACGCCACGCAGCTGCGGTCTGCCTTCGCCCAGGACGCCTTCGGCACCAACATCACCGAGACGACCTCGGACATCGCCGCTGCCAACGACGCGATCCTCGCCATCAACGGCGACTACTACGGGTTCCGCGAGACGGGCATCGTCATCCGCAACGGCGTGGTCTACCGCGACGAGGGTGCGCGCGAGGGCCTCGCGTTCTACCTCGACGGGACGGTCGCCGCCTACGACGAGACGACCACCACGGCGGACGAGCTCGTGGCGGCCGGCGTGTGGAACACCCTGTCGTTCGGGCCGGCGCTGCTGGCCGACGGCGAGATCCTCGACGGCATCGAGGACGTGGAGGTCGACACCAACGTCGGCAACCACTCGATCCAGGGTGAGCAGCCCCGCACGGCCGTGGGCATGATCGACGCCAACCACCTCGTGCTCGTCGTGGTGGACGGACGCAGCCCCGGCTACAGCCGGGGCGTGACGATGACCGAGCTGGCGCAGATCATGGCCGACCTCGGCTGCACGGTCGCGTACAACCTCGACGGCGGCGGCTCGTCGACCCTGTACTACGACGGCGCGGTGGTCAACGACCCGCTCGGCAAGGGCCAGGAGCGCGGCACCAGCGACATCCTGTACATCGGGTGATGGCGATGATCATCCTCATCCCCTCCTACCAGCCCGACCACCGACTCGTGGACCTCGTCCGCGACCTGCGCCGGGCGCTGCCCCGGGCGCCCGTGCTCGTCGTCGACGACGGCAGCGGCCCGCGGTACGCCGCCGTCTTCGCCCAGGCCCGCGCGCTCGGCGCCGAGGTCCTCACGGGCGACGTCAACCGCGGCAAGGGGCACGCGCTCAAGGCGGGGTTCGCGCACCTGCGCACCGCGCACCCCGGCCAGGGCGTGGTCTGCGCGGACAGCGACGGCCAGCACACGGTCACGGACATCCTGCGCGTCGGCGACGCGATCGCCCCGGGCACGATGGTGCTGGGCGCCCGGCAGTTCGTCGGCGCCGTGCCCCTGCGCAGCAGGGTGGGCAACGAGGCCACCCGGTGGATCTTCGCCGCGGCCACCGGCCAGCGGCTGCGCGACACCCAGACGGGCCTGCGGGCGTACCCCGCCGACCTCCTGGGGTGGCTCACCACGGTGCCCGGCGAGCGGTTCGAGTACGAGATGGCGGTGCTGCTCGCCGCCCGGCTGGCCCGTCACGCCGTCCTCGAGATGCCGATCCGCACCGTGTACCTGGACGACAACGCGTCGTCGCACTTCCGTCCGCTGGTCGACTCGCTGCGGGTCTACCAGCCGATGGTCCGGTTCGCCGCGTCGTCGCTGACCGCGTTCGCGATCGACACCGCGGTGCTGCTCGCGCTGTCGGCCTTCGGGTGGGGACTCGCGGCGGCCGTCGTGGGCGCCCGGCTGGTCAGCGGGGCGGCGAACTTCGCCGTGAACCGCTCGCTGGTCTTCGGCCAGGTCGGGCGTGCGGGGGTCGCCACGGCCGCCGTGCGGTACGCCGCGCTGGCCAGTGCGCTCGTCGTGGCGAACTACCTCGTGCTCCGGGCGATGGTCGACGGTCTGGGGATGCCCCTGCTCGCGGCCAAGGTGGTGACCGAGATGGGCCTCGTGGTGGTGAGCTTCGCGGTGCAGCGGCAGCACGTCTTCGTCCAGCCGCGGCGGCACCGCGACGCGCCGAGCGCCGCGGTGCCCCGCCTGACGAGCGTCCGGTGATCAGCCGCCGAACGCGACGAGGTGCTTCTCGCTCGCGGCGGTGAGCCGGGCGTAGACGTGCTGCACGTCCTCGGCCGTGACCCCCGCTGCGGCCTCCTCGAGCGCCGCGATGTCGTCCAGCTCGACGGCCCGGCCGACGGCCAGCGCGTCGTCGGCCGAGACCATGCCCTGGGCGAGCAGGTCGTCGTACATCTGCGCGAGGCCCTCGTCGACGAACTCGCCGGCGTCAAGGCCGACGGTCGGGTCGGCGAGGCCGTAGGTGTCGAGCAACGTGCGGATCGCGTCCATGTGCTGGGCCTCCGACCGCGAGATCCGCTCGAAGGCCGTGATGCCGAACTCCTCGCCGAACGCCACGTAGAGGTCGAACGCGAGCTTCTCCTCCTGGACCATGAAGAGCAGGTCGGCCTCCTGGGCGGCGGTCAGCTCACCCGAGGCGTACGCCGTGTGATCCCCGGCGCCCGCCTGCACCTGCCCCGCGCCGCCCTGGCCGACGCCGCCCCGGCCCGACCACCCGGAGCCCGCCGCGCCGTTGCCCGCCTGGCCGTCGACCGCCCGGCCGTTCGCCGGCGCACCGTCGCACGTCGCCGTGCCGTCGCACGTGCCGGCGTCCCGGGCGGTGGTGCCACGGCCGGTCGTGTCGTCGATCCGGTCGGCGGCCACGGCGCCGCCGGCGAGGAGGCCGACGGTGATCGCGCCGGTGCCGACGGCGGTGAGAAGGGTGCGTCGCATCATGGTGTGCTCCTGGTGGGTGCGGCCCCGGCTCCCCGGGGTGGTGGATGACCTCACCCTCGCCCGGCCGTGCGCAGCCGCCACGGATCCGGTGTGGAGACGGGATGGAGATCCGCCGCGTCCGGCACTCGGCCCGGCGGCCACCCGGCAGGATGGAGCCATGCCCACCGTCCTCGTGGTCGAAGACGACCGCGACATCCGCGACGTCCTGCGTCGCTACCTCGAGCGCGCGCAGCACGCCGTCCTGACCACGGGCAGCGGGGCGGAGGCACTGCGACTGCTCGCCGTGGGGCAGGTCGACCTCGTGCTGCTCGACCTCGGGCTGCCCGACATCGACGGGACGGACGTCCTGCTCGCCGCGCGCGCGGCGCGGCCCCCCGTCCCGGTGATCGTGCTCAGCGCGCGCAGCACCCTGCCGGATCGGATCACCGGGCTGACGCTCGGCGCTGACGACTACGTCACCAAGCCCTTCAGCCCGGCCGAGGTCGTGCTGCGGGTGGGCGCGGTGCTCGCCCGGGTCGCCGGGGCGGCCGCACCCGAGTCGGTCCCCACCTACGGCGGCGGCCGGCTGAGGATCGACGCCGCCGCGCACCAGGCGTGGCTCGACGACGTGGCGCTGGACCTCACCGCCACGGAGTGGGGCGTGCTTGCCACGCTCGCCGGCACGTCCGGTCGGGTCTTCTCCCGCTTCGAGCTGGTCAACCGGGTGCGCGGCTACGAGTTCAGCGGGTACGAGCGCAGCATCGACTCGCACGTCAAGAACCTGCGCCACAAGCTCGGCCCGGACGGCGCCGCGATCGTCGCCACGGTCATCGGCGTGGGCTACCGGCTGGGCTGGTCCCGTGACGACTGACGGCACGGGCACCGACGACACGCGCACGGGCAGGGCCTTCCCGTCCCCCGCCGTCGCACCGACCGCTGGCGCTCCGACCGCGGGCCCACCGGACCGGCCCACCCGCGGGGCCGGGCTGGGTCCGCTCGGGCGTCGCCTGGTGCTGGCGTTCTCGCTGGTCAGCCTGGTCGCCGTCGGCCTGCTGTCCCTGGCGGCCCAGCAGGCCGTCGACCGCGGTCTCACCGCCTCGAGGGAGGCCGGGCTGTGGACCGTGGCGACCGACACCGCCCAGGCCGCCGCGCTGGCCCACCGGACCGCCGGGGGCTGGGCCGAGGCCGACCTTGCGCCGGCGATCGCCGTCGCCGCGCAGGCCGGGGCGCGGGCGAGCATCCGCGACGCCGCGGGCGCCGTGCTCGCCGGCGAGGGTGCCCCCGGCGAGGACAGCAGCGAGGACGGCAGCGAGGACAGCAGCGGGGACGGTGGCGGCGGGGGCACCGGCGCTGGCGCTGGCGCCGAGCGGGCCGGCGGGACGACCGCGGACGTGGTGGTCGACGGCGCCGTCGTCGGCAGCGTGCAGGTCGGGTACCAGGGCAACGCCTCCGCCGGCGCCGCCGCGCGCGCCGAGGCACGCGGCCGGGAGATCGCCTGGTCGTGGATCGTCGGGGCAGCCGCGCTCGCGCTCGGCCTCGCTGTCCTGGCCGGGTGGCTCGTCACGCGCTGGTTGACCGCGCCGCTGACCTCGCTCACCGCGGTGGCCAGGGCGTTCGCCCGGGGGGACCGTGGGGTGCGTGCCGTCGTGGGCGGCACGGGCGAGCTCGGCGACCTCGCCCGTGGGTTCAACGAGGCCGCCGACTCGGTCGAGCGCAACGCCCAGGCCCGCCGGCAGATGGCCGCCGACGTCGCGCACGAGCTCCGCACCCCCCTCACAGCGCTGCAGGCCGGCCTGGAGGAGCTCCGGGACGGGCTCGCCGTGGCCGACGCCGGGACGCTGTCCCGCCTGCACGACCAGTCCCTGCGCCTGGGCCGGGTGGTCGAGGACCTGGGGGTCCTGGCGAGCGCGGACGACGCCGTCGCCGGCTGGGCTGCCGGGCGCACCGACCTGGCCCGCATCGTCGAGGCGGAGCTCGCGGCGCGTGCCGCGGAGCTGCGCGCCGCCGGCGTGGAGGTCGGGCTCGTTGCGCTGACGCCGTGCTCGGTGCTGGCCGACACCGGCCGGATGCACCAGGTGGTGGGCAACCTGCTGGCCAACTGCGCCCGGCACTGCCGCGCCGGTGACACCGTCGCGGTCCGGCTGAGCCCTCAGGGCGGCGAGGCCGTGCTCGTCGTCGCGGACTCCGGCCCCGGCATCGCGCAGGACGACCTGCCCCGGGCGCTCGACCGCTACTGGCGCGGTCCGGGGGCACGGGTGCCCGGCTCGGGGCTGGGGCTCGCCGTGGTCCGGGAGATCGTCACCGCGCACCGGGGCAGCGTCGAGGTGACGTCCGATGCCGGCACGACCGTCACCGTGCGTCTCCCGCTGGTGCAGGGCTGAGCGCCCGGCCCGGGCGCCCGTCCGTGGGCGTCAGGACGCCTGCTCGCCCGCCCCGACGCTCACGCGCGCCGCGGGGAGGGCGCACGAACCGTCCGTGGCCAGCCGTCGCACCAGGGCGTAGCCCACGAGAAGGATCCCCGTGGCACCGAGCCACGGCTGGATCGGTGCGAACCACTGCAGGGCACCCGCGTACCCCAGGGCGATGAGGGCGAGCTTGTTGCACACGGGGCAGCCCACGGCGAGGAACGTCAGCACCGTGCCGGCCATACCCGTCCGGCTCTGCGCCGCGGCCAGGGCATCGAGGTCGCCGTCCTGCGCCCCCGCCGGCTCGGCCGAGCCCGGCACGCGCACGTAGGTGGCGAACAGCAGGCCCGACAGCACCGAGGTGACGAGCAGCACCGGCCATGCCCAGGCCGTCGTCGCGACCTCCCGGCCGAAGACGGGGTTGGGGATCATCGCCGTCGGGACGGCCACCACGACCACCGTCACCGCGGCGGTCACCGCGGCCACGACGTAGCGGCGCGCCGTCCAGGTGCGCAGGGTCCCCGCCGCCGCGGACAGCTCGGCCCGCCATCGTTGCGCAGTCATACCCCCTAGGGTATATCAGAACGACGTGTCCGCAACGCGCACGGACAGCCGCCGCGAGGAGGATCATCGGAAGGGACGCAGGTCGCAGCCCACCGCTGGACGTACCCCCCTGGGTATGCGACCTGAGTCCCGGACGCACGTGCCGGACGCGCCCTAGCCTCGATCACAAGACATCCCACGAGTAAGGACCCCCGCATCATGAAGATCGTCGTCGTCGGTGGAGTGGCAGCAGGCATGTCGATCGCGGCACGCGCGCGCCGGCTCGACGAGTTCGCCGAGATCGTCGTCTTCGAGCGCGGACGGCACGTCTCGTTCGCCAACTGCGGCCTGCCGTACCACATCGGGGAGACCATCAAGGAGCGCGACCGCCTCATGCTCCAGACCCCCGCCAGCCTGCGGGAGTCGCTGGACATCGACGTCCGCAACGGCGTCGAGGTGCTCAGCGTGGACCGCGCAGCCAAGACCGTGCACGTCAAGGTCAGGGACACCGGCGAGGAGTACGACGAGTCCTACGACGCCCTGGCCCTGACCCCCGGTTCGGAGCCGGTGCGGCCCCGGCTGCCCGGGATCGACCTGCCCTCCGTGCACGTGCTGCGCCGGATCGGCGACATGGACGTCATCAAGCGCGCGGTCGACGGCGAGGGTGACCGGGCCCGCACGGGCGGGGTCAGGCACGCCGTGGTCATCGGGGCCGGGTACATCGGCCTCGAGATGGCCGAGAACCTGCACGAGCGCGGGGTGACCGTCGAGGTCGTCGAGATGGCCGAGCAGATCATGCCGCCCATCGACCGCGAGATGACCACGGCGATGGAGAACTATCTGCGGGCCCACGGCATCACGCTCCACCTGCGCACGGCCGCCGCGGCCTTCACGCTCAAGGCCAACGGCCGCACCCAGGTCGAGCTGAAGAACAACACCTTCCTCGAGACCGACATGGTCATCCTCGCCGCGGGCGTGCGCCCCAGCTCCCAGCTCGCCGCGGCCGCCGGGATCGAGCTCGGCCCGCGCGGCGGCATCAAGGTCGACCGCCACATGCGCACGTCCGACCCGTCCGTCTGGGCGGCCGGCGACGCGGTCGAGGTCGAGCACACCGTGCTGCCCGACACGTGGCTCATCCCGCTGGCCGGCCCCGCCAACCGCCAGGGCCGCGTCGCCGCGGAGAACATCTGCGGCCGCGACACGGTCTACGAGTCCACCCAGGGCACGTCGGTCGTCAAGGTCTTCGACATGGTCGCGGGCGGAACCGGTGCCTCGGAGAAGCAGCTCGTCGCCGCGGGCATCCCGTTCCACACCGTGACGACCCACCCGCACGGCCACGCGGGCTACTACCCCGGCACGGCGATGATGCACGTCAAGCTGCTCTTCTCCCCCGCGGACGGCGCGATCCTCGGCGCCCAGATCGCGGGCTTCGACGGCGTGGACAAGCGCCTCGACGTCTTCGCCACGGCACTGCGCGGCGGGCAGACGGTCTACGACCTGGAGAACCTCGAGCTGGCCTACGCCCCACCCTTCGGCTCCGCGAAGGACCCGGTCAACATGGCCGGCTTCATGGCAGCCAACGTGCTGCGCGGCGACCTCGAGCTCTGGTACGCCAGCGACTACCCCGAGGCCACCGACGGCGCGCGGATCATCGACGTGCGCGGCCCGGACGAGTTCGCCATCTGGCACCTGCCCGGTGCGGAGAACGTCCCCCTCAAGGCGATCCGCGAGGCCCAGGCGGACTGGGACCGCGGCACCCCGATCCGGCTGTACTGCGCGGTCGGCTTCCGCAGCTACCTCGCCTACCGCTCGCTGGTCCAGCGCGGGTTCACCGACGTCCGCACGCTGTCCGGCGGCATGACGACCTTCCG